>OFFC01000016.1_pt1 | contig 155376 bp, 156 predicted proteins | sample 1521271 | NCBI WGS metagenome assembly OFFC01 (sample SAMEA3504123, study PRJEB24116) | mouse gut metagenome | biome: mouse gut; feature: mouse-associated habitat; material: faeces | place: Denmark | collected 2011 | reverse complement strand
GCGGGAGGATGGTGCTGAAGGAGGCACCGCTGCCGGAGGACATCAGAAAACTGGGAGTGGAAGGTGTGAACCGGATATGGAGGGACGCAAAGCTGAGAGGTGCTGGAATGAAGAGGGCAAAGACCCTTGTAACGGCCGCGGAGCATAGCGTTGGAAGCAAGGAAGCACCGGAAGCCGCAAGGATGGAACTGAAGAACCTGCTGGATGACATGGATGTATATACAGCAAGGCAGGAGGGACTGCTCCGAAATATAGAAGAAAAACTGAAAGAGATCCCATATATAGACAACCTGCTGGCTATCAAGGGGATCGGAATGGTGACGGTCAGCGGCTTTATAGCGGAAGTTGGGGACATAGGACGGTTTGACAATCCCAAACAGCTGCAGAAGCTGGCAGGATATGCCATCGTGGCGAATGATTCCGGAAAACATAATGGGGAAAGCCGGATCAGCTACCGTGGGCGGAAACGCCTGAGATATGTACTGTATGAGGCAGCAATATCGCTGGTGGGGAAGAATGCAGAGTTCCGGGAGATACATGAATACTACCGGACAAGGAAGGAGAACCCGCTGAAAAAGATGCAGTCGGTAGTGGCGGTAGCCTGCAAGATACTAAGGATATTTTATGCAATCCTCACAAAAGGTGTAGAGTATGACCCAAAGAAGCTGCTGGGAGACATCAAGAGGCCACAGGTACAGGCAGCATAACAAACAACGGGAAAAAACAGGCAATGCCCTGTCACAGTTGGACTGAGCCTCCGTCAGACGCTGCCGGGAGCTGAATCCAGCGGTGACAGGAAAGCTGGAAGGTATGGAAAACCGGCCGGAAAAACGTCCACCGCAAGGTGCCGGCCGTGGAAAACATACAGGTCAGTAAGACTTATACAAAGAATGAGCTGGTAGCCGGCAGGAATATTTTCCATAGGGCATGACCCTGGTTAGGAGCTGAGCCGGCACCCTGGTTATGGACAGGCGGAACGAAGGAAGTTAGGACCCCAGTAGAGATGCAGGGTGATCCTGGTAGACACGGGAGGTACGCTGCCATAGAAGGATGGGTATACATAAGGCCATGTAGAGCGAAAACAAAGACGTTCTACTTCGTGTACCCTTCACCCTCTATTTTCGTACCAGATACAGAGAAATGTCCATCTCCTTGGCTCATTCATCTGAGATATGTAACTATAAATTCCTTGATTTTTTAAGGAAAATCACTTGACAATATAGGGAGGACAAAATCTATGAGACTTGAATGGGATAAAATTGGCGAGCGTTTGTATGAAACAGGCGTAGACCATGGCGCTCTTTATCCGATCCAGACCGGTGGTGTTTACACGAAAGGTGTTCCGTGGAACGGTTTGAGTGCGGTAACTGAAAGTCCGTCCGGTGCAGAGGCTTCCCCTGTTTATGCGGACAATATCAAATATCTGAACCTTATGTCTGTCGAGGAGTTTGGTGCTACTGTCGAGGCGTATACCTATCCGCCTGAGTTTGCAGAATGCGATGGATCTGTTGAGATTGTTCCTGGTATGTTTGCGGGACAGCAGAACAGAAAGATGTTCGGTATGGCTTATCGGACTATTCTCGGCAATGATGTTGACAACAATGACTATGGCTATAAGCTGCACCTGATCTACAACGCATTGGCGGCTCCTTCCGAGAAAGGCTACTCCACTATCAATGATAGCCCGGAACCTATTAGTTTATCTTGGGAACTGACCACTACTCCGGTAGCAATTACTACTGTAATCGATGGAAAGAAGCTGAAGCCTACGGCTTGCTTGACCTTTGACTCCACGAAGTTTGATAAGACTTTCATGGAGAAGTTGGAGGATATCCTGTATGGTACAAATCCTACTAGCGAAGGCGGTACCGATGGCACTGAAGCCAGACTCCCTATGCCGGATGAAATTCTCAAACTGTATCAGGAGTCTTTGGAAGCAGCAGGCTAATTTTATAACTGCATAATGTAACTGTTTAGGGAGTCGTACTCAGGGTGATGGGCTGGCGGCTCCCTATTTTATTTGAAAGGAGAAAAAAAACATGTTAAAGAAAACAATCACTTACAAGGATTACAACGGCGTTGAAAGAACAGAAGACTTTTATTTCAATCTCTCCAAGGCAGAAGCAATGGAGATGGAACTGAGTATTACCGGCGGACTTACTGAGATGATTCGGAAGATCGTAGCGGCACAGGATACGCCGACTATCATTGCGACTTTCAAACAGATTATTCTCAAGGCTTACGGAGAAAAGAGTCCGGATGGCAGACGCTTCATCAAATCTGAGGAACTTTCTAAGGCATTTTCGGAGACTGAGGCGTATTCTGACCTGTACATGGAACTGGCTACCGATGCTAATGCAGCGGCTGAATTTGTGAATGGTATTGTACCGAAGGACCCTGATGCTCCGGTGGCACAGCAACCTGCGAAACCGATTCTGACTCCGGTTACAAATTAGAAAATAATGGAGGATTGAGGGATGCTTCGTATTAACATACCGGCTGGCGAGGAGCAATGGGATGAAGTAAATGAAATCTTCATCTATCCAAAGGGACAAACGTTACAGTTGGAGCATTCCCTCGTCTCTCTTTCAAAATGGGAATCTAAGTGGTGTAAACCTTTTCTCTCAAAGCAGGAAAAAACCTTTGAGGAAAATCTGGACTACGTTAAGTGCATGACACTTACACAGAACGTAGATCCTCAGGTTTACAACTATTTGACGAGTTCCAATATTGACGTAATCAATCAGTATATAGATGCTCCGATGACAGCCACAACTTTTAGAGAAGAAAAAAAAGGAAAATCAAACAGGGAACAGGTGACTGCGGAGATTATTTATTACTGGATGATTGCTTTAAACATACCGTTTGAGTGTCAAAAATGGCACCTCAACCGTTTGCTGACTCTGATAAGGGTTTGCGACATCAAGAATTCGCCGCCTAAAAAGATGAGTAAGCGTGAAATCTTTAAGCGTAACTCTGCCTTAAATGCGGCAAGAAGAAAACAGTTGAATACTAGGGGGTGACCTTAAATGTCTGAAAAGAAGAAAGGCATAGATATATCCGTCTGGCAGGGAAATATTGACGCTGGACAGATTAAGAACAGTGGAATTGATTTTGTGATTATTCGTGAGGGTTATCGGCAGGCAGTCGATTCTAAGTTTTTTGATAACGTTAAGAAATGTAAAGAAGTGGGTCTTGCTGTCATGGGGGTTTACCACTTTTCTTATGCTCTGAATGTTGAGCAGGCAAGGCAGGAGGCGCAACTGGTGGTTGCAAATCTTCAGAAAGCTGGGCTTAGCAAAGACACCATTGTATTTTTTGATTTCGAGTATGACACGGTTACAAAGGCTGCGGCTGTCGGCGTGACACTCGGAAAAGCAGAATGTAACGCTCATACGAAGGCATTCTGTGAAACGGTAAAGTCTCTTGGATACCGTGCCGGTGTCTATTTTAATATTGACTATTACCGTAACTGGTATGACCACGCACTTCTGGATCAGTATATCAAATGGCTGGCAGACTGGACTGGAGATGCTGATTATCCTTGTGATTTTCACCAGTATACCAGCAAGGGAAGTGTTCCCGGAATCAGTGGTAACGTTGACATGAATTACTATTTTGTTCCTGAAATCAAAGAGAATGTGGTAGAGGTTGAAAATGCGAAGCCGGCAGTTGTTACTGGTGTAACAGCAGAAAAGGTTCTGGACATTGCTCGTGGATGGATCGGGTTCTCAGAAGCAAACGGTAAGTTCAAAGAGATTTTAGATCTTTACAATTCTCACAAGCCGCTTGCCCGTGGATATGCCATCAAGCATACGGATTCGTGGTGTGACTGTTTTGTGTCTGCCTGTGCGATTAAGGCAGGAGCTGTTGACCTGATCGGAACAGAAGTCGGATGTGAGAAGCATGTTGAGATTTTCAAAGCGATGGGTATTTGGAACGAAGACGGCTCTGTGAAACCGGCAGTCGGCGATGTCATCGTATTCAACTGGGATGATTCCACGCAACCTAACGATGGATATTCAGATCACATTGGCTATGTCGAGCAGGTTTACGGCGATACCGTCGTTTGCATTGAGGGTAATATGAACGACCAGGTAGGTCGGAGAACAATCAATGTTGGCTGGGGTTATATTCGTGGATTCGCCCATCCGAAGTATGCGAAAGACAATTCCGCACCGATTGTTGCTACTGCAAAGAGTATCGATGAACTTGCCAATGAAGTGCTTCAGGGTGCCTGGGGAAATGGTGATGCCCGGAAGAATGCTATAACGGCAGCGGGTTATGACTATGCGGCTGTTCAGAAACGAGTGAATGAACTTTGCGGAAATAGTTCCAAAAAATCCATTGACGAGATCGCCAAAGAAGTTGTTAATGGCGCCTGGGGAAATGGCGACGCAAGAAAGAATGCTCTTGAGCAGGCCGGATACGATTACGGTGAAGTTCAGAAGAGAGTAAATATTCTTGTTAAGACAACTAAAAGTTCCATTGATGCGATTGCCAGGGAAGTGATCGCTGGTAAATGGGGTAATGGGCAGGACAGAAAGAACCGTTTGAATCAGGCTGGATATGATTTCGCGGCTGTCCAAAAGCGAGTGGACGAACTCATGTAAGGAGATTTTCATATGATAACGTTCAGACAAAAGGGCGACTTCTCCAAGCTGACACGTTATCTGGAGAAAGCCAAATCGGTCGTTAAGTTGAGTGACCTTGATAAGTATGGCAAAGAAGGAGTAGCTGCTCTTGCATCTGCAACCCCGGTGGATACTGGCTTAACAGCCAATTCATGGTCATACGAGATCAAACACGGAAATGGAACGGTATCGATTTCATTTAAAAATTCAAACATTCAAAATGGAGTTCCGATTGCGATTATTTTGCAGTATGGACATGGAACTCGAAACGGTGGCTGGGTACAGGGGCGAGACTACATCAATCCTGCTATCCAGCCTATTTTTGACAAAATTGCAAATGACGCATGGAGGGAGGTTACTAAGCTATGAGTACAACGGTTGATGAAAGAGTTGTCGAGATGCGGTTTGACAACAGGCAATTTGAAAGTAACGTTCAGACCAGTTTGTCAACCCTCGACAAGCTCAAGCGTAGCCTGAATCTTGACGGTGCAGTAAAAGGTCTGGAGGGTATTAGCGCAGCATCAAAAAAATGTGATATGTCCGGACTTTCCAGTGCAGTCCAAACAGTTCAGGCTAGGTTCTCAGCGTTGGAGGTCATGGCAGTAACTGCTCTTGCGAACATAACGAATTCAGTAATCAATACGGGGAAACAGATGCTGAGTTCTTTAACCATCGCTCCTATCAAAGATGGTTTTGCCGAGTATGAACTGAAAATGGGCTCTATTCAGACAATTATGATGAGTACCGGAGCCTCATTGGAAGATGTAAATAAATACCTGAATGAATTGAACACCTATGCCGACAGAACTATTTATTCATTTGCAGATATGACGTCCAATATCGGTAAGTTCACGAATGCAGGAGTTAAGCTTGAAGATGCTGTAATGGCTATTCAGGGTATTTCAAATGAAGCGGCTGTTTCAGGAGCAAATGCGAACGAAGCTTCCAGGGCTATGTATAACTTTGCCCAAGCATTGTCGGCAGGTTATGTAAAACTGATTGACTGGAAATCCATTGAAAATGCAAACATGGCAACTGTGGAGTTTAAGACTCAACTGCTTGAAGCTGCTGTGGCTGCCGGAACAGTGGAAAAGACCACAGATGGTATGTATAAAGTTTTGTCCAAAAACAATCAGGGCAGTACAATGGATGAAACTATTGATGCTACGAAAAACTTCAATGATAGTTTGCAGTATCAGTGGATGACAACAGATGTTCTTGTTAGCACTTTGAGAGATTATGCTGATGAGACAACAGAAATTGGTAAAAAGGCTTTTGCAGCAGCCCAGGAAGTCAAAACATTCACCCAGTTAATGGATACGCTTAAAGAAGCGGTTGGTTCTGGTTGGGCTATGACGTGGGAGATTTTGTTTGGTGACTTTAACGAAGCCAAAACCATGTGGACAGATGCCAGTAATTATTTCGGCGGGCTTATTGATGCCATGTCGGATGCTCGAAATTCCATGTTACAAGGATGGAAAGATCTTGGTGGAAGAGCCGCCGTTATTGATGCTGTAAAGAATGCATTTGGAGCACTGGTTAGTGTTGTAAAGCCGGTGAAAGATGCGTTTAGAGAGATATTTCCTCCTACAACATCTCAGCAGCTTTACAACATGACGATTGCCTTGAAAGAATTTACTTCTCGTTTGAAGCTTAGCGATACAGCATCAGCAAACTTGAAGAAAACATTCAAGGGCGTATTTGCTGTTTTGGATATTGGTAAGCAGGCATTTTCAGCTTTATTCAAAGGTATTACCCCGTTATTTGGCGGCTTCGAGACTTTGGGTGGAGGAATTCTAGGCGTTACAGGAAATATTGGTGATTTTCTTGTAAGCATTGACGATTTTATCAAAAAGAATGATATTTTCGGAAAATCAGTTCAAGGGGTTATTGATTTCGTTGGGAAGGCGGTCAATGCCTTTAAGGATTTTGCAAAAGAAGTAAAGGATAAATTCAATCTTCCGGATTTGGACACGGTTAAAGAATCTGTAAAAGAATTCCTAAACATTCTTAAAGAGAAAATCAACGTTCCAGGTTTGGAATTATTTCATTCTATACTCGAAAGAATCCATATCAGGATGTCTCAGGTTGGAGAAGCTGCTGGAGAAATGAAGGGCGGTGTCATTATCGCTATCGGTGCCATAGGAGAGACTCTTTCAAAATGTAAATTCTTGCAGTTGCTTCAGGCTTTGTGGAATGGCGTAAAAACAATCGTCGGTGGAATTACACAGGTTATTAGTGGTTTAGCGGATACGATTATTGAAAAACTTGGAAACGCCGACTTCAGTGGAATTATTGATTTGCTAAATGGTTTATCCCTTGGTGGTATTGCGATTGGGCTTACCAAATTTATAAACAGTCTTTCTAATCCGTTGGATAGCCTCGGCGACATTATGGAAAATGTAACGGGAATTCTTGACGGGGTAAGAGGATGTTTTGAAGAGTATCAAAATCAGTTAAAAGCAGGAACATTGATAAAGATTGCTACTGCTATTGGTATTTTAGCAGCGTCAATTGTAGCGATTTCTCTGGTTGACAGCGATAAACTTGCAGGTTCCCTCGGAGCAATTACGGTTATGATGACGGAACTGATAGCTGCTATGGCTGTGTTTAATAAGCTCGGTGGTGTGTCTAGTAAAGGGGCTGGAAAACTTATCGTATTTGCAGCCGCTGTTCTTGTTCTATCGAGTGCAGTAAAAAAGATGGCAAGCCTTAGCTGGGGCGAACTGGCAAGAGGTCTGGTTGGTGTAGGTGTGTTGTTGGCTGAACTTGATGCTTTCATGGCTACAGCAAAGTTTAACAAGAAAGCTATGTCTAACGCCGTTGCTATGGTTATATTTGCAGCAGCAATCAAGGTTATGGCATCTGCCGTCAAGGCTCTCAGTGGTTTGAGCTGGGAAGAGATGGCGAAGGGTTTACTTGGTGTAGGTGTTCTTCTTGCCGAAGTGGATATTTTCTTAAATACTGCAAAATTCAGTGGAAAAGCAATGTCTACGGCTACTGGAATGCTTGTCATGGCAGCAGCATTAAAAGTGTTGGCTTCTGTATGCGGCGATTTTGCTCAGATGAAATGGGGTGAAATAGGAAAAGGTCTTACTGCGGTTGGTGCGTTACTTCTGGAGGTTGCAGCATTCACAAAGCTTACCGGAAACGCAAAGCATGTTGTATCTTCGGGGCTTGCTTTGGTGGAGATAGCAGCAGCGATGAAGATATTTGCGTCGGCAATGAGTGACTTTGCGAGATTCTCATGGGAAGAGATTGCAAAAGGACTTGTGGCAATGGGAGGAGCTTTAGCTGAGGTTGCTATAGCCACGAATTTGATGCCTAAGAATATGATCGGAATAGGAACTGGTCTTGTTATCGTAGGTGCAGCTCTTGAAATTGTTGCAGATGCTTTGGGAAAGATGGGAAAATTCTCATGGGAAGAGATTGCAAAAGGACTTGTGGCAATGGGAGGAGCTTTAGCCGAACTCGCTATCGGTCTAAATCTGATGAATGGCACATTGGCCGGTTCAGCAGCAATGTTTGTGGCTGCGGCCGCTTTAGGTGTCTTGACTCCGGTTCTTAGTGTTTTAGGAGCTATGAGTTGGGAAGGAATCGCAAAAGGGCTTATCACGGTAGCGGGGGCATTCACAATTATTGGAGTTGCTGGAGCAGTTCTTACACCGCTTGTCGGAACGATTCTTGCGTTGAGCGGAGCGTTTGCTCTTATCGGTGTGGGCGTGGTGGCTATTGGCGCTGGATTATTGGCAGCAGGATTGGGTTTATCCGCATTGGCAGTTGGGTTTACAGCTTTTGCTGCTTCTCTTACTGCTGGCGCTACGGCTGTTGTTGCCGGATTAACGGTTATTATTACTGGAGTAGCGGGCCTTATACCTGCAATAGTGGCTAAAATCGGTGAGGCAATCGTAGAGTTTTGTAAAGTGATTATTGCAAGTGCTCCTGTTCTTGGCGAGACGATTAAGACAGTTGTGCTGACTCTTGTTGATGTGCTGATCGAGTGTGTACCTGCTATAGCAGATGGCGCTTTAGCATTGATTGCAGGAGTTTTGGAGGCGTTGGTTGCGTACACGCCTTCTATCGTGGATTCTATATTCCAATTCCTGATTGCTATTCTTGATGGAGTTGCGAAAAATCTGCCGACACTTATCCAATCGGCAGTAAATGTTCTTATGGCTTTCTTCTCTGGAGTCATAGATGCTCTGAGTGGGATAGATGTTGACGTGCTTGTAAAAGGCATCGCCGGTATTGGTTTACTTTCCGCTATTATGGTAGCATTAGGTGCTGTTGCAGGACTTGTTCCGGGAGCTATGGTTGGCGTGCTTGGCATGGGTGTTGTTATAGCTGAATTAGCACTGGTATTAGCGGCAGTAGGAGCGTTAGCTCAAATTCCGGGATTATCCTGGCTTATCGGCGAAGGAGGAAAACTATTACAAGGAGTAGGAACAGCTATTGGTCAGTTTGTTGGCGGTATTGTCGGCGGATTTATGAGTGGTGTATCAAGTCAGTTCCCTCAAATTGGTTCAGATCTGTCGGCATTTATGACAAATATTCAGCCATTTATAGAGGGAGCCAAGTCAATAGATTCTTCTATGATGGAAGGTGTAAAAGCACTTGGAGAAACGATTCTTATTCTTACTGCTGCTGATATTTTGCAGGGATTGACATCCTGGCTTACAGGCGGTTCTTCACTTTCAGGCTTTGCTGAAGAGCTTGTACCATTCGGAACTGCGATGAAAGATTTTTCAACAGAAATTGCTGGCATGGATGGTAATTTGGTAGCGAATGCAGCAACGGCCGGTAAAACATTGGCAGAAATGGCATCAACTCTTCCTAATAGTGGGGGTGTTATAGGATTTTTTGCCGGTGAGAATGACATGAAACAGTTTGGTGAGCAGCTTATCCCATTCGGAGAAGCTATGATGGGATTTGCTCAGGCAGTAGCCGGACTGGACGCAAATGCTGTGGCAGAAGCTGCGGTGGCAGGAAAAGCTATGGCAGAAATGGCTACTACTATTCCAAACACGGGAGGTGTGGTCGGATTTTTTGCCGGTGAAAATGACATGAAACAGTTTGGAGAACAGCTTGTGCCGTTTGGAGAAGCTATGATGAACTTTTCATTGGCGGTAGATGGATTGAAAGCAGATGCTATTGTGAACTCGGCTACCGCTGGTAAGGCTCTTATTGAGCTGGCAAATACCGTTCCAAACAGTGGGGGAGTCGTGGAATTCTTTACAGGAGGAAACGACATTGATACCTTTGCGGCAAAGATTGTGCCATTTGGAAAAGCTATGAAAGAATATTCAGATGCCGTGGCAGGAATTGATGCGGATGCCGTGATGAGTTCTGCTACAGCCGGCGCATCACTTGTTGAATTGGCAAATACACTTCCAAATACTGGAGGAGTTGTGAGTTGGTTTACGGGTGATAACGATATTGGAGCTTTTGGGCAGAGTCTTGTATTGTTCGGTGAGAATTTCAAACAGTATTCTGATTATATGGCTGGAGTTGATGCTGGTATCGTGACAGCAACAACCAATGCAGCTACATCAATTGTTGAGCTTCAGAAAAGTTTACCAAAAGAAGGAGGGTGGTTCTCGGATGATATGACACTTGCTGATTTTGGTAAGGATATGTCTTCATTTGGGTCTTATTTCTCGTCCTACTATGCTTATATTAGCGGAATTGATACTGGTGTGTTATCCGGGGTTATTACCCAGACAAACAGGCTGGTGGATATGGCAAAAGGTATGGTTGGTCTTGATACAAGTGCAATGTCTGGTTTTAGTACCGCACTAACTTCTTTGGGGCAGGCTGGGATTACCGGATTCATCAATGCGTTCAACAACGCAGATTCTCAGGTATCAGCGGCAGCGACCCATATGTTGACTACTTTTTCCAGTGCAGCGAATGCTCAGCAGGGTAACGTGACATCTACGTTTACAAATCTGGTGCAGGCGATTCTTACAGCTATCAATGGAAAGCAGGCTGAATTTCAAACGGCAGGTTCCACACTGATGATAAAATTTATTGCCGGTGTAAAAATGCAGGACAGTTCGACGAGAATTACGTTCACTACGATTATCAGCGGATGCTTAACAGCGATTAAAAATAAGTATGCAGAATTCCAGACAGTGGGGTCAACAAGCATGATCCGGTTGATTGCCGGTGTAAAAATGCAGGACACAAATGCACGGACAACATTCCTGAACATCATTACGGCTTGTTTAACAGTTATCAAGAATAAGTATCCTGAGTTTGAGAGTGCTGGTCAACAATGTATGATTAAGTTGATTGCTGGTGTACGTAGTAAAGAAGGAGAACTGAAGAATTCATTCGTTGCAGTTTTGAGTGCGTGTGTTACTTCGATTCGGGACAAATACAACGATTTCTATTCGGCTGGTAATTATCTGGTTGAAGGATTCGCTAAAGGTATCGACGAAAACACTTACAAAGCGGAAGCTAAATCAAAAGCGATGGCTTCGGCTGCGGCTAAAGCTGCTAAGAAAGAATTGGATGAGCACTCACCTTCTAAGGTGGGGTATCAGATTGGCGACTACTTTGGCGTGGCATTTGTCAACGCTATCGGTAACTATGAAGATAAAGCTTATAGAACCAGTACTGATATGGCGAATGCTGCTAAAAGTGGTTTGAGCAATGCAATTTCCAAGGTGAAAGATTTCATCGAAAACGGAATTGATGCCCAGCCGACAATTCGTCCGGTTATTGACCTGTCAAATGTAGAAGCTGGAACCAGTAGGCTGAGTGCTATACTCAGTCGGACACAAGCTTTAACAATTAGTTCTCGCATGAATGAGGGACGTTACGTTGACATTCAAAATGGAGCTGATCCGGTTAAATCTGGAAGTACATTTAGCTTTACACAAAATAACTACTCGCCTAAGTCATTGTCGAGAGTGGAAATTTATCGGCAGACGAACAACCAGTTCTCGGCATTTGAAAGGATGGTGAAAGCATGATTAAGTCAATCACTGTGACAAACTATCTTGGCGATAGCATAAAACTTGAATTAGCGAGGCCGGAGGAATCTGGCTTTATCGTTACTTCTGTGACCGGTTTGGGAGCCGGAAAAGCAAACATCAACATGACCGAAGTTGCTACCAATAACGGTGGATTGTTTAACTCTTCCAGGCTTCCGAGCCGAAATATTGTGATTTCTTTGAAATTCATGTTCAAAGAAACTATCGAGGATATGAGACAGCTTTCTTACAAGTATTTTCCTATTAAAAAGAAGCTGACCTTGCTTGTTGAAACCGATAATCGTCTGGCTGAAATTGACGGGTATGTAGAAACAAATGAGCCGGATATTTTCAGTAAGGAAGAGGGTTCGGATATCTCCATTGTGTGTCCGAATCCTTTCTTTTATTCTGCTGGTGAAGATGGAAAGAACACCACAATCTTTTTTGGTGTTGAACCGATGTTTGAGTTTCCGTTCAGTAACGAATCTCTCGAAGAGTGCCTTCTGGAAATGGGTGCAATCCAAAACCAGACAGAAAAGGTTGTGGTCTACAACGGAGATGCAGAGATTGGTGTTACAATTACCATTCACGCAGTCGGCAAAGCGAGTAACATCACAATTTATAATACTGGAACTCGTGAAATTATGCGGATTGACACAGACAAGTTGGAGGCTTACACAGGTTCTGGCATTGTAGCGGGCGATGACATCGTAATCTGCACCGTAAAAGGAAACAAGTCAATCACGCTGATTCGAGGTGGTAAATCAACCAATATTTTAAACTGCCTTGAGAAAAATGCAGATTGGTTTCAGTTAGCAAAAGGAGATAATATCTTTGCTTATACGGCACAGTCCGGTGGCAGCAATCTTCAGTTTAAGATTGAAAATCGTATTGTTTATGAGGGGGTATAGTGTATGGATTTGACTGTTTTAAACACAGATCTGAATGCTGTCTCCATCATAGACACTTACGAATCATTTATCTGGACAGATCGTTATTGTGAGTATGGAGACTTTGAACTATACACGATGATGACCAATACTGTTCTTGGCTTTATCAAACAGGATTACTATGTGATGAACCGTGATTCCGAGCATGTCATGATTATCGAAAAGATACAGATTACATCTGATGCGGAGAACGGAAATCACGTTACGGTGACAGGTAGGTCTCTTGAATCTATTTTAAACAGAAGAATTGTCTGGGGGCAAAAGACCATTACCGGTAATCTTCAAAATGGAATAAAAACCCTTCTTATGGATGCTATTATTTCTCCTTCTGATAGTAGCCGACAAATCAGCAACTTCGTTTTTGAAGCATCGACAGACCCCGCGATTACCAATCTTACGATTGATGCTCAATACACAGGCGATAATTTATACGACGTGATAAGCAAGTTGTGCAGCGAGAGAAACATCGGATTTAAGATTACTTTGAATGATCAGAAACAGTTTGTATTCAAACTCTATGCAGGAACAGATCGGTCTTATGATCAGACAGAAAATCCATATGTGGTATTCTCTCCGAACTTTGAAAACATCATTAACAGTAACTACATGGAGTCTAAGTCATCTTTGAAGACTATTACGCTTGTTGGTGGTGAAGGTGAAGGCGCAGCCAGACGGTATACAACTGTTGGAGGAGGCAGCGGATTAAATCGAAGGGAGCTGTTTACCGATGCTAGAGATATTTCCTCTGATGTTGGAGATGGTGTAACCTTATCGAATGCCGAATACATTTCTCAGTTAAAACAACGTGGAAGTGAAAAACTGGCTGAAAATACAGATGTGACGTCTTTCGAGGGGCAAGTGGAGACAACCATTATGTTCCGCTATGGAGAAGATTTCTTCAACGGCGATATCGTTCAAATTGCTAACGAATACGGACATGAAACAAAAGCTCGGATTTTGGAGATAGTCATGTCAGAAAATGAGGAAGGGAGTTCGGTTTACCCGACTTTTAAAACAATAACCGAGGAAGGAGGAGAGTAAAAGTAAATGAGCGTTACAAGTGGATTTTTCAACTCGTTCAATCATGATCGACGGTACAATGCAGAACAGATGTCTGCTATCTTTGACGGAATCATAAATGATGGTGTTTTTGCAAACATTGGTACAGCTTTTGCTGTTCAGGCCGATGAAGGCGATAATATTTCTGTTGGGATTGGACGGGCATGGTTCAACAGTACATGGCTTTTGAATGACGCAATTCTCATTCTTACTGATGATGTATCAGAGATTCTTTTGGATCGTTATGATGCAGTTGTTATCGAGATAGACCATTCGGATTCTGTTCGGGCAGGTACTATCAAGATTGTGAAGGGAAGTGCGTCAAGTTCACCGCAATTTCCTACGCTGTTACATACGACCGATGTGAATCAGTATCCATTGGCTTATATTTTCCGTAAAGCGGGCTCTATGGAGATTACCCAGGCCGATATTACAAACATGGTTGGCACAAGTAGTTGTCCGTATATTACAGGAATCCTCGAAGTGGTAAATGTTGACAACATCGTTGCTCAATGGGAGGCTCAATGGAAACAGTGGTATTCCAATATTACCACAAACGGGTCAGAGGACTTTACAAGCTGGATGGGTGAAAATGCAGCCATGTTTGCTACTTGGTTTGCCGGTTTGCAGATGATTCTTAGCGGAGATGAAGCTGCGAATTTATTGCTCTTGATACAGGCTCATGGAATTTGTGATACCGATACCGGAACGGCGGAAAAAGCTGTAACCAGTATCGGTTTTTCTTTGGTCGAAGGAGCTACCATTCGGATAAAGTTTTCTGCGGATGAAGAGCCGATTGGAAATGAAGAAGAATTGGAAGACTCGAACGGAAATGCGATTCTCGATGCGGATGGACACACAATTATCGGCGTTCTTGATTTTGGCAAGATTGCTGAAAATCCAACACTTAATGTGAGTGGTACGGGGGCTTATCCGCTTCTGCATAGAGGCTCCCCAGTTCCTGGACTTTCTCTTTGTAATGGGCGAATCTATTCGGTCCTTTTTGACGGATATGCTTACGAAATCGTAGGTGATATTGGCATGACTGGTGGCTATCAGAGAGATGTCCCGATTGTTCTTCCCGCAGATGGGGTTTATCAGATTCTTTTAGAGGATTCATCAGAGTCAGAATGTTGCGGACTTTATATTTACCATACGGCGACTGGAAAATTAACAGCAATACATGAAGCATCAGGCGTATCGATTATCGGAGAGGGATTGACATTAAAAGTAACTTCAAGCCGTAAACCATCGCTACACTATGCAAGGATTTAATAGAAAGGAGAAATTAAGAATATGAAAATTACAGAGTATCCCGGAATTGGGAAACTGACTGAGGACAATGTCCTGTTGATAGACGGGGACAACGGAACAAAAAAGATTTTTGTTGGTGACGCTATCATGGAGATGCTTCATCTGACATCGGCAGAGCTTCACAGAATGATTTTCAGAGGAAAGAATCTTGGGAGTGTCTTGACTGCGGAACAGAAAACAGCGATTCAAAATGGAACGTTTGAAGATCTCTGGCTTGGGGATTATTGGGAAATTGAGGGAAGAATCTGGCGGATTGTAGATTTTGACTATTGGCTGCATTGCGGCGATACCGCATTTGAAAATCATCATCTGGTGGTTATGCCTGATAAGTGTCTTTATACGGCAGCGATGAATTCTACCAACGTAACAACTGGAGCGTATGTCGGATCAGCGATGTATACTTCCGGGCTTAATCAAGCGAAGACGATTGTTACAGCGGCTTTCGGAAATGCGGTGCTCACACATAGGGAATATCTTGCTAACGCTGTTAGTAATGGTAGACCGAGTGCAGGAGCTTGGTATGACTCTAAAGTAGAACTCCCTAATGAGTGCATGATGTACGGTCATCTGCATTTCTCGCCAGTATCAGATGGCACAAATGTTCCTGCTATATACACAATCAGCAAGACTCAGCTTGCGTTAATGATGGTATGCCCCAAGTTCATCAATCCGGAAAGAGAGAATCAGTGGTTGAGGGACGTCGTTTCTGCGGCTCTTTTCGCTGATGTGAACGCCATTGGCTTTACGACCTGCCACTACGCTTCTTACACTTTTGGAGTTCGTCCGGTTATCGCCATTGGTTAGGTAAATCTAGGGGCCTTGTGCCCCCTCTGGGGTAAACACCGTATTCAGGTGACCAAAATTTGCGCTATAAAAAATAAGAATTAAATGAAAGGAAGAATCAAAATGGATGAGAAAATCTATAAAGTTACCCTTGCCGATGGAACAGAGCTTGCGGGTCTTTCCATGAATGGTAATAATTTTATTTCGGCTGTTCCTGTTGATGCAGACATTTTTACAGCGAACTGTTCACCTGTTGCGATTAGCGATGGAGAAAAAGAGGAAATCCATGAGCACATGGAACTGGTGCAGGTAACAGTTGTTGATGACAGATACTGGTTTGTTCTTCGTGACCTGACAACCGCAGAGTTGGAACAGGAAAAAATGAAATCCGATATCGAATACATCGCTATGATGTGCGATGTTGAACTTTAAGAAAGGAGATCACCATTATGCATAGCAATAAATACGATACTGTAAAACGCTACTACAGCCTGAAGCTGTGGAATGACACAAAAGTTCGTAATGCCGTAGTAAAAGGCTGGATCACCGAAGCAGAATTTGCTGAGATTACGGGGAAAGCTTACTAAATGAGCGTTCTTGTCAGTGACCGAAAAGAATCGAAGTTTGAGGCAATCACATTTTCTGTTGAACTTCACAACATGCTGCTTGACTTTATGCAGAGAAACTTTGGAGTGAAAGACTTGGAACAATTTGTCAGGATTCAGTATGCTTACGGGAAAGAGCCAACCGAGAATTTTTCAAAGTATCGGTACCTGATGACCAATTTCAAAAATAGAATTGATCAACTGGCGTCTCAACTTACAAGCAATATCAGAGCGGCTAATTCTATCTATCCAACTTCCATGCATGAGTATGAAGAACGCAGAGATTACCAGAATAAGGCAATCATTAACTGTGAACAGATTATAAAAGAGTTACAGCGTATTGTGGAAATCTTTGAGGTCGATATAAATGTCTACGGCAGATATGTAAAAGCTATCGACCGAGAAATCGGTTTGATAAAGAAGTGGCGTCAGAGGGATCGTAAGATCAAATCATATTTACCACCGGGCAACACCTAATACGTGTCGTTTCTGCGGCTAATTTCGCTAATGTGAACAACAATGGCAATACGAACTACAACAACGCTTCTAACACTAATGGAGTTCGTCCGGATTCTTCGCCTAACCAACGGAGAAGGAGGTGTTGTCCGTTCCATCAAAGGATAAATGACAAAGCTGGACGCAATTTACTACGGTAAATATTGCTATCACGGTGAATAATTATGACGTATGAGGAGATTGTATCTGACGCCAACAACTTGTATAAGGCTTACAGGGCTTCTATAAAAGGCAGTAAATGGAAGGAAACGACGCAGAAATTCATCATGAATTTCCTTAGATATATCTTTTCCATACAAGAAGAGCTTCTCAATCGGACACTTCAAAATGGGCCGACCGAGGAGTTCTCTTTGTCTGAACGAGGCCGTGTAAGACCTATTACAAGTATCCAGATAAAGGACAGAATTGTCCGCCACGCCCTTTGTGATGAAGTAATTTTGCCAGAGGTGAAGAAACATATCATTTACGATAATTGCGCATCTATTAAAGGTCGGGGCATTTCACGCCAGAGATTTCGTTTTGAGGTGCATCTTCGGAAGTATTACAAGTTACATGGTAACGAAGGATGGATTTTATTTGGAGACTTCTCAAAATTTTACGACAATATTATTCATGAGATTGCAAAGCGGGAACTGCTGAAATTATTTGACGATGATAAGTTCATTGGCTGGCTCTTAACACTAATATTTGATGGATTCAAGATTGACGTTTCTTACATGACTGATGAAGAATACGCAAACTGTATGGAATCCACGTTCAACAAAAACGAATACCGGAAAATTCCAAAGGAAAAACTCACCGGCGAAAAATGGATGGCTAAATCTGTTAATATTGGAGATCAGTTATCTCAAATCGTCGGTATTTATTATCCTTACCGAATCGACAATTATGTTAAGTATGTGATGAGCCAGAAGTTCTATGGAAGATACATGGACGATTGGTACGTCATGAATCCAGACAAGCAGGTACTTCTCAATATCCTTGATGGAATTCGCACCATAGCAAATGAACTTGGCATTCATATCAATGAGAAGAAAACCAGAATCGTCAAGATTTCCAGTACATACAAATTCCTGCAAATTAGGTACACGCTTACCAAAGATGGAAAAATCATAAAACGTATCAATCCCGATAGGGTTACAGCAATGCGGAGAAAACTGAAGAAGCTGGCCGTTAAAGTGCGGAATAATGAGATTGATTATGATGGAGTCGAAAACATGTTCCGTGGTTGGATGGGTAGCTTTTATAAGTTAATGTCCAGACAACAGCGCAAAAATCTTATCGGGCTTTATGAGGACCTATTCGACAAAACGATTACGGTTGTCAACAAAAAGCTGGTTATATTCGATAGGTCACCACAACAAAAAATAAAGGAGGTATAGACATGGAGTCCTGGCTTCAAATCTTACTTACAATTTTTAGCTCAGTCTTAGCGTCTTCTGGGCTGTGGGCCTATGTAACAAAACGGCTTGAAAAGAAAGACGTAAAAACAGAAATGCTTATAGGGCTTGGACATGACCGGATTATGTATCTTGGCATGGCCTATATTGAGAGGGGATATATTACTTCGGATGAGTATGAAAATCTTTACGAATATCTCTATAAGCCTTATGAAAAAATGGGCGGAAATGGCTCCGCCAAGCGAATTATGAACGAGGTAAATAAACTACCTATACACAAATCACAATATAAGGAGGAAACAAATCATGAAGATGAGTAACAAAACTTACGATGCGTTAAAATGGGTGGCACAGTTTCTGCTTCCGGGGGCAGGTACTTTGTATTTTGCATTGGCGGGTATCTGGGGACTTCCCTATGGGGAGCAGGTAGTCGGTACTATCACGGCTGTCGATACTTTCCTTGGAGTTCTTTTGGGAATCAGTACGGCGAGTTATAACAAAACCAACTAACTAAAGGAGGATGCTGACACATGGCTAATCAATATGTAAATAAAGTTATCTATGGCGGCAATACTCTGGTAGACCTTACGAGTGATACTGTTGATTCCACCCATCTTCTCAAAGACGCAACAGCTCATGATAAGTCTGGTGCGCCTATTATCGGCGAATGTACCTTTGATTCGGATACTTCCGATGCCGATGTGGCGGTTGCTGAGATTCTTACGGGGAAGACTGCTTATGCCAGAGGTGTAAAGGTAAAAGGAACAATGCCGAATAATGCTGGTATCAATGAGAAGATTACGACTCTCGCCCAAGAGGTGACTGTTCCGAAAGGATATCACGATGGTAGTGGAAAAGTTTCGATTGATGCAACAGAACAGGTGAAGCTTGTCGCAGCGAATATTCGGGAAGGAATCACAATTCTTGGCGTAGAGGGTTCAATGTCTGGTTCTGAAGGAATGAAGGCCCAGGCAAAGACTGTAACACCGGCAAAAACAGAACAGACGATCCTTCCGGATACAGAGAACGAATTCAACTGTTTGTCTCAGGTCACTGTTGCTGCAATTCCATATACAGAAACAGACAATGCTGCTGGAGGTAAAACGGTAACGATTGCGGGGTGATTAAATGGCAGTAAATAAAGTTGTTTACGGCAACGAAACTTTAATCGACCTTACAAACGACACTGTCGTACCTGAAGTGCTTCGGAGAGGATACACAGCTCACAAGGCAGACGGTACAGTCATCAACGGGGAACAGGGGATCTTGACATTTGATGATTATCCTAACGAAGAAAAATTCTTTCATGAATTACAGGATTCAGATGGGGAAAGGATTCTCGATGATTCCGGGGGAACAATCTGGAGTAAGACAGTGTACCGAAAAGTATAGGAAGGAGGTCGCATTATGGGAAACAGTATCGAGTGTGTTGGCGCTGTGAAAGCTATTCATCAGTCCGATAACGTTGACAGATGGAAAAGAGAATACCAGTGTTTCAAAGCAGATTTTGGCGATCTTCCGAAAGATGATGATTTGGCAAGCGGTTCATCTGTGATGATTTTAGATACCGGGGAATACGCTGAATACCATAGACCGACCAAGTCTTGGAATATTATTTGATGGGAGGAGTGAGACATGACAGGAAATCAGGCTTACGCTCTCTCCCGCAAATACACGGAAGAGAGTCTTAAAGGAGCGGGTGCTCTTAAAGGAAAAAGTCCTTACGAAATAGCGGTGGATAATGGCTATACTGGAACAGAACAGGAATGGCTTGAAAGCTTAAAAGGTTCTCCTGAAAGTCTGCTCTCAGATGAAGAAGTTTCAGAAGAGTCTACTTGGAGTTCTGCCAAAATTTCAGAGGAACTGAAGAAAATTTCCGAAAGTGGTGGCGTAGTCAGTTACCATGAAACGGACAACGATTTTGGCGGGAAAACCGTTACCATTTCGTAATTGGCGAAACCGAAAATTAGTGGTACAATGAAGTCGTTAGGAGTAGTTCAATGTAGATTATTTCTTGCTTATTCCTACATTTGAGCTGATAAATGGCTTAAATACAGGATTTTTGGATTTTATTTATATAATTTGTGTGGAACTAATGAACGATACAGAATAAAGGAGAGGCTATGCAATTATCCTATCTGGAAGAGATTCCAAATGAATATCAGAAAGTCCTTGTGATCGGGAAAACCATAGAACGGGACGGGCAAAAATATCACATTGTCGGCATGAGTTCGGGGCGTACAGTTCAGCTTCATATTCTGGAGCCGTTTCTGGAAAAAGAGCGGGCTCGTCCCGTGAGGCGGAGGTCTGTCCGGCAGCGCAGGCAGTTGAAGGAGCAGGGCGATCAGGGTTTCAACAGTTATCTGCATTGCCGCGAATTTCAGCTGGGTGATAAGAAGATAAAGATGCAGGGCGGCAGCGGCGGTTCTCTGAAATATTCCGAGCAGGATTACCGGACCATCACGCTGTTTATCGATATGATGCGTGCCGGATGGAATCCGCCTGACTGGCTGAAAAATGAGGATTGGAATCATTTACAGTTAGTTTCGCTGACAGCGGCCAATTTAAAAAGACTGCCAAAGTATACCCCGGACATGCCCATCACCATCCTTCATCACCCTGACTCTGTCAGGCATCTTCTTGAAAAGTCTGTTACGTTTATAGTGGGAAAAGCTCGCTCCCTCTGTTTTACGGATCACATGGGAGATAAGGTGTGGTGTCATATCAACCGGGTTACTTTAATCGATGTGTGGGAAGATAGCGAAAGGCAGTTTAACGATCCCCGATATGTTAAAAAAGTGACGCCGGAACAGCTACAGGAAGTAAAAGAGCACTGTTACAGGGCGCTTGAAGAAAGCTGTCCCAAGGGGATGTGCTATTTCGGGATAGAGTACGAGTGCAGCAAAGATTACAGCCTGCAGTTTTATGCCAGAGAATATTTGAACTCTTATCCCGAATGCGGTAATGGAAGCGCTGTTTTCTTTCTGATGCATTTGAAACCCGATCGGAAAACAGGAGTCCACGGCCTGCCCTTAAAGGGATGTGCGATCCAGACGGCGGTCGCACCGGATACAATGAAAATGCCGGCGGAACTGTTCTGTTATTATGAGAAAGTCGCCGCCTGGGAGGAAAGCGTTTAAGACGGGCTAAAATTCATAGAAAACAGCCTTTAATATCGTTACCTTTTCTTCCATCTGGATATGCTGCTCATCTCCATTTAAATCCATATAGTTAACCCAATTGGCTTCTTCATCAAAGAAGCCTTTTTCCAATGATAAAAAATCCAGTTGTTTTCCCGGATTCACGGTATTAAGATATGCTCTGTATCCATATCCCGCAAAAATCAGCTCATTTTCGTCTCTTTCCATTATGATTCCTGCCGCAGGGATAAATTCATTTTCGTCGTCGATCCGGTGATAAAATTCTATCGAAATCTGATATTTGCCCAGTTTGATCTGTTTTGACATACGGCTTTCGTCCTGTGAAAAGCCAGTCATTTTATCCGTCCCGTAATATTCCGAAATAATCGGCATCATATTTCCCAGCAGCTTATAGCTTTGAGATAAATATTCTTTTACCAGTTCACTTGACACATTCTTATCGGCAGAATCTGTATGCATTTTTTGTGTAATAAATGATTTATTCTCGCCAACGCTTTCCGCACCAAAAGGAGAATAGCACAGCGCATTATATTTCCCTATGGCCGTATATAAATTGGCGGCCGCCCATTTATCCCTTCTTGTTTCCGCTATAAAAAGAGGATTGTCATCCCTTGTGTATAAACCGGCAAATTTGTCAAATTCAAAGGTATAAATGTCAGGCGCTATGAAATCCAGGCAGGGCGCTCCCCTTTTCCATACATCGATCATTTCCGGGATCGGGCCTCCGCATGGATAGAAACCGGGCTTTTCGTCATCCGTTTCATTTAACCAGACATTGGTGAACACAGGCAGTGCATAACTCTCTTTTGCGACTGCGGCCAACTCATTGAGATACCTCGCATAATGCCAGCACATAAATACTTCGCCCGCAACTTCCCCGAACATTCCCTGCCAGGATTGATCGGAAGTATGTTCCGACCGCTTTATCATTTGTATAAAAAAATCATTCTCTGTTTTCCTGAAATGCTCCAGTAGTTCAACCGGTACATTTTTCTCAAAGGCTTCTGCCGCCGCAGCGGAAAAATCTCTCGCCGCATCTAAAATACCCACTTCGTTTTCAATTTGTAATGCAATGACTGTCTGCTGGCCTTCATCCGTTTTTTTAATATACTGTATCAGCTTTCTAAAGCTTTTTAATTCCGTTTCTAAAATACCGCTCCCAAACATGCTAAGTGTCCTGGATCTTATTCCATATTCATTTTCTGTTCTCGGGAATCTCGTGAGGTCTGTCTTGATCCAGGATGGCACATAAGTTGAATGACCATTTTTCCAGGTTCCAAACCAAAGGAATACTAATTTTTTATTATGCTTCCGTGCACCATTTATCAGCTCTTCTACCAGTGCAAAATCAAAATAATCCTCCCGCGGCTCTATGGATTCCCAGGGTATCGGAACCAATACCGTATTGCAGTTCAGTTCCTCCAGCTTTTTCCAGACACTTACCATATATTCCCTTGATGTTCCCGCAGAATTATGGGTTTCAGCCGCCAGCAATATAAACGGCCTGTTATTCACCATAAAGGTAAATCCATTATTCCTTTTCATGATTCCAGGTAAACTATTCATAATAACCTCTGCCTATCGTTTCGTAGTTCCTCTGATGATCAACTCTGTCGGTATTGCTATTTTTGTATCTGCGTCAAGTTGATCAATCTCTTTTATTGTATCAACGATAACTCTTGCATATGCCTTATAATTACTTCCTATCGTCGTAATTCCCGGATAGACAAATTTTGATATATCCAGATTATCATATCCCACAATTGCAATATCTTCCGGAACCTTTAAATGATTCTTATTCGCCTCGCTCAGTACACCTATTGCAACTAAATCATTGATACAGATAATTGCCTGCGGCAGTTTATCGCATTTTAACATTTCCTGCATCGCGATATTACCGCCCTCCACAGAATAGTCGCTGTCAATGATCTCCCTGCGTATCGTTATTCCATAATGATCCGCATTTTCCAGAATCTCTTCCCGCCGCTTCTCGGTGGTCCTGACATTGAAATATCCACCCAACAACGCGACATCCTTATATCCCAGACCGGATAGATGTTCCAACAGCTTTTTTGTACTGTTTTCCTGTTCCTGAAATATTTGTATGCACTTTAAACCCGGCACATTGACCCCTGCAATAACTGGTATTTCTTCATTAATTGTCTCAAGTTCCCTGATATACTTTTTAGCGCTTTCCATATCGTCAAGACGCCCGCCCATAAAAACGATCGCCCTGACATTGGTCGATATCAGCGTATTTAAGATACTGCTCTCGTGATGTTTATCCGACTCAGAATTACATAATATCAATGTATATCCTTCTTCTCGCGCGATAAGTTCCGTCTCATAAAAAATCTGAGCATAAAAAGGGCTGTTAATATGGGGAACAATAAATCCTACCGTACTGGACTTGCTTGATTGCAGTGCCTTGGCAATCATATTGGGCTTATAATGATATTTCTCGATCAATTCCAGTACTTTCTTCTTTTTTTCTTCATTTACTTTTCCAGTGTTATTTATAATTCTGGAAACCGTAGCAGTCGAAACATTCGCTAATTTCGCAATTTCAACAATCGTTATCTTTTCACTCATCCAAACGTTCTTTCAGAATGCCCTCTATCAAATCATACCATTCTGAATCTCCTATCCTTTTAATCCGCTGTCCACAATACCTTTGATAAAATATTTCTGGAAACAACAATATAATATCATAATTGGCAACACCGTCAATAATGACATCGCCATAACCGGTCCCTGATCAAGCGCATCCTTGTAACCGTTTATGGATTTACTTAAAAATACCAGTCCAACCGGCAAGGTATACTTTTTCTGATCATTCAAAAATATAACAGGTCCAAAATAGTCATTCCATGTCCAGACAAACATAAATATTGCAACTACAAACAAAACAGCCGTACAATTGGGCAGCACAATTTTAAATAAAATCTTCAGCTCGCTGCATCCATCTATCCTGGCTGATTCCTCAATTTCCCTTGGAAATGTCTTGAAAAACTGATGCAGCAGAAAAATACTGAACCCGCTCCCCGCCAATATATTAGGAAGCACCAATGGAACGATCGTATTTACCAGTTTTAATTTTACATAGATATTATATAAAGGTATGATCGTTACAAAATATGGTATCATCATAGTGGACATCAAAATTGTAAACCACAATTTTTTCAAAGGAGCATCATATTTTGCAAACCCGTAAGCCACCAGCGTAGTGCTCACTAATGTCCCCACAATGTTTAATGTCGTAATAATGCAACTGTTCTTTAAATATATAAAAAAGTCTGTACTTTCAAAAATATATTGAAAGGAACGTAAAGTTACCGGGCACGGAATAAAGTCCGGGGGATATTTTACGATTTGCTCTGTTCCCATTAATGATGTTGAAATCATCCAGAAAAATGGCAGTATGAATACAAATCCCATTACCACACATATAATAAGCCAGACTGCAAATTTGCTCTTCTTAAACATACATTCCCCCTTAATCTTCATAATTCATCATCTTTTGCAGAGATTTCAGTATAACCATGCTGATAAACAGAATAATCAGATACATGATCCATGCAAGAGATGCCGCATAGCCAAATCTGCCAAAGCTAAAACCACTGTCATAAATATACATTCCATACATATAGGTCTTTTTAAATGGTCCTCCGCCTGTCATGATCAGCGGCTGTACAAAAATCTGGAGGGCATTGATAATTCCCATGACCAGATTAAATACAAAAACATTTGAAATCAGAGGAAGCGTTATTTTGAAAAAGCATTTTACACTCCCTGCCCCGTCAATCTTCGCCGCCTCATAGTAGGAGACCGGAATCTGTTTAATCCCCGCCAGAAAAATCAGCATCTGCTGACCGCAAAATATCAAGTTTGCAATAGCAAGCGCTATCATCGCCCACTTCGAATCTGTCAGCCAGTTGGGGCCTTTTATGCCAAAAAGTGATAACAGATAATTGATCAGTCCTCCTTCCCCCCGCAGCAGAAGTTTTATAACAGTATAAACTGCTGCTCCCGCTGCTATGGAAGGAAAAAAGAAAACAATCTGGAACAAATTGCTGGTCTTAGACTCCTTTGACAATAAAAAGGCAATAAGCAAGGCTAAAACAAGGCTCGACGGCACCGCGATAATTGCATACACAAAAGAGTTTATCAGACTTTTTCGAAACAAATCATCATGGAATAAAATGTCCGAATAATTTCTGATGCCGATTAACTCCGGCGCTGAAAGCCCGTTATACTGTGTGAACGATAAATATATGGAATATGCTAATGGTATAAATGTCAGCAAAAAAAAGCCTGCCAGCCATGGCGAAATAAACATGTAGAAATATTTTGTCTGCTTTTTTGTCTGCTTCATATTTTTCCTTTCCCGCTAAATAAAATGCCTCTTATCAATTCTGGTACCCTGTAACAGGGTACCGGAGCATTAAGCCAGCTTCATTCTTCCTTCATTCTGTCTAACTTTAATTGTCCTTTGGTCTGTATATTTTCCAATGTCGTATCAAGATCCTGCTCGCCTGCAAATAACAGCTCGCACTCTACTTTTATGATCTCGTCCTTAATTTCATTCAATACCACACCATCCACAGAGTAATCCAACGCGTCAAAGTATACCTGTTTATTGAAAGGTTTCCAGCCGTCCGGTATGGATGTCATAAATGCTTCATCCTCACAGATCGATTTCAGCGTAGGTAATCCGATATTTTCCATTTCTCCCTGCACTTCTTCGCTTGCAGCCATATATTTTATGTATTCCCACGCCTCATCTTTATAAGGTGTTTTCTCTGAAATACCTATCGCAGTTGTCCATAACGGCGATCTCCACTGTCCGTATGTCGGATTCGAAGGGAATGTTACGATATCCCATTCAAAATTATCACCGATTGCTGAATTAAAGCTTTCCATATCCCAGGCCGCCCCCACTGTCATGGCAAATTTTCCTGTCTCAAATGTCCCGCCGATATCAGCCGCCATTGTCGGTGTTGGAGAAACCTGATCAACCTGATACAGATCTGTTAAGAACGCAAGGCCGTCCCGGTATCCCTGCGTATCTGCGGTCATCGTCCCGCTTTCCCAATCCCAGGCTTTATATCCGTCATACAGATTTCTCGCAAGTTCGTAGGACCACCATGAGGAAAGATCGATCCCCCATACTTTATCCTCTCCCTCGCCTTTTGTTAATGCTTTTGCAGCAGCCATAAAGTCTTCCTCCGTCCAGTCATTTGTCGGAAGAGGCACATTATTTTCCTCGAACATTGTTTTATTATAGAAAATAAACGCCGCATTGAATGATGTGGGCGCTGCATAAACGCTGCCATTATAAGATAACCCGTCCATGACGCCGTCTACCCATACATCCTGCAATCCATCCGCCTCAATATAGGAATCCAAAGGAGTAAACAATCCCTCTTTAAAATACTCGCCGCCAAAGTCGCCGGCGATCATTACCATGTCAGCCAACGTATCAGATGATATCTGCAATGTCAGTTTATCATGAAATCCCTCGGGAATCGCTTCCAGAGTAACATGTATTCTATCATTTGCCTCATTAAACTGGTTCGTCCATTTTTCCCTGTACTCAATTTCTTTCTGGTTTCCCCATAATAAAAACCTTAATTCCACTTTCTCTCCGTCTGCCGCAACAGCCGCATTATCTTCCTTGCTTTCTGCCTCAACAGCGCTGTCTGATTCCTGTGTCGGCGCTGTCTGCTCCGCAGAGGATCCACATCCTGTCAATACTGACGACATAGCCGCCAGCATAACTACTAAACTGAGAAACTTTTTCACTTTTTTTCTTTGCATCATTGACATCCCTCCATTTTGATTGTATAATTTGCTTAAGTTTTGTAAACGTTTTCTTATAATCAACTATAACATGTTCATCACCAGGTGTCAACAATTTTTATTTCTTTGGTGAAATTACAGCAAAAATAAAGCCGAAAGGCCGAACAGTTATGAACTACAACAGAAAGGAGAAGCACACTGCGCATAAGGGTTATAGCTGAACACGATTCTTTGTCCGAAAGTTTCAGGCTGCTTGTTACCCGCATAGCGGGTGGTTTATTGTTTCGTATGATTCCGTTTTTCGGAACACGAAAAACGGAATCATACGAAACAGGCTAAAGCCCACAATAAAAGAAAACGCCGGCATTTCCGCCCGGCGTTTTCTTTTATTGTAAGCGATATTATTTATTTCATATCCACGGCTCATCACATAATTTAATAGAATCTGACACTTTTCCTTCGGTTTCAAATACTATGATCGTATTTTTTCCCTTTTTCAGAAGCGGCGCCGGAATATAGAGCCTTTTTTGCGGCCCGATTTCCCAGAAACGGCCTATATTAAAATCATTGACAAATGCGGCTCCCTTACCCCAGCCACTCATATCCAGGAAAGTATCCGCCGTTTCCCGGATTTCAAATTGAAACTCGTAAAACCCCGGCAATCCTGCCCTTGCAGAATGTGTAAAATCTATCTTTGTCAGATCATCCAATGGAAGCGGATAAATTGTCCACCCAAAATGCAGGCAGCCGTTTATCTGAATTCCTCCGTCTATGCCTTTTCTCTGCTCTTCCATAATCGGCGTGAAGTTCACACGTCCCATGTTTTCCACTAAAATATCAATTTTTCCCGCAGCGCACGTTACAGGATCCATCTCATGCTCAGACAGCAGCTCTTTATCATAAAGCGTCAATACCGGCCTGTCATCCAAAAAAATATTCGCCCTGTCATTTGCTTTCCATAAGCGCAGTTTCCTGAGACAATTTAATTCCGGTATTTTACTCTCATATAAGATATAACCGTATCCCTGGTCAACTTTTTCCATGCATACCGGATAATTCTTTTCTACCGGTGCAGACAACTTGTCAAGATTACTGAATAAATCACCGGACCTTGTTAACCCGACCGTTCCATATTCCGCTCTGTTTGTCTTACTGGCAATGCTGATTTCCGGTAAAGCAGCATATTTTCCGATAATCTTTTGAAATTCTCTGTACTTAGGGGTTATCTGCCCGTCCTCTGTAAGCAGCGCATCATAATCATAGGAAGTTACATCCGGTTCCAGTCTATCATAATAATTTGCTCCGTTCATAAACCCGAAATTAGTTCCGCCTTCAAACATATACAGATTGACATGGCCTTCCTGAAGGATATCTTCCAAATCTTTCAGGTGTTCTTTCAGGTCCCCCGTATGATGCTCACCGCCCCAATAATCGAACCAGCCAACCCAAAACTCCATACACATCAAAGGAGCGTTTCCAATTTTTTTCTTCATCACTTCAAACTGTGTTTTTCCCTTGGAGCCGAAATTTCCTGTCTGTAAAACGCCGTCTATCCTTCCATGCTCAAAAGCCTCATCCCAGGGTCCGTCAGACGTTACAAGCGGAACTTCACAGCCGTTTTCTATCATCAACTCTTTTAAATATTCCAGATAAACGGAATCATCTCCGTAATAGCCATATTCATTTTCCACCTGCATAAAAATAACAGGACCGCCTCTTGTAATCTGCAAGGGAGATATCACTTCAAATAATACTTTATAATAATCCCGGATATGCTCGAGATACGGTTCATACATACACCGTAATTTCATGCCGTCCTCTTTTAAAAGCCAATAGGGAAGTCCGCCAAATTCCCACTCTCCACATATATATGGCGAAGGTCTGAGGATTACCATAAGCCCAAGATCCTGTGCCATTTTAACATACCTGGCAACATCCAGCATACCATTGAACTCAAAGTGTCCTTTCTGCTTCTCATGAAGATTCCAGGGTATATATGTCTCTACGGTATTGCAGCCCAATGCTTTCAGCTTTTCCAACCGATCCCGCCAATACTCCGGTACTATCCGAAAATAGTTCATGCCGCCGGAAATAATTTTAACTTTCTCGCCGTCCAAATAGAAATCATCTTTTATTTCAAATTTACGCACAATGCCTTCCTCTCATCTTCTCTTTTGCCAAAAACTGATGCAATCTGTCATCATTATATCTGCTTCAGCTTTTTTTGTCCAGCTTGCAAATTTATCCCAAGCAACAATAAAAATCTGTACCATACAGATCTCCATCTATAATCTCATACTATTGACTTTTGTTCTTAACAAGGAATTCAAAAATATATTTAGGCATCAAAATTTTGCGTCAAATATCTACCAGTATTAGTTTTATTACCATTAGTCAGCGTCAAAACTCCCGATTATGCTATATGATGCTTTTTATGGTGATACCAAAAGGATTATTACACAAACTGACAGGGAGGTAAGTGATGGATAGCATAGCCGATACATATCTCGTTGCGGACATCTCCCAAGATGTCTTCATCCGGCTCGCCGGACATCTTGATAAAATAAATCTGAATCGTCACAAACAGGCTAAAAATTATATCACCATTGCCACTGGAAACTATTATTAAATTGTGATATCATAGAGCCTTGGAAAATACCACTCCCTAAATATGATGTCCGGAAATGTCCGAATTGCAATAGAATATATGTTTTTAACGGTTATGGTTCACCTATAATGAAATATATTTTAGAGGAATAGTGACTTTTTCCTGACAATGATATTAAATAATATTAGAAAACGGAGGAAATGCTGAAAAACAGCATTTTTTAGAGAATGAACATTATTATAGGTGTGATGAGCTTCCTCGCAGGAATAGCAGGGATTTCGGGCATATATATAATTTTTCGAAATAAGCGTTTAAAAGAAAGAAGCAGCAGGCGTATTTTAGGGAAAAAATTAAGTTGTACAGAAATAATTGGGCAACCGATAAGATATGTCGTTGAAGTGGAATATCAATTAAATAATGATGTTCATCGAAGAAAGATATTAACATCGGATAAGAAAATTAAGAAGTACAAAAATAATGAACAGATTCCGTTATTATATGCCGAAGAAATAAATAAAATATTCTGGGCAGAAGATAAATCAAATGAATGGTTTGGTTGGATACTGCTGCTCATAGTATTTTGTTGTTTTATGTTTATGTTAACATGTGCACTTTGGATTTTAGCTTAGAAATTGGTACTCAAAGGAAAGGACAGCTGTAGAATGTGTAACTGATGCTGCCCCAATCCGATAGCAGGTTTCGTTTTTCCATGATAATCGCTCCCGTAGGTCGCGATCAGATGTCTCTCCTGTGCCTTACTGTACAAAAATTCCGCCTGCTCCCTTGTATGGTAACTGCTGAACGCCTCTATACCGTCCAGACCGAGATCCAGAATTTCATCCAGCATGCAGATATTCTCCTTCAGGTTTACCCAGGGATGCGCCAGCACTGCAAATCCGCCGTTTGCATGGATCATACCAATGATCTTTCTCATCTCCGGGTATTCCATCGGCACATAACAGAGTTTTCTCTGAGCATAGTAATCCCAGTAAAAGTTGACGTAAGGATTATCTCCCCGGGATCCGCCTGGGCGGTATGGTTTTAACAGAGAGTGATCTGCATATACCGGTTTGGACAGCAGTACCTCCACAAACATCTCTCCGGTCCATATAGCTTTCCAGTAACGGTCTTTGGAAAGTTCCCACATATCGTTTTCCGTCACATGGAATCCCAGCGCCTGTGTCTGTGTGAGCCTTTTCAGAGAAGCCTGAAAGCTCTGTTTCTCTATATTCTGCTCAAGATCGGCAAAGTCACCGCTTTTATAATCAATTCCGTAACCCAGCACATGAAAATCCATGCCCTGAAAAGTACAGTCGATCTCGATGCCCGGAATATAACGGAGATTTTTTCTTTCGCTGCTTCTTCCGCTTGCCTGTTCGCCTGCTTTTCCTGTTTCATCCGTTCTGTGCATTTTCCTGCCAGTTTTGTCTGTTCTGCTGTTTATCAGTTCTCCCTGCTTTATTTTCCATGCACCGTCTGTTTTAACAATTTCTCATGCATCACTGCCATCAGCAACAGAATTGCCAGAAGATACAGCGGAAGAAGCGATGCGCTGATATGAGTGGCAATCAGCCCAAACACCGGCGGCATCACTAAAATTCCCACATAAGCTGCTGCCATCTGCACCCCGATCACCGCCTGGGAATTCTCCGCTCCGAAATGGTCCGGTGTGGAATGGATGATCGAGGGATAGATCGGCGCACAGCCAAGCCCGATTATGATCAGTCCTGCAAGCCCGGCCGTCCCGCCAAGCGGCAAAAGCAGCAACAGGATTCCGGACAGAATAAGCACCTGGCCCAGTCTGATCATCTGCGTATCGTTAAACTTTATTGTCAGAAATCCGGCCAGCGCCCGCCCTACAGTGATTCCGATATAAAACAGACTGGCAAACCCCGCAGCTGCCTCAGAGGTAACCCCGCTATGCAGAACAAGATAGCTGCTGGCCCAAAGACCTGCCGTCTGTTCCACTGCACAGTAGCAGAAAAAGGTGATCATGACCTCTTTTGCTCCCGGGATCCGGCTGATCTGTGCTAAAGAGAGGGCTTTATTCTGCTCCTGCGCCGTATCGGAATCCTGGACATCTGCCGCCGTACGCTGCTTTTTCCAAAGCGGCAGACTGATCAGCAGAACAACCGTCAGCAGGATCTGCAAAGCAGCGATATACCGATAACCCATGTTCCAGCCTTTGCCCCCTGTCAGGGCATATCCCATAATATAAGGCCCAAGAGATGCGCCCACGCCCCACATACAGTGCAGCCAGCTCATATGACGGCTTGCATAATGCAGCGCCACATAATTGTTCAGAGAAGCATCTACACAACCGGCGCCGAGACCATAGGGAACCGCCCAGATACATAATGCCAGATAGGAATGACTGATCGAAAATCCGAACAGCGCGGCAGCCGTCGTCAACACACTGATCGCTGTCACTTTTCCCGTCCCCAGTTTTCTGGTCAGGCGGTCGCACTGTAAACTGGAAACGATCGTTCCCGCTGCAATGATCATGGAAATTCCACCCGCATAGGACACAGGAACTGAAAACTCCTGATACATAATCGGCCAGGCCGAACCTAAAAGAGAATCTGGCAGTCCAAGACTGATAAATGCCAGATAAATGATAGCCAATAACAACTGAAACATAGTCTGCCTCCTTTGCACCCTCTATTTGTTTTCAACGTGTTGCGCTTTGTTTTTCCTTTACTATCATTATAATATCGACATTTTTCAGTTGATACAATCTGTTTTTGGACATATAATATAAAAAAACCGCCTGGGAAGCGGCAACAGTTTAAAATCAGAATTTATTTTATCTTCCGTTTGTTTTGAGTAAAGGAGCATTTCATGGCGCTGCAGGAATGTACATTACATCTGAATCAGAGATTAAAAGAACTGAACCCCCACGGTTCCCTTGCCTTTCCCTGCGCAGGATACTCTTCCGCCTACACCGATCATGAGGAAAATGCCATACCCTGGCACTGGCATGAGGAGTTGGAAATCATATACATCGCAGAAGGGCGCATTGAGCTGAAAATACCTTCCAGATCTTTTTATATAGAGGAAGGGGATGCTTTTGTAATCAATTCCAACATCCTGCACTACGGCATTGGCGCCGATTATTGTCACCTGTATTCCCTCGTATTCAGTCCTGCTCTTGTCTGTGGCAATGAGGATTCTGTCTTTGCCCGGAAATATATTTATCCGCTGATAGCCTGCGAATGTTTTTCCGAAATGCCCCTCTTACATTCCATACATCAGGATGTCATTTCGTGGTTCCGTGATGCTTTCGATGCCATGCAGAAGGAGCCCCGGGGATTTGAATTCACTGTCCGGGAGAACCTTTCCCGGATCTGCCTTTTTCTGGCGGATGAATTTGAGGATAAACTGAATGCGCAGGACTCATTCCACAGTCAGGATAATCTGCGCATCCGGAAAATGCTGGAGTTTATTCACAAAAATTTTTTCAATGATATTTCTCTGTCCGATATTGCCGGAACGGCAGATATTGGCGAGCGGGAATGCCTGCGCTGTTTTCAGAAAACCATACAGCTTTCCCCGATCCAGTATCTGTTAAAATACCGGATCATGCAGGGAGCGGAGATGCTTTTATGCTGTCCGGAGAGCAGCATTTCCGATATCGCTCTCTCCTGCGGCTTTGACAGCCCCAGCAATTTCGCCGCAACTTTCAAACGTTTTTATAACCGCACACCGAGGGAATACAGGAAGACCGAAACATTATGAGAGGGATCACTTCGACAGATCGCCCTCTTCCGACAGATTAAATACGGAAATTCTCCGCAGCCTGCCGTCTTCCATCTCGTAGACTTCGTCGCATAACTCCTCTATATCCTCCCTGTGGTGGCTTGCCAACAGGATCGTGACGCCCTCTTCTTTCAGCTTCAGAAAGAGCGCCCGGATGTTCGCCGCCCCCTCTCTGTCCAGGCCGTTCATCGGCTCATCCAGGATCAGGTACTTTGGATGTTCCATGATCGCCTGGGCGATGCCCAGCCGCTGCCGCATACCGAAGGAATACTTTTTCACCTTCTTTTTGCTGTCCGGATCAAGCCCCACCAGTTTCATGCTCTGGCGAATCTCTTCCTTTCCGATCTGCTTTTTGATGCAGGCCAGATATTCCAGATTTTTATAACCGTTAAAGCTGCCCAGAAACCCCGGCGTCTCGATAATGATCCCGATGTCCTCCGCAAAATCGACATCCTTTCCGATCTCTTTTCCATGCACAAATATTTTCCCTGAGGAGGGTCTCAGAAAACCGATGATCATCTTAAATAACACCGTTTTCCCCGATCCGTTTCTGCCCGCCACGCCATATATTTTTCCGGCTTCCAGAGACATCGTCACTTCCCGCACCACCGTCTCATCCCCGAACTTTTTGCTCACGTTTCTGATCTCCGCTATATATTCCATACTGAGCCCTTTCCTCTTCTATTCTTAAATTCTGCTTATTTCTGTTTTTCTACTATTCCTTTTATTCTGACACCAAACAGCATTCATTCGTAACACTCCTTTCATCCGCCTCCTCTGTTAAATGGAATACAGGCAGCCATCTCTCTTTTCTAACAGTATTCCTCCGATCTTCCGGACTGCCATGAGCATTACACACTCCAAAAGCATCACCACTCCCGGAGAAAAACCGTAATCTTTCTTCACCCGGTTACTCCACACATACATCCCCCAGTTCCCAAACATAAACTTTGAGAGGTGCCAGTGATAAAATCCGACCGTAAAAGTTGACACTTCTGTCACAAACAGAGCTGCCGGTATCAGATGACGGAAAGCAGTCAGATCAGACAGGCAGAATATACTCATCATCGTCATCATATGAACTGACCACAAAAGAAAAATCAGAAGTTCCTCCGTCCCTCGCTCCCCCGGCAAACGAAACAACAGATCCATCCCCTTCATACAGAACCCATAGCAGAAACAGGCCGACGCTCCCACTAAAAGCAGCTTCCGAAACTGTGCATTCCACCAGCCTTTCCTTCCGCCGAAACGCACCATCTCAAGGACCGATATCTGCCGTCTGCGGCTCAGACAGATCCCCGTTATAAAAAGAATTACCGCCACGCCCATCAGCCATCTCCCCAACGGGATCATCGGAATCACACTGCCATAAAAATCTCCGTAAACCGGAAAGTCCACTCCCGCGAGATACTCATATACAAATCCTCTTTCCATATCGATTTCTCCCCTTTTTCACTCCTGCACATGCACCTGTTCCTTAAAATCAACTTTATCAATCAGGCAGCACTGTATCACCACAAGCGCCGCCGCAAGCAAGGCCATAACAGCCACGGGCCCCGTCAGATGCATCCCTCCTGCCTCCGCAAAATTACCGGGGCATGCATATTCCGCTAATGCAAGTCTGCCAAATCCCAGAAAACGCAGCCCGAATCCGCCGGCATGTACAATAAAAGCGGCCACAATCCCCCAGATGCCGCCAAGCAGCAGATTACCGGTATACAGAATAAGTCCCATCAAAACAACATATAGGAAAAAGCACAGCGCGGTGGCGAGAAAAGCCTTCGGCATATTCATACTGCGCATCATATCCCGCTGTAAAAAACTGATCCCGTACTTTGCACTTTGACTCATGGTGTAATCCTGTGACAATAAATACACCGGATCACTCCACATTTTCCCCGCAAAACCGCAGGGAAGAGACATGATCACCATCGGCAGCGCCACCCCCGCCGTATAAATTGCCCCCTGCACCAGAAGATAGAGAACCATCGTCATATTCCAGCTTCTCTTTCCGGTGCGGCACAGGGAATAATAAGTATTCCCGTTGATAAAAGGCGCATCGGAAACCATGAGAAACCATCCAAGTACCAGAAACATCACGCTTTTATATTCATGTTCCACCACCACAAAAGCTTCCAGAATATTTACCGGTTCCCCCGTACCCGCCGCATAGTCCAGAAAATTTTTCAGCCAGTAAAGGGGCACAGCCATCCCCGCCAGAAAACCCATTATGACACGCTTGTCAGTCCATTCATACAGGAGCAGGTTTCTTATTATTTGTAAAATACTCTGTAATTTTTTCATTCTCAACCTTTTCTCTCCTGCCTGATTCCCACATAAATCATCAACACCGCAATTGCCATGTAAACCAGATCGATAAAAACCGCCAGCGGATAATTTCCGCGATTCACATCGTCCCCGGACAACAGATACGCCGGATTATAGGACTTAAATCCGATAAACAGCCACAGCGCATCGTACAGAATGAAAGGCGCTAACAGGCTCACATATCGGTTCGGAATCCACACCGCAAAGGCAAATCCCACAAGCGCCCACAGTGCGCCGAACAGAAAGCCGAGGATCGCCTTCCCGATAATTACATACCAGTCGCCGTAAACCGCGATCGCTTCGAGAATCCTTGAGCCGGAGATAATCCCGCTGTCCGTACCCGTCGGGAGACCGTGAGCGCCTCCGATATAGACGATCAGACAGACAATGATAACCGGCAGCGCGATCAGCAAACCGCCGGAACATGCCACCGTGGCCACCCTCACTTTCACAAAATCCGGAAAGCCCGTCCGATGCAGAATCATCCACAGATAACCGCTGCCGTGTTCCTGGCAGTAGACCGCCGCATAAGCGAGCGCCGGAAAAACCGCCGCAAAGGGCGAAAATCCCGATGCATGAAAGACATTTCCAAACCCGTGCAGATAACTTCTGCTGCCGTTTAACGGCGTATCAAGCACAGCCGGCGGCAGCAAAATCACCAGTACAAACACGATCCCCACAAAAAATCTCGGATTCAGGATGCTCCTCTTTAAATCCTGCACAAAAAGTCCTCTGATTTTCTTTTTCCGTCCTTCGTAATCTGTCATTTTATCTCTTTTCCATCTCTTCATCGCTTCTCTGCCACACTGTTCCTTCTTCTGTCTGACGCAAGGTGAAATACTCACTCTGTAAAAAGCTGTATCTTTATTGTACTTCCAAAATTTCTCCCGTCACCGCGTCAATATGGATCGTCCAGACAAAATCTATCCTTTCTGCCTGCCCGCAATAATCCACATACTCCTCCAGATCCATATATATGCCCCACACTGGCGAAAGTTCCAGCTTCCCATCTTTCAACTCCACATAATATACCAGTTCCGCCGTGGAAAAGGGAATGTCCTCCGTACACTGCAAACGACCGTCTTTCAGATAAATCCGCAACAGTTCCTGTACCTTATCAAAGCCTAAAATTGTATCTTCCTCCCCTGCCGACACCTGTTCCATGAGACAGTTCCATAGCCCGATCTCCGCCACACCCTCCGCGCTCACCCAGGCCAGTCCATTGGGGTACACTCTCGAAATATCATGCTGCCCGAAACAGTACGCCACCGGCAGCCCGTCCACAACAGGGCAAAACTGCAGCTCATAAAAGGAAAGATCATCCGCCCCATAAAAATATGCTTTCGTCAGGTGAATATCCTCTATTCCGAGAACCGAAAGCTTTTCCATCAAAAGCGCTTTCGCCTCCTGCAAAGAAAAAGAACTCTCTCCCGCTTTCTCATCTTTTACATTCAACTCCTGCTCCGTTTCCACATTTTCCTGCATCACCGCACGGCATTTTTCCTGCAGGAAAGCATCCTCGAAGCTTGCGCCTGTCTTTCCGACTAAAACAGCCTTTCTGTTTCCGTCCGTCAGAGCCAGGGTGCTTCCGTCTCCCACTCCGGCTATCTCCACAATACTGCTTCCTTCTCCCAGTTTTTCATCGATCTCAGCCACCCGTTTTCTCTCCGCTTCCTCCGCCGCAAGCAGCTCCTCCGTATAGTCCTTTACCTCTCCCTGCGGGTCCAGAAAGCTCCTCAGTGTCTCACCGCTCAGCCTGCTGTCCGCCTGCATAATCAGCGTACCCACCGCTTCCGGCGCTGCTTTCACTTCCGCCTCGATCCGCATGCGGTTTTCGCCCTCCCCCAGCGTCACATTAACTGTCCCGCCTCCTGAAAACGTCTCTTCTGCTTTACTCCCCGTCGGTATTTCTCCCGGCGTTTTCTCTCCGGCTTCCATCTTTTCTTCTTCATCGTTTACAACGGCTTCTATCGCATCATCGGAACCGCCCTTTGCCCGCAAAATCCCGTCATCATTTGCCGCCTCCGGCGCCTTTTCACAGCCTGTTAATAAAACCATCACCGCCAAAAACAGTGTTACTGTTTTTATCATTCTTTTTTTTATCATGTGTGTAACCTCCTGCTTTATTTTATGACAATCTCACTGCCTTTTCAAAAGCAGTATATACCATATATTTGGGACGAGACAAAAAAATGCCGAAATCCGCCCGGGTTTTTGGCGAAAACGGCATAATTTAAAATGATTTACTGCTCAGATTCCCGCTTCTCCGTGGCCTCTTTCAGCAGTTCGTATATAGCGGACGCAGCCGGAACGCCAAGTAACATCCCAACCGCCCCGGCCAGGTTGCCCCCGATCGTCACCGCCGCAAATACCCACATGGCGGGAAGATTGATTCTGGCTCCCATTACTTTCGGATAGATCAGGTTCCCCTCAAGCTGCTGTAAGATCAGCAGGAACACAACAAAAATAAGGGCCTGAAAAGGGCTCACCGTCAGGATCAGAAAGGCTCCCACAATCGTGCCGATAAATGCTCCCACAATGGGGATCAGAGCCGTCGCCCCCACCAGCGCGCCGATCATAGGCGCATAGGGCAGACGAAGGATCAGCATACCAATAGTGCAAAGCGTCCCCAGTATAACAGCCTCTGTGGCCTGCCCCGCAATAAAATTCCGGAAGCTCCTGTTACATACAGAGATAACATGAACTAACGTATCGCCGGTCTTCTCCGGAAGCCAGACACGGATGAGGCGGCGTGTTTGACTTTTCAGCTTCTCCTTATTTGCCAGAACATATATGGAAAAAATCAGTCCGATAAAAAAATTGATAACACCGCTGGTCACGGAACTCACCGCCCCCGCCGCATGCCGGAACAATACATCCCTTCGGGACAGCGTCCAGTCTTCTAAATTATCCTTCAATTGCACCCAGTCAATATCAATCTGTTTCAGATATTCTCCGAAGGGCAACCGGGAAAAATCCACCGTCTCTTCCCAGGAAGCCGCCTGATCAATGGCTGAAATGACGATCTGTGCAATCAGCTGAACAGCATTTGCTATCTCCGGAATCACCAGAAATGCAATACCTGTAAAAATGCCCAGAACCAGCACAAGGGAAAGCACAATAGCTACGGGACGTTTCACCTGCTCCTTTTTTATATGCAGATACTTTTCAATGGGACGCATGGGCACATTCAGAATCAGTGCCATGATGATCCCCAACAGAAGCGGAAAAGTGATCCTGAAAAACCAGGATATCCCGGCGGCTATCATGTCCAGATGTCTGATCGCCAGATAGATCAGTATGCAGACGGTAACCACCCCGATGATCCACTTTGTTATTTTTCGTATTCCTGTTTTATCCGTTACATTGTTTTCCATATTTTTCCCTCTTTATCCGCGAATTTTACTACCAGTTTCAGGATGTCCCTGATCCGGCTGAATATTCCTCCGGCATATTAAGTCTCGATACAATCCTGCATTTCATGACAGTTTTCTCATTACATCTCATTCATATACAACATCACATCCACCGAAAACAGCTCTTCCTTCTGTTGAAACTCAATCTCCCCATGCAGCCGCTCCACCATGCGCCTCACATTCTGCAGACCCACTCCATGCTCGCCGGAATCCTTCTTTGTGGAAAGAAAACGCTTCCCGTTCCTTCTCAGTTCTTCCCCGAAACTGTTTGCCACATGGATCAAAAGAATACCTCTGTCCGCCCGCATCACAAACTTCATCCACTTTCTTTCGCTGCCCTGCGCCGCCTCGATGGCATTGTCCAGAAGGTTTCCCAGGATCACGTTGATGTCAAAGGATTTTACCGGCAGTTTCGCCGGCACATTGATACGGTATTCTGTTTCCGTCAAAAGCTCCTCCGCCCTTTCCAGCTTGTAATTTAAAAGGCTGTCGATCTCCCGGTTTCCGGTTTTTGCATGCTCTCCGGGATTTAGCAACTCCTCCTCCATGCTCTTCAGATAGGCGAGCGCCTCTTCTTCATTCCCCTGCTGCAGCTCCGCGCGCAGATGCAGAATATGATTTCTCATATCGTGCCGCAGCGCCCGCATCCTTCCTCTGGACTCCGCGATCATATCAAGCTGATTTCTGTAGTGGTCTGTCTGCTGCCTGTAGATATCCCGTTGCCTTAAATGCGTAACATTCTGCACCAGAATACCATGCAGATAAAATATGCTTAAATCAGTAGCCAAAATGCAGGCGCAGCAGACAGCAGCCAGAGAATAAGGCCTCAGATCCCCCCAAAACAGACAGGCAAGTATAAGGACCTCGGCCAGAGGGATCACCGCCACAGGCAGCTGTCTTTTGCTATCCGGTTTCTCCGGCGTATCCTCCGGCATACCTACTTTCTCCACCAGAATATCCCAGAACAGAAACAGCAGCGCTCCCGCCAGCATTTCCCGTATCGCAAAGATCCGCCCTGCCGCAAAATAAGGAATCAGATAACAGGCGCCCGCCGCACAGACAAGCGTCACTGCAAACCACAGCTCCTTCCCGGCCTTTCCGCCAAACTTTCCAATCAGTTTTTTTAACAGCACGATATTGAACAGAACAACCGCCGCCGCTATCACCATGCCGATAACATTGATATTATATTCCCACATGCAGTCTTTCTCTCTCCAGTTCCCTGATCCTGCCGCGCACCGCTTTTCGGTAAGGCTTGCTGATACTAAGAATACTTCCGTCCTGCATCGTCACAGTCTCATACGTATACTGTGCCACATAGTCGCTGTTGATCATGTAGGATTGATGGATCATCAGGAAACCCGCCGGAAGTTTCGCCGCAATATCTTTTAATTTACCGTAAAATTCATCCTTCCCATCCTCTGTCACCAGAATGACCTTCTTATCGTTACTCATGAAATACAGGATGCGATCACAGGGCGCCTGAAAAAAAGCGCCGCCCTTCTGATACGCAAAAAGCGTTCTGCTCCGCGCTTTCTGCCGCATACTGCGCTCTATCACTTCCCGGACCTGTACTTTTGATACCGGTTTGACCAGAAAGTCAAGGGGCTGCAGTTTAAAAAGCTGCATCGCATACTCTTCTCTGGAAGAAACATAGACGATATGCGTCAGATAATCTTCCCTGTCGGCCCGGATAAATCTGCCCACATCGATCCCGTTTTTTTCATAGAGCTCGATGTCCAGAAACAGAATATCCGGGCAGGGCATATGCTCCAGATCACGTATCAGGCTCTCCCCGGAATACCAGACTTCCGTCTCTATTTCCCGGTACAGTTCTTTCGCCAGTTCGCAGATGATCTCCTCAAGCCCGGCACAGAATATTTTGTCATCATCGCATATCCCCACACGATACATTCCTGTCTTCCTTTTTTTCTTTTACATTTATCCGAGAGGTATCTCTATCACATCTTCAAACGGCACATCCTCTGCCTCTCTTTTTCGTATCAATGTCAGTTATCTGATTCTACCATACTTTGCTTTATTTGTCACATACCATCAATGTGTAGAGACCCCTGTTCTTTTCTCTATCACATTGTCTCGTAACACATGGCAGTCAGCCTTACCCCTGTACCTCTTTTACTTTCTTTTTAGCATCTGTTTCCTGTATGCGTTATCCTTATTTGCATCAAACCCTACAGGCAGATACTCCGTCGGGATCATCTCCCTGTAATCCAGATCAAAAAAATAATTGCAGAAGATCAGTTCCACATACACGATCTGTCTCTCCCTCGTTTCCAGCGCATACACAAAACCGTAATAGGGATCAGCCTCCACGGCAAGCGGCGAATACCCTTCCGCAAATCCCTCCGCCCCGTAATATCCCAGGTATTCCGTGGATGCATAGTTTTTCAGCCGCTTAACTTCCTCCTCATAAGCCCCCTCGTCATATTCCACCGCCAGATAGCTCAGATACTGCGCATCCCAGGGATTATAATACACCATTTTGTAGTCTTTTACCTGCATCTCTTCCGTGATCTCCCTCGGAAAGATCTCCTCTTTCATGCCCCACTTATTTCTATATTCTTCCTCTGCATCCCCTCCCATATATCGGCCATAGTGGCTAACGTCCATGTCTTCGAAAATCTCCGCCTTTTCGCTGTCCAGAGCCAGAAAGGCCACAAGCCCGCCGACCATAACCAGCCTGATCAGAACTACAACCAGAACGATACACGCGGTAATCGCCGCTGTTTTGATCCTCAGTTTTCTCTTTCCCTTCTTCACATAGTTTCGAAAGCTTTCCGCCGGCTCCCTGTTATAGGAAAGCTGCGGCTCTGGCTCTGTCATTTCCCGGCAAACTTTGCCGCATTCCCCACATTCCGTCAGATGTTCCTCTATCGCCGCCCGGCTCTTTTCACTGACAAGCCCCTCCACATACAGAGGGAGCAGGTCTCTGATAATATCGCAGTCTATTTTCATGTGAACTCCTTTCCGTCTTCCTGTTTTCCATACTTATTCTCTTATCCGTCCCTGTATCATACCTTTCGCCCGGTGATAGGTCACGCAGGCCCAGTGCTCCGACTTCTGAAAAAGCTCCCCGATCTCCCGAAATGACAGTTCCCCGAATATCCGCAGGGAAAAAACCTCTTTGTAAGGCTCTTTCATATCGTGCAGTATCCGGTGTACCCGAAAAGCCATCTCCCGATCCTCGATGATCTGTACAAACAATTCTTCTTCCGCTTCAAAGTTTTCGCAGGTTTCCTCATAAGACAGGCGTTTCTGCCTTTTGCAGTATGTAAAGAACAGATTTTTTGCAATCGTACAGAGCCACACCCGCAGTTCGCAGTCGCCATTGAACGTACGGATGGACTTTATCGCCCTGAACATCGTCTCCTGCGCCAGCTCCTCCGCCAGATATTCATCTCTCGAAAGTCCTCTCAGGAAACGCAGCACATCTTCGTAATATTTTTCAAAAGAAATATCTGCTTTATCCACCTTGTTTCCCCCTTTCTTATAAGACTTTGCAGATGACGAAATCTCACAAATTATTTTATCTAAAAATATTATCATAAACGACGGAGATTAAAGCTTATTTTTTATAATCTTGTTGAATAAATATTTTTCTGCTATACTAAAATAATAAAAGGAAATACTAATTATCATGAAGTTTGAGTGGGATGAAGATAAAAATACCAAAAATAAAGAAAAGCATAAAATATCTTTTGAGACTGCGGCTCATGTTTTTAACGGTTCCTATTATATTGAAATGTTTGATTTTGAACACAGTTTTGATAGGCACAGATATATTGCTATAGGAAAAGTTGGGGATGTCCTTTTTGATGAAGACTCTTTCTATTAAAAAAATTCAAACAGGAGGTATCTTAACATGAAAGTCTTAATGTTAAACGGCAGCGCAAAGCCAAACGGCAATACATACGCCGCGCTGTCGGAAATTGGAAAGCAGCTGGAAAAAGAAGGCATTTCCCATGAAATATTTCAGATGGGAGGAGACGTTGTCAGAGACTGCATCGGCTGCGGGCAGTGCACGGAAACAGGCTGCATTTTTGCCGATGACAAGGTAAATGAATTTATCGCGAAAGCAAAGGAGGCCGACGGTTTCGTATTCGGAACGCCGGTATACTATGCGCATCCCAGTGGACGTATCCTTTCTTTCCTGGATCGCGCATTTTACAGCGGCGGCCGCTTTTTCGCCATGATCACGCTTTTTCAAGCGTGATCATGTTTCCTCTATCATATCCTTGATCTCCTGCATAGCTTGTCCTTTGCTTTTTTATCCCTGATCGATATTCCCAAACATCATTTTATACTCTCCCACAACGAACTTTCCAGCACACCATCCCAGATCGCATTCGATAAAACCGGTTTCAGAAAGAAGCTGATCAGAAAAACGATCCCAAACAGAATAATCGGTTCCCATCTGCTGCCCTTCCCGTTTTCCTCTTCCTTAATCCCGAACGGCAGCCTAAAATCAATCCGTCTGCTGATACAATACCCCAGAACCGCTCCCGCCGTATTGGTGATTAGATCATCCACATCCGTCAAACGAAAGCTGAAGATCTGCAGGATCTCGATAAACAACGACAAAAGAAACCCGGCAGCGGCTGTCATTCGCAGAGAACGGTACTTTTTCCAGAGTGCCGGCAGCAAAAAGCCAAGCGGCATAAATAGCACAATATTCAGAAGTGTATTTCTGATATAAGCAAGCGGATTATTTACAATATCCAGGAGCGGTATCAGATTAAACTCCGGATGCCTGTTCCATGATATCACAGAAGGAATGCCTGTCACCGAAAAGACTGCCGTAAGATAAAGCGCAAAAATTATAAGCATTGCTGTTTTTGGAAATCCGCGCTGCTTCAAAATAAGAACCCTTAAAATAAAAACTACCGGTACTGCAAAGACCACCGCCGAAAAAACTTCTATTCCAAAACCCAATGCCCAAGCCATTTATCTTCCTCCATAACATATTACTTTACGAATGTGTTCCTATGTTTTTATCTCTTCCATACATTCGTTTCTTCCTTTGATGTACTTTTCTGCTCATGATATTTTTTATCTGCTCTGTATCTTACCATATTTTCACATGATCTTTCTATTAAGTTCACCTTAATATTTTATGAAAACAGATTGCCTGCAGAAAATCCATTCAACTCCGGAAAGGAGGACAGAGCGGACTTTTTTCGCATAATCCTTTAACAGTCTTCCGCTCTCAAGATTCGTTTCTTCCCTGTCGAACAACCTGGGGATGATTGGTCTCATGATAACTTCCTTTTCCGTCACAATCAGTCTTTTTATTACTGTCATTATAGAGATATTATAATTCGTACAGTAGAGCAATACCAATCATCAGCAATTGATTAACTTGAAATATTCGGAAGTTTCTTTCGTATTCTCGCATCAGATGCCCTCTATATTACCGGCGGAAGGCAACGCCCGCCCTTTAATACGTTTTATAAAGTAATCACAAATGTTTTTGACTGCCAGAGTTAAAATCCCCATTACTGCCAGTTCTATAATAAACAACACTAACACATGTGTTTTGTTATGCATATATTGTTTTGCAATCGGTGTAAGGGTATAAATCACCAGGTGATGTATTAAAAATAATTCATAGGAACAGCCACTTAAAAAAGCTATCCATTTGTAAAAATATGTACTTTTCTGCAAAATATTTTCTGTAAACGAAACCGTAATAAAAAAGGCAAGTGCACATACCGTAATATTCACCGCACTGTTTATGCCAAGAGGCGTCTTTCCCGTCAGATAGAAAACAACTACCGGCAGAGAAACCACTACTGCTTTTTTGTTCAGGCTGCCCTGATACGCTCCCAGATACATTCCAAAAATAAACTCGCACCCTTTTACCAGAATGTTCTGATAGACTGGTATTGATGATGAATAATTATATATCACCGCTACATATACGGAGATTACTATCGCAGAAAACAATATTTTATTTTTAAGCATCAGCTTTCTGAATATCGGGAATAAAACATACAGAATGATAAGACACCCCAGAAACCATTCCCCTATCCCCTGACTGAAGCCGGATACACCATATAGCGTAAGCCACTCATCAATCCCCAGAACGCCTAACAGAATCTTCCATGGTGCGATCCCCTCTATCAATGCAAAGATACTCTTCGCCCTGATTGCCCGTACGATAAACCAGCAGATATTAACAAAATAAAACGGAAACAGCAATCTTATGAACCTCTTTATATAGAATTGCTTCCAGTCTACAGAATCCTTTGTGCTGATCACGAGGCTGGCCCCTGACAGCATAAAAAATAAGGTTACGGCAACCACTCCTGTATTTATGTTTGCAGTGACAAAAAAGGGCTCTATTGCATCCATCGCAAACATCCCATTAAAGTACAACTGAATCATCATATGATAAAAAACCACAATACTAAAACAAATCACTCTCAGCAAATCAAAATATCGAATTCTTTTCACTTCTGTATTCCACCCCTTTACTCCTCCGTATTATTCAGAAATCTCCCCATCCTCTCCTGAAACTGCTCATAAAAATCCCATTCGTCCTCATAAGGTATTCTATAAAACAGCTCCAGCATAGTGAGATTTAATCTCTTTACCTTTCTTTCCTCTCCTGACTCCAGATACTTCCACATTTTTTCCTGAAACTCTTTGCAAAAATAATGCCATGTGGTAATAAATCCCTCATACCTCTTCAGATCAGGAATCCCCAGCCATTTTTCTATTTTCACTTTTGTCCCGGGCAGCTTCGGGCAGGAATCCTTTACAACAAAATATCGAAAACCCTTGATTTCCCGCATTCCATCCTTCGTTTCGATCTTTCGTATTTCATAATTTCTGCCAAGCGGAAACAGTCTGCACAGCCCCGGCCGGAATTCATGGATACTGCACCTGCCCTCCTCACTTAAAAAGCCACAGACCTCTCGAGATCTGCAGGCGGCCGTTCCTTCTGTCATCTTCAGATTCGGCAATACCATACCATCCGTCATATAAAGCTCTATTTTGTCTTCCATCAACTCATCAAAACTTTTTCCGAGATGTCGTGTCAGTTCACAAATATCAAAGGGAGTCAGTACAACCGACTCCCCCATCTCCTGACAGCAATAAGAACACCCCTTACACTCATTACAACCGATTCTTACCATATCCCCGGCCGTATATAACTTATCCGGTGTCATCATAAAACCATATCCCTTCCGCTGTCTGCAGGCATTTCTAAGACTTTTCCCTGCCTGAATCACAGCTCCGCAGAATACTCAATCTCGATCTATTACTTTAATCGGCTCTGCAATTTCTCAAAAACTGACCTCGCCTGTTTCTCTGCTCCCGGATTCTCATGTTCAAAAATTGTCGGACTTTCTATTCTCTCTTCCTGCTTCTTATCTATATAATTTTTCTGCCCATTTTCTTCCTGACAGAAGATCGCCGCAGAAGTTCTGCCAAGAGTGACTTCAAGCCTTCCGCCTTCCACCTTATACTCCACCGGCTCTGTCGTAAATCCATTCTCATCCGTGAGCATAACGCGCACCATCTTTGCCTCTTTTGGTACACCTAACGCCCATACTTCCAGTTTTCTCGTTACTTCATGGTCATTGTTATTGATCACTGTAAGTGTGCGGGAGCTGTCACTGAAACGTCCAAAGGCAATCAGATTAAACTCTCCGATAATCGGTTTCAGAGAACCTGTTCGCAGTTCGGGTCTGGATTTATGAATCTTTATTATCTCCTGATGAAAACGGATCAGTTCGGTATCTTCATGTCCCCAGGGATAAGTCCTTCTGTTATCAGGATCAGTAAAACCACATACCCCGGCCTCATCGCCATAATAAACAGTAGGCGCACCCGTCCATGTCATCTGAATCGCAACAGCTTCCCGGAAAACGGCTTTATTGATCTCTCTTTCTGCCATTTCCGGCCCCATATAGTTAGTTCGCCCCACTTTGCGGTTCGTTCTTGTCAGAAAACGGGAATGATCATGATTTGACAGTTCATTCATCGCAACCATTCTCGCAGGTCCCATGAGTCTTGCTCCGTTATATTTCATGGCTCCCCAGAAATTATCGGCATGTCCCAGCATATCCATCCGAAAATCATCGCTGTGTTTCTCCATACCGGTCAAAAACCAGGTCACAGGCTCCATGAAAGCGTCATAGTTCATAACACTGTCCCACTCTTTTCCGTTCAGCCACGGCTTCGGATTCCCGTACTGCTCCGCCAGAATCAGGGCATCAGGATTAGCCCTCTTCACCCGCTTACGAAATTCCTGCCAGAAATGATGATTCATCTCCGACGACATCCCAAGATCCGCCGCCACATCCAGACGCCAGCCATCGGCACTGTAAGGAGGAGAAACCCATTTCTCGCCGATCCACAAAATATATTCCATCAATTCCTGAGATCCTTCGTAATGAAGTTTCGGCAGTGTATCATGCCCCCACCAGCCGTCATACGTATTGTTATACGGCCATTTGGCCGGATTCTGGTCATGAAACAAGAACCAGTTGCGATAGGGACTCTCCCCTGAGACATAAGCTCCCTTCTCATATCCCGCCGCTTCCTCGTAGATCCTCTCTCTATCCAGCCATTTGTTAAAAGAGCCGCAATGATTAAATACGCCGTCTATAATAACACGAATCCCCCGTTTATGTGCCTCTTCAATAAATTTTGCAAAAAATTCATTGCTTGCTTCGAGATTCCGCCTATCTGTCACACGGTTAATATAACGGGATGCAAACCGGTTTTCTTTTTGTCCATCCGGAAGTAATTCTCCCTCATCATAGACAATCCTGCCAATATGGGGATCTATATACTCGTAATCCTGAATATCATATTTATGGTTGGAGGGAGATACAAACAACGGATTAAAATAAATAACCTCTATTCCAAGGCCTTCCAGATAATCCAGTTTATCCAGAACACCCTGCAGGTCTCCTCCGTAAAATTCCCGAATTCCCATCTGTGCAGGATATTTATCCCACTGTTCCTCCGGCACCCGACAGGAGTAATCACCGATGTAAAAATATTCCCTGTCCAGCACATCGTTGTTCTTATCTCCATTATAAAAACGGTCGATCAGGATCTGGTACATAACGGCGCCCTTTGCCCAGTTCGGTGTCTTAAACCCTGGAATAATCATAAAATAATAATCCGGATCCGCTTCCTTTACCGCACCGCGCTGATCAAAATAAAGTACCATTTTTCCGGACTGCACTTTAAAGCAATAGGAAATACTTTCATTTTCCAGTTCCAGTACCAGCTCATAATACTCAAATAAGTCTGTCTCTTCCGTTTTCTCCATCAGATGGGAAGTCCCATTCCGCTCCAGGAAAACACAGTCAATGTTATTTCTCTCTGCCCGGAAACGCACTGTCACCTCACTGTACGGAGCTGGCTCTGCCGGATAAATATAGTTTTCCGTATTATCCGAATATAATGCCCGCTTATTAAACACAGGGCGCATTGCCGAAACATAGTATTGGGGATTAAAGGATGACCTAAAATCAGAATTCATAATCGAATCAGCCTCTCTCTCTTCTTATTGTAATATTTTATTATGTTTGCTCTGCTCTTTCAAGTAAAAATTTTCAGATGGAAGTAAAAAGGACAGCCTTTCGACTGTCCTTTTTAGAGAAGGTATTTCTTTCTTATGGGGTATAGCAAAAAACTATATAATGTATTGGGGGGTTACAAGTAGTATAATAGCATACCACCCCATTGTCTACAAGACTTAGATTTCACAAATATTACAAAAATGGGTGTTCAATTTTGTCAACTTTGCACAAACAAGTCTTCAAATTCTTTTCTGGTAATCTTTTCCTTCTCCAAAAGAAGAGCCGCACAGCTATGCAATACATTTTCGTTCTCTAAAATAATATCTTTTGCCCGTCTATAACAGTCATCAATAATTGCCTTCACTTCTCTGTCGATCTCCCCCGCCACACTCTCACTGTGACTCTTCGCATGGGCCAGATCTCTGCCGATAAACACTTCATCATCGTCGTCGTCATAACAGATCACACCGATATTTTCCGACATGCCATATCTTGTCACCATCATGCGGGCCTCTTTCGTCGCTTTTCTGATGTCAGAGGAAGCACCGGTCGTAATATCGTCAAAAATAATTTCCTCAGCAATACGGCCCCCCAGAGATACCATAATATCCTGTTCCATCCGTCCTCTTGTCAGAAACATATCGTCTTTGTCCGGCAGCGGCATCGTATATCCCGCCGCCCCCATACCGGTAGGGATAATGGAAACCGTATAAACAGGCCCCACTTCCGGTAATACATGGAACAAAATCGCATGTCCTGCTTCATGATATGCCGTGATTCTTTTTTCTTTATCAGAAATAATCTTACTCTTTTTCTCCGCACCGATTCCAACTTTAATAAATGCTTTATTGATATCGGCCTGACAGATATATTTTCTTTCCTGTTTAGCTGCTAAAATAGCCGCCTCATTTAACAGATTTTCCAGATCCGCACCTGTAAATCCCGCCGTAGTCTGGGCAATATACTCTAAATTCACATCATCGCCAAGGGGTTTATTCCTTGAATGGGTCAACAGTATTTCCTTTCTGCCCCCCACATCCGGCCTTCCTACCACGATCTTTCTGTCAAACCGGCCTGGTCGCATGATCGCAGGATCCAGAATATCCACACGGTTTGTTGCCGCAATAACAATGACTCCCTCGTTGATACCAAAGCCGTCCATTTCCACCAAAAGCTGATTCAGTGTCTGTTCTCTCTCATCATGGCTGCCGCCCATCCCGGTGCCACGCTGCCGGGCCACCGCATCGATCTCATCAATAAATACAATACAGGGCTCATGTTTCTTTGCCTCATTGAAGAGGTCTCTCACACGGGAAGCACCCACGCCTACATACATCTCCACAAAGTCCGAACCTGAAATAGAAAAAAACGGTACACCTGCCTCCCCTGCAATCGCCTTTGCAAGCAGAGTTTTACCAGTTCCGGGCGGTCCTTCCAGTAGAACACCCTTGGGGATCCTTGCCCCCACTTCTATAAATTTACCTGGATTTTTCAGAAACTGTACGATCTCTTCCAGTTCTTCCTTCTCCTCCTTCAATGCGGCAACTCCGTCAAAGGTGATTCCCTCACCTCCTAATGATAATCTCGCATGACTCTTTCCGAAATTAGCCATCCTTCCGGCTCCGCCGCCTCCCCGGTTCATAATGGAGATAACTACGATCACTGCCAGTACACTGAGACCGATCGGCAGTACCACGCTTGTCAGAATACCTTCTCCCTGCGCCTTGTTTACTACAGGGTAAATATTATATTCTTTCAACATTTTTTCGGCTTCTGCCACGTCCGTAACCTGGATACTCAAAACTTCACCGCTTGTAAGCACCAGTTCTACGACTCCCGTAGGCGGCACCTGATCCGGCGTAATTCTGGCCACCGCCACCTGTCCGGAAGAAAGCGCTTTCTCCATATCGTAAACCGTATTACCGGATTTATTCGATGAATAAAAATTTACGAGGGATAATGCACCAAGCATTATGATCAGAAGTGCTAAATATCCCACCAATCCTCTGTTTTGTCTATTGTTTTGATTCAAAATTACTTACTCCTTCTTATTTCAGTCAAATTCTACTACACCAATATAGGGCAGATTCCTGTACCTCTGATCGTAATCCAGTCCGTAACCCACAACAAATTCATCGGGAATCTGAAAACAGGTATAATCCACGTGCACATCCACTACTCTTCTTTCCGGTTTATCTAACAGTGTACATAACCTAACACTCTTTGGTCCTCTGTCTTTTAACATCTCCAGCAGATAACTCAGTGTTCTGCCGGAATCAACGATATCTTCCACCACAAGCACATCCTTGTCTTTCAAAGGCTCGTCCAGATCCTTCACGATCCTCACCACGCCGCTGGATTTAGTTGCACTTCCATAACTGGATACCGACATAAAATCCAGAGATACCGGCACCGTAATCCTCTTTGCCAGTTCGCACATAAAGAAAGAACCTCCCTTCAGCACACAGATAAGATGCACCTGTCTGCCCTCATAGTCCCTGCTGATCTGATCGCCTATCTCCTGGATTCGTCTGTCTACATCCTCCTCTGTGAGTAAAACTCTTACATGTTCCGCCATGCTTTCTCCTCCGTCACTCTTCCACGCAGATCTGTATCTGCAAAATCGTTTTTGTCTGATCTGTTACTTTATAGTAAGTACTTATACGTCCTCCCGGCACCCATATCACATGGGATCCATCCGCCAAAAGCCATATCCGGTCCCGATCAGAAACCGGAATTTTATTCTCTATCATATAGCGGCGGAAACTCTTATGGTTCATTTCCCCGTCTATCGTCAAATAATCCCCGATTTCTCTGTGTCTGACGGAGAACGGCATTTTTATTTTATCATAATCAAACCATTTCGTATACTCCTTTTGAGGAATGCACCCCATGATTTCTGAAAATTTCTGTAATCCAAAACGTGCCTTCACCACTTCTTTTTCGGAAAGATCAATCTTTTCCATCTTTATTTCAGGCTTCCGCCCGCCACATAAAAATTTTCTGTTTTCGGACAGAATTTTCGACAACAGTGTATCTTTTTCCCCCTCCCGAAAAAGCAGGAGCTTATGGTAAACCTTGCGTATCCGCACACCCTGCGGTAAAAAAAGCTCACCGTTTCCCTGTTTTTCCACCAATCCCAGAATCTCTTCCATGTGTACCGCACCGATATCTTTTCGCGCTGCCAGAATCCGTTCCAATCCATAGAAAAGAAGCTGTTTTTGCAGGAAAATATCTTCTTTCTGCAGAGATATGATATCGAAAACAACGATCCCTTCCTGTTCCAATGCCGTTTTCCGGTAGGCCTCCCTTACCTGCTTTCTGATATATTCTTCCACTTCCCTCAGAATTTCCGCTGTTTTTCCGATATGGCCTGTTATGCCGCGACAGATCTCCCTCTCCGCATACGGTATGATCCGGCACCTGATTTTATTCCGGCTGTAGTCCTCCGCTTTATTCGTCTCATCCTCACACCAGGAAATTCCTCTTTCCCGAAGGAATTCCTCAATTTCTTCTCTGGAGAGACATAATAATGGTCTGATTACGTTTTCCCGCCTGGGTAAAATACCGCGTAACCCCGCCAGCCCACATCCTCTGAAAAGCTGAAACAAAACGGTTTCCGCCTGATCATTTTCATGATGAGCCGTAGCAATCTTATATCGGGCCGAACAGATCTGTCCACCAGATACATACTGTTCCTTAAAAATCTCACATTCCTCTTTTTGCCATCTCCCAAGACTCTCCTGAAAATCCTGATACCTTAGAATCCTGCCGGCTTCTTCCAGACTGAGCCCCTGCTTCTCAGCACAGGCTGGAACATCTTCCCGGAACATGTAACAGAAAACATCCTCTTTCTCACACAGTTTTTTCACATAAGAAACATCCTGATCCGCCTCCGTACGGATACCGTGATGGACATGTACCACCCGTAATGCAAGACCTAACTCTTCCCGAAGCTCCAAAAGCAGATAAAACAGACAGACTGAGTCCGCCCCGCCGGATAGCCCCAGAAGAACCCTGTCACCTTCTTCCAGTAATCCCCATTTTCTGATAAATCCCTTTACTTTCTCTTTCACACTCATTCTTTCACTGTATAGTAAACTCTCACAAAAAGCAAGTATTTCCTATCTTGTCGTCTCCCAGAATCCGGTAACCAGAACAGTCATATCATCCCGCACCTCCCCTTTACACTGATGTAATACATAAGTCAGAATGTCCCCCGCCAGTTCACTGGGATTTTTTGTCTGAAAACGGCTGATCACTTCCGGCAGTGCCGCCTCTCCGATTCCCTGGTTCATAGCTTCCGCCACACCGTCCGACAGCAGTATAATATAATCTCCGTCCTCCAGAAATCTTGTCACAGATTCACTCTCCGGATTATCCACCAGCCCTAAGGGAAGATTCCTTGATGAGATCTGCTCCACCAGATTTTCCCGTTTCAGGTAAGATGGGGCCGCCCCAACTTTATAAAAGTGGCATGTCCCCTGATACAGGTCGATATTACAGCAATCCATGGTAGAAGTGTAATGCCCCACGCCGCCTGTCAATAAAACCCCGTTGATCAGACGCATACCGGCTTCCACGGAAAACCCCGCTTCCAGAAAATGCTGCATCAGATCTACTACTGCCGCACTGCATTTTAAAGCGCTTTCCCCGGCTCCCATTCCATCGGATAACAAAATTGCCACCTTCCCGTCCCCATATTCAAAACTCTCAAAACAGTCTCCCGAAACACTCTCCGTCTGCTTGATCGCTTTCGCGGTTCCAGTCAGCACATGAAAACAGGGTTCTTCCTGAAACATATAGTATTCCCATTCACCGGATAGGAAATAACCACAGTTTCTATGAGGTACAATACGCGTATCCAGAAGTACCGATAAAAGCCCCGCAACATCCTCCGAAGAAACACTTATCGTTTTCACAGTTCTCATCTGTATACTGTACTGTCTGTGCCCGTCAGCTGCCCGTATGTAAAAAAGGTCTCCTACCAGAATGCCTTCCGCTTTCATCTCTCTTGCAAGCTGCCTGTATTTTTTCTCGCTGATCTTTTCCGCATTTCTCTCCTGCTTTGCAATTTCCGAGAGCATACGTGACATCTCCTGCAGCTGGCCCGCAAATATACCGCGCTGTTCCGAAAGTTGTCTTTCCCATAGAATAAGCTGCCTCTCCTCTTCTGTCGGTATCATTTTTTCTTCTGCCAATTGAGGATTCCCATCCTCCGGCAATTCCGTTCTCTTTAATAACAGCGCTTCTTCCGCCGCCGACTCCAGGCCAAAATTTTGAAACGAATCTGCCAGTTCCCTGAAAGAATCTGCGTATTCCAACAGTCTGCGCCTTTCATAATCCTGTAATACTGCTGCTTCCATCATCATCACTCCTTTTTCTGATTTTGTAATCTGAATTTTCTGTGTGATGATTATAGGCAGACAGAAAGCGCGATGTTTGTCAAAAACGCACCCATAATCCGGATTTTTTTCCGACAATAACCGCACTGGAACTTTATAATAGCAAACAAAGTCCGCTTTGCCAAACAAAAAAAGCTGCCCGTTTCCGGACAGCTCATTCTCCTTCCGTCTTAAAGACGATCTCATCCTCATATACAAGCCCTAACTTCTCTTTTGCCATGTCTTCAATATATTTCTGAGTTTGTGTATATTTCTCATACTCTTCAATTTCTTCCGCTCTTGCCTCTTCATCCTCTATCTTTCTTTGCAGTTCTTCCTGCCTTGCAATATATGCCGCCTGCTTCTCTTTCAGTTCACTTTTTCTGATATTTACAACCACGATCAGCATAAGCAGCACCAGCGTAACCAATACCATGGCAAATTTATTCTGATTTTGTTTTCGATATGCTACTCTGCGTCTCGCCATATCCTTTCTCCTCTTCAATGTTTACATAATATTATTTTAAACATTTTATAAAATACCGTCAACTTCTTTTTTAAGATTCTCCATAAATACCTGCATTTTTTGCCGCATAGTGCTTTCAAAGCATACAGCTTCGATCTTATTGCCCGTTTTGGTTTTTCCAGAACACTTTCCGCTTTTTTACCGGCTTTCCCTGCCGCCCTGAAGGCCCCCTCCTTTGTTTTATTCAACAGTTTTGCGCTATATTTCACAAACAGTGCTCCCACAGATACCGTATACACAAAAATCCCGCTACATACACCCAGTATCGTATAAAAGCGTAAACTGCCATTATGGTATTCATAAAGCATCAGAAAGGCTTTCACCCCTACCCAGAGCCAGTACAGAAAATCCTCAAAAGCCATCGCAAGTCTGTTATGGCCCACGATCCTTCTGAAAATGCGCAGCAGATCATAGACAAAAGCTATCTCAATACCAAAGTAAGCGGCATACAGAAACAGAATAAACTCTGTCGTCACCAGTTCGCTCATAATGGCTCTCCTTTTTCTCTATTGAAATAGCCTGGCAAAAAAGGATTCCGTCTTTTCTTTTACTCCCATTTCATCGGAATACGTCAACGAATCTATAGTGCCATCTACGTCGACTTCACCCTTATCCAGAGAAAGCCTGTTCACGTGCAGTTGTGCCCCTTTGATCATCAGCATCCCCTGCTCGGTTTCCAGCAATACTTCATTTACATCAAAAGAAAGCACATCATTCACGCCTGTAATCGTACAGGTTTTTCTGCCGGATAATGTAATTTTATGTGTCCGCAGTTGTGTCCTGTCATGGCTGCGATTGCCACCATTGTAGTTGCTCAAGTCTTCCATCCCGTTCCTCCCCTTCCTAACATAATATATGAACGGGACGTCCATCTGATTCCAATATTTTACATCTTTTCCCGGAACTCACAGATAGCGGTACATTTCTTTTGCCTCCTCCTTGCGCACCACCTCCGATACATCTAACACTTCTACTTTAACTTCCCTGGAGCCGAACTGAATCGTGATCATATCTCCAACCTTCACTGCCGTCCCTGCTTTTGCCGGTTTTTCATTGATCAGTACCCTGCCTGCATCGCAGGCTTCATTTGCCACAGTACGCCTTTTGATCAGCCGTGATACTTTTAAATATTTATCTAATCTCATAAGCCCTCCCATTACCGGATACACCTGATACCCGGATCGTTATTTACCTGAAAGCCAGAAAAAAGCCCGAGCTGCTGCCCGGGCTTTTTCAGTGCGCTGTCCACGCACATCTCTTTTGTCATTTATGCGTTCAGCATGTCCTTCAATGCCTTGCCAGCTTTGAACTTAGGTGCTTTAGACGCAGGGATCTGCATCATCTTACCACTCTGAGGGTTGCGGCCTTCTCTGGCAGCTCTCTCAGATACTTCAAAAGTACCGAAGCCTACTAACTGAACTTTTCCACCCTTCTTTAACTCGTCAGCAATTACATCTGTGAAAGCCTTCACTGCCTTCTCTGCATCTTTTTTGGAAATTTCAGCCTGCTCAGCAACAGCTGCAACTAACTCCATTTTGTTCATTCTAAATCCTCCTATATAACTTCGTTTGGTTTCTGAAATCTTTTCCCTGAAACTGCGTATTTTCGGGAAAACGTCTCTATCTATATATAGAGGTTTTTCCCATGTTTGTCAAGGATTTTATAGATTTTTCAAAGTTTTTTGCATTTTGTCAATAGTTATGCAACAACTTTTTGAAAAAATTTAGGCCAGTTTCTTGATTTCCTCTTCAAAGAGTTGGGCGGAAGTCTTAAACCCCAAAATCCCCCTGGGATAGTTGTTTATCCAGGTTTCTATATACTCTATGTCCTTATCCTGCTTTTCCTCGAAGTCCTCCCCTTTTGGTATATGGCGGCGGATAAGGCGGTTACTATTCTCGTTTGTGCCCCTCTCCCAACTGCTATATGGGTGACAATAGAAAAGAAAGGTCCGCTTTTCCCCATCATGCAAAACAGACCGTTCTAACCCCTCATAGTCCGCAAACTCCACCCCATTGTCCACGGTGATACTTCTAAAGACTTTAGGGAACATATCGCCCCATTTCCTTTCCAACCGGTCCAGGGCTTCCACTACGCTTGCCGCCTTTTGGTCTGGCATCTTAATGATGATTTCATCCCTGGTTTTACGTTCTGTTAATACAAGCATACATGACTTTGTAATGCCCTGCTTTCCCTTTACCGTGTCCATTTCCCAATGTCCAAAGGTTTCCCGGTCCTTTACTTCCTCCGGGCGGTTCTCTATGCTCTCCCCGGCGGATGCTCTTTTCTGCACCTTTACTTTCTTATTATGCTTTTTCCTCTTCCCTTTTATCGGCAGGTCCTTATTGGTTAATTTTAAGAAAATACCATTGTCTATATATCTATATAAAGTCCTCACACTGATAGAGGTCTTAAACTCAATCCCACTTTGGGTTACTGCTGCCAATGCGGCTTCCGGGCTATACTTATCGTTTACAATCTTATCCTCTATGTATTCAGCTAAAGGCATATCATTCCCAATTTTAAGACTGCGCCCCTTTCCCTGGGCGTTCCAATCATGGTTCTTTTGCCCCAAATCACTGCTATACCTCACTTCCTCGGTATAGTCACTATTTCTATGGGTATATTCTCCCCTTTTCATTTCCCGGTATATGGTGCTTCTATGAACGTGCAAATACGCCGCAACCTCCGTTACCTTATGGCCGGAATTAAGCATTGTTTCCATCTTTATCCTATCATTTTTAGTTAAATGCTTCCCCATGAAATCCATCCCTCCAAAAGAAACGGACACGGAAAGAATCCGTGCCGTCCAATGTCCTATTTTTTTACATCCTCTTTAATCTCTTCCCGGTAAGTGATTTCAATGGTGATGCAAAACGCATCTTCTAACGAATCATAAAAATATTTGTCCCTGCCGCTGTCATATCGTACTATTTTATAATTTCCGCCGGAAACCTCCGCTTCAATCTTCTGGATAGTTCCGCTTTCTATCAGCTTTTTTACCTTTGCCCTGCTGCCTTTCTTTATTTCTCCAATACATACATCACCCATAAAGGCTTGAATAGGTTCTACCCCCCCCCCGAACAAAAGTTCTATTTTTCCGCACAATTCATATTCATAGATTTTTTCATCTTCCAGGCCGCTTTCTATGATTTCCTTTTTGGAAAGTTTATAGTCCTCGTTTTCCTCCACAAGTTCCATAATATCTTTCATGTGGGCTTCTACATTATCCAGTTTATGCCGCTGTGTCTTGATTATCCCTTTTGGCCTTTTTGGCTCTTCCTGGGGCGGTGGTGTCGGTGTTGGCTCTTCCTGCTTTTTAGAGAATAGATTTTTTAAAATTCCCATGTTAAGTTCCTCCCTTTGCATGAATCTGTGATTTTGCATACCGCAAGCGGCCATCCGTCCGTATCACGCCCTACGGCTTTATAGGATGACTGCTTGCAATATACCGGGTGTTATCGTACAACCTTTTAAACGCCGGATAACTTCACCGGGGCGTGGCATGGTTTTCTAGTTCCCGGCCTACCTGGGAAGAATAGGCGTGTACGCTTCCCTGGTAGGTACTTTTTGCACCAGTGCAACCCATCAACAGTTTGTAGGGGCTTTGGACCCTCACGCCGCCCATGGTCAGCATGGCCGTTTTAGTTGCTCCCGGCGGCTGTCCTGCTGCCGGGGCGGCATCTTAAACCAGGCCCATCCTTGCATCAATGGCCTGGGTGATATATTGACTTACACTTTGTCCTGCTGCCGCTGCGGCTTCCGTTATGACCGCCTTTTTCCCTTTCGGAACCTTAATTTCTATACGGTCATAGTTTTTCTTGTTAAATTCATTCTGATAAGCAATCTGGTTAAACTCTCCGCTTTTTGCTCTTGGCATACGTCCCAACCTTTCTTCCGGCAAATTCACGCTTCCTTTCCCTTGCCAAATAGTGTATAATTGCACTTAGCAGATTGGGCGGCTTTGGCAAGTCCACCGCCCTTTCTGGTTCCCTTTGGTCTTACTTGTTAAGTAAGGCTTTTACTTTTTCCTTTGCTTCCGCAAGGTCTTTACAGTCATTCAAGATTTCAAGAATCTTTCTTGTTTGGTTTTCCTCAACGACTTCTTTTAACAGTTCGCTTGTGTTCATTTCTTCGTCCATATGCTCTTCCTTTCTATGCTTGCCCATGTATTTGTTAAGTATCTCCCTTAACTGTCTTTATTATATAACATATGTCGGCATATGTCAACACATATTCCGACATATTCCTAAAAATTTTTCACGAAAAAGGAACACGCCTATTTTGACGTGTTCCCTATCTTGTGACATATCATTATTCCTTGCTTTGGCCTTGTTTATCTCCAAAAGGCGGTTGTTTTACAGATTATTTCAATAACCCGTTTACCTTATCCTGGACGGCCCGGTAATCATACCCGGCGGCTTCCAGGCGTTTCTTTCTCTCCGTTCCATTTCCCCATTTCCCGGCAATCACTTCCTTTGCAACTTCCGTCACGCTCTTTGTGGGTTTTTCTTTCCCTTTCAGTAAAGCGTTTACCTGGTCCTGGACGGCCCGGTAATCATACCCGGCGGCTTCCAGGCGTTTCTTGCGTTCTTCACCGTTTCCCCATGCTCCGGCAATCACTTCCTTTGCAACGGCGGCCACGGTCTTTGCTCCGCTTCCGGCGGCATCCGCTCCGCTTTCCTTGGCATACCTGGGAACGCCATATCCCCTTATGTAACGGCTATCCACGGCCAGGACCCGGCGGCCAACTGCATTGTTTTTATTGCCCTCAATGACGGTAATCTTTCCGCCCTCCACGCTCTCAACAATTCCCACATGGTCCGGCCATCCCGTGCAATCCCCGGCCCCGGAATCGTCCCAATCATAGAAAATCACATCCCCAGGGGACGGCGTTCTGCTATCGCTTTCCTGCCATTCCCCCTTGGCACGGAATAATTCTATCATCTGGCCGCATCCGCACTCGGTTGGGATAATTTCCGTCAAGCCGCATTTTATAGCAACGGCAGAAACAAAGGTCGCACACCAGGCATCCGTATACTTTACCCTGTAACCCCTAGCAAGCGGCGTGTGGCCGTTGTATACGTCTATGATTCCCTTGTGGGTCCCGTCCGCTTCATTCCTGCCAATCCATTCCCTTGCCTGGGCCAGTGCGGCACTTGCTGTCTTTGCCATTCCCATTTCCCCTTTCACGTCATATTGCCGTAAATCATACTGTGAAACAATCCGCATGATATTTTCCACATACTTGCTGCTTGTGGCGTACCCGTCCGCCTTGATTGTTTCCAGGTATTCCGCCGGGTCCGTAATGCCTTTAAGGTTCTGGTATCTTTCCAGTTGGATGAAATCAAAATACCCTTTCACGCCCTCTTCCATGCTGCCATATACCCGGAAATTGTCCTTAATCTGCGTAATGGTTCCCGGCGTGTACTCTTCCATAGTTTTAAGGTTTACGCTTTTCCCGGTCCACCTTGTCCCACATTTCAGCCCAAAATAATTATGGTACACCGCCGCCAGACGGCTTTCCCCCCATCCACTTTCCAGGACTGCCTGGGCTATAATTGGGCTGTGTACTGCAATCCCATGGGCGGCGGCGTATTTCTGCACATACCCGGCAATCTTTTTGATGAAATCCTGCTTTTCCATTCCTTACACTTCCTTTTCCGCATCCTCGATTTCCACGCCTACTTCAATCCCGGCGTTGGCCGAATCCGTCAAACCCTCTCCAATGATATAGGCCACAACGGATGCCCCGGCCATGATAAGTGCCGTTACCTGGGCGGCGGTGTTTTCCGTCCCTCCCGTGGCAACAATCATCATGGAAACAAAGGAAGCTGCCGCCGTCCATAACTTACGGCTTGTAAGTTTCCTTACCCAATTTACATTTTTCATTGTCTGTTTCTCCTTTCGCTTTTCTTTTATTTCCAAACCCTTTTTGGGTGTGGATTCCTTTTAATAAATCCCCCGGATGCCCTGCTCCGTTAAGAAGTCCTTTTGTTCATGCTTTATTTCCCTGGCATACTGCAAGGCGGCTTCCGTTTCCCCGTTTGCGTGCCCGTTCTTTAGGGCCGTGGCGGTTGCTTCCCCCAGTGAGATTGATGCCATCACGCTTTTAATGATTAAGACTTCGCTTTTCTCCCGGATTTTTTCTTTTTCCTCCGTTTCTTTCTGCTGCTTCTTGATTTTCTCTTCAATGAGCCAAAAGCAGAAACCAGTTACCGCACTCGGAATACTCATTGCAAGAATCAGTGTTTGTAAATCCATTTTCTTACCCTCCATAAATAGCTTTATCCGTATCATACCGCCCATGGCGTTCAAATTCTGACCCACTTATGCCGGAACCAAAATGCCGCTTTCCCTCTGCTCCCACTCCCAAAACAGCAATTCATATTCTATGGCCTTTGTAACGTGGTAGGTGTCGGCGTGCCCCATGTGTCCCAGGCGGCTTTTATATTTCCGCTCAAAGGCTTCACGGTCCAGTTCCCCGGCTTCCAGGTGCTTCACGTCATTTTTCAGCCGCCGGACGGATGCCTTTCTGACTTTCCTATATTCCGGGTGGTGGATATAGCCGCAAAAATCAATTCCATTTCCGGCATACAGAATGGTGCTTTTGGGATTCACATGCAATTTCATTTCCTCTTCCAAAAACTCTTCAATCCGTTTCACCCATTCCTTTAGCTGTGCCAGGTCCGGGGAAAGGATGATAAAGTCATCCATGTATCGGATGTAATACTTGATATGCAAGGTATGTTTCACGAACTTGTCCAGGCGGTTCCCGTACACATTGGCAAATAATTGTGATGTAAGATTTCCCACGGGGATGCCCACGCCGTCCGGCAATATCCCGTTCTTGTCAATGATATTATCCATAAGATAAAGGGCTTTCCTGTCCCCTATGTACCGCCTATTTTCCGTTTTTAGTTTATCATGTGGTATAGATGCAAAGTATTTGCTTATGTCCCCTTTAAAGCCGTATAGCCGCAATCCTGCAACCGTCATCAATTCATACATCCATTGATACAGTTGGTTGCTTGCGGCGTGCATCCCTTTCCCCTCACGGCACGCATAGGAATGGGTATAGAACCTCTGTTCAAATACCGGCCCTATGGCATTTACAATCATGTGCTGCACCACTCTGTCATAGAACGGCAACGCCATGATAAGCCGTTCCTTTGGCTCCCACACCTTGAAAACGGTATATTCCCCCTGCTTATAGGTGAGGTTCTCCAATTCCTCACACGCCCTAAATAGTTCATCCTCCTTTGACATGGAAAATGCCAATACCTCTTCATGGAACCGCTTGTTTGCTGCGGCTTTCTTGAATGATGTATTGGCATTGTCAAAGGTATACATTTTTTCATGTAACCCTTTAACTGTTTTCATTTTGCCCTACCAATTTTCAAATATTCTTCTACTCAAAAGGCGGTGCCTTTTCTATTTTGTCCGGACAAGACGCCGGAACGGGAAAACCGTCTGACTTATCAGAATGATTGATAAATCTTGCTAGTAGCCCATAGGCCCCTAAGTCTGCAAAGTTGATTAGTCACACACGCACCACACGCCAATGTTCGTGTTCACGTTCCACGGAACATTGTTGCAATTGACGGCCCGTGAACCGCAATGCACGCCGTTGTTCCAATTGCCGCCGCCAATGAGGGCGTGCAAGCCCGGCCGGGTGCGAATTAACAGTTTCCCCAAAATTCATTCCTTATTTCCATTTTCCGTCTTTCACGGCTCCGATAATGCCGCCCAATATCTTCCCTATCTCTGCCAGTTTCCGGCTTGCCACTTCATATCGGTGTTTGTTCACCGCCGAATATTTCAAGTCAAACGCAAGCCGAATCAGCACCCGTATAAATTCCAGTTCCACGTCCGCCGCATATATATGGCTTTTCGTGCCCGTCTTTCTGAACCGTATTATGTCCTTTACCAGTTCAAAAAGTGACTGCTTTATGTATAGCTGCAATGCGAACTTTTCAAACTTCGGAAGCTGTCCTAAGATTGGAAAGATATAGACCAGGAAATCATAAACTTTTTGGAATAGTTTCATGCTTTCCATGAAACCGTTTGTTTGCTTGTTTTCTGTTTCTTTTTCTTGGGCCATTTCTCCATCCCTTTACAAGTCGGGGTTGGGCTTTCGCCCACCCCAACAGATTTACAGACTGTCACACACGCACCACACGCCAACGGCCGTGCTCACGCGCCACGGAACACTGCCGCAACCGACGGCCCGTGAACCGCAAAGCACGCCGTCGAGCCAATGGCCGCCGCCAACGAGGGCGTGCAAGCCCGTACTGTTCGCCATATACGCCTGGCCGTAACCGTTGCCTAACACATTATGCCACGCCCAGGATGCCCCCGTTGGGTCATGTAACAGTTCAACCAACCATTTCCACACATTCCCCACCAGGTCACATATATTTAAGGCACTCACGGCGTTTGCAATGTTCCCAACGGCGGTTCTTGCCTTATTTGCGGTTGCCGTCCACCCGTTCGTGTTGGAATCATCCAACCCCTGGGGGCTTCCGTCCGCTGCCACGGTAAATTCCATGTAATCCGGCAGACGCTTCCCCACACGCCTTGCCCTTTCCCCTGCAATATACCAGTTAAGGCCCTCCGTACCCGTGATAGGCGTGCCGCAATAGACAGACTGTAATCCATTGGCCCCGTCATCACTGGAAAGGTAAATATCACCCCACAAGGCGTTCCCCAGGTATACCATGCCGGACGGGTCACATTTAGGGCGGTGCTTCGTTGTCCATACGGAATTGGGGATAATGTCCACACGGGTATTCCCCTCCCATCCGGCACCCCTTACCGCCCCGGATGTATTGATTGGCCTGCCGTATTCGTCCGTATTCCTCACACGGCCATAATGGAATCCGCCAATCTTCCGGGTGTTGGTATCGTCCCATCCCTCGCCGTCCGGGAACGTGGAATTTAAGGAAATCAAATACCGTTCGTCCTGGTCATCCGTTCCTGGGTCACAAATATAGATATAATAATCATTGCCATGTGCAAAATCGCTTCCCTGGTCCAGATTTTCCTTTGTAAGTATGGTTTCCGCCGTCTTGAACACGGACGTTTCACCCACCGCAATCACGCATCCGCCAATGACTGTGATTTCTCCCCGTCCGCTGTACTGGATGTACGCCTTGTCCGGGGCCACAATATCAGAAATGGCCGCCATCTTTGCAACGGTAATCTTCGCCCGTTCATCCAACATATTTTCATCATACACAAATAATCTGCTCACGCTTCCAATTCTCCTTTCATTTCCTCTACTTCCTCCCTGGAAATCCCCATGCGGTCATAGAACGTCACCGCCGCCGGGATGCCGATTTCCGTTGTGCCGATATTCACGGCTTTGGAAAGGTTCAGTGTGGTGTGGGTTGTGGCGTTCTGCTGCCCTGCTGCCGCCTGGCCGCTTCCCGTGCCCTCCCTTGCCGCTTCCTGGCCCTCTGTGGCGGCGTTTTCCGTGTCGGTGGTATGTTTATCCACCTCCACCGTTTCAACGCTCTGTATGGTCGGATAAACCGCCCCGTTTTTGACCCTCTGCCCTGCTGCCGCTTCGGCACAAAACATGATTGTGACCGCCTTTCTGTCCTCTGACAGATTGATGACCGGGCACATAATCCAGTTCTGGTTTTCCAGTTTCGCCACGGCTTCCAACCAATCCGACTTTTTAAGGCTCCCTTTCTTCGCCATCTTGAACGTGTTTACCAGGTCCGACTTTGTTTTGATTACTTTAGGAAATCCTTTCATCCTCTTACCTCACTTTCTTTTTAACTTAATATATGGGTTCCAATATAGTTGCCTATATAGGCCATATTGGCGCACTCACGCAAGGAAACGGTCATTGTATGCCCTGGCGGCATATGGTCCACATTTCCAACGGAAAACGTCCTTGGTATGGGCATCACGGCTTCCATATCCGTTTCCATGATATAGTCCCCGGCTTCCTGGATATGGAAGCCAACGCCGCTTTCCGAAACCGCCGCCGTCTGCACCCTCCCCGTTGTGGTGTTGGTAAGCGTGAGGGTAACGGCTCCCTGGATGCTCTCCAACAGATAGGCTATATAAAGCCTTACCGTCTGCCTTTGTATATAGGCACCCATATAGTTTCCGATATAGCCCCTATCCGCCCCGTCACGCAAGGAAACGGTCATTGTGTGCATCAGGTCCACATTGTCAACGGAAAATCTGTTAGGCGTTGCCACAACGCCCCCTTTGTTGGTCCTCACGGTATAGTCCCCGGCTTCCGTGATGTAGAATCCAATTCCGCTTTCCGTGAAATCCGCCGTCTGGATGCTCCCCGTTGTGGTGTTGGTAAGCGTGAGGGTAACGGCTCCCTGGATGCTTTCCAGACGGTAGGCAATCCATAGCTTGAACGCCATGTTATGGACTTTCTTTCTAAGGCCGTCAATCTGCAACTGCAATTTCCCGGCCACGTCCCCGGCAAGTTCATCCTGCTTTCCCTGGAACCACTTTTCCCATTCCGCCGCCTGGGTTTCCATGAAATCCTTTGTCATCCCGGCATATTCCTCCACAAAGGAAAGGCGGTCCTTTTCCATTGCCTTTTTCTCTTTGGCAATCCAGGCGTTGAACTGCTCCAAATCAGCTTCCCGGCCATCCATGAAATCCCGGATAAGTTCGGTATACTCTTTCACAAAGGCGGCGTGGTCTTTTTCCATTGCCTTTTTTACCTCTGCGAACCAGGCGTTGAACTGTGAAAGGAATTGTGAGAAATCCAGTTCCTTGAACTGTGAAGCCACGAACCCACACACGGAATCGTCCGCCCTTTCGTCCGTTATGTCCGCCTGGGTAATCGCCACCGCCCCGGCCCTCACATAGACACGGGCCAGGCTCTTTTCCTGGATTACGTCATTGTTTATCAGCCCTGGCGGCTGCGGCTTGCTTGAAAACGCCCCCTCCCGGATGAATATGCTCGGCCTGCGCTCCGTTTCGTCATTCCTCACAATCACCCGGTCAATCCTTGGAAGTGTTCCGCTTGCCTGGCTTATGGTAAGCGGCAGGACGGCGGTATTGTGTATGGTGTGAAGATTGATATATGCGTACCCTCTGCGGCTTCCGCCGTCCACCCTTACTTCCATCCCGTCCCCTGCCGTGACTTGCAAATGGCCGTATACAACGCCCTCTTTGTAGAAAGGTGCTTTATCTTCGTTCATATCCTGGCCGTTGTATCTGCGTTCCTTATCGTTCAAATCCGTGGCGTTGTAGAAGAAACCTCTTACTGCCATTTTCTTTCCCTCCTTTCCTCTAATCGTCCCATTTTATTGCCGTGGGCAGGGCATCCCCAAAAGTAGGGACAACATACATCCCCCCGTATTCGTAAACCTCGCAAAGTTCCGTTATCCTAAGATTTTGTGATGTCCCCCATTTTTTCTTCTTGACGGTCACAACGTCCCCCAGGTCATAATCCTTTTGGTAGGTGAAATTTACATCCGCTTCGGCTTCAGCTTCAAAGTTTTCAAATACCTTGTTTTCATTTAGGTATTCCTGCCCCCTGGTCCGCAATGCGGCCAGGTATGCCGCTTCCGTCAGTTCATCCTTGTTTATGTCCTTTGCATCCAGAAAAACCTCCCGTAAATCAAAACCGCTTCCGCCGCCCACGGTCACATAGACACGGTTCAACCCCTCCCCTGCCCCTCCCACAATTACTTTGGTTTTCATGCTTTCGTCACTGTAATTATGCTTTGCCTGGTTCAGATTATCGTAACTTTCCGAAAAGATGACCCTGGGATTTTTCCCTTGTGCCTGGGTTCTGTCTATGCCCTTATAGGTTTCAAAGGTCATGGTCTTTCTCTTGAAATCCGGCACCACACGGAACCCGATTTCCGCATACCTCGCCAGTTTGGTGAGGTATTCCAGGACATTCTTGTAAGTGGCCTGGAACTGTATTTTTGTCTTGTCCCCGGTCCCCTCCGCAATCTGCAATAGGGGAACTGCTGCCATCCTGCCCAACATAAAACGCATGGCATCTTCCACGGTTCCGTTGTAATTGAAAAGCGGCCCGGTCAGACGGTCCCCCAGGTACACGGGAAGAAACTTTCCATTCCTGGTAATCTCATTTACAAGCGTGCTTTCCTCTTCCGTCTGGTCCCCCCGTATCACGGCAGCTTCCAGTTTGTTGTCCCCTTTGGTAATGACGTTCCCAGGCTTCAAAAGCCTAAGATTTTCCGCCGTCACCGGGCAGTGAAGTTCAAATGTCCCACATTCATAATATTTTCTGTGCCACTGTAGGGACGTGTGGTTCTCAATGTGCCCCAACCGTCTAAGGTTTCTGTCATAGACGTGTATTTCCATTCCTACACCCCCAAATATGAAATTCTGTAATATACAGATATGGAAAGATAGTTCACGCCCTCATCCGCCGAATAGGTAAGGGTGTTGGTCCCATCCTGCAACTGTATAAAGTCCCCATCTTCATCCAGGTATTCATTTATCACGGTTCCGTACCGTTCAATCACGGCATCCCAATCAATCACCCCATAATTGTTTTTATGGTTCTCAATCTCCGCCTGGGTCACGCCGTCCAAAAGGTATATGTTCTTTTTCCCGGTATAAGTGTTTATGATGACGTACTGGCCGGATGCCATGGTGAAATTGTTCTCCGTATATCCAACCTTTGTAAATTCTCCGCTTTCGGCATGGTATATGGCCGGGTTCTTCACGGCACCGTCCGCATGGAAGATTACCACAATGCCGATATTGTCGGCTCCGCTGTCATTTTCAATTTCCTTTACCAATTCAGCTTCCCGGTGCCCAAATATAACGCCCTCTTCCGGGAAGCACGCCGGGAAAAAGAAATCACTCACCCATGATGCCATCACCACTTCAATGTCTGCCAGGTCCTTGAAATACGGGTCCGTGCATTTTAGGGAAATGGTATAGTCACGCACCACGCCCGTTGTGGCTCCCGGCAGGATGTTTTCAACCTCATAATCAATAGTCTTGGCTTCCCCGTCCTCTATATACTGCATGGTCCCGGTCCGTTTTATGGGGAACGTGCGGTATAAAAGGTTTCGGTTCTCCTTATAGTCCCCATCCATTTCCACGGTCAGCACAATGTTTCTTTCCTTTGCCGTGGCTCCCTGGTAGGTGCTGCCGTCCGTGGTGGTGTTCTCGCTTGTTACCACGTTGCTTTCTATCCCGTATATGCCCTCTATGTCTACCAGGTGGAACGGGGTAAACCCGTCCCAGGTAAAGGTCAATGCCACGTTCTTATCGCTTGTGCATATCACTTTAATGTCCGACACTGGATTTACCCCCTTTGCATCCTTAAAATCATGGCCCTGGTCTGTAGCCTGGTCTGTCTGCCCACCTCATAAGGACTTAACGCCTTTGGGCTTGTTATATTCACATTCTGTACATATCCACCGCCGCCTTTTCCGGCGTTCTCCATGGCGTGGTTCCTTGCTGTCCCCGTAAGCGGCGTTACAACCGCCTTTCCGTTTACCATGCTCAAAAGTTCCGGGCCGGCTTCCGCCACCATGGCCTGGCCCTCCCTCAATACGCCGCCCTTTGCCAATCTTGGCAATGACAAGGTGCTTATCTTCCCCAGGGAAACGCCCGGTATCTCATTGATTACATCAATCACACCGTTAATCATGCCTATGAATTTATTTACCACGCCCTCTATGGTGGAAAGGCAGCTATTGATTGCCGATTTAAAGGCATCCCCAACGGCGGAACCGATTTTCACGCCCACGTCCACAAAACAGCCCTTGATTTTCTCCCATAGGCCAGAAAAGAACGAAACCACGTTTGAAAATGCGTTTACCACGCCCTGGTATGCGTTTTGGAATGTGGTTGAAAACCAGGATGCCACGTTTGCAAGGGCGGACTTTATTTCCGTCCATCTGGCACCGAACCAGGAACCGATTGCCGCAAATACACGGGTCACATTATTGTAGGCATTGGTGAACATGGTAAGGAACCACGTTGCCACTTGGGCCAGGGCGTTCTTTATATCGTTCCACCTGGCACCGAACCAGGAACCGATTGCCGCAAATACACGGGTCACGCCTTTATACGCTTCCGTGAACCGGTCCGTGAACCACTTGCCCACGCCCTGGAAAATGGAAACCAGGCCATCCCACAAATTTTGAAAAAATTGTTTGATGTTCGCCACCAGATTGTCTATAAATTCCCGGAACGCCCCGCAATTATCGTAAAGAAGTTTAAAGGCTCCGGCAAACGGATTGACTATCAGCAGCAAAAGCCCCTGCCAGTTCGATTTTATGAAATTCACCACGGCCTTAAAGGCGTTTGGTATTGTGACGGTGAAAAAGTCCGCAATGGAACCGAAAACGTCCGCCGCCACTTCCTTTACTTTGTTCCATATGGCAATTACTTTGTTTCGGAAATCCTCATTCGTTGCAAACAAGGTAACAAGTGCCGCCACAAGCGTTCCTATTATCGTTACCACAATGCCGATAGGATTGGCGTTCATTGCCGTGTTTAAAAGTTTCTGTGCAATCGTCACGCCCTCGGTGGTTGTTTTCCATACCTTAAAGGCAGAAATCAGCCCTTGGATCATTGTTACCACGTTCCATGCAAGCATCCCGGCGGCAATCCCGGCAATAATGGAAATAATCTGTGACCCATGCTTTGACACAAAAGAAATAAATTCCTTTACCTTGTCGATAACCGCAAGCACAATGGTTTTTACTTGCGGTATCTTGCTTTTGACTTCTTTTATTACATCACTGATTACTGGCTGTAGTTCTTCGCCTATGGGCTTTATCAAATCAACTTTGATGTTCCGCCCTAACTCTTCAAACTGGTTCCCCAGGTCATTGTATTTATTCTCATTTATCTTTTCCAGGGCATCATTGGCGTTGGAAATCTCACCCTGGGTATTCACCAGGGAACGCACTGCATCTTCTCCCAAATCCTCCCATTTGGTCCCGTAAAGGGTAACGCCCAAAATATTGCGCTGCACCTTATCATCACAAGAAAAAAGGGCATTGTTCACTATATCAAAGGCTTCCCTTGCACCTTCGCCGCCCTCTGCGAACTTCTTTTTCAAATCCTCCGCATTAAGCCCCAATTCCTTAAAGGCATCATCCGCCGTTCCGTCCTTTACCCTTATGCCAAACTCTTTCACGGCATCATTCAGATAATCAATCTGGAACGTGCCGTTCTTGGCACCATTCGCCATCATGTTAAATGCTTCCTCTGCGGAAATCCCCAGGTCATTGTAATACACGGAATATTCTGCCAACTGGTCCGCAAGGTCCCCGTTCTGGTTCAGCCCCTTTTGTGCCCCCTGGGCCAAAAGGTTGTATGCTTCCTCGGAAGAAATACCAAACTGCTTCATCATGGCATTAACGCCCCGGATGCCCTCGTTTACGTCTATATCAAAGGTATCACGCATCAGAATGGCGGTTTCCGTGGTGTTTTTCAGTTCTTCATCTGCAAGGCCCGTCTGCTGCTTGACTGCCGCCATGGCCGTTGCTATGTCGTTTATGTCCTCGCCAAAATTATCCTTGTATATGCTTAAAAGGGTTTCTTCCAACCCCTCCACTTCACTGTCTGCTGCCCCCGTCTGTGTGATGACTGTGTTTAATGCCTTGTCACAATCCGTTTCAAACTTTGTGGCATATGTAGCGGCGGCAACGAATCCGGCCCCCAATGCTTTTGCCGCACCCTCCGCCGCTTCTCCTAGCTTCCCTAACTTTTCCTTGAAAGTCCCGGCCTTTTCCTCTGCCTTTTTCAATTCTTCGCCGGAAAGAGCGGATGACTTCCCCAATTCTTCCACGGCCTTGTCCGTCTGCCTTGCCGCTTCCTCCAAATCCTCCAATTCCAGGCTTGTCTTTTCAATTTCCCTTTTCAATGCCCGGTATTGCTCTTCCGAAACCTCTCCCCTTTGGAACTGTTCTTGCACTTGCCTTTCCGCCGTTTTCAGAATATCCAGTTTTTCCTTGGTTTCCTCAATGGCATCACTTAAAAGCGTTTGTTTCTGTGCCAGGGCTTCCGTGTTCTTGGGGTCCATTTTAAGAAGTTTGTTTACTTCCCTTAGTTCTGCCTGGGCATTCCTCACTTTCCCATTCACGCCGGAAAGTGCCTTTTCAAGTTTGGTGGTATCTCCACCAATCTCAATAGTGATTCCCTTTATCCCCTTGTTTGCCACGGTATCAGCCCCCTTTCTTCTTGAAATTTCTTCGTAGCCCCTCACGGTCCGGCTTCGTCTGCTCCATCCGCCAACAGTTTTTCAGATATTCCCGGCCCTCTTCGGTCTGTGAGTTTTCATAAATCATTGCTTCACGCATGAAAAACAGATAAACGTCAATCTCCATTTCCTGCACTTCGTAAATGTCTATATGGCAATAATCCATCACCAGTTTTTCCGGGCGTGTAAGCAATGTGTACGGTATCTCTTCCCCTTTATCCTGGCGTGGATAAAAGGGCATGGCTAGTTTGGGTTTGTTTTCAGTTCGTCCACAAACGACATATAGGCTTCCAGGATTGCCGTACACTCTTCTATGTCGTAATCCTCCAGGTCCTTTTCCGTCACCCTTACACGGTTCATATTGTTGTTAAGGACTGCCGCCAACAGTCTGTAAATGGCTTCCGTGTCCTCCACCGTGGCGTTTTCCTCTTCCACGTCCTGGATTTCCTTAATGGCTTCAAAAACCTGTTTCTGCGGCATCCTCACAATGATTTTCCTGCCCTTTTCCACCACGTTCCCGTCCCCGTCCACCTTGTCTTTCAGCGTGAACGGCCAGAACGTCCTTTTCAGCTTGTTGCAATTAAATTCCTTTACTGCCATGCCCTCATTCTCCTTTCATGGAATAAGCGGCCTGGGGGCTTCTCCCTGGCCGCTCTTACGGTCTTATACTTCGCCGCCTGGTTCCTCTTCTCCGCCTTGTCCCCCTCCGCTTTCGGGTCCTGCTGCTTCCTCTGTAGCGTCCATATCCTCTTCATACAGAATAAGCGTGCCCTCCTTGTCCATGGGCTGTGCCTTAAACTCTGCATCAATGACGGTTTCGCTGTCCTTGGCAAATGCAATGGTAAATCCGGCCTGGTTGTTTCCAACGATTGTTACCCTTACGTCCCCGTCCACCGGGTCTTTATGTACAAAATGGATAACATACCGCTTTCCATCCGCATTGCCGATTCCTCCAATCTTCACAATGCGTTTCTTCTTTGCCTTGTCCTCCGTGACCCTTGCGGTCTGGCATAATTTCTGTAACGTGGTTCCGCACCAGGTCATAATCCCGGATTTAAAGGTTGCTTCCTCTTCCGTTATGATGACCTTGGAAACCTTTCCCATATCGTCTTTGGCTTCGTAGAAAGACGGTGCATATTCGATTTCAGCACCGCCTTTGATATAGCCCAGGCGGTTTTCTTCCGTTTCCAATGCTTCATTGGTTGGCAATTCCTTGTCCGTGCCCTCAAACTCCGTACAATACAAATCGCCGGAACCTAAGACAATGCTTTCTTTGTTCATGCTCTTTTCGCTCCTTTCGTTTTGGTAAGCAGCCCCTTTACCTCATAGGCCGTCTGGAAACATTCTTCATCCGGGATAGGGGCCAGGTACATTTCATATTCCACATCCGGGAAAATCTCCGCTTCCATCTTTCCGGCCAGGTCCTCCCGTTCTTCATCATCCGCCACGGTATATAATTCCAGGTCAAAATCCCTGGCCTTTAAATTGTTTAGGTTGTCCGCTCCCCTGCCCGTGTCATGCGGAAGCATATAAACCATATAGGGAAGCGGCGGCACCGGGTCATCAACGGTTCCCTCAAATTGGTTCTTCGCAAGCGGTATTCCGTGTTTTACAGAAAATGCCTTTGCCCTCTGCACAAGTTCTTCAACCCCCACGCTATCCCCTCACTTTCTGCATTATCTTCTGTACGGCCAGTTCCCCCAGGGTATCATTTACGGGGGCGATATGTTCAAATGCCCTTACCCTGCCGCCGTTCCTTGCCTGGTGCCCTTTTTCCAGTAAATGGGTCAGTTGGTAATGTTTCTTGTTATACACGGAATATCCGTTTAATCCAGTAATGGCGGATGCCCTGCTGCCCCTTACGTCATGCGTCCAGTCCTTGGTATATTTCCCGGTTCTTTCCGTGTACGGTCCGCCCTGCTTCAACGCCTTTTCCGCTGCTGCGGCGGTTTCTTTCAAGCCCTCATTTACGGCTTGTTTCAGCTCCCCGTTTGTCCATTCCTCCAACTGTGACATTATGGCATCCCCCAGGCCGTCAATGGGTGTCCTCAATTCTTACCAACCCTTTCCCCGGCGTAAAGTTCAATCTTCCCGTTGCTTTTGGGGCCGTATGTCCGATAGACAGCCAATGCCCTGCCGTCCACCATGATTTCCGTCTGCCCCTCATATTCAAATCCCCAAACCTCAACCATCATGGATGCCTTGAAACTTTTCTGCCCTGCCGCCGTAAATTCATCACGGCCTACCGGGTGGATTGTCCCATAGGCTTCTTTTTCCAGGTATTCCTTTTGGTTCTTTTTAACCAACAGTTTCACTATTGCTTCGATTGTAGCCACCGCCCTTTATTTTCGTGCAAATCATGTTGTATGATTCCATCAACTCTTTGTGGTTGTCCGGGTGTCCAAAGTTTGCATCCGCATAGAGTAAAGCGGCTTCCACAATCAACGGGTCCTTTATGTCCTCCGGCCCTAAGTATGACGGATGCACCCCTATCCGCTTTAGGTCTGCAAGGGCAACCTCTACCAGTTGCCCCACGTCTATGTCCAGGGTGTCAGTTGACATTTTGCGAATCCGCAATTTTGCCCTGGAAATCAGTTCTTCCTTTGTCATGCCCTGCCGCCTTTCCTGCTTCCTACTTCGCCGCTGCCGGATTCTTTACACGGATGAATCCATTCTTGGCAACCACGTTTCCGCCCATGAACACATCCGCACGGTAGGCAACCTGGCCCTGCTTGAATTTGTAATGCTCGGATTTCCTTGCATCAATATCACCGAAAATTGCCACTTCATAATTGCTTAACGGGCCGTATGCCATGGCATATGCCCCGGCGGTTCCTCCAACCTCTCCGCAAGCGGAATTTATGATAAAAGGCACTTCATCAATGGTTCCCGTGTTGCCATGGTTCTTGATTGTGTACACCTTGCGGCCCTGCTTGTCACGCAACTTTGCGAACTTTTTAAGGTCCTTTTTATTGAGGATAAGCACGGCAACGTCCTCCACATCTTCATCACCGCCATAGGAATAAATGATTTCATCCAGGGTCCCGTCATCAATGGCCGTAATCGTGGTGATGTCCGTGGACGGGTCAATGACCTGCTCCTTTTCTTCTGTGGGATTGAAAAAGATGCCACGGAACTTTCCAGTGCCGCCCGGCCCCACTAAAATCTGTCTGGAAGCGTAACGCTTGATTGCACGGGTCACGCTGTCCTCCACCACGGCATCATAATCCGCATCCGGCAATTTAATCATTTCTTCCGGCTCTTCGGCATAGGCCGTGATTTTCTCCCGTACAATCTCCGCATATTTAAATTCCGGCTCGGAAGCGTTGTAGTCCGCTCCCTCTGCGGTGCTTCCTGCCCCGTCCCCATAGGAAACCACATAGGGCCGTCTGTAGCTTTCGCCGCCCGGAAGCGGAACGGTATGCACCCGGTCAATGAGGGAAGAAACATTGTTGAACGTGGGGGAAATGTCCGGGCTGTCATGCTGCGGCATCACAATCCCGTTGGCGGTGGAAAGTGCGTTCCTGGGACTTGCCAACGCCTTTGCCTTAAAAGTGACTTTCTTCCCGTCCTTTAAGGCCCTGCCGCTCTTTGCCCTGGCCTGGTTCTTCGGCTCCTGGCTCCCCTCTCCGGCTCCCGGTTCCTCTGCCCCCTCTTCCGGCTCCGCTGTCCCTGCTGCGGCGGCTGCTGCCATCAATTCTTCCCTTGTCTTGATTTCATCCAGGATTTCACCAATCAGACGCATTTCGTCCATGGCATCCGTCAATTCCTGGCCGGAAAACGCCTGGGCTTTCTTCCCCAGGTCCGCCGCCCGGTTTTTAAGTTCCTTTTTGGAAAGTTTCATCAACTCTTCTCTTGTCATTGCTATGTTCTCCTTTCTTACTCCCTCACCTGGTCATGTACTCCATGGCAAGTGAAACAATCTCTTTCCGTCTGTCCTGCTTCCCGGTGTCCTGCTGCCCTGCTGCACTCTCCGGCTTTAAAATCTCCCCTGGCGTATTATGGCAATACAGTTTCGTGTAATCCTGCACCGCTGCGGCAATGGTGTTTTCCTCCCCCACCTTTACCCGGAAATACTCCGCCGCCTGGGTTCCGTTCAGCCATGTTTCTGCTTCCACCATCCCTTTCACCGTTTCTATGTCCACACCCTCCGCCAGATGTTCTGCATAAATGTTCATAATGCCGCTTTCCACGGCATCCAGTTTTTCCGCCATCTTTCTAAGTTCCGTGGCGTTCCCCTCGCACCCTGCCCATGGCTTGTGAATCATCAGATAAGCGTTTGACGGTATGGTTGGCATATCGCTGTCCGCAAAGGCAATGACGGAAGCAATGGACCCGGCCAGGGCATCCACATGGACGGTTTTCTTTCCCTGGTATCTTTTCAGCATATTGTAAATGGCAATCCCGGCGAATACGGAACCGCCGCCGGAATTGATGTATATGTTCAAATCCTTTCCCCCGGCTTCCGCAAGGAAATTCTTGATTGCATCCGGGTACTGGTCCTCTTCCTGCCAGGCTCCACACCAGTCTGAAACAATGTCCCCATAGAAATATAGGTCCACGGTGGTTTCCGCCCAGTTTTTAAACTCATAAAATCGTTCCACGGTTGCGTTTGCCCCATCCCGGCACGCCGTAAATCTTTTCTTTGTCCTCGGCATCCTCCTAACCCCCTTTCATGGCCGTAAAATAAGCATTGGCCGCCGCTTCCATTGCCCGGCGTTGTCTGTCCTGTTGCCCTGGCGGCGGTTCCCCATTTCCGCCCTGCTGCCCGTCCTTTCCCACTTGGTAAAGGCTCTGGTCCCCGGCTTTTACATAGTTCAGCGAAACCATACGCACGTCCCCGTCCTCCGTTGGCGGATAATACATAAGTGCCCGGTATTCGTTTATTGTCATGGCTCCACGGTCAAACATGTTTCCGCCTATTGTGTCCCTGGTCTGCAATGTCGCATACTGCAAAAGGTTGGCGGTAAACTCTATCTTGTTTCCATACCCTATTTCCCGTGGCGTAAGAAGTTTAAATGTGAACTCATAACCCAACTGGATTGCTATTGGCTCAATCACATTTTCATAAAATGAAATCCATTCCTGGTCTGAAAGGGTGGAAGTCAGCACCTTTTCATTCACGCCGTAATAGCGGTATACGTTGTCACGTAAGAAAGTAATCTGTGCCGTAGGCAACGGCGTGGTCTTTGTGCTGATTTCGTGGAACTCATATGTGCTATCCAGTGCCGCAACTCCCCCGGCGTTGGAAGCGTTCATATATGATTCCTGGAACTCCTTGGCCTTTTCCTTTAGTTCCTTATCATCTGCAAGGTTGCTATATTTCAGATACCCGGAAAGGCTATTGGAATGGTTTACAATGTTCTTAATCATTTCCCCGGATGTTTCCACAAGGTCCAGGCTCCGTTTTAACTCAATATCCGGGGATGTTCCCAGGAACCGCTTTTTGTTGTACCTTGCCTTTATGTGGATGACGTTCTGGTAAGGCACCGTGTACGTTTCCCCGTCATAATCCCAACGGAAACGGAATAGGACGTTGTGGCGGTCATCCTCAAAAATGCGGTAACTTTTCGTTGTAATCGGTTGTATGCTCGTTACCCTTGTAAAATCCTCATTGTAAAAAATCACGGAAAAGGAATTGGAAGTATAAACCAAATCGGATGCTATGCGGTAAAGGAAATCATAGGTTGACATTTCCGGGCATGGCCGCAAGGTCAAAATCCTTGCCAGATAGTCATTTTTCACCGTCAGCCCTTTTTCATCCTTTCGGATTACCTGGGGCTGTAGCTTGCCCACGTTCTTTGCTATGGCATCCGCTATGGCTCCCACAATGTCATTATCCCGTAACGTCCCCGTTGGCACATATTCCCCACGGCTCAATAAAAGCGGTCTGTACTTCGCCCTAAAGGCTCCAAACACGTTTGCAATGATTCCCGTACTATTACCCCCTTTCCTCAAAAATAGGCCCATGGAACACGCCCATGGACCCATTGTAAATATATTCGTGTTGAAATTCTGACCCACTTTAAAATCCTGCTGCCGGATGCCGCCTTATGCCGCTTCGTTCAGCAGCTTCTTTCCAATCTCGCTATGGTATTTTGAAACCATTGTCATTGCATCAAATACAGAAACCGCCCCGTCTATCCTTAACCGCTTTTCAATCTTTACGGGCTTCATGCGGCTGTCATTCATATTGATTTCCACGGCCACGTTCAAAAGGTGGGATGCCAAAAGGGTATTGTCCCCCAGGTTATACTTTCCGTCTTTTAAATCCCCCTCGAATTGGTGCAGGATAGGCGTTAGGTTGGTGCCCTGGTAAACGTCATCCGTCTGGAACCCGGCCATTTTAAGTTCGTCTATCAAATACCCTGCCATGTATCGGTCATAGCCTATTTTCAGAGGACGTATTTTATAAACCTTTACCAGTTCTATGAACCATTTGTAAACGTCCTTGTAATCCACCTGGTTTTCCCCGGATATTTCCAGGAACCCCCGTTCCCGGTGCAGATTATAGGGCACGTTATCTTCATTCACGGCCACTTCATACCGTTTCTTGGGCATATAGAATTTTGTTATGACGTTCCATTTCCCGTTCTTCCAGATAACGATTGATGCCGCCGTAAGGTCCGTTGTGCGTGAAAGGTCTATGCCGCCCACGCAATAACAGCCCCGGAACTGCTCCAAAGTAAGGTGTATGTCCTCGTTTACGGCTTTCATCACGTCCCAATAGTCAAGCCATGCCACACTGGAATTTTGCTTGATATTACAGTATTTTGTAAGGAACTCCACTTTCTTTGAAAGGGATGCCCTTGCAATTTCTATCTGCTCAATGTAAAATTCCTCTGTCACGGAAACGCCCAGGTTGGGATTGCTCTTTTTCAGTTCTTCCAGGCTGTCCCATTTCTCTATATTGTCAATCATGTAGAGGAAAGGCAGAATCCGGCTTTCCTTGGAATTGCCCTTTAGGAATGACGTTGCACGCCGCATCAGTTCGTCATATACCCCGTCATTTATGTACCCTGCCGTTGATATGGACAATATAAGCGGCTGTTTCCTTGCCCCCAGGGCGGAAGTCATTACTTCATACTGTTTCAAGCCCTGGTCCCCTGGCCAGGCTTCCATTTCATCATTGACAACCATCTGCGGATTGAAACCGTCTGATTTTTTGGAATTAAAGGCAATCTTTTTGATGCTTGTGTTAAATTCCTTGATGTAAATGTCACTCCGGCGTTTCTTCGTGATGCTTTCCAGTTCTTTATCTGCCTGGACAATCTGGTAAAACGCATCATACACAAGGTCCGCCTGGTCCAGTTTAGGGGCAAGGAAATAAACTTTTGCCCCATACTCCCCATCTATATACGCCATGTATGCCGCTATAGCGGCGGCGAATAATGTTTTCCCGTTCTTACGGGCAACAACAACGAAAACCTCCCTAAACTGCCTATACCCGGTCTTTTTATCCATGATGCCGAATATGGCGCTTACAATGGCTTTCTGCCACAATTCTAATTTCAGTAAATCGTTCCGACCCTCGGAATGGTGGCAAAACTCTTCTATGAAACCTATTGCTTTTCCTGCCTTTTCTCCGTCAAAATCCCACTTGCCACTTTTAAGGCCATCCACAAGTATTTTGTAAATGGTCCTTATCCACTCGCCTACCGTTACGGTGCCGTTTTGTATGGCATCCCAATACTGAAAGATATAATTATTTTCCATTCCTCAACGCCGCCAATCTGCTTATGTTCTTTTTCTCCTTTGGCGGCAGATATTCAATAAGCGTGTGGATTATGGCCGTATACTGGCGTGAATATTTTTCATAAATTGTGGCAGACGGGTGAGCCTTTACAAACTTCTGGGAAGCGTTCACGGTTTCCGTTGTAAGCCCCTCTTTTTTCAGTTCTTCCTTGGCCTGGAAGCACGCCACTTTCAGAAATGCCGCTTCCTCTATCAGCGAATTTACCAGGTTTTTCTTGTCCTCATCATCTATCCCGTCAAACATTGGCTTTAAAAAATCTATCTCTTTTTTTATCCGGGCCGGTGTGATTTTGTTTACTCTTCTCTTAGGTTTCGTGTCGGATTTCTCTTTATTTTCATCCAGTTTTTCCGCCTTTTTTGGCGTGTCGGTTTTCTTCGACTTACTTAAAGAAGATTTTTTCTTTTCCTCCATGTTTATCCCCCCTCATATGCGTGCGACCCTGCGGAGTTTTTTTGAGGTATCTCCCTCGGTTCTTCCGGCCCCTCCAAAATTCTGCCCACCGGGGGGCGTACCCTCTCATTTTCTCCTGGCGGCGGCAGCAGGTTCCCGTTTCCGTCAAATCGGTAACGTGCGGCGTGCTTCGCCTTATGCTCCTTGTTGTGGCAATCCTCACAAACCAATTCCAGATTGTCCAGGGCAAGCGTTACCCTGGCATCATGGATATTGCCAGGCGTTATATACTTCTTGTGGTGGACAATCACACCGGGAACGAAACGCCCGGCGGCTCTGCACCGCTCGCACAATCCGTTTGCACGCTTGATTGCTGTCTGCCTTGCTTTCTTCCAGGCATCCGACTGATAGAAACTCTTTGCATATTCTTTCAACTGCTGCCACCATCCTTTCTCTGTACATGATTAAGGGCCTACAGATATTCCCATCCATAAGCCCATGTTAATATAAATCATCCCCATATTCTGACCCGTTTACTGTATGCCCTGCTGCCGCCTGGCTACTTTGTGATTTCCTGGGTAAACTTTGTAATGTTCGGGACAAACTGAAATGTCCATGCTTCATCCCGGATAGATATAATGTTCCCATCCTCATTGATTGCCAGGACTTCAATAAACCTGGGCTTTACAATCGTGTCCCTATTACTGTAATCCATATCATCCGGCATCCGCACTTCCATTAGTGCTATGGCGTTTAATACCATTCCCCATGTATTACTTTGAATCTGCTTAAATCAATTCCCATCTTCCATTCCTTTCCCACCCGGCAACATATCCATTGCCTGGGCAATCCGTGTTATAAATTCCGTCCGATACTCATAGAACTGGCGGCGGCCACACAAGGCATCCGCTATGTATTCATAGGGCGTATTATATACAATGCTCTCATAAATCCTTTTCTGCATCTGCCGCCTGGCCTGGATGCTCTCAATATTCTGGCAAGAAGAACACAAGGCATCTTCCACAACGGCGGCGGCCATAATGTCAAAGGCACTGGCCTTTCCGGCTTTTATTCTCTTTTTCCGCTTTTCGTTGCCTTGTATGATACTTCTGGCTACTGCCTTAATATCGGCATCCATCCTTTCCAACCTCTGCCCCCCCCTATTCCTCATAGGTCTTTTTCTGCACTTCGGAACGCTCCACCTTTATGCTTTCCTTTGCCATCTTGGAAACCCTTGCCTTTATGCCCTGCCCTACGTCAATCGTGATGCCTTTCATGGCCTTTTCCTCTATGGCATCCACGGCCCGGAACATGATATTTACAACGCTCTGGTCAATGGGCTTTTCCGCCGTGCTACTGAATAGTTCTTCGATACGACTCTTTGCTTTCTGCACCCGTTCCTTACTTTCTGCATACTTTTTGGCTTCCTCACACTGGCACCTACACGTCACGGCTTCGTTTACTTCATCCTGGCCCCATCCCATCATTGTATGGACAACGCCGCCCTGGCCGCAAAAGCGGCAATATCCCGTCTGGCTCTCCACGCCCTCCGGCATTTCCCGGCCCTCTTCCTGCTCCATTTCCCTTAAATCCTCTTCTGGTATCGCATGGCCGCCGTCTGTCTTTTTTCTCATGCCTTATCCTCCCCTTTCTTGGCCTGGTTATAGGCATCCATGGCAACGGTAAGCACCGCCGCCGACTGCTCCACGGTCAACTGTTTTCCAGTCACCAGGAACGCCAGGTTCTTGTTTATGGTTTCCAACGTATCTTCCAACGTCATGTTCTTTAGCGGCTTCCCGGCGGAAAGGTCTGCAATGGTCTTTATTATTGGCACCTTGAAATATTCGTCTACTGCTGCCATGTTGGCGTTTATGGTGCTTTCCGCCCGTGTCGGCGTGTGCCTTTCACACTTGCGGCAATGCTCCCGGCAGAACATACGCCCCATTGGAACGCCGTCACACTTCCCGTCAATCCACGGGGCGTTTATGCACTTTGCAAGCGGCATCTTCCCAGGTTCCTGCAAATAGTCCAGGATTTCCGCCTTTGCTTCCTCCGCCCCATGGCATACCGCTGTCTTATAGCCCTGTTGCCGCAACCCTGCCATAAATGCTTCCTGCTCCGGCGTTGCTTTGTTCCGGCCATACTTCATTTCCAGATAAAGGCCGTGGAAATTATGGCTTGCCACGGGCAGACACACATCCGGCACGCCGCTTTTCAGCCCCATGGCCTTTAATACCGCCCCGTTTGTCCTCTTCCCCTCGTTTGGGACGTGGTACATAAGGGAAAGGCACGGCAAGACGTGTGTATTGTTCCCGGCCCACACGAAAAGGGCCATCTGCTCCGTGGTTTCCCCTTTCTTCATGTTCTGCATCCTCATTTTCCAAACCTCCTATTCTTCCTCAATGGCATATTCCCGTTTACGCCGCTTTAGGTCCTCCAACATCCTTTCCAGGATGCCCGTTTCCTCTTCATTCAGCCAGGTATAATATTTTTCAATCATCTTTACGGCATGAAGTTTCCGGGCGTTTTCCTTTTCCTCTTTGGTTGTGTCGGTATCTGACACATTGGCTTCCCTGGTTTCCTCTTCCTTGGTCTTGCGGTGTTTTTTCTCTTCGGCCATGGCCTTTATTTCCTCCGCCCCCATGCCGCCTTTGTCCTCGGAAGCCTTTGCAATCTCTTTTTGGGTTCCCTCGTCTGCCCTGGATGCTTCCATGGCCGCCGTGATGCCCATATTGCCTTTCTGGAACTGTTCTTTCACTTCCGGCGTGGCGTTCTGGTCTATGGTATTAAGGGTCCTTATCTTCGGCACGCTCTCCCCCATCACTGCCGCCACATAATCCCGGACCCTCTCCCCTGCTTCCAGGACAAGCAAGCCCCCTTTCCGTGCCTGGGTCAATACCTCTTTCCAGTCCGCCGCCTGGGTCATAAGGTCATAATCCGACATTTTGCGGTTGAACGTGTTGCCGATTAAAAGTGCAATCCGAAATTCTATTTCCGTCATATCTTTGTAGCGGCAAGGGACGGTTTCAAACTCTTCTTTCCCCTCTGCCACAAGGATTTTTATACCTCCCAGGCGGCGGTGGCCAGAAACAAGCCAGTATTCCCCATTTACACGCCCCAATACAAGGGGCTGCTGCAACCCGTCCATTTCAATTCCCGTGGCTATTTCCTGCAATTCGTCCATGCTGTATTTATTATGCGCCGTCACAACAATGTCCCGGTAGTCCAGGTTGATTTCCCGGTAATCCTTGTTTTCCCCTGCTTCCGCCCTGGTTGCGGCGTTCACGACATCCAGAATATTAAATCCCATCCCTTAACCCCTTTCCCCTGCTTCCAGGTTCCCAAATTTCTGCACATACTCCGCCACAAAGGCTTTATAATCCTGGGCGGCTCCGCTGCGTACACTGTAGCGTGTCGGTGTCTGGTGGTAGAACGTGGCATCCTTGGCCTTTGTGGAATGTCTGATTTTCTGTGAGAAAACAGGGCATCCGCTCTTTGCCCTCAACCAACTTTCCGCCGCTTCGCTTGTGTCCGACTTCTCATAGTCCGTGATAAGCACCCCGGCAATCCTGGCCTTTCGGTTCAACGCCTTAACCTGGTTTATCTGCTCCACCAGTTCTTCCAGGCCGTCCAACGAATAGGCATCCAGGCACACGGGAATGATGATTTCATGGGTTGCCACCATGGCGTTTATGACGTTCATCCCCAGGTCCGACGGATTGTCTATGATGCAATAGTCATATTCCCCGGCAACTTCCCCCAGGGCGGTTTTATAACGGTCATGCTGTGCATGGTCCTGGTCTGCCTTTACGGCAAGTTCCGCCAACTCCATGAAATAGTTGCAAGGTATTACATCCAGTTTTTCATCCGCCGCAATCCCGGAAACCCTCCGAATACTGTTTTCTCCCATATGGCCGGTCCGCATAATCCGGCACGCTTCCGCCTCCTGGTCCCGGTTGTATACCTCAAACATACGGGAAGCGTTCCCCTGCTTGTCATTGTCGAACAACAATACCCTGCTACCAGGCCGCTTTCTTTTCTTGTCCCCCTCTGCCAACAGTTCCGCCATGGAAACGGCTGTGGTGGTCTTGGCACACCCACCCTTTAAATTGATGACTGAAACAATCTTCATTTCTTGTTAGGCTCCTTTCGCTTAATCTTCACCATACGGGCGTATATGTAGAACGCCGCATTGATTCCATTGTACTTAACCTCTGCATCCAGAAATTCAAATCCAGGGTATGCTTTTTCCATCTGGCTTTTCAGTTCTTCATGGTCCCTTGCCATCCGCTCCACATTGCCCTTTTTAAACTTTGAATAGCTTCTTGTCGGCTTGTCCGGCTTTTTAAGGTTCTTTGACGGGCACCATCTTTTTGTCCCGTGTGGGTTCTGTGATATGTACGTGGCAAGCCCGGTTATAAGGAAATCGTCATCCGGCTTTATCCTCCTGGTGTTCGGTCTGTCACATTTTCCCCATAGTTCTTCCAGTTCGTCCCGGTCCATCCCGTCCCCGGATAACAGAATATGGAAGTGTGGGCGTTTGTACCCGTCAAAGGCAAGGATATAAATATATTTTGCATTGTCCAACCCGTCTTTTTTCCGGCGGCGGTTTATCCGCTTTATGAAATTGGTTATATCTTTCCTGGCCCTCTCTTCATCACCAGGCAGACAACCATCATTCCATCCAAATGTGGCCCAAATATCACCCTTGCCGAAATTGATATTTGCCAGGCGTATCAGATAACGTCTTGCGTTCTTATCGTTTAGGTTCCGCTGTGACGGCCTGGTTTCCCTCTTCTTTGCCGTTACTGGCATATCCTTTTTATCCTTAAAGGCCGGGTATACCTGGCTTTCCAGTAATACGGTTCCGTTCTGGATGTTCTCCGCCTTGGTGGTGGTTGTCCGATAAAGGCACGCCACCTTTCCATCCTTTAACAGCTTTTCCAACTCCCATTCTTCCAGGGTGTCACACTGCTTTTGGTATGCTTCCTCATAATCGTAATCATCATACAGTTTTTTCATGTTCCCCACCTTTATATGTCAAGCCCCTACCCTCTTTCCTGCTCCTGGGCATCACTTCCCTTTTCCTCCCCTCCCTCCCCTCTTCTTATCACCATCACCCACCTATGCCTTTATATCTTTCTATAAATCCCCAGGGTGTCCGATATGCTAATACCCATTACAAGGACGGGCAAGGGGCACCGCCCATTTAAAAAAATCAGTCCAGAAATTTGTCAAACGCTTTCTTTATCAGTGCAAAACCGAACAAGGCCAGGCCGGATATAATCAGCATTGCCGCCGCTACTGCCGCCATAATTATGTAAACCTCCATGTTTTCCGCCTTTCTTTCTATATATGGAAGAAAACCCTTTCTTTCCTCCATATCTTGTGCTATACTGTCCTTGTTAAGTTCCAACCCGGTTGCTTTTGGTGTTCCCCACCTTGCAACCGGGTTTCGCTTTCCCCGTTCATGCTTCCGGCAACTCTCCGAACATACTTTCGTATGTTTCCGTTGCGTAATGCATCAAAAGGGTTTTGGCTTCCTCTTCCTCTATCGCTTCGCCATACTTCTTTTGGAAATCTTCCTCATGGGTCAACAGCCAGTTCCCTTTTTCAGATTTCCATAACTCGCAATCATACGTTTTTCCTACTTCTCGCCCCTGGAATACCGCACGCATTAAAGGGCTGTCATTTTTATACCATTTCCTTACTGCTGCCACCCGTTCCATCTTGTCCGTGTCATACTTCATTCCGCCAATCACAAACCGCATCCGGCACCCCAGGATTCCAAACCACGGATGGTTTCATATTTTGTATACAGAATATTTATAAGGTCCTGCTTGTGCCCTGGCGTGATGCACCCGGCGGCTTCCTTTTCATAGATTCTTCCGGCCACATACCCGGCCCGGAAATCCAGTTCCGCCAGGCTCTTGTAATTTTCCAGTTCCCGGTCAATGACCGCCATCATTGCCTTTACTTTCCTAACCTCTGCCAGTTCCGGGCGGATGCCCCGGTGGTTCCTGCTTCCAGTGAAGAGGAACGGCACCGCCTTTTCCCGTTCCACGGCTCCCAATATTACCGCAAGTGCGTTTCCCATGTTAAGTTCCTCGCTTTCTGATTCCTATTTGCCCATATCGTGATATTTCCGGCGGAATTTCTTATATGGCGTTCCCTCTTTCCGGCTACGGCAATAGCCGTTCCATTTGTAGCAATCCCTGCATCCCGTCCGGCAATAGTTCAGATATTCCTTTTCAAAGCGGCATTGCCAGTTATGCAAGCTGCTCAATGGTTCTTCCAGGAAAATCCCATACAATGCACCAATCACACGCTTAATCATCCCGTCCCATTCCTCCCTGCTGCTGCAACTTATATTCTTCCACTATGTCCACAACCCGGTCCATGATGCTTTCCAGGGCTTCAATAGGCATTGCCTTATCGTCTATGTAGAAATCCGCATAAACTTTTCTTGTGTCATTCCCCATCTGTCCATCTGCTCCGGCAATGGCTCATTCACCGCATCAAAGATAATGCCCTGCTCTGTACACCATTCCACGGCATCTTTCAAATCCTTTCCGGCTCTGCTTGTCCAGAGGATGATTTTATGGCCGTTGGCTTTCAGCATCTTCACCGCCGCCACAACCTTTGCCTTTGGCCCCACGATTTCCGGGAACCTGGTAACGGCCAGTGTATTGTCAAAATCAACTGCATAAATCGCCATAGTCTTTTCCCTCGCTTTCTGCCTGGCCGTCTGCATCCGCCTGGCTCATTTCATATTTCAACAGCATGGCCGCCACCTGGACCATTTCACAAGCGGCATCCACGGCCTGGCGGTATATTGCCATTGGCTTTGCATCTTCCACCAGGAAACAAGCTATCTTTTTCCCTCTTACGCCGTCCCATAACACGGCAAGGGAAGATTCCGCATTGTCCAGGGCTTCCTTGGCTTCCTCCATCTTCCCCAGTGTCACGGCGTAACCCTCATGGCGGCTATTGAATAAAGGGAACCTTTCGTTTGCCCGGTTCAGTTCTGCCTGGGCGGCGGCTTCAACCTCTGCCCTTAACTCATTCATTGCCATGGCTTCCATCCTCCTTTTCCCCGTCCGTGTCCTGGTCCTGCTGCCCGGTTCCGTCTATCGCTTCATAATGACTTCCATCCTCGCACGTTTCACATTCTCCGGCGGTAAATGTTTCACGCATGGCATTGTTTACGCACGTTTCGCAACTCCATGTTTCCGGCATTTTCTTTTCCCCGGCGGCATCCCTGGCCTTTAACTTTTCCGCATTGTCCAGAATGATTTCATTAAGCCGTTCCGTTTCCGCCAGTGCCACAATACCATTTAATGTTTCCACACCCCTTGCCAACCGCTCTTCATCCGGCAGCATACGCAAGAAACGCCTGGCGGAAGTAATCATGCTCTCAATCTCATAGTCCGGGTGTACTTCTGTTTCCGGCAGAATCTCCGGGGCTTCCATCTTCCCGGTAAGCATTTCCCGGATGTACTCATGGGGCACGTTGCACCTGGCCGCATTTTCCATTAGTTCCGCCCTTGCCGCTTCCCTCATAAGTTTGTAAAATTCCGTGTACTTCATGTTCACGGTTCCGTCACTTGTGAATCCATCTAATAATCCCATGCCCTTTTCCTCTCTTTCTATCTGTAAATCCTGGATGCAAAACAATATAAAGGTTCTGCATCAATTTCCATTTCTTCCCGGTTCTTATAAATCATCAAAGAGAACCACTCTTCCCCCTCTTCATCCGTGAAACGGTGGGCGAACTTCTCAAACCCGAAACGGGAATTTATCCTTGCCCCCTCCACCACGTTTGACAGCTTCGCAATCTCACGGCTGCCCAACGTCACGCCCTCTTCATGGTACTGCTGCCACTTTCGGAATGTTTCTTTGAGATATTCCAGAAAATCCGGCTCCACCACTCCATTGATAGGCGTATAGCTTTTATAATTGGCTTCTGCCATCCTCAATTTGTCCATCCTCTTTTCCTCGCTTTCCCGGCCCTCTGGCCGTTTATCCATGCACGCCGCCGCATAACCTTTTTTATCCTGGCAATCTTTTCCTTGAACTCCGGCCAGTCGGTTATTTCCACCTTTACTTTCAATTCCGCCATCTTTCATTCCTCCTAAATGATGATTTTGTAATATAGGGTCATCTGCAAATCAGAAAAGCGGAAATCCGGCGTTTTCTCCGGCTCCATTGGCGGCATCAGTCCCCGGTCTTTCCATTCCTTATGCCGGATTTCCGGGGATGCCCTAAACCTCTTCACCTGGGCATCCAGGACGGCATCCGCCACGGGGTCATGTGCCAGCAATGCCTTATACCCTTTGTATATGGTTTCCTGCCCTGCTTCGCTTTTGGCATCCCGTACTATCAGCAGATTATCCGAATTGCATATCAATTCCAGGAACTCCCGTACCATCATGGTTTCCACCCTCGCTTTCCGCTCTGATTATGCCGATAAATACACGCTCCGCACACGGGACCGCAATACTGTTTCCCAGGGCCATATAGCGTGCGTTGTCGGACATTTCCCTGCCGGATGCCCCGTACCTTGTCCAGTAATCCGGGAACCCCTGCAGGCGTTCACATTCAAGCGGCGTAAGGCGGCGGACCCGGTACTTTACCGCTGCGGCAATCCGCTCAATTATCACGGCAAGGGTTTCACTTCCTCCCCCTGCTGCCCCACGGCTCTTTTTTATGGTCCCCACGCCCTCCTTGAACTCCGCATAACCGCTTTGTGTATAGGCTACGGCGTGCCGGTCCGTGCTTGTAAGCGTTGGGGCAACGTCCTGGTTTATCCCTAATTGGTTTCCGCCGTGCTTTGCATCCCGGCCAATGACGTTTCCGGCTATGGTATAGACGGGAAGCAAGTAAAGGCCAGTCTTTCCACCTCCGCCCCCGGCCCTCCCCATAAGGGTTACGCTCTTCTTGGCGTTTATGTAAATCCTATCCGCCGTCCTGCCGAAATCCAGTTTCATTTGTCCGCCTGGTTCCTCTGCCAGTCCTCCGCTATCCTCTCCAATAAGGCAATCTTTAGGATTGTCGGAACCTCCTTTTCCCTCTTCTCGGCCCGTGCCAGAATACCCCAACACGCTTTCGCACTCAAAAAGTATTTGTCCGGCACGTCCATTTCCAAAATCTGTGACAAGGTAGATTCTTTTTCTACGTTGGGGCACTCCCCAAAACTGTGCGTCAAGCTGCCGCCATGCGACTGTCCGCAAGTCCCCCCCCTGGTCCCTCAATTCCAACCAATCCGGCGGATGCCCATTTCCCACTTGTAGGCATTGGAATACTGGCTTCTGTGATTTCTTCCAGGACCCGGCGGAAATCCTCTCCCTTATTGCTTGAAAAAGCCCCGGCCACGTTTTCCCATATGATATACTTTGGATATTCTCCATCTGTCTTTTCCCTCATTTCCCGTATAATCCGCACGGCTTCCATGAATAGGCCGGAACGGGAACCGTCAAGCCCCGTCTGCTTCCCGGCCACGCTCAAATCCTGGCAAGGGCTTCCGAAACTGATAATATCCACCACGGGGATTTCTCCGCCTTTTATCCCGGTAATGTCCCCCAGGTTCACGGCATCCGGGAAATGCCGCCCTGCTATGTCTATACAGTTCGGCTCTATCTCGCTTGTCCATACAGTCTTGACACCGTGCCGCCCTGCTGCCAGGGGAAACCCGGCTATCCCATCAAAAAGGCTCCCCAATGTCAACCCGGCGTTCATTTCAACGCCCCCGGCCTGGACGGTTCGTAGACAATCATCACCGTGTAAGAAGTCCTATAGTCTGCAATCTCCTTTCCACGGATGACGGGCAAGGTTTCCGTTCCATGCTCAATTCCCATTATCTCCGCCCCGTCTGCTTCCAGGGCGGCCAGGTTTTCATTTACCTTTGTTTCAAGGTCTTTCAAATCGGTGTCCCTTTTTAACATGATTTTCATGCTTAAACCCTCGCTTTCTGTTATTGGCCCAGGGAAGCGGCTATTCTATCACGTTAAGGCTGTCATCTATCTTGAAAAGCCTTTTTCCGCAATCTGTACAGACGGCATATTTTCCAGTGTTCCTATATGTCAATCCGCTATGTAGTTCCGTGCTTTCAATCTCTCCCGTTGCCATGTCCACATAATATTCCCCGTTGCCGCTTATCCTCTGCCTTACCGTGAACATGGTGCCGCCGCATCTTGGGCACTTCTTTATTGGAAAATTATATTTTCTGTCCATCTGCTTCCCTTTTTTGGATTTCGCATACCGCAAGCGGCCATCCGTCCGTATCACGCCCTACGGCTTTATAGGATGACTGCTTGCAATATACCGGGTGTTATCGTACAACCTTTTAAACGCCGGATAACTTCACCGGGGCGTGGCATGGTTTTCTAGTTCCCGGCCTACCTGGGAAGAATAGGCGTGTACGCTTCCCTGGTAGGTACTTTTTGCACCAGTGCAACCCATCAACAGTTTGTAGGGGCTTTGGACCCTCACGCCGCCCATGGTCAGCATGGCCGTTTTAGTTGCCGGGCGGTGTTGGCCGCCCTGGGTGGTGCTTATTCCATAAAATCTAAAATTGTCATCTGCTCCGGCTCCGGGAAGTATTCATCTTCCCATTCCACTCCTATGTAGTCCAGCACACGGCCCCATCCGAACTTCCCCCCCGTCTTAGGGTCTGTGCAACATCTATACATCCAGAAATCCCACTCTTTGGGATTCCGTGCCCTTAGCAAGTCAAATCTATGTGGCCGTTTTTCCATATGTACCCCAAATCCGCACATACTGCACCCGGTACGTTGTGCCTTTGTTGTGTAAAGGGTTCCATCTGCCTTTCTTTCAATACTTCCGTATATTTCCGGCACTGGCACTTTCAAGTCAATGGCAAGCTGTAAAAGGTCTTGCCTTAAAAATGGGGCGAATGGTGCGGAACGGATGACATTTTTTCCAAAATAATTACATCCATGCTCCACAAGTGCATCCTCACGTTGTCCGCCCTCTGATGCCATAAGTCCCAGGAATGGCTTGCTATTGTGTTCCTTGGCCCATTTATCACAAGGCTGTTCTTTCATGTAAAGGCAGCATTTATTTGATACAAGAAACGGGGCAATCTTATAGTTTACTTCCTCATTTTCATTCTCATATCCTGCAAATAATTCAAGCCACTTTTGAGGTAATTTCATACGGCTGTTCTTTGCGAAATGTCCTTGTGCCCCACATTCCCCGGTTATTATTGCATGGCGTACCGTTTTATTTTTCTCCGTTGGATGCTGCAATGTTTCAATCTTCCCGGCTATCCTTTTACTGATTACAGGAAATCCAAACTCATTAAGAATCTGTGTTTTGCTTTTCCCTGGACTTAACGAAATGACCCCTATTTCCTTATGGATTTTTTGGATGCTCTTATCTTCCAGGCTCGAAACGGATATGGCCGGAACATTTATACCGATTGACCGTAAAAAATATAAAAGTGTAATACTATCCAGGCCGCCAACTGACACATGGGCTTCCAACCCCATGCCGTCCAAAGTTGAAATAAATTCATGTGCCCGGATTTCCGCACGCCTAACCTTTATGTTGTAGGGTAAATTCTGCATGGCCGTCATCTGTGCCTTTTTCAGTTTCTTTTTTTCTTTAAATTCCTCGAACTCTCTTTCCCGTTCTGCTTCGTTCATTCTATTAAGTTCCTCACTTTCTGCCCTGCTGCCGCCTGGCCTATAATGCTTTCTGTGCTACCTCTGCCCGGTAAGGCTCCCCACCACGTTTCAATTCATTGTAGATAGTTGCCCTATGCACTCCCACTTCATCCGCAATAGCAGAAACCTTTACCCCTGCTGCGTGCATCCTCTCAATGGTCTGGCGGTCCGTGAAGTTCAGCCGTCTATTTCCTTTCCTCATGCCCCTTTATCTCCTTTCTGCTTTTGGTGAAATAAAAAAAGAGTGCCCACAAGAGTTTTTTAATTCTCTTGTAGCACTCTCTTATTTTCTGTTAAAAATAAGATGCTTTAGAGTATATTTCCCTTGTCGCATCTTATTTTACAATGAACCTTTTTCAAAGTTTTTTCCATCTTTTTCCTCTCAGATATTCCAATGATATGGTAAAGACCTGCCTATCAAAAAGCAGGTCCTTACAGGAAAATAATGTTATTCTGTTATCCTTATGCTTTCTTGCTCTCTTTAATTTTGGCAAAAACTGCCTGCAGAAGAATAAAGAAACATAACAGGATAGCCGTAATGATATTAGCCCAGGAGCTCACTAACTTACCATTGGTTTTCACCAGTGTCGAAATCGTGCCGTTGATCAGCACGCCCACCAGGGAACCCAGCACATTTCCCACGCCGCCGGTTAAAAGCGTACCGCCGATAACCGAGGAAGAGATGGCGTCCATCTCCAGACCTGCGGCCTGTGTGGTCGTACCGCACATGGTATTTAAGCAGTAACAGATGCCGCCGATGGATGTTAAAAAGCTGCTCAGCGTATAGGTTAACAGTTTTGTTTTCCGCACGTTCAGGCCCATCAGTGTCGCCGACACCTGGTTGCCGCCCACCGCATAGATGCTTCTGCCAAATTTTGTATATTTTAACATCAGGTAAACCGCAACCACAACAAGCAGCGCTACAATGACCGTAGGACGGATGAAGGGCACCTGATAAATGCCTTTTTTATTTTCATAGCCACCGAACGGAATGCTGATCTTTGCACCGGAGATTGCAGTAAACAGCTTATCCGATACAATACTCACCTGATCCTTACAGATCACAGCCGTCATACCTCTGGCAAAGAACATGCCCGCCATGGTCACGATAAAGGGCTGGATCTCCAGATAGGCAACACAGTAGCCCTGCACCAGACCGAATACAACGCCGATGACTAAAACCAGCGCCATCAGCACAGGGCTCTTCATCCCCCAGGTCTCCATCCCTACAGCCAGAAACATACAGTCCATGGCGATCAGGGAGCCTACGGAAATGTCGATACCGCCGGTCAGCATCACACAGGTCATGCCCGCTGCGACGGCAATCAGTCCGGCATTGTTGATCAGAACATTTAAGAAGGTCTGAAAATGTGTAAAGCCTTTATCCGCATAGATGATACAGCCGCCCAGATACATGAGCACAAACAGGACCACCGTGATAGCAAGTAATATGTTATTTCCACCGATTTTTAATTTTTTCATGCCTGCACCGCCTCCTTTGCTGCTGCCTTCTTAGCGGACAGTTTTTTGAAATAAGCCTTTACGGGTTCAGACTGAATGACTACGATCAGAATAACCACGATAGCCTTGAATACAGGCGCCTGCGCAGAGGATACGCCCAGCGCATACAGCGTTGTTGTAATTGCCTGAATCGTGTAGGCGCCGATGATGGAACCTGCAAGGTTGAATTTACCGCCGCCCAGGCTGTTGCCGCCTAACGCCACCGCGAGGATCGCATCTAACTCCATATTCAGACCGATGTTATTGGTATCCGCAGAGTAGATCCTGCAGGTTGCCACCAGACCGGAAATACCTGCACACAGACCGCAGATCACATAGCATAACAGGATGATCTTCGCGGAGTTAAAACCGGAGATTCTGGATGCTCTTTTATTGATGCCCACGCTCTGGATATAAGTGCCAAGGGCCGTCATTTTGAGCACTACCGCAGCGATGGCTACACAGGCCGCAGCGATAAGGATCGGCGTCGGAATAATGCCGCAGTATCCGCCGAAAAACTGGAAAGAAGGTACACGCACATAAACGATATTGCTGTTGCAAAGAAGCAATCCGATGGCTCTGCCCGCAGACCACAAAATCAGGGTGGCCACCATCGGCTGAATGTTCATATAGGCCACCAGGAATCCGTTAAACAGGCCGCAGACACATGCGATCGCAATACCTGCCAGCATACCAACCCAGAGCGGTACATTGTACTCGCTTACGTTGGTGACGCCATATCCTGCAAGCAGCATACAGCACAGGCCGCCGGACAGACTCATCACAGAGCCCACCGAGATATCTGTTCCTGCGGAAGCGGATACCACCAATGTCATGCCGATCGCAAGGATCGCCACTTCGCTGCCGCGGTTTAATACGTCGATCAGACGTCCGTACAGAATACCGTTGTTGATACTGATGGAGAAGAAGCTGAACGGCGCATTCCCGGTCGCGATATCATAGATCACATTGATCATCATCACGAGGATCATGCTGAAGATCGGCAGAAACAGCTTCATCTTCGTAATTTTTCTTATCTTATCCATTATTTAGCACCTCCCGCAATCGCCTTCATCACACCTTCCTGAGACAATTCCTCACCGCTGATCTCTCCGACTTTGGAGCCGTCCCGAAGAACCGCCATACGGTTACAGGTTCTGAGCATTTCCTCGATCTCCGAAGAGATGAACATCACGCTCTTGCCTTCCTCCGCCAGCTGGATCACCAGTTTCTGAATCTCCGTCTTCGTTCCGATATCAATACCACGGGTGGGCTCATCTAAAATCAGGAAATCCGGATCTGTAGCAAGCCACCTGGCTAAAATAACTTTCTGCTGGTTACCGCCGGAAAGCTGTTTAATTAACGTCTCTCTGCTTGCCGTCTTGATCTGCAGAAGCTCAATGAATTTATCCGCAATTTCGATCTGCTTCGCCATCGGAATCTTCTTAAAGATGCCCAGTTTCGCCTGCATCGCAAGAATAATATTCTCCCGTACAGACAGATCCCCGATAATACCTTCCGCCTTTCTGTCATCCGGCAGGAGCCCCATACCGAGATTCATGGCGTCGATGGGATTTTTGATCGATACTTCTTTCTCTTTCACTTTTAAAGTCCCGGTCTGCGCCCTGTCCGCGCCGTAGATCACGCGCGCCAGTTCGCTTCGTCCGCTGCCAAGAAGCCCGGTCAGACCGATTACTTCTCCTTTATGTATCTCAAGATTGAAAGGCTTGATCGTACCTGCATGGCTCAATCCCTTTGCATCAATCACAAGGGGCTCTTTCGATTTGTCCCCGCTGCCTTCCGGCTTGATATTTGCCAGATCATCAAAATCCTTACCCATCATGGCTGCAACCAGCTTCACGCGGGGCAGCTCCTCTATGCTGTACTCCCCAACAAGAGTACCGTTTCGCAAAACAGTGATGCCATCGCACACTTCATAGACCTGCTCCAGGAAATGGGTAACAAAAACGATTCCCACACCCTGCTCGCGGAGCCTTCTCATCATCCCGAAAAGCTTCGCCACCTCGTTATCGTCCAGTGACGATGTCGGCTCGTCCAGAATCAGCACTTTACAGTCCATATCCACCGCACGGGCAATTGCTATCATCTGCTGCAGCGCTAAAGAATATTCTTCCAGATTCTGAGTGACATCGATATCCAGATCCAAATCCTTCATCAGCTTTGCTGCCATTGCATTCATTTTTTTCCGGTTTACCGTGCCGATCTTTGTCATAGGCTCTCTGCCGATGAAAAGATTCTCCGCCACAGACAGGTTCGGACATAGATTTACTTCCTGATACACCGTAGAAATTCCTTTTTTCTGTGCATCCATGGTATCCTTATTGACAATGGGACCATCGATGCCATCCAGATAGATCTCTCCGGCTTCAAACTTATTTACCCCAGTAAGACATTTAATCAGTGTGGATTTTCCGGCTCCATTTTCCCCCATGAGCGCACGGATCTCGCCCTTTTTCAGATGAAAATCCACATTTTCCAACGCTTTTACACCGGGGAATGTCATACAGATTCCTTTCATACTTAAAACAACATTATTTTCCATGTAGACGTCTCCTTCCAGAGTTTTCTTCCCAGGTAATACTTGTTGCTGCCTGACATTTGTCGTAAAGCAGCCAATATTTTCCGTCAAAAAGCGTAAAAGAGGGAAAGCCCCAGTCTCCCCGGGATCTCTCCCCTTTACGTCATTTTTTAATTGTTCTATCAGATCTGCCTTTCCCGGACCGCTATCTTAACCGGCCTCAGGCATCTTCCTGCATTTTAGTAAGCACGGCCATCCAGAACTTCCTGGCTCATGGTTACTGCATACTGGCTCTCAATACCAGGTGCTACGAAAGCTTCATCCTTAACCAGTGTCCACTTGTCAACTGTCTCGCCGGCTTCCAGTTTCCTGATAACTTCCTCAGCAAAGCCTGCCTGCAGAGGGTTACACTCTACGTTACATGTGATCTTGCCGTCCAGTGTGTACTGCAGTCCATCGTGTGTTGCATCAAAAGAGATAATCTGAACATCGCCGTCAACACCGTATGTAATACCAGCTGCATCCATTGCATCCATTGCGCCGTATGCTTCGTTATCGTTCTGACATACAACTACGTTGAAGTCTTTGTAGGACTTGATGAAGGATTCCATAACTTCCTGTCCGCCAGCCTGTGTGAAGTCACCGGACTGAGAGTCAAGAACTGTCCAGTTATCATTCTGCGCAACGATGTTGTTGAAGCCTTCTGTACGGCCCAGTGTTGCAGATGCGCCAACGGAACCTTCAATAACAAGGATATTTGCCGCTTCGCCGTTTAAGTACTCAGCAAGCCAGTTACCTGCTGCTTCGCCCTCAGCAACCATGTCGCAGCCGAGCGCTGTCGTATACATCGTATCGGCTGCATCTACCGCACGGTCAACGATCAGAACAGGAATACCTGCATCCTGTGCTTCCTGAAGAACGGTATCCCAACCTGCGGACTGGATCGGAGCGATGCAGATGTAGTCAACTTCCTGCTGAATGAAACCACGAACTGTTTCGATCTGAACGTTATGGTCGTTGTCACAGTCTACGAAAGATAACTCATAACCGTTCTCTGCACTGAAAGTGTCCTGATAGTTCTTCGTGTTAGCTGCACGCCAGTCAGATTCATGTCCAACCTGTGCGAAACCTACACTGATGAGCGCGCCGTCTTCTGCAGGCGCTGCTTCTTCCGCAGGAGCCTCTTCCTCAGCGGGTGCTTCTTCTGCAGGTGCTTCCTCTTCTGCAGGTGCTGCTTCCTCTGCCGGAGCTGCCGCCTCTTCTGTGGTGTTGCCGCAAGCAACAAGGCCTGACACTGTCATTGCTGCAACTAATAATAACGCAAGTTTTTTCTTCATTTTCTTTCCTCCCTAATGAAATTATTTTTTGCGTCGGAACAGATTTTCTGTTTCCGTAACTTTACTCTAGCGTATTATATTTCTGAAAGCAAGCAATTATTGTGCAATATATATAGTTTCGCTCTTCTAAACAATACAAATTTTTGTATATTACGACAATCTTTGGTATAAATTTTTCTCTGTTTGTTGGATTTTTAAAGATTTTGTTCGATATTTTAATATTTTTTTGAAATAGAAAGATCTTTTTCTTTATAATCTCTCTGTAGAATATATGCCAAATTGCCTAAAATAAGAAAAGGATCCCTGAAAAATATTGGATTTTTTAAGATGTATCTGAAAAAAAGAAAAATTTTTACTTTAATGAAAATTCTATATAACCATATTTGGTAAAATTATAACTGTTTCGAAACTCTTTCATGTTGTTTTTCTCTGCACCAGTTTAACGGGTACTATGTACTGCTTCCATCCAATTTTTTCATTCTTCATCATTGCCATCAAAGTTTCCACAGCTTTTCCGGCAATCTCAGGAACATCCTGATGGATGGTTGTAAGAGGCGGGTTTACCATATCGCTGATCATGACATCGTCAAATCCCACAATTTTTAACTTTTCCGGTATGGATATCTTCAACTCCGTAGCTGCCACGATTCCACCGAGCGCTAAAAAGTCCATGGAATAAAAAATGCCGTCTACATCAGAACGTTCTGACAGCATTTTCCGTGTAACCTGATATCCAATCTCTTTATCACCGCGGTCTACAACATATATATTTTCATCCTTTACGGAAAAACCGGCTTCCCTCATGGCATCCGCATATCCCAGAAACCGCAGGTTTTTTTCCACAGCCTGTTTACTGAAACATACAATACAGATATTTCTGCATCCTTCTTCAATCAGCTTCTTCGTTGCAAGACAGGCCCCATAGCGGCTGTCGCTGCAGATAATGGGAGCATCCTCCATCTCCTGATCGGGCTTTTGGACAGAGCGGTCTATATATACCGTTGGAACATCCGGTTTATTGATGCTCCCCACGCCCTGCCCGGCCACGATCATACCACATACCCGCAGATTTTTCAGAGAATTATAATGGATCTGCTCAATCTCTTTTGATTCGTCCGTATTACATATAATAGAAACGTAATCTTCCTTCAAAAGGTTTTTCTGTATCTCCAGGGTGATCCGTGAAAAAAAATCATTCGTAATATCCGGAACAATCACACCGATTACCTTCGCCTTATTAGTTCTGAGGCCTCTGGCAAGCTCATTGGGCTGGTATCCACAGTCTTTAATAATCGAGAGGACCCGCTCTTCCGTCTGTTTGGAAAAACGTCCATTCTGATTGATTACTCTGGACACCGTCGCCACAGATACTCCAGCCAATTCAGATATCGTTTTAATAGTAACCAGTTGACCATCCATAATTTGTCTCCTGATGTCTCAAGCGAACATGCAAGCATGTTCATTTGAGACACAAACACAAGATTGAAAATTCTATTTTCAATCTTATCCCTCAAAATGCAGTAATTTTCCTTATTTTACAGGATAGCCGGACAAAAGTCAAAATCATTTAAACATCTTCAGTCCTCTCAGAAATTGCAGAATTTTCTCTGTCGCCGCATCCGGAGCTTCATAATAAATACTGTTCGTGACTTCCACCGAGATATCGTCTGTATACCCTGTACTTTCCAGCTCTTCAAGCGCTTCCTTTATGGGCAGCACACCTTCTCCCGGAATCAGATGTCCCCCGGGATTTCCATCGTTCAGATGAATGTGATTTATATTCTTCTTCCCCAGAATTTCCATATACTTTTTCGGTGTATCCTTCTGCCGCAGACAGATATCAAAATCCATCATCCCGCGGATTCCCTCATAAAATCCTACTTCATCCAGTATTTTCTTCACTTCCGCGGCACTTCTTACCAGATCGATCTTGCGCGGCATAGGTTCAAAAACAATCTGAACTCCCTTAAAGCAGGCATTATGCGCAAGCTCTGTCAATACTTCCTTCATTCTTTTAAACGCCTCTTCCCTGTTTTCTTCCTGGGGGCAATGGCCGCTTGCCACAAGCACTTTCGGCGCTTCCAGTTCTGCCGCCAGATCAATGGCCTTCTTAAAATAATTGGTACTGCGTTTTCTGGTATCCGCATCCGACGAAGCGATATTTACCGGATACTGATACTGCTCCGGCGTTACGCAGCATACCTTAAAGTTTCTTTCCCGAAGCATTTTTGAAAACTGCCGCATACCGGCATAGCTGCAATCATCCAGACACAGATGCGGTTCCGCCAGCCACAGTTCGATCCTGTCAATATTCTGTTTTTCCATGGCATCCAGAAAATACGCAAAAGAATAATAGTAATAAGTGAAATTTCCCATTGCAATCTGCGACCATTTCATATCTGTACCGCCTCTCCCGTCATAGACGTTTCATAGGGGATCCCCATGCCAAATCCTCCGTAATCATTGCATACATGGGCTGCGTACAGTGCCGCCATATCCAGGCTGTACCTGATCAGGGCTCCCCTTGCCTGTTCCAGAATCCTTTCCGTCTCCTTCTCGCCGGCAATTTTTATCATTTTAAGCTGTTTTAAGCCTTCAAAATAGCACATCGAAAATCTTGCCAGAAAGGAATCTCCTGCCCCCAGTGTGTCAACTGCCGAAATCGGATACGCCTTCTGGTGATAAAAAGCTCTTCCGTCATACACAACGGAACCATCCATTCCTCTTGTCCCCAAAGCCAGTGCCGCACCGTGTTCCACACAGCCTTTTAACACGTTCATTGTCTCCTCAAGAGAACATTTTTCACAGGACAGATAGGGATATTGTATGAAGCCACAGGCCTCATACAATTCCTCCTCCTGCCACCCATCCGCAAAATCACAGCAGATCGGCAGTCCATACTCCTTAAGGGACTCGAAAACCCCCTCTGCAAAGGCGCTTTCTATACATACAGACGTGTATATTGAATCATATTTTTTTTCTCTCACATGCTCTACGTCCGCTCTCATCAGAGGGTATGTACGAAAAATACTCAGATCCGATTTGACAAACTTCCGGTTTTCCTTTTCATGCAATATGAAACACCATGCTGTCTGCCCCTTCTCCATTCGGCTGCCCGATACATCCACACCCAGTTTCTCCAGAGATTTTAACTGCAGCCGCCCGAGAACATCCTGTCCCACCACAGTTACCAACGCCGCACCGTACCCAAATTTTGCAAAATGAGCAGCTACGTTACTGCAGTTTCCTCCCGGATAGACCATATTATATTTTAGATATACATCTACATTATTTCTTCCGATACAATAAAAATTAATCATATGTCTTCTCTTTAATATTCTACTTTAAACATATATCTGCGTTGAAGCAGCGGATGTTTTTTCGCATCAGCCAGTGCTCTCGTATATTCCACAGCACAGGACCACAGTAATATCGGGTTGAAGTAATCCACCACCTCCGGATCAATGATACAGATACCCAGTTCCTTTGCATCCAGGATCGTCACCCGCCCTGAATATTTTTCAAGAAAACGCACTGCTCTCTCATCCAGAAAACGTGTCCTTCCCTCATTCACAAACAGGAAAAACGGCGTATTCTTATCTGTAATCTCGAAAGGTCCATGGTAAAGTTCTCCTGCATGGATCGTACCGGAGTGGATCCACTCCATCTCCATAAACATGCAGATCGTCTGCATATACGCGGCGCAGTAAGTGGCGCCACTTGCCAGAGTATAGATCACTGCATCATCTTTATGTTCCTCCGCAAATTTCACAGCCCGGTCAGACACCTGTTTTTTGGCTTTCGCGCAAAGTGCGTCTAATACTTCAAAAGCCGCCACCCCTTTCTCATATTTTTCATATCCCTCCTCGATCCTCAGAAGTTCCATGCCAAAGCGCAGCACTTTCGCCAGATTTACATCCTGATAACTGCAGTTCCCACGCAGCTCACTGCCATAGGTCCAATGGTATCTGCCGTACTGTGCAAGCGGACAATCCGTTGTCAGGCTCATCGTAATGACAGTTGCATTCACTTCTTCCGCCTTTTTGGCCGCGGCAACGGTTTCAGGCGTTGTTCCGGCCAGTGACATACAGATCACAATACTGTTCTCCCCGCAGCCCTTCGGCGTATCATACACAAATTCATTTGCATTCATGCTTCTGCAGGAAATGTTCTTTGCCTCACTGCGCATAAAATAATCCAGAGGATATAATCCTGCAAGAGAACCGCCGCATCCTAAAAGGTATAAATTCCGGATACCTCCTTTTTCCTGCAGCTGTGTTCTGATTTCCTCTATTGTCTCCACTATTTCCTGCGCACTGGTATAGGTCAAAAATTCTGTCATTTTTTCTTTTTACTCCTTTTCCTCATAATTTTCAGCTTCTTCCGCTTTTAATACACCTGGTTCAATGTATATAATGTCTTCCGCACCTTCTTTTGTATAAGTGCCCTCAAAAAGCTCCTTCATCGTCTCTACAGCCATTCTGCCCATCATTTTCGGATACTGCGCCACAGACGCCTGTAAAATGCAGCCGCTTCCGTCGGCGATCATGATCTCCTGTTGTTCCGCACTGGCATCATATCCCACTATCGTGATATCTTCACGGCCATTGTCCTTTACGCCAAAGTACGTTCCGATCGCCCCGTCGCCATAAAAAGTGAAAAACCCTTTCGCCTCCGGATATGCTGTCAGCATGTCCACCGCCCAGGTGCGGCAGCCGTCTCTCGTGCCTGCGCCTTCTGATGGTCTTGTCTCTACAATTGTCACATCCGGATAATTTTCTTCCATATAAGCATGAAACCCTGAATTCCTCAGATAACCCGTACCGATAGTGGAAGAGGTTCCATAAACAATTATCGTTGCCTGCGGATCATTTACTTTCTCCATCAGAATACTGGCCGCCAGATATCCGCCCTGATAGTCGTCGCTCTTGATGCTGGCATCCGCATTTCCCTCATCCACGGTACAGTCAAAGTCCACTACCTTGATCCCTGCGTTTTTCAGCTCTTCTACAATAGCTCCCATGGAAGTCGTATCGATGGCTGAGAAAATACAGCCGTCCACCTTCTGCACGATCAAGTCTTCCATCATACTGATCTGTGTGCTCAGATCCAGGTCAGGATCCAGCACGATACATTCATATCCGTAGGAATCACACGCTTTCTCCACTGCCGAAACAACATCAGCGCCAAACTCCTGAGCCATTGACTGGGGTAAAACTGCGATCACTTTCTTATCCTCTTCCCCTTCCGGTTCTGCCTCCTGTACTGTTTCCGGTGCTGTCTCCGCCTCCGGCTTTTTTGGCTCCGCGCTCTCACTTCCACAGGCCATAAGCCCAAATGCCAGGGCTGCAGTTAAAATAGTTGCTGTTAGTTTCTTCATACTGCCATCCTCCTTTTTTGTTTATTTTTTAGCCGCTTTATCCCCAATGACCTGGGAATAAAATACGGCGACAATCAAAATAACGCCTCTCACTACATACTGCCAGTTAGAACCTATTCTCATCAGATTCATACCGTTGCTTATCATGCCCATCATGATCGCTCCCAACAATATGCCGGTCACAGAACCATCTCCGCCATGCATTGCTACACCGCCCATGGCACAGATTGAAATTGCCGTCGCCTCATACCCTTCTGCCGCCGTGGGCTGAGCGGAACCGGAACGTGCCGTCAGTAAAATTCCGGCAATTGCGGAGATCATACCGCTCACCACATACGCCAGCACTCTTGTCCGCTTTACGTCAATTCCCGAATAATAAGCTGCCGTATAGTTTCCGCCATTGGCATAAATTTTTCTTCCAAAGGTAGTTTTGCGAAGCACAATCCCCATAATCACAAAAACAGCGAGAAGAATAAGAACCGACACCGGAACACCGGCTACACTGCCGAAACCCAAAAAAGTAAATGTCTCTCCCAGGCCTCCTACCGCCTTATTTTTGCAGATAATATAAACGATCCCCTTCACTGCTGTCTGCGTCCCCAGCGTGACGATAAACGGTGAAATTCTGGTATATGTCACGATCAGCCCGTTGATCAGTCCTACCAGCGCGCATACACAAACCGAAAGGAACACAGCCAAAGCAAAACCCATTTTTATTCCTGCAAAGCCGGCAGTAGTCAATATTGCCGCTATCATACCGGACAGAGCGGCGCTGGCAGAAATGGACATATCAAAATTTCCGTTAATTAACGGGACTGCCATCGCTATTGCCAGTAACCCGTAAGTAACTACCTGTTTTAAAATATTGAACATATTCTCTCTGGATAGAAATACACTGTTGCTGAGCTGTACCACAACAGCAAACGTAATGATCATGCAGATAATACCAAACAGTCCCATAGAATTTGGATTTCGCACTATGGCATTAAATATATTGTTTTTTGACTCTTTTTTCTTATTCACTTTCCTGTCTCCTGTCAATTTACCGCCATCTCCATAATTTTCTCTTCCGTAGCCTCTTTCGCGTCCATAATTCCCGTCATCCTGCCCTCCCGCATCACCATGATACGGTCGCTGATGCTGATAAGTTCCGGCAGTTCCGAGGAAACCATAATCACGGAGACACCATTTGCCACAAGCGTTTCAATAATACTGTATATCTCCGCTTTCGCTCCCACATCCACTCCTCTGGTAGGTTCGTCCAGCAAAACGATTCTGGGCTCAGAAGAAAGGCTTTTGGCTATGACCACTTTTTGCTGGTTGCCGCCGCTGAGCATCCCGACTCGTGTAAAAATATTTCTGGCCTTAATCTCCAGCTTTTCCACAAAACTGTTGACCATTCCTGTCTCTTTTTGCCGAATCATAAATCCCCCGCAGGACACTTTCTTCAGGATATTTAATTCCACATTTGACAGGATATCCGCCATAAGGATCAGCCCCTGATCCTTTCTGTCCTCCGGCACAAAGGAGAAACCGTTTGCTATGGCATCCCTGGGACTTTTATTACAGATCGGTTTTCCCTCAAAAAACATCGTCCCCCCGCAGGGATCAATACCGAAAACAGCCCGCAATACTTCCGTTCTCCCGGCGTCGATCAATCCGCCTATTCCCAGCACTTCCCCTTTATTCAAATCAAAACTGATATCCTGCAGTTTTTTATTTGTGAGATTCTGTACCGAGAATATAACCTCTTTCGTCTGTTCTCTCTCCTTTTTCTGTTCTCTGGAAAATTCCCGTCCCACCATCATTCTGATGATTTCCGGAACAGTAATCTCCTTTACGTCAGCCTCTCCGGAAACCTCCCCATCCTTCAGACATAAAAGCCGGTCTCCCACTGCAAAAATATCATCCATCCGGTGGGAAATGAAAATGACGGAAAGGCCTTCTTTTTTCAACCTGCGGATGATCTTATACAAAAGTTCCGACTCATCCGTTGTCAGCGCAGCGGTAGGTTCATCAAAAATAATAATAGATGCATCGTAAGACAACGCTTTTAATATTTCTATCAGCTGTCTCTGCGCAACGCTGTAAGTGGAAAGCCTGCTCTCCGGATCAAAATAAATATCCAGTTTTTCCATCAGTTCTTCTGTCCGCTCCACAAGTTTTCTGAAACTGATAAAACCACCTTTTGTGTCATATCGTCCGAGATAGATATTTTCCGCCACGCTCATGGACGGTATCTGAATCAGTTCCTGATGTACGATACTGATCCCCGCCCTATAGGCCTCAGCCGGATTCCGAATGGACATTTTTTCTCCCTTCAATATGATCTCTCCTTTATCAGGAGTAAGCACACCGGATAAAATTTTCATCAGGGTGGATTTTCCGGCTCCATTTTCTCCGACTAAACAAAGTACCTCTCCTTTCCTCAAATTCAGGTCAACCTCTTTGAGAGCATGTACTCCCCCAAAACTTTTTGACACTTCTTTCATTTGCAATACATAATCACCCATCATTACATCATGCCTCTCTGCTACTCATTTACAACTGCCATACTACTTCTCTTATTCTTCCCTCCTTTTCCTGTGATCACCAAAAATTGTCTCGTTGGGTAATCGTTTACTCAACCGGGATAAAATAACCGCCCTTTTAAGAGCGTATTTATATTTTTGAGTAATCGTTTACTCTTTTATTATATTTTTCCTCTCCTTTTTTGTCAATTCATAATTATGTGCAAAATTCCAGATAAAATTTCAGTAAAAATACACAAAAATCAGATTGATTCTGCCGGCCAAAAAAGTTTATAATAAAAGGAATCTGTTCTGCACCTGGAGGAAAGTTGAAATGTCCACAAAATACAGTAAGCTTGCCGATCTGTTGAAAAATCTCATAGAAGAAAATGCCGGTGACACTTTTAAACTTCCCACGGAAGCTGCCCTGTGTCAGAAATACGGTATCAGCCGTCAAACTGTCAGAAAGGCTCTCTCTGTTCTTGAGGCAGAACACCTGATAGAAAAACGTCAGGGAAGCGGTTCCTATACCACTGGGTTATACGGAAAAGAGGAAAAAAATACTGTAGCCGTTTTAGTCTGCTCCGACACAGAATATATTTACCCCGGCCTCCTTGCGGATATGCGGAACACGCTGCAGGAAGCAGGTTTTTCCTTCACTGTCCATATTACGGATAATCAGATCTCCACAGAACGTATGATTTTGCAGCAGTTACTGGAAAATCCTGTCCGCGGTATTTTAAGTGAAGGATGCAAAACCTGCATGCCAACACCAAATCACGACCTCTACGACCGTCTTGCCGACAAGGGGACTTCTGTTGTGTTTTTTCATGGAAACTACAGCAACATGCCTGATTATCCCTTTATAAAAGACGATAACTACGGGGGTGGATACTATCTTGGAAAATACCTTTCCACCCTTGGGCACAGAAAAATCGCAGGTATCTTTAAAAGAGATGATGTCCAGGGTATTGAACGATATTTTGGATTTTTATCCGCTCTGCGAGATGAGAATCTACCTTTTTGTGAAGAATGCATCGGCTTCTATGATACCGTCCAGCTTGCCTCGCTGCAAAAAAGGCAGGATACTGCTTTTTTATCCGAATTTATTTTAAAACAGTTAAAAGATGCTACTGCTGTTGTCTGCTACAACGACGAAATTGCCTATTGGCTTATGAAAGAACTTACCTGTAAAAATCTGCGGGTACCCGAAGACGTCAGTGTTGTCTGCTTTGACAACACCTATCTCAGTGAGCTTTCCTCCACGCAGCTCACCTCCTTATCCCACAAAAACCACGAAATGGGATCCACCGCAGCGCAGATGCTGATAAAACTGATGAAAGGTTCTTCGGTCTCATCCCAGAAACTATCCTGGCATCTTACCGTAAAGCGCAGCTGCAGATCTGTACCAGTTTAAACTTCGGTGTCCTTTCTCCGCCTTCACCACCGTCAGACCTGTCTTTGCAGAAAATTCTACTTTCCATTCCGGTATTCCCTGGGCGTACATCCAACAGTCTTTTTAAAGACAAAACTGAAATAATGGGGATCCTTATAGCCCACTTCAGCCGCAATCTCCCCGGAATGCTTTTCTGTCTGCCGCAACAGCCTTTTTGCTTTTTCCATTCGTTTTTTCGTCACATATTCAATGAATGTCATCTGCATTTCCTGACTGAATACACTGCTGAAATAGTTGCTGCTGACACCGATGGCACCGGCCACACTATTTAAAGAAAGAGACTCTTCACTGAAATTCTCCTCAATGTATTCCAATCCCTTTTTCACTACTCGCCTGCCCTGATTCTCACTCTCTTTATCCCGAAGCGTCAGCACCCTCTCTAACAGCTCCCGCATATACTCATATATATCCCTGCTGTTTACGGCTACCTCCTGCACCCTGTCATACTCATCTTCCGGCAGAAAATCCTGCTTGTCTACCCCCAGACTATCCATATAACTGATGATCGTAAAACGTATATTGAGTAACAGATAATCTCGGAAAAGCCGGGACTCCAGTGCATCTTTCACCCCTGCCAGATAGCCATTTATAAAATCTCCCAGTTCCTCCCGCTTTCCTTCTCTCAAAAATCCCTGAATAATCTCCGGATTCACCTTGGCGCTGTCCACTGAATCAAAGCTTTTCGTGTCATTCCCCGCTAGAAATCCCTCTGTATCTTTTTCTGTCAGAATATGCTGTTTTGGATTAAAAAAACGATGAGCTAAAATATGATTTACCTTTGTATAGCATTCCGGCAAAAGAGAAAGCCTCTCTACCGGTTCCCCTGCCGCTACATACCACTCCATGAAAAATTCTTCCCCCGAACAGATCCTTTCCATATTGCGTACACAGCGTTCTTTCATCTCTTCCATCTGTGCCGCCTCTCCTTTTATCAGAACTCCAAACAGACTGATATTCCAGCGGAACACCAGATATTCGGGAAATCTCATGAAATATCGAAAGAGCTCTTCCCGTATTCTGCCAAAGCCTTCCGGCTCCGGTGCGCCAAACTCCGTATTCTGTCTCTTTACCTGCAGATTCAGCAGCACGAGATTATAGCAGGGCCCACCCAGTTCCAGTGAAATTTTTGCCGCTTCCTCGTAGATCTGCTGTACTGAGAGTACCCCCCCGAAAACTTTTTCCAGAAAATTTCTGCGGGAATATTCCTCATATTCTTTCATTTCATTCTGAAAGGTCTCCAGATAGTTTTTCTGCTCTCTTTCATTTTCAATTTTTTCCCGGATCTCCAGAAGTACTTTCCTCAAAGCTCCCCTTGTAACAGGCTTGAGCAGATACTGTTCCACGCCCACACGGATCGCCCGCTGGGCATACTCAAACTCATCGTAACCGCTGATAATAATAATTCTGATATCCGGTATCTCCTGCGTTACAATCTGGCTGAGCGCCAGTCCATCCATAAACGGCATTTTGATATCCGTAATCAGCACATCCGGACGAACTTTCCGGATCATCGGCAATGCCATCTCACCATCGCTTGCCTCTCCCATAAACTGATAACCGTATTCCTGCCAGGGAATATTATTTTTCAATCCTTCTCTGACAATACTCTCATCTTCCACCAAAAATACTTTTAACATCTGCCTGCTCTCCCTGTTAAAACATCCTAATATGTCCTGTTATCCAAAACTTCTGCCACATTATCTTTTGTAAATACATTCTCTCTGACAATATAACTTTTTTCTACCGTTTCTCCGTTCTCCAGTTTCTGTATGATTTTATCTATATAATCACCCTGTACCGGATTACATTCGATATCCACATTGATTTTTCCGTCATTCACCAGTTCCAGGGCATCATGAATGGCATCAAATGAAATAACCGTGACTTCCCCATACTCCCCGAAACTGACACCGGCCTCCTGCATCGCTTCAATGGCCCCCATGGTCATATCGTCATTCTGGGATACCAGTACATCAATATCCGGATAGCGGCGCAGCATCTGCTGCATGACTTCCTTTCCTCTGGTAGCCGTAAATTCCCCCGTAGCTGATTCAAGAATGTTCCAGTTGTCATGATGGGAAGCAATTTCCTCAAAGCCTTCCGTCCTGCCGATCTCCGCTGTAGAACCCAGTGTTCCCTGCAATACTACAATATTGATCGCCTCCGATTGTCTGTTTACTTCCCGCAGGTATCGCTCCAGCCATCTTCCTGCCTTCCTGCCTTCTTCCTCCGCATCCGTTCCGATCCATGTTGTATAGAGAGAATCATCCTTTACCTCTACCATACGGTCAATCAGAATCACCGGAATCCCTGCATCTTTCGCCTCCTGTAATACCGTTTCCCAGCCTGTTTCCACAAGTGGCGCAAATACAATATAGTCTACCCGCTGGGATACAAAGCTGCGGATCGCCTTGATCTGATTTTCCTGTATCTGCCTGGCATTATTAAAATTCAGAAAATAACCCGCATCTTTTGTCAGCGTATTCTGAATGGAGAGCGTATGCGCTGTCCGCCAGTCGGATTCGCTGCCAAGCTGTGAAACACCCACTACGATTAGATCCTCAGATTCCGAAGGCGCCTGCTCCACTTCGATTCCCTGAAACAGTTCTTTACTTATAAATACAAAGGGGACAATACACAGCATAAAAATTAAAATACTCACATGTCCAAAAATCAGTTCTTTCAGTTTCCCTACCGTTTTTTTCATCTGTTTTCCCCTTTATTCTCCACTCCCGCATCCTTCTGCAGCAATTCGCCAGGCGTTTTGCCACAAAACTCTACGGCGGGAATAACGATCTTCACCTTTGTCCCGCTGCCCTTCTCCGATTCTATTGTCATACCGTATTCCATGCCGAAATTCATACGGATACGCTCATTAACATTGGCAAGGCCGAATCCTTTCTCTGTCTCTTTACAGGGTTTACCGATCTCTGTCTGCAGACGATCTACCTCTTCCTTTTCCATACCGACACCATTGTCCTCCACACAGAGTAAAATTCTGTCCGCTTTCTTTTCCTTCCCCTGTTCCAGCTTTCCAGTGATCCATATTTTACCCTTTGCCCGTTTATATTTGATCCCATGATACAGGGAGTTTTCCACAAGAGGCTGCAGCGTCAGTTTCAATATTTTATACTGGTACAGCGCCGGATCTATGCTGATCTCATAATCCAGAATATCACGATAACGCGCCTGCTGAATCTCCAGATAACCCCGGATATGCTGTTCTTCCTCGCTGATCGTAATATATTCTTTCCCTTTACTCAATACCAGCCTGAAAAATTCTGAGAGCGCCACCACCATATCCACTGCTTTATTCGGATCATCTCCCTCAATCAGCCAGACAATGGTATCCAAAGTATTATACAGAAAATGGGGATTGATCTGTTCCTGTAAGAGTCTGAGCTCCGCATGCCGCATTTTGCGCTCATCCTCCTTGATCTGGTGTACCATAACTTCCAGGTTCTCCGACATATCGTTCACACTGTCCGACAGTACCTCCAGTTCGTCCTCCGTCTGCATTTTCGCCCGATCCGAAAAATTTCCTTCCGCGATCTGACTGGTAATCCGGCACAGTTCCTGAATCGGTTCAGTAATACTGTTTAAAATGGCACCGGTAATTAAAATTACTGTAAAAACAATCCCGCTTCCCAATAAAACACTGATAATGATAACATGCTCAACTTCCGTATTCAGCTGTATTTTCAACTGCTCGATGCTTCTGGTCTGATAGTATATATAATACTGGATATCGTCCTGTATCAGTTCTGTTAAAATATAAATATCATTGTACAGCATATCTATATTTTTCTCGTACTGTCCTTCAGCCTCCTGGTTTTCCCGAATATCATCCACTCTGTCTTCCAGCGTATCCAGATTTCGCAAAAGGCTCTGCAGCCAGACTCTGCTCTCCCTGTCCGTGGTCATCCCAAGCAGGTTATTCCCCTCTTTCCTGAGTTCATCGATCAGCGTATACGGATTTTTTAATGTTCCGTCCTCATCAATCGTATCGAACGTCACATTGCTGACTACCAGTTTATAGAGGCTCTCATCCATCTCATCCTTAAAGTTCATATTATAATTATTGGCAAGCGTCATACTGCTGACGATCTGATCATAGGCACGGCTATAATTCAGAAGCGAAACGATCAGATAGATCGCAACATAGAGAATCGGGACCATGGCCACAAGAACCAGAACGATCAGTTTATTTTTCAGAGGATACTTTATTTTTTCGGTAGTCATGGTATAAATCCATTCCCTCTCATAAGATCTGTCAATATGCTGCGGCTGTTTTTATTCCGTCGAAGATCAGAAGTTTTCTGTCGTATCCTTCGCCACGCCATCAGCTTTACGATATCAGCCTATCACAAAATTCTATGCATGACAAACACTCATTTCACATTTTTTTACCTTTTTCTGCTTTTTATTTTTTATCCTTTTATAGAAAAACCGCACCTCAGTTATTTCATAACCTGAAGTGCGGTAAAAATATACCATTTGGCATTTTAACTTTTACAGCCTTTTAAGCAGTGCCTCTCTCTGCTCTTCGTAACCCGGTTTTCCAAGCAGCGCAAACATATTCTTTTTATAACTTTCCACGCCTGGCTGGTTAAAAGGATTCACACCAAGCATATAACCTGACACACCGCAGGCAAACTCAAAGAAATAGAAAAGCTGTCCCAGATAAAACTCGTTTACCTCCGGAATCCTGACCACCAGATTGGGCACCTGGCCGTCCGTATGGGCAAGAATGGTTCCGTTCATCGCAGATTTATTGACAAAATCCACGGTCTGTCCTGCAAGATAATTTAATCCGTCCAGATCCACCGGTTCCTCCCCGATCGTCAGGATCTCTCTGCTTGTTTCCACATTGATCACAGTCTCGAAGAGGATTCTGGCGCCATCCTGAATAAACTGTCCCATGGAATGCAGATCTGTGGTCAGATCCACACTTGCAGGGAAAATACCTCTCTGGTCTTTTCCCTCAGACTCTCCGAAAAGCTGCTTCCACCATTCAGAAACAAAATGCACGGAAGGTTCATAGTTTGCCAGTACCTCAACCGATTTTCCCTTTCGGAGCAGGATATTGCGGATTCCCGCATACTGCAGCGCACCATTTTTTTCAAACGCATCATTCAGAGCCATCTCTCTGCCGCTTGCCGCGCCTTCCATCAGCTTATCGATATCCGCTCCGGAAACCGCGATGGGAAGCAGTCCTACCGCCGTCAAAACAGAGAAACGTCCCCCTACATCATCGGGCACAACAAATGTTTCATACCCTTCTTCTGTAGCAAGTTTTTTAAGCGCTCCTCTTGCCTTGTCAGTGGTCGCATAAATTCTCTTTGCTGCGCCTTCTTTTCCGTATTTCTTTTCGCACATTTCCTTAAAAATGCGGAATGCGATGGCAGGCTCCGTAGTAGTACCAGATTTGGATATAATATTGATGGAAAAGTCTCTGTCTCCGATCACATCCATCAAATCCTTTAAATAAGTAGAACTGATGGAATTTCCACAGAAATAAATTTCCGGCGTCTTCCTGACAGACTTGTCCACAATATTGTAGAAACTGTGGCGCAAAAACTCGATGGCCGCTCTTGCTCCCAGGTAGGAACCGCCAATACCGATCACCAGAAGCACTTCCGAATCGCTCTGAATCTTTTCCGCCGCCTTTTTGATCCTGGTAAACTCTTCCTTATCATAATTTACCGGAAGATCAATCCAGCCTAAAAAGTCATTTCCTGCTCCGCTTCTGCTCACCAGAACTTCCTTTGCATCCATTACGGGCTTTTTTATGTTTTCTACTTCATGTGCCGCAATAAAGGATGCCGCTTTAGAATAATCAAATGTTACTTTGCTCATTTTTTCACTCCTTTACATTCCTGTTCACTTTTATCAGTTTTAGTTTAACAAAGATGTGATCTTCTTTCAATAGAATTTCCATAATTCCATCAAAAGTCCTTCTAATTCTTCCTCCTCCTCAGGTGCCAGTTTTTTTTCTGCTCCCTGTTTTTTATGAGCTGCAAAGTCCGCGATCTCAGTCTGTTTTCTGTCTGTTCTCTCTGACGCTCTTCTCAACTCTTTCTGCTCCCTTTTTTCTGCTTTTTCCTCCATGTGTTCCCTTTTACGTATATCCCCTTTTTCTTCATATGCTTCTTTTTCAGCCTCTTTCTCCAGCTGATCCAGCCTCTCCTGCTCTTTTTTTGATTGAGGAATCCGTACACTGATATTATTTTCCAGATAATCTACCAGATTTGTTTTTAAAATCTCTCTTTTTCCTTTGAGATCAACGGCCGCCGAAATGGAAAAATAAGCATAGAGAATTATAAAAACAAGCACATAATAAGAAAGTATCTCACCTATCGTTTTTTCTGTAATAATTGCTCTGCAGGCACCTGCACCTGTAACAAAAACAGAGAGTAAAAGCATCTGTCCGCTGAAATGCTGCAGCCCTCTCACAGAAAATGGTCCAAATTTGATGCTATGTATGAATTTGTCCACAAAAACAGGGATATTTACCACCTTTTCATGTAATTCATAGCGATTTGTAAATTTCAGTTTACATTTTTTCAACATTTTATTTTTTGTAGATGACATATTATAAGTCTCCTTTATCATATTTTGGTAAAGAAAACCTATTAAAATCTGGCATAGCAGGCTGAAAATAAACAATAATAATATTGTACCGACAAGTATTTTATGCTCTGTATAAAAACTTTTCATGTTGTATACTCCTTTTCCTGTTTTAGTATATTTGGGTTTATCGAGCTAAGCAGACTCGCAACGCTTCGCTTATTCCTGTATTGCCGCCTGAAATACAGCAGCTCGATTTCAGTATAAGCCGGAAAAAGTGTCAAACTCAACAGAAAAATATCAACAGGCTTTTTCAAAATATGACTGCTTTTTCTTTCTTTCTCTGGAAAAGGACATCTTTTTCTGCTATAATTCTTTTTTAATGGGGAATCCTGTCAACAGAAAAAGGGCTCTGTTGTCTAAAAGATCTGATTTACAGTCTCAGATAATATACAAACGGAAAGGAGAGAAGAATTATGCATTACACACCATCAGGCGTTTGCTCCAAAGCTATTGATTTTGAATTAGAAAACGGCATTGTTAAAAATGTTCGGTTTACAGGAGGCTGCAGCGGGAATACACAGGGTGTCGCTGCTCTGATACAGGGAATGCCTGCCGAAGAAGCCATCAGGCGGTTAAAGGGATTGAAATGCGGCTTTAAGCCCACCTCCTGCCCTGATCAGTTAGCAAAAGCATTGGAAGCGGCACTTGTCAGTCAGTAATCCGGGAGGTTTTTCATGTCAAAGAAAATTATTTTAACAGGCGGCGGGACTGCCGGTCATGTCACACCGAACATAGCTCTGATTCCTCATTTAAAGGAAGCAGGATATGAAATAGTTTATATTGGCTCCTACGATGGAATTGAAAAGAAACTGATTTCAGATTTTCCAGAGATCCGGTACTATGGCATTGCAACCGGCAAATTCAGAAGATATCTGGATCTTAAAAATCTGACCGATCCTTTCCGTGTCATAAAGGGATATGCGGAAGCAAAAAAGATCTTAAAAAAAGAGAAACCTGATGTTCTGTTCTCCAAAGGTGGTTTTGTCAGTGTTCCCGTTGTCAGGGCAGCGGCATCTCTTGGGATTCCCTGTATTATCCATGAATCCGACATGACGCCAGGGCTTGCTAACAGACTATGCATTCCCATCGCCAGAAAAGTCTGTTGCAATTTCCCGGAAACTTTGAAAATGCTGCCGGAAGAAAAGGCAGTGCTCACTGGTTCACCCATTCGAGAAGAGCTTTCCAGTGGAAATAAGATTGCCGCACTGGATCTTTGCAATTTTACCACCTCAAAGCCTGTTGTAATGGTAATCGGCGGATCCTTAGGCGCCGCCAGTGTCAATCAGGTCGTCAGAGAGGCCCTGGATCCATTATTAACAGATTTCCAGGTAGTTCATATTTGTGGTAAAGACAAGATAGATAATCAGCTGCTTAATGTGAGCGGTTACAGACAATTTGAATATCTCAAAGCGGAATTGAAAGATGTTTTCGCTATGGCAGACGTCATTATTTCCAGGGCAGGCGCCAACGCAATCTGTGAACTTCTGGCACTGAAAAAACCTAACCTGTTGATCCCGCTGCCTGCTGCTGCAAGCCGGGGTGACCAGATTCTGAATGCCGCTTCTTTTGAGTCCCAGGGATTCAGCATGGTTGTTCAGGAGGAGCATCTGACACCGGAGTTATTAGTTGAAAAAGTGCAGGAATTATATTTTACCCGGCAGATTTACATTGATGCCATGACCGGTTCTCTGCAGATGAGTTCCATCAGCTCTATTATGAAGCTTATTGACGAAGAGACCGACTGATTCCTGCATACAAAGCTATATCTGACTGTATTAAATAACCCCCCGAAAAACCAGGCTCTGACTTTTCGGGGGGCTTTAACAGGATCCTTACGAAGTAGTTCTTCCTCCTCCCTGAGAATATAGCTCCTTTTCATCTTATAATTCCTGAATACTTTCCAGAATAAGAGAGTTATCTTCCAGATGGATCTCAGCCTCCAGTTCCGGCTCTAAAAGCACTCGCACTTTTTCTCCATCTTCCTTCAGAAGGGAAACTTCCATCTGAAACTGTAGGAAAATGCCTTCCTTTATCATAAAGTTCCTATTTGGAGCCAGATCTATTGTTTCATATGTTAAGCCGACAGGCCCTGTCATAGAAATTCCAAACGGTTCTTCCCCAATATATAAACGAATCTTTCCTGTCCGTGGCTCATATGTTGCCTTGATCTGGTGAAGGATCTGGCTTTCGTAATCGTCTACAGAAAGCACTGACGCCTCCCAGATATCTCCTTGCGGCGTTACTACCCAAAGTTCTCCCGGGAACTCTTCTGCTTCTTCCTCGCTCTCCGTGGGTAGCATCACATCATTACCGGAAACCGACGGAAGCGCTTCCTCTATTTTTCCTCCGGTACTGCCGTCAGAAAATATCTCCTTATCTTTTTCACTGAGGGTATCTTCTGTTTTATCTGTTTCTGTTTTGAGCTCTTCCCCGGGGGCTGGTATACTTTCCTTTGATATCTCCTTCACCGACTCTTTTGAACTTTTTTCCTGCGCTTCCTTCGCAGTTTCTCCTGACAGTTCTCTCTTTTGATCCGTCCTGTTATAAAGAGAAACCATGATTTCCTCTGTCCCGTCTCCATCGATATCCGCGCAGGTAAGCTCCGGCAGTTTCCCGTTTTCTTTCATATAATTCCAGTCAAAGTACTGACATTCATCTCCTGCAAGGAGTATTACCCCGGCCAGGCTGCCGCCTTCATGGTAACCATACAGCGCGATATCTTTTCCGGGAAGCTGTGCAAGCAGTATGGTCCGAAGTTTTTCCGGCGTATCCGCATACTTCTTTTCCATCTCCGGTGTATAGATTACCGTTACTTCCTTCAGTTTCTCTACAGTCATCTCCGTTTTCCAAGCATCAATCCCCGTGAGCGCCTGTTCCGGTTCCGCTTCCTGCCCTGTGGGTTCGGTCTGTGCAGGCATCTCCGTCTCTTCCTCTTCTATGGGCGCATCGTTACCGCTCACCATCTCCCCGCTCATGGCAGGCTGATCCTCCTGCTGCACCGGCGTCTTCTCAGAGGGATTACTCACCTTATTTTCCTCATACACAGCAAGGATCTCCGGCCTGTAGCTTCTGATCACCACAGCTTTTGCCACACTTTTCACGATCGGTATCTTTACCGCCGCCTCAGCAAATGCATACGAACTGTTTACCCCTATCGTCAGGCACAAAAACAGCACGGCGGCAACAGAACCCACTGCTTTTAACACACGCATACGCCTTCCGGCCGCTTTTTTACGTCTGTCCGCGGCAACTGTCTGCCGCACCATAAATAAAAGCTCATCCGGGATCTCTATCTCTTCATATTCCAGTTTTTCATCCTGAAAGTAATTACACTTCATTCCGGCTTTCCCTCTCCGCCTTTTTTAACGATTTTCCATATCTTGTCAGAAGCTCTTCGTCTTCTTTTTCCAGTTCTTTTCCCAGTTTTTTGCAGGCCGCATACAGTCTTGATTTTACGGTATTCAAATTCGTCTCCGTTATTTCCGCGATCTCCTTTAATGTCTTTTCCTCAAAAAAATGAAGCTGTATCACGATCTGCATTTCCGTTGGCAGCTCAGAAATTTTGGAGACCACTTCCAGCCTGGGTTCATAAGCCGCCTCTTCATAGATCCCTTCTAACAGATCGCTTTCCGACTCATCCCACGCTATGTACTTTTTCTCTTTCCGCAGATACATCAGGCTCTCGTTGATTACAATCCGGTAAAACCAGCTCGCCATGGCTTCTTCGCTCTGCAGTTTATCGTATTTTTCCAACGCCTTGCATATGGCATTCTGTACCACATCAAGTGCTGCTTCTCTGTTTTTTACATAATAATAAGCAGCACGGTAAAACTGGTTCTGATTCTCCACAATATGCTTTACCAGAGAGTCATACAGTGCTTTTTTTGACATAACTGTATTCCTTCCTACTTTCAAGATGCTCTTCTCTTAAGGTTAGTTTAAAATTATTTTATCTTTTCCACGATTTTGTATCAAAATTGTATCATGTGCCATTTTCATCATTACTTTTGCAGCAATTCCGCTTTCCGTCTTCCCTGTTACCTATCACCGACAGACCTCTCCTCATACTCTGACACAGTATATTCCCTCAGAAATTCATCCCACTCCTCTTCCGAACCGTAAAAAACATTCAGGTCGATATGTTCCTCCTCCCCGCTGTATCCCGCAAGAACCGCTTCGCTGTCATACTGCCAGAATGTCCATTTCCCGGGCATTCCCAGATTAGGCGAAAAATACACATTCCTGATCCAGAGCGGGTATTCGTCAAAATTCCCCCTGATATAGGTGCTGTAAGAACTTTCCGTCGCATAAATGATCGGTTTTGTGCCATAGTGCGCCTCCAGTGTATCCAGAAGGTCCTGCAGCTGCTTTCTGGTTTCTTCCACATCCGGCCTGCTGTAAAAACGATCTCCGTAAAATTCAATATCCACCACCGGCGAAAGCATACCGACCTCTCTCGGTACAACCGATATAAAATGCTCCGCCTGCGCCTTTCCCCTGCTCTCAAAACTGAAAAAATGATAGGCGCCTCTTTTTAGATTCGTCTCGCCCGAATTCTCCCAGTTTTCCCTGAACTTTGTATCGATATGGCTGCTGCCTTCCGTCGCTTTGATAAATGCAAAATCTATATTTTCCTCTGCCAGAACCTGCCAGTCAATCTGCCCCTGATAGTAGGAGACATCCACGCCGCGGACCGGGTAATCCGCTTCCGAGGGATGGTTTATTGTAATTTTTTTCTGATAGATCAAAATACCGAATATTATGAAATCCAGCAGCAAAAACAATACTGCCCCTATCCATATTCTTTTTTTCATACGCTGCACCACTTTGCACCTGCGCAAATCTGTCTCTTCATATGCTTTCACTTTTCCCCGCACTCCGCCGTCAAAACGACCTTCTGTGTAACCGCTCAGCCTGATAAACTGTCGCAAGGCCGGTCCGTTTTCTTTTTGTCCACAAATTATCTTCTACCATAGTATATGATAATCGCGAGAAACTCAATCCTTCTGTGTGTAAAACAGTGTAATAATCTTTTCTCTTGAGAATATCACTATAATACTTCTTTTTCTTTCTGTAAAGTTAAAATAAATAGAGCGTAAATAAAAGCGGCATGAATCATATCTCTTTCACACCGCTTTCTCAGCACATATTGCCGCTATATTCCATACTTTGGCCGCTGCATTCCTGCTTTTCCGCCGCAGGTCTCCGCCTATTTTGCCGATGCAAACCTGGATCTGTCCTGCCCTTCCGGTCTCGGCGTAATTTCTCCCGCCTTTGTCAATGCGATCTTCGTTAACATCGGGCCCACCAGTTCATAGATCAGTACCGCAAACAGCACAATATTTCTGATAATGGCTCCCTCGCTGCCCAGTTCCTCGGCAACCGTCACCGACATACCAAGCGCCACGCCCGCCTGCGGCAGAAGCGTAACACCCAGATATTTGCAGACCTGAGGATCGCATTTCGTTGCCCTCGCACTGATAGAAGCTCCAATATATTTTCCTGCGGAACGGGCGATAATATAAATCACGCCTATTGCCACAACCGTCAGATTGGAAAACACACTGAGATCCAGTTCCGCACCGCTGAGTACGAAGAACACCACAAAGAGCGGCGCAGTCCATTTATCCACACGATCCATAATATCCGCAGAAAAGTCACAGATATTGCAAAATACGGTACCCAACATCATACATACTAACAGGCTGGAAAACCCCAGCTCGATCTCCGTCCCCGGAATCTCCATCCTGACCATGGAAAGCGCCACGGTCAACAGTACAAACGTAATCGAAATACCCATACGTCTTGTATTGGAATGGAACCACTTCTCCAGCATGGCAAAAACAATCCCCATCACAAATCCCAGAAGAAGTGATCCGATCACTTCTAACATCGGATTTACCAGTACCGTAATAACGCTGATAGCCGCCCCGGAGTATATGGCTTTCGCCACCCCGAAAGATATCGCAAACACGATCAGTCCCACAGCGTCATCCAATGCCACGATGGGAAGAAGAATACTCGTAAGCGGTCCCTTTGCCTTATACTGGTTTACTACCATCAGTGTCGCCGCCGGCGCGGTTGCCGTTGCGATTGCCCCCAGACAGATGCAGGTGGGAATTCCGATACTGCTGCCCAGATCAAATATGTAATAGACGGCAATCAGGCTCACATCCACCAAAACCGTAGCCATCAATGCCTGAACCACAGCTACCACCGTAGCCTGCCTTCCGGTTTTTTTCAGTTCCGCCAGGCGGAATTCATTTCCGATGGAAAAGGCGATAAAACCAAGCGCCACATCCGAGAGAATTCCAAAATTTTCCACATCCTGAAAGGTCCGGAATCCGATCCCAAATCTCCCGATCAGGCTCGGCCCTATCAAAAGCCCTGCAATCAGGTAGGCTGTCACTGCGGGTATCCCGAAATTCCTCAGTGCACGTGTCAGTAACAGCCCGAGAAACATCGCAAAGCCAAGCATAAGCAACAAGGTTGCTGTTTCTGATATCTGTATCATCTTACGCCTCCAATGGCCGTTTTTTCTATCTTTTCTCTATATTTTTGGCCTCATTTATCATACTCCTCTCTTTTTTCAGTGTCAATATTTTCATTGCTTTTTTACGGAGTTTTACAGTAATATCTTTTATAGCATCAATCGATAAATATTTTCTACATCTTTCTGATGTAACTCTACAAAACCGCCAAGGGTTCCCTTCCTCACGTCTCCGAAGCAGGCAGAATGCGCCATTTTTTCAATATCCTCTTCCCCTGCACCCAATTCCTCAAAATTTTTCGGCATTCCGATGGAACTCAGGAAATTACGCAATGCCTCGATTCCCGCCTCCGCCGTTTTCTCCGGATGATCAAAATCCATCTGACAGCCCCACACGCGGACAGCAGCCTGCGCAAAGCGCATCACATCATGATTCCTGTTGTAGGTGAAAACTGCAGGCATTACCACCGCCAGACCGGCGCCATGGGCACAGTCATAGAGCGCTGACAGTTCATGTTCAATATCATGGCTGGTCCAGTCCTGATTTCTGCCGACGCCGCAGGAATTATTGTGCGCCATCATACCCGCCCACATAATATTTGCCCGGGCTTCATAGTTATCCGGATCCTCTATCACTCTCGGCCCTTCATGGATCATAGTGAGTAACAGTGCTTCTATCATCCGATCCGTCACCTCTACCTCTTTTGTGTTCGTCAGATAGCGCTCATACAGATGAGCCATAATATCAGTAATACCACACGCCGTCTGATACGCAGGCAGCGTCTGTGTTAAAGCCGGGTTCAGTATGGTAAATTTAGGGCGGAATGCTTCTCCTGACGCACCCCTCTTATACATCCCATCCTCACAGGTGATCACAGAATCCGGAGATCCTTCGCTCCCCGCCGCCGCAATCGTCAGTACAGTCCCTATGGGCAGCGCTTTATCCACAGTCTTTCCCTGATAATAATCCCAGAAATCCCCATCATAAACCACACCTGCCGCAATCGCCTTCGCGGAATCAATCGTACTTCCGCCGCCCACTGCCAGAATAAAATCTACCTTTTCTTTTCTGCAAAGCTCGATCCCTTCATAGACAAGACCGCTTCTGGGATTCGGTTTTACCCCGCCCAGCTCCACATACCCGATCTCTTCTTCCTCCAATGATCTCTTCACCCGGTCAAGCAGTCCCGACCGCACCACCGAACCACCGCCATAATGGATCATCACCTTCGTCCCGCCAAACCGTCTCACATACTTTCCTGTTTCCTTCTCTGTCTCTTTCCCAAAAACAAAATACGTCGGTGCATAAAACGTAAAATTTTCCATAATATTTTTCCTTTCCTGCTACAATATACTTATGGTTAATGTTCCTTACAGCCAGTGAGAAATTACCCATCTTGCTTCTTAAGCTGCATAACGACAGGACAATCTCGCCTGACCGGCGTCCGCATAAATCAAAATCCCTTCCTACTCTCCATCATCCCACAGCACAACGTTCCCTTCTCTCAGGGATTCCGATACCTGTATCAGCCTCTGATTCGAGGATCCCCGGAACCGAAGCCCCAGGTCCTTCTTTTCCTGCACAAACTCTCCATCCACCAGCACATCAAAGTAAGACAGCAGCTCCTCCGTCTCCTCCCACCCCGCGCACATCTTTCCCAACACATCGGTCTCAAAGGTATACCCCGTATAACACCAGATATCCTTCCCCGGCAGTTCCTTTTTCACCCGCCTGATAAACGGCAAAAGCCCCCGCTGATTGGTATGCTCCAAAGGCTCCCCGCCCAGCAGTGTCAGCCCTCTGATATAGGCAGGACGCAGAGCATCAATCAACGCATTTTCCGTCTCCTCCGTAAACGGCTTTCCATACTGAAAATCCCAAGTCTCTTCATTAAAACAGTTCTGGCACCTGTGCGTACATCCGCTCACAAACAAAGTAACCCTGATCCCCGGCCCATTCGCAATATCGCACGTCTTAATTTCTGCATAATGCATCCCGCATCCCTCCAATCTTTTACTCTGCTTTCAATTCTAAAAAAACGTGGGAAAACACCAGTTTCTCACGTTTTAAATTCAGATCACCAAACTTCCTGCGAAGCATAATTTTATTATTTACCTTCATCTTTAAATCTGTCATTGTTGCGATACCCAGCGCAGAGCGGGGCGATGTTGGGATATACGCCCGCTCTGCGCGCCCTCTTAACCAACACACGACTTAAAGATGAAGCACCCTCTCCTTGATCTCCTGCGTCCTCCCCTGATTCCAGAACTGTGTCCCAATATACCCGCAAGTCCTTCTCGCCACGTTCATCTTATCCTGATCGTGATTCCCGCAGTTCGGACACTCCCAAACAAGCTTTCCGTGCTTATCCGTAACGATCTGAATCTCGCCGGTATAACCGCACTTCTGGCAGTAATCGCTCTTCGTATTTAACTCCGCATACATAATATTCTCATAGATATACTGCATCACGGTCAGCACTGCATCCAGATTATTCTGCATATTGGGTACTTCTACATAGCTAATCGCCCCGCCCGGAGAAAGCGCCTGGAACTGCGCCTCAAATTTCAGTTTTTCAAAGGCGTTGATCTCCTCCGTCACATGCACATGATAACTGTTTGTGATATAATTTTTATCTGTCACCCCGGTGATCATCCCAAAACGCTTTTGCAGACATTTCGCGAACTTATAGGTGGTGGACTCAAGCGGCGTTCCGTACAGACTGAAATCAATATTAGATTCCTCTTTCCATTTTTTACATGCCGCGTTTAACCGCTCCATCACTTCCAGTGCAAAGTGTGTGGCCGTTGGATCCGTGTGGGATCTCCCGGTCATATAGCGCGTACACTCGCAGAGCCCCGCATACCCTAGGGAGATCGTGGAATAACCGTCATACAACAGCTTATCAATCGTCTCTCCCTTCTTCAGTCTTGCAAGCGCTCCGTTCTGCCACAAAATCGGCGCCACGTCGGAAGGCGTTCCTTTCAGCCGCTCATGCCTGCACACCAATGCCTTGTGGCACAGCTGCAGCCTCTCCTCTAAAATATTCCAGAATTTTTCCTTGTCTCCACCGGAAGTGCAGGCCACATCCACCAGATTGAGGGTAACCACGCCCTGATTGAATCTGCCGTAATATTTGTGTTTTCCCGGATCGTAATTTCCCGCATTTGCCAGATTTCCAATACTTTTATCCGTAAATCTGTCCGGTGTCAGAAAGCTTCTGCAACCCATGCAGACATACACATCGCCCTTTAATTCCAACATCACTTTCTCGGAAATATAATCCGGTACCATTCTCTTGGCCGTACATTTTGCGGCCAGCTTTGTCAGATACCAGTACTTGCTGTCCTCATGAATATTGTCTTCTTCCAGCACATAGATCAGTTTCGGGAACGCAGGCGTAATAAACACGCCCTTCTCGTTCTTCACACCCTTGATCCGCTGGTTTAGCATCTCCTCAATGATCGCCGCAAGGTCGTCTCTCGTCTGTCCTTCCGGCACTTCGTCCAGATACATGAATACTGTGATAAACGGCGCCTGTCCGTTGGTAGTCATCAGGGTGATCACCTGGTACTGAATCATCTGCACACCGCGGTTGATCTCCTCCTTGACGCGCATCTCAGCGATCTGGTTGATTCTCTCCTCATCCATCGGGAGATCCGCCCGGTCAAACTCCAACCGCACCTGCTTCCGCAGTTTTTCACGGCTCACCTGCACAAAAGGCGCAAGGTGGGACAGGGAAATACTCTGTCCGCCATACTGAGAGCTGGCGATCTGCGCAATGGCCTGTGTGGCGATATTGCAGGCCGTGGAAAAACTCTTCGGTTTGTCGATCATCGTCTCGCTGATGACCGTGCTGTTCTGCAGCATGTCCTCCAGATTGACAAGACAGCAATTGTGCATATGCTGTGCAAAATAGTCCGCGTCATGGAAATGGATAATACCCTTTTCATGGGCTTCCACAATATCTGCCGGCAACAGAAATCTTTTTGTAATATCTTTGCTGACTTCCCCCGCCATATAATCCCGCTGTACGCTGTTCACCGTGGGATTCTTATTGGAGTTTTCCTGTTTTACTTCTTCGTTGCTGCACTCGAGCAGGCTTAAGATCTGTTCATCGGTGGAGTTCGCTTTTCTGACGAGCGCTCTCTTGTAACGATAGGTGATATAACTTCTCGCCACCGCAAATGCGCGCTGGTTCATGATCTCATTCTCTACCATATCCTGAATTTCTTCCACCGAAAGAGAGCGATTCACTTTCTCACACTCACGGATCATATTGTCTGCGATCACATCTATCTGCCTGTCGGTCATTTTCTCGGCATCCACCACGCTGTTGTTTGCCTTTCTGACCGCCGCAATGATCTTGGAAATATCATAGGCTACTTCCTGGCCGCTTCTCTTGATAATCTTCATATGCTTTCCTTTTCCGCCCTGCTTATCCTTAAAATCCTGTGGCGGGCCTTCCTGCAGGATTCCCCTTGTTTGTGGCGCCTTTTTCCCATTTTTGAGGCGTCTACTATATATTGTATCATCGTTTTTCTTATTGTCAAGATTTAGTAGACTGAAATTACTCATCAAAATCAGAGGGTAAATTTGGGAGAATTGCACAAACGCTGGTCAGTATGCTTTGTTTTTGTCCTTTGTCAATACTCCGCCCGGCCATTTGTATCCTGAAACAAAAACCACAGTTATCGCTGCAATTTCTGCAATAAACTCAAATCTGCAACAATAACTGTGATTCTTTCCATTATTTCAGGGTTTTCCTGGCTGCAAAGCAAAACTCGCAATGCGAGCCCTGCCCGCTATTTTACTTACCGCAGTGCAGCCTTGTCTGCACGGATATCAGTTCCTCATGTATTCCACCGCCGCGCGCTCAATCGCAAGGCCTGCGCCGTAGCGTTCCATAAATTTCTCAAAACCTTCCACATCCGCAGGATCCGGATCCAGAACAGAAGCCTCTGCATCCCCGAACACTTTATGTTCCAGATATGTACCCAGGTCTTCGCCTTCCTCTTTGTTTATCATGTAGGCTGCCAACAGCGCCATGCCCCAGGCGCCGCCCTCTCCCGCTGTCGCCATAACAGATACCGGCGTGTTCGTCGCCGCCGCCAGATAGCTCTGCGCTACGTCCTTTGTCTTGAACAGGCCACCATGCCCCTGTAACTTATCAAGCGCCACATTCTCCTGTTTTGTCAGAATATCAAAGCCGGTCTTCAATGCGCCCATGGTCGTATAGAGGTTTGCCCGCATAAAGTTCGCCAGATTAAATTTACTGTCAGGTTTCCTCACAAGAAGCGGCCTTCCCTCATCAAAACCAGTGATATGCTCCCCGGAATAATAGTTGTAGGCAAGCACATCGCCGCAGTCCTTATCTCCTTCCAGAGATTTGTTAAACAGTACGCCGAATAGTTTTCCCATATCCACTTCTGCGCCGTAGCTCTCTGTAAATTCTTTAAAAATACCTACCCACGCGTTCAGATCGGAAGAGCAGTTGTTACAGTGCACCATCGCCACCGCATCGCCGCCCGGCGTCGTCACGATATCCAGTTCTTCATAGGGTTTGGACAGATCATTCTCCAGCACCGCCATACCAAAGATGGATGTTCCCGCAGATACATTGCCGGTGCGTCTTGCCACGCTGTTCGTAGCCGCCATGCCGGTTCCTGCATCACCTTCCGGCGGACACATCGGAATCCCCGCCTGCAGCGCCCCTGTGGGATCGAGAAGTTTCGCGCCTTCCTCCGTCAGCACGCCCGCTTTTTCTCCCGCTACCAGCACATCCGGCAGAATGTCTTTCAGTTTCCAGCTGAAGCTTTTCGGCTCCACCAGCGCTTCAAACTGTGCGATCATATTTTTATTGAACTGCTTTGTAGCAATATCGATGGGGAACATACCGGAAGCTTCGCCCACGCCAAGCACTTTTTCACCGGTCAGTTTCCAGTGGATATACCCGGCCAGCGTGGTAAAGAACGCCACATTCCTGACATGCTCCTCAGCATTTAAGATCGCCTGATACAGGTGGGCGATACTCCACCTCTGAGGAATATGAAAGCCGAACAGTTCGCTGAGTTCCTCGCTGGCCTGCCCTGTGATCGTATTTCTCCATGTCCGAAACGGCACCAGCAGATTGTCCTCTTTGTCAAAAGGCATATACCCGTGCATCATGCCGGAAAAGCCGATAGCTGCAAAATTGTTTGCTGCCACGCCATATTGTTTCTTCACATCTTCCACAAGACTCCGGTAGCAATCCTGTACCCCTGCCCAGATCGCATCCAGAGAATACGTCCAGATCCCGTCCACAAGCTGGTTTTCCCAATCATGGCCCCCCGATGCGATCGGTTGGTTTTTCTCATTCACAAGCACCGCCTTGATCCTCGTGGAACCAAACTCGATACCCAGTACCGCTTTTCCGTTTTCAATCAGTTCTTTTGCATTACCCATACTCTTTTCCCTCCATATAAACAAACAGCAATCGGAACAGCACTTTTCTCCTTCTGCCCGCACTGTTGTTGTACATCCTTCTGCATTCTATTCTAAATCTTATTCGCGAATCTTACAAGTCATTTTTATCCTGTTGTCATTTTTTTGGTAACCGTTTCATCCTTTATTGTTCTTTGAAAAACGTCCTTGACTTTTCTTTGCTCTTTCGCTACTGTTTTATCAGAAGCGGTCCGCCGAAGATCCTTTTTCAAGGCAGAACACAGCAGGCCGCACCCTTTACAATTTACGGAAGGCGTTTCGCCTGTCCGAAACAAAACAGGAGGTTTTACTATGACAAAGATCGGAATTATTGGAGCCATGGCATCGGAAGTGGCCTCCCTGAAAGATCTCATGGAGATGAATGTGATTATTAAAAAAGCCGGGATGAATTTCTATGACGGCATATTGTACGGAAAATCCGTCGTCGTAGTCCAGTGCGGATACGGCAAGGTAAACGCCGGTATATGCGCACAGATCCTGGTGGATCTCTTTGAGGTAACCCATATTATCAATACCGGCGTAGCCGGTTCTTTAAATCCGAAGCTGGGTATCGGCGATATCCTGATCTCTGAAAAAGCGCTGCAGCATGATATGGATTCTTCCCCCCTCGGTTTTGCTCCCGGTCAGATTCCAGATATTGACGTTCTCGCCTTTCCTGCTGATCGGGCAATGATCGAAGCCGCCGTAACCGCCTGCAAAAAAGCAAATCCTGATATCCATGTGCTCACAGGGCTCGTCGTAACCGGCGACCAGTTTATCTCAAACCGGGCAACAAAAGACCGGCTTGTCTCTGTTTTTCATGGAGACTGTGCGGAGATGGAAGGCGCCGCCGTTGCACAGGTCGCTTATTTAAATAACCTGCCCTTTGTCATCATCCGTGCCATCTCCGATAAGGCGGACGATTCCGCAGGTGTAATGGATTTCCCGACTTTCGAAAAACAGGCTGCGGAGCACTGCGCAAAGATGACTGCGGAATTTCTCAGAAATTTTGAACCTGCGTTAAGCCCAACACATGCAGGGTAAACCTGTCACCAGCCAGCTTAGCCTGCCCGCAGGAAACACAGGTAAACGAAGCTGGCTATCCTGATTCACGCTTTTATCCCAGCGTATAACTGTTCAGATATTTCTCCTGTTCCGGTGTAAGCACATCGATCTCTTTCCCAAGGAATTTCAGTTTTCTCTTCGCCACATCGATATCCACCTCACGGGGCACATCGATCAGCTTCTCCGTAAGTTCACTGCCATGTTCCACCAGATATTTTGCGGAGAGCGCCTGAATGGCAAAACTCATGTCCATGATCTCTGCGGGATGTCCGTCCCCTGCTGCCAGATTGACTAACCGCCCTTCCGCCAGCACGAAGATCCACTGTCCAGTGGGCAACTTATAACCCATAATGTTCTTTCTCTGCTCTCTGGTCTCCAGCGCGATTTCCCGAAGTCTGGCCATGTCGATCTCACAGTCAAAATGCCCTGCATTGCAAAGGATCGCGCCGTCCTTCATTACCGCAAAATCCTCTTCATCGATCACCTTGTCGCAGCCGGTAACCGTCACAAAGAAATCGCCGATTTTAGCCGCCTCCTTCATGGGCATCACATCAAACCCATCCATCACCGCTTCGATGGCCTTGATCGGATCGATCTCGGTCACGATCACCCGTGCCCCGAGTCCTTTCGCTCTCATGGCAGTTCCCTTTCCGCACCAGCCGTAACCTGCAACCACCACGATCTTTCCGGCCACGATCAGGTTGGTGGTACGGTTGATGCCGTCCCATACGGACTGTCCTGTGCCGTAGCGGTTATCAAAGAAATGCTTGCAGTCCGCATTGTTTACTCTGACCATCGGGAACTTCAACTCCCCGGCATTGTTCATTGCCTCCAGACGGATGATGCCTGTGGTGGTCTCCTCACAGCCGCCTATGATCGCCGGAATCAGTTCCGGCATTTTTGTATGTACCATGTTGACGAGATCCCCGCCGTCGTCGATGATGATATTGGGGCCTGCCTCCAGCACATGACGGATATGCATCTCATATTCCTCCGGTGTGCAGTCATACCAGGCATGAACCTCCAGTCCGTCCTTCACCAGTGCAGCCGCCACATCGTCCTGTGTGGAAAGCGGGTTTGAACCTGTCACATACATCTCCGCACCTCCTGCTTTTAACACTTTGCACAGGTAAGCTGTCTTCGCCTCCAGATGCACGGAGAGGGCAATCTTTTTCCCCGCGAAGGGCTTTGTCTCGGAAAATTCCTTCTCCAGAGTCCGTAGCAGATCGCAGTTGCGCTTCACCCACTCGATCTTTCTCTCGCCGGATTCGGCCAAACTCAAGTCTCTGATTTCACTGTTCATTTCTTTTCCTCCAATAAAATGATGAGATATTCAGCCGAATTTTTATTATAGTGATGGTCGTCTGTCCTATCATCACTTCTTTATACTCACAGCAATGCTGTTGGTTAACTTAGAAAATTTCTAATATACTTTCTTATCCAGTCCCATCCTGACAATGATCTCATTAACCTTTTTATACACCAGTTCCTCGTCCATCGTCAACACTTTTCTGTTTTCCATCGTTACTTTGCCGTCAATGATCACGGTTTCCACCTCGGAACCGTTGGCAGAGTAGGAGAGGCCTGCGATCAGATTGTTTCTCGGCGTCAGGGACGGCGTATTTAAATTCAGGACCGCAATGTCCGCCTTTTTGCCCACTTCCAGCGTGCCGATCTCTTTTTCCAGCCCGAGCGCCTTCGCACCGTTTATGGTGGCGATGCGGAACACCTCTCCCGCGTTTACACACTGCGACGTCCTTGCCACCCCTTTATGGATCAGGGCAAGCAGACTCATCTCATGGAACAGATTCAGGCTGTTGTTGGAAGCCGCGCCGTCTGTGCCGATACATACATTGATCCCTTTTTCCAGCATCTTCGGCACTGGCGCAAAGCCGTTCCCCAATTTCATATTGCTGGCGGGATTGGTCACAACACTGACGTTTTTGTTTTTCAGAATTTCCATATCGTCCTCTGTGATCTGTACACAGTGAGCCGCTATAGCCGGCACATCAAACAGCCCGTTTTTGTCTGCCATCTCAATGGGCGTACAGTGATATTTTTCTCTGATCTGTTCGATCTCGCTCTCACTTTCCGCGAGGTGCACATGGATTCCCATCCCGTTTTTCTTCGCTTCCTCCGACACAATACGCATAAAGCCGTCATCGCAGGTATAGGGCGCATGGGGTCCTAACAGAAAGGTCAGTCTGTCACAGTCCGCTGCGGCATCCCTCTCCTCATAGGCCTGCTGCAGCCTCATCTGCCCGGCCTCATCATTGCCGCTTCCCACCAGTCCTCTGCAGATCACCGCCCGCATGCCGGATTCCTTCACCGCTCTGGTGGTCTGATGGATATTCATCTGCATATCATTAAAACAAGTGGTCCCGCTCTTCATCATCTCAAGAATCGCAAGGCAGGCGCCCCAGTAAGTATCTTCGTCCGTCATCTGCTGCTCGATAGGATCGATCGTTCCGAACAGCCAGTCCATAAAGCTTAAGTCATCCGCCACATTTCTCATAAAGGACATATAGGAGTGGGTATGGCAGTTTATCAGCCCCGGAATGGCGAGCCTGTCCTTTCCATCAATGACTTTATCCTCCAAAAATCCCTCCGGTCGGTTTCCAATCCCGGCAATCTTTCCCGCCTCAATATAAATATCAGTTACACGAATAACATCCCTGTCCCCTTCCGGTAAAACCGCAAGAATATTTTTCAATACAATTCCCATCGTCTTCCTTCCTCCATTCCGATGCATTTCTGCAACCATCTATATCATCTCTCTTCGTCATATCCCTTCCGGTCCTGCGGCGAAGTCATTTTTCATTATATAAGATTTTTATTAAAAAAAACAGTCCGAAAAATCGCAAATATTAAATTATCAGTAACAGCTCAGCCCTGCGGCACCCAATCAGGCGGGAGCAGGGCTGAACTATTTCACTGCCGGAGACAAATCCCGCAAATCCCCTTGACTTTCCCTCGCTCTTCCGTTACTGTTTTTAAATAGAGAAACCCAAAAACTTTATTTCCGCGCGATCCATAAGGCACGCAGGAAATTCCACAAGGTAATGAAAGGACATGGTTATCAGAATGTACAATGCATCAGAGACAAGATATGACACAATGAACTATAACCGCTGCGGGAGCAGCGGCTTAAAACTCCCCGCCGTTTCCCTGGGATTCTGGCACAACTTCGGCAGCACCGGCTGTTACGACAATATGCGTAATATGTGCTTTACCGCTTTTGACAACGGCATCACTCATTTTGATCTTGCCAACAACTATGGACCGGAGGATGGCAGTGCCGAAACCAACACCGGGCGGATCCTAAAGGAAAATTTCTCCGCCTACCGGGATGAACTTGTGATCAGCACAAAAGCAGGATATTACATGTGGCCTGGCCCTTACGGGGAATGGGGGAGCCGTAAGTATCTGCTCTCCAGTCTGGATCAGAGTTTAAAGCGCCTGCAGCTCGACTATGTGGATATCTTCTACCATCACCGCATGGATCCGGATACGCCGTTGGAGGAAACCATGGGAGCCTTGGATCAGGCTGTAAAAAGCGGAAAAGCACTCTACGCCGGGCTCTCTAACTATGACGGGCCGACACTGGAGAAAGCCGCAGCCATCCTGAAAGATCTGCGCTGTCCTTTTATTATCAATCAGAACCGGTATTCTATTTTTGACCGCACCATTGAAGAAAACGGCCTGAAAAAAACTTCTGCCTCTCTAAAAAAAGGCATTATCGCTTTCAGCCCTCTGGCACAGGGAATGCTTACCGACCGATATCTGCACGGCATCCCGGAGGATTCCCGTGTAAAAACGGACGGCAGATTTTTAAATACAAATTCCATCACAGAAGACAATCTCGCAAAAGTGCGCGCCCTGAATGCTCTTGCCTTAGAACGTGGACAGACCCTGGCCGAGATGGCTCTTGCCTGGGTTTTAAAGGACAATGTCGTGACAAGTGTTCTGATCGGCGCATCCAAACCGGAACAGATCCTGGATAATATCAAAGCGATTCAAAATACAAATTTCTCAGCTGAGGAGCTGCAAAAAATTGATGCAATCTGCGCATAAAAGCAGAGGCAGTAGTATCACACTACTGCCTCTATCAAAATCTTATCATTTCCCGGAACGATCCCTTTTACACGAAGTTCTCCTTCTCATTTCTATCCATTCACCACATTGGACGGCTCTCCCGCCAGAAAATTCTTAATATTCCGGTACACGCCGTCCACACAGCGCTCCCTCGCTTCCACGCTGGCCCAGGCCATATGGGGCGTAATAATCAGGCGGTTGCTGTCGGTAAATCTGCCAAGGGGATTATCCGCCGCTATAGGCTCTTTCTCCAGCACATCCAGGCCGGCCGCCGTGATCTCTCCCTCTGTCAAAGCAGTGTACAGGTCGGCGCCATTCACAACCGGCCCCCTCGCCACATTGATCAGAACCGCCGACTTTTTCATCTTTTTCATCGCCGCCAGATCGATTAGATTTCTCGTCCTGTCGCTTAACGGACAGTGCAGAGAAAGAATGTCGGACGCTTTTAACAGTGTATCAAAATCAACCCTCTCATATTCCGTACAGGTACTATTTCCCGATGCGGAATAAAAAATGACTTTACAGCCGAAACTCTCCGCAATCTTTGCCACTTTTCTTCCGATATTTCCCATGCCCACGATCCCCCAGGTCTTTTCTTCCAGTTCCCAGAAAGGCTCATCAAAATTCGAGAACCGGCTCTGGTTCCCGTAGGCCCCGGATTTCACATAATTGTCATAATAGTGCAGATTTTCTATCAGGAAAAGCGCCATCGCAAAAGAATGCTGCGCCACCATGGCAGTGGAATAGTTCCGCACATTGCAGACAGCGATGTCTCTGCTTTTACAATATCCAATATCGATATTGTCATACCCTGTGGCAAATTCACAGATCAGCTTTAATTTTGCCGCATCTTTCAATGATTCCTTGTTCATGGGCGCTTTATTGGATACCACGATATCCGCATCTTTTATACGCTCCGCAATTTCTTCTGTGGTTACCGTATTGGGATAGATTTCAACCTCCCCGAATTCCCTGAATCGCTCCACATCGATATCAAGTCCCACACTGTTTCTCTCTAAAATGACGATCTTCAATTTTTCCTCCGTTCCGCTGTATTGACAGCCTGTTTGTCAGGGTCCTTCTTTCTTCTTTGTAAAGGGTACATAAACTGCCTCCTTCACACAGAATATTATACAAAAATGAAACGAGACAAATTTTTTATATTAGCAACCATTTCAATAGCTTTTATTGTACAATGCTTTATGTACAAAATCAAGTTTCCTCTTTTGCCTCCATGCAGCAGATTTTTTAAGCTCCTGTACTATATAACTTTCTCTCATTCGTCCCGGCATCCAATCAACAATCAGAAACAGGCCTTCCCCTAAACCTCAAACTGTCCCCACACTGTATCTAACGCATCGCTGACAGCTATATACTTTTCATATTTCTTTCTGTACACCGCCGTTTTTTCCGGATCCGGTTTGATCCTTTCCGAAATATGCACCATATGAGCGGCCGCTTCCTTATAATCTTTATAGATACCGGCCGCAATGGCTGCCGCCATAGCGCATCCTGACGCTCCCAGCTCTTTCGCGCTCACCGTCTCTATCGGCAGGCCGAGAACATCCGCAAACATTTGTACCCACACTTTGGACTGTACCGGTCCCCCAGCCATACGGACAGCCTTCGGCAATTTTCTGGAAGCCAACAGCTTATCAATATGTCTTTTATGAGAAAACGCCACGCCTTCATAGACAGCACGCAGCATATGCGCCTTATTGTGATAAGTGGTCAGCCCTACAAATGCAGCTTTTCCCAGAGGATGTGCGTTGGAACCATACAGAAACGGAAAATAATATACATCACTATCCTCCGGCTCTACACTGTCCACCAGCTCATTGACATATTCATATATATTTTTGCCTTCCGGTATCTCTCCTGTGTCCATGCAATTTTCCAGATACCATTCCAGATTCCCTGAAGAAGTCGCGCTGCATTCCTCTGCCAGATAATATCCCGGTATCGCAAACAGAGAATTCATCGCGATATTGCCGTCCATGATCGGCGCTTCCGAAATAAATTCATTGATACTCCATGTTCCTGCTATCGTCACAAGCTCTTCCGGGGAGGTTAAATCCGCCGCTACCCCACAGGCGTCGATATCAAACATACCGCCTGCCACCGGTGTGCCGATGGGAAGACCTGTTAATACAGAAGCCTCCTCACAGATCGTACCGCACAGATCATAAGAATATTTAATCGGAGCAAGTTTCTCGTACACTTCACCGATTCCAAATTCTTCCAGAATATCCTGATCAAATCTTGCATCTTTGACATTCATCAGTCCCGAACCGGAAATATCTGTCGCCTCACAGTAAGCTTCCCCGGTCAGACGGAATCTCACATAATCTTTGACAGAAAACACATATTGAATATTGTCATATACATCCCTGTGATTTTCCTTCATCCAGGCAAGGAGTGATACCTGCTGACAGGCCATCAGCTCCTGGCACAATCTTTCGTGCAGCTTCTTGTGAGTACCCTCCTCATACCACTTCTTCGGATATTTCCAAGCTCTGTTATCCGTAGAAATAATACCGTTATAAGCAGGCTTTCCATCCTTTCCCCAGGCATACAGCCCTTTGCCGTGTCCGCATACCGCGATTCCCAGAATATCCTTCCCGTCTACACCTGCTTTTTCCAATGCCTTTTTCACACACTCGCAGTTTGCAAGAAAGAGTTCCTCCATATCCCGCTCCGTATAACCGGGCTGCGGCGTAATTATCTTTGTACTCTTTCCCGCCGTAGCGATCTCTCTGCCCTCCAGATCAAAAATTGCTGCCTTCGTCGAAGTTCCTCCATTGTCAAGTCCTATCAAATATTTTTCCATACCAGGTACCTTCCCTTTCCAAACCTGTAAAATTTTTTCTCTATTTAAATTTGCAGGTCAAATTTATCCTTTTCTATGTTGTATCCTACAGTTTTATTTTACGTTTATCTTATTCTTTCTGTCAATTATTTTTTGCATTTCAAATCTCACGCAATATTATTTAAATACAATACCATTTACTGTATAAGTCTCATGCCCATGCACAAATTGCCAGTTATCATAGTAGTAAAATACCCCCCGCATTCCTAAAAATGCGGGGGGTAAAATTACTACTTATTCTCTATACTGTCTTTATCATGAAACTCCATATTCTTTTTTAAATTTGGAGCAGCGTAAAAATTATCTGTGATAAATTTTTACTTTATTCAGCGATATCAGCATACATGAAGTACCAGTAACCATATGCGGAATGCCACATACCTGTGATCTTATCGCTCTGCAGCCAGAAGTCGTTGTAGTAAGCAACCGGCACGCAGCCTGCCTGATCCATCAGGATATCCTCTGCTTTGTGCAGTGCCTCGGAACGCTCAGCAGCATCCAGAGTTGTTCTGGAAATATCCATAGCTGCATCGTACTCTGCATTGTTGAACTTACCATCGTTGTTACCGTTTGTGGAGTACAGCAGATCCAGCATGTTGGAAGGATCGGAGTAGTCGCCTACCCAACCGTTACGGGATGCATCATAATCGCCATTACGTCTCATCGGTGTGAAACTTGCCCACTCAACGATATCTACATCCAGCGTGATACCAAGTTCGCCCCATGCCTGCTGCAGATACTCAGCAACCACTTTGTGGTAACCTGCATCGTTAGTGCTGTAAGTGATAGCCGGGAAGCCTTCACCACCGGGATAACCTGCTTTTTCCAGAAGCGCTTTTGCCTCTTCTACGTTTGCTTCGTGATTTGTAATGTCAATGTAGGGCTGTCCGCCGTTTGCATTGTCCATGAACTGAGAACCGTCTGTATCGATCCAGCCCGGACCCATAAAGTTGGATGCTGCGGAATAAGTACCCTGCATCAGTGTACCTGCCACATACTCACGGTCGATCGCAAGGCTTAACGCTTTACGAACATCAGGGTTGTCAAAAGGCTCTCTCTGCGTATTTAAACTCAGGTAGTAAGTTCCGATAATCGGATCAACATAAAATTCCGGATTGCCTTCCAGAGAAGGGATCTCTTCTGTCGGAACATCCTTGATGAACAGAACTTCGCCTGTCTGGTATGCGCTGTAGGAAGCGTTTGCATCCTCGATCAGGTTGAACTTAATGCCATCGAGTTTGATTGCATCTGCATTCCAGTAATTAGGATTCTTCTTGCACATAATGTAAGAACCGGGAACCCACTCGGAAATGTAGAAAGTACCGTTGGAGATATACGTGCTTGCATCTACTGCCCATGCATCGCCGTTTGCTTCTACAGTTGCCTGCTGTACCGGGCTCAGAGTAGCGAATGCTGCCAGAGAACCGAAGTAGGAACATGCGGATTTCAAATGTACTTCCAGTGTGGAATCATCTACAGCTACCACGTTCAGCTTTGTAATATCGCCTGCAATTGCCTCATCGTAACCTTCTACCATGCTGAGAACTGTCTCTGCATAGGGAGCTGCCACGTTGGGATCGCAGACACGCTGCCAGCTGTACACGAAATCATTTGCTGTCAGGTCAGAGCCGTCAGACCATTTCAGTCCATCTCTCAGATGGAAGGTCCATGTCAGGCCATCCTCGGATGTCTCCCAGCTTTCAGCCTGTCCGGGAGCCAGTTTGCCCTCCTCATCAACTGTCAGAAGACATTCAAATGTGTGTAAGATCATGTTACCGCCGTCAACTGCGCTGTTGAGTGCAGGATCCAATGTCTCAGGGTTAGGTCCGATCTGTACGGAAAGGATCTTCTCACCTGTGGAAGCTGCCCCCCCGTCAGTTTCTGCATCTGCTGCAGGTTCTTCACCAGTTTCTGCTGCTTCTTCTGTGCTTTCAGCCGGTGCTGCAGGTTCTTCTGTTGAAGTATTACCGCAGGCTGTTACACCGACAACCATAACTGCTGCCAGAAAAAGAGCCATTACTCTTTTTTTCATAATGTTTCCTCCTTATGATATTTTATGATAAAAAAGTGTATCACTTTTCAGTGTTACCATATTTCATGGCATTTGTCAATAGTCAACCCGCAGTATTTGGCAGGCCAACTTTGTTTACTCTGAACACGGCGCCCGGCTCATTGCCTGCGGTAATCCATATCAGTTAATTTTATCCAGATTATGACATGCCGCAAAGTGGTTCTTCTCCACTTCCTTCCATTCCGGCACTTTCTGCGCGCACTCTTCCGTAGCGTAGGGACATCTGGTGCGGAAGGTACAACCGGAAGGCGGATTTAAAGGACTGGGTACATCTCCTTCTAAAACAATACGGTTGCTCTCTCTCGCCTTCTTCGGATCCGCAATTGGGATCGCCGAAATCAGGCTCTTTGTATAAGGATGCAGAGGCCTGTCAATCAACTCATAGCTGTTCGCCAACTCCACCATTCTGCCCAGATACATCACACCAATACGGTTCGATATATGTTTCACCGCTGACAGATCATGGGCAATAAACAGATAGGTCAGGCCCATCTGTGCCTGTAAATCCTCAAACATGTTGATCACCTGCGCCTGAATAGATACATCTAACGCTGAAATCGGCTCGTCGCAGACGATAAACTCCGGATTTACCGCAAGAGCTCTGGCAATTCCCACACGCTGTCTCTGTCCGCCGGAAAATTCGTGGGGATAACGATTGGCATGCTCGGAATTCAGCCCCACCTTCTCCAACATCTGGATGATCATGTTGTAACGTTCTTTGTCATCTGCTGCCAGTTTATGCACATCGATGGCTTCCCCCACGATATCACCTACCGTCATACGGGGATCCAGGCTTGCGTAGGGATCCTGAAATACGATCTGCATCCGTTTCCTGAAAGGCAGCATCTTCGGGAATTCCTTTTTGTCTACATCAAATACTGTCTCACCGTCAAAGGTAAATCTGCCCCCTGTGGGATCATAGAGACGCAACATCGTGCGCCCGGTTGTGGTCTTACCGCAGCCGGATTCTCCTACCAAACCGAGGGTTTCTCCTTTCTCAATAAAAAAGGACACATCATCCACCGCGCGGACAAATTTTCTTCCGTTGCCGAACCCGCCTGCCGGAAAATACTGGCGCAGATGTTCTACTTCAATAAAATGTTCACTCATGGGATGCTCCTTTCTCCATTTCTTCTTTCTGGTTCAGCCAGCACTGTGTATAATGCACCTCTCCAAACTCTGTGACAGGCGGCATCTGGCTTAAACAGATCTTCATGGCCTCGTCGCATCTGGGTGCAAAAGGACAGCCCTTTGGCGGATTCAACATGTCCACGGGCGTCCCCTCGATCGGAACAAGCCGTTCGTGTTCTTTCGTATCCAGTCTCGGAATGGAGCGAATCAGTCCCTTTGTGTACTGATGCTTCGGATTGTAAAAAATATCATCCGTAGTGCCATATTCTACGATATTTCCCGCATACATAACCGCTATTCTCTCACACATGCTGGCAACAACGCCGAGATCATGGGTGATCATAATAATGGCCATGCCCAGTTTATCCTTCAATTCCATCATCAGTTCCAGAATCTGTGCCTGAATCGTCACATCGAGCGCCGTCGTCGGTTCGTCCGCAATCAGAAGCTTCGGCTCACAGGCCAGAGCGATAGCAATCATAACACGCTGCCGCATACCGCCGGAAAGCTCATGAGGATACTGTTTCAAACGCTTTTCAGGTTCATTGATGCCCACTAACTCGAGCAGTTCTTTCGCCCGTTCCCTCGCTTCCTGCTTCGACTTATCCGTATGCAAACGGATCACTTCCACGATCTGATTGCCTACTGTATAAACCGGATTTAAACTTGTCATGGGATCCTGGAAAATAATAGAAATCTCGTTTCCGCGGATAGCCCGCATTTCCTTCTCCGACATATTTTCGATCTGGTGTCCGTTAAAATTCAGATTTCCGCCCAAAAGCTTTCCCGGGTGAGCGGTCAGCCCCATCAGAGAGTATGCCGTAACGGATTTTCCCGAACCGCTCTCTCCTACGATACCTAACACTTCCCCCTCTTTCAAATGAATGGAAACATCATTAAGCGCCTTTACTTCTCCCGCAGGAGTAAAGAAAGATAGCCGTTCATTTTTTATATCAACAAGATATTCTGCCATTCTTAACCTCCAAATTATTGTCAAGCGAAAACAGTTATTTTCACTCTCGCCTTCTCTAATCTTTTAACTTCGGATCAAACGCATCCCGCAGACCATCCCCGAACAGGTTAAAGCTTAAAATGATCAAACTGATCAGAATTGCCGGAATAAATAACAGATAAGGGTAAGTATTCATACCGTTGATCGCATCGGAAGCAAGCGAACCCAGGGAAGGGAGTGGTACTGCCACACCCATGCCGAGGAAACTTAAGAAACTTTCCGTAAAAATGGAAGAAGGGATCTGCAGCGTCGTCGTCACGATCAATGTGCCGATACAGTTTGTCAGAAGGTGCTTTTTGATGATCCTGCCGTTTCCGACACCTAAAGCCCTTGCCGCCGTTACATATTCGCTCTCCTTTAATGTCAGGATCTGGCTTCGCACCATTCTCGACATACCAACCCAGTAGAGCAGCGCAAACACCAGGAAGATACTGATCAGGTTTGTTCCCACCACATTGATCCAGGAAAAACCCGGTACCATAGCCAGCTGTTTCAGCGGATCATCCAGAGCAAACTTTAACAGCACAATCAGCAGAATATCCGGGATCGTGTAGATAATATCCACAATACGCATCATGATAAGATCCACCCAGCCGCCGAAGAATGCGGCAACGGAACCGTAAATCGAACCGATGATCAGAATAATGCCGGTGGCAATCAGGCCGACCAACAGGGAGATACGGCTGCCCATCATAACACGGATCGCGTAATCACGCCCCATCTTATCTGTTCCGAAAATATGCGGAAATACTTTTTCTCCTGCGTCGATCCTCTCCTGTTCTCCCGCCGAATATTCCATCGGTCCCAGGTTGTTTGCCCCCTTGATCTGTTCCTTGTAACTGTAAGGATAAAATGAGGGAACAATAAACGAAAATATCATCACCAGTATAATAACGATCAAAGAGACCATGGCCACTTTATTTCTGCGCAGACGGCGTATACCGTCCTTCCAGAAGCTTACGCTTTCACGCATAATAACCTGACTCTGTTTTTCCTCCTCCGTAGCGGGAAGAAAATCTTCAGGCTTTAGTTTTAACTGAAAACTTAAAGGATTCTCTTTCATTTTATCGATTTGCCTTTCTAATTTTATGTTTTCACTTCATACGGGAACCGCTGCGATTTGCAAAGCAAATCGCACCGTAGCGGATCATTTCTCCCACAAAGAAATGATCCTTTATTTTAATTTGATTCGCGGATCCACGATCTTGTAAACGATATCCACCATCACATTCATAATAATGACAAGCGTTGCAAGGAAAATAGTAGTTCCCATGATCATCGTATAATCACGACCGTTGATGGCTTTGATAAATTCTCCGCCAAGTCCGGGAATAACAAAGATTTTCTCCACCACAAAACTTCCTGTGATCGTGTAGGCAAGCATTGGCCCTACATAAGTAACTACCGGAAGGATCGCATTACGCAGCGCATGCTTAAACAGAATCACGCCCCCTGCAAGGCCTTTTGCCCGCGCCGTACGCATATAATCCTGCCCCAGCACGTCCAACATGGAAGAACGCATCAGTCTCATAATATATGCCGTCGGATAAAAAGAAAGTGCTGTCACCGGCATGATATAATGTTTCGCCGTCTCCAGCCCGATGGTAGGCAGAATCGCCAGCTTCACCCCCAGAAAATACATTAACACAGTACAGATCACAAAGCTGGGCACTGCAATACCACAGGTTGCCACCACGCTGATCACACTGTCCGCAAATTTTCCCCTGTTTAATGCGGCAAAACATCCAAGCGGAATTCCCAGAATCAGAGAAACCAGAACACAAGATCCGCCAAGTCTTGCAGATACCGGAAATCTTGATATGATAATAGAGGTAACCGTACGCCCTCTCTGTTTCAAACTGTCACCGAAATCGCCATGCATTGCATCCATCATATAGGTAAAATATCTCTGGGACATCGGTTTGTCCAGACCATATTTTGCTTCCAGTGCAGCCGTTGCCTGAGGACTGATCGCTTTTTCTGACAGGAACGGACCGCCCGGTACCATGTTCATCAGAAAGAAGGTAAGTGTCGCAACTGCCCAGATCGTCACAATCCCCAAAACAATTCTTTTAACGATGTACTTAAACATAGTTAAAACTCCTTTACTCTTCTCTTGTTTTTACGAAATACGCCACATATGTAACCCCGCCTGATTCGACTTTGTTATTTTATTATCAAAATAATATTCCATGACGCACCGATACTTTATCACACTAATCTACGATAGCACAAAAATCCTCTGGTGTCCAATGTTTCATGGGTTTTCCAGAAATTTTCTGCAAATTTTTCTAATAAATGGAAACTGACAGGCAGTTTTATTATGTAAATTTATATATAACTCTGCAGAAATTATAAAAAACAGAAAAATGGCCTGGTGTACTATCAGCAGGCAGTTGACCAACTCTTCACCATTGTGCTATTGTAAAATTTATACTATAAATTTTGAAAGGACTATGAAAATTTTATGATACAGCAGCAGGATAACATTCATAATAATGTGTCAAACAACACCATTCTCATTGTAGAAGATGACCCGGCTCTGCTCACGGGACTTTGCAGAGCTCTTGCGACAGATCAGTATGAGACAGCTGGATGCCATAATCTTTCTGAGGCAAAAAAACTCCTTCAGAAAAGTTCCTATGCTCTGATTCTTCTTGATATAAATCTGCCGGACGGCAGCGGATTTGATTTTCTGCAGGAGATCAGACAGAATTTTTCCACACCCGTCATTCTTTTAACCGCCAATGACATGGAGACGGATATTGTAACAGGTCTGGAACTTGGTGCCGAAGATTATATCACAAAGCCTTTTTCTCTCGCCGTGCTGCGTGCCAGAGTAAACGCCGTTTTGCGCAGAAACAGCCCGGAAAAGCCGACCGTCGATTTTGTGACGGAAGAGTATCACTTTTATTTTGATCATATGGATTTTTTCTGCGGCAGTGAAAAAGTCGAATTAAGCAAAACAGAACAGAAATTGCTGCGTCTGTTGATCGAAAATGCCGGTATTACCCTAAGCCGAGACAAACTGATCGATTCTGTGTGGACTGACGGAGCAGAATATGTAGATGAAAATGCCCTTTCTGTCGCTATAAAAAGACTGCGGGACAAACTGCATGCCCAGAATCATATAAAAACGGTTTATGGAATCGGATACGTCTGGCAAATAAAATAGCAATCTTAGCTTTACTGCAAATTCGGAAATTCCGGAGGAAGCTTCATGAACTGTATTTTTATTTTACTGTTATTTTTATGTGTTTTTCTCTCTATTATTACAATTTTTTTCTACCACCTTCATACGCTGCGCATGATACGCCGTCTGGAGGATATGATCGATGCCGCCATCGACAATTCCTTTACAGAATATACTTTTGACGAGAGCAGACTTTCCGCTCTGGAAAGCCGTTTTGCCAAATATCTTTCCGCCTCTGAGACTTCCCGCAAAAATATAGAAGCGGAAAAGAACAACATAAAAGAACTGATCTCTGATATTTCTCATCAGACAAAAACGCCTGTCGCAAATATTCTGCTGTATGCCGAATTACTGGGAGAACAGAATCTGCCGCCGGAAGCAGGACAGTATGTCTCCTTTTTGACGCTGCAGGCTGAAAAATTGAACTTTTTAATTTCTACTCTGGTAAAATTATCCCGCCTGGAAACGGGAATTCTTACACTGTCCCCAAAAAAGACAGCTGTTTTTCCCATGCTGGAAGAACTCGTATCACAGTATTCTCCCCAAGCGCAGGAAAAGGGGCTTTTTTTGTCTCTAAAACAGCAGGATCCGGAAAACGAAACTGCGAATCCCGCCGCTGTTTTCGATGAAAAATGGACGATGGAAGCTATCGCAAACCTTATTGATAATGCCATAAAATACACAGAAAGGGGTAACATTACTCTGTCTGTCAGCTCTTATGAAATGTTTCTCTGTATTCAGGTAACAGATACCGGTATCGGTATTCCGGAACAAGAGTATTCTAAAATATTTTCCCGTTTTTACCGCTCTGAAGCCGTTCATGAAAAACCCGGTGTCGGCATCGGTCTGTTTCTGGCCAGAGAGGTCATTATGCTGGAAAACGGTTATATCAAAGTATCCTCCAGACCGGGAAAGGGATCTGTTTTTTCTGTTTATCTTCCTCTTTGATGGTATCATTATTTTTTTCACATGTCTGTTTCGCCTCTATCAAAAAAATTGTGACAGAATGGAAACTGTATTTGAAGATGTAGATCTCTTAAAAAGGGTAGTTGCCGATCACAGCGAAAAACTGCAAAAACTGGCATGATCTCAAAAATTTTTCATGCAAAAACTTATCTTTAGCAATTTCTACTTACACTTTTGCATGTAATCTTTCATTTGAATAATCAAGAGAATTCTTTCTTACAAAACTGTCATAATCTTTTTTATTCCGGAAAGAATCTGGTAAGATTGTTATGAAAAAATAGTACTATACAAAGTCATGCGAGAGCGGGTAAGATTTAGATATCCGCACAAAAAGAAAAAGCATGACATAGAAAGGAGACTATTTTTCTATGGCTATCTTGTCAACAACAAATCTCAAAAAAATTTACGGAAACGGTGAGAACGCGGTACATGCTCTGGACGGCGTGACGCTCTCCATTGAGCCGGGCGAATTTGCAGCGATTGTCGGTACTTCCGGCAGCGGTAAATCCACACTTCTGCATATGTTGGGGGGGCTGGACAGACCTACTTCCGGCACTGTAACCGTAGACGGTAAAGATATCTTTTCTTTAAAAGAAGAAGCTTTGACGATTTTCAGACGGCGTAAAATCGGCTTTGTGTTCCAGAATTACAATCTGGTACCGGTGCTGAACGTCTATGAAAACATTGTGCTGCCCATTCAGCTTGACGGCAACGAACCGGACAGCGCCTACATCGACAATATCATCGAAACGCTGGGACTTTCCGAAAAGCTTTCCAATCTCCCGAATAATCTCTCGGGCGGTCAGCAGCAGAGAGTGGCCATCGCAAGAGCCATCGCCTCCAAACCTGCCATTATCCTGGCGGATGAACCCACCGGCAATCTGGATAGCAAGACTTCTCAGGATGTGCTGGGTTTATTAAAGCTGACCAGTCAGAAATTTTCTCAGACCATCGTTATGATCACCCACAATGAGGAGATCGCTCAGCTCGCTGACCGGATCATCCGCATTGAGGATGGCAGGATCGTAACCAGAGAGAATATGTGAGGAAGGAGGCGTATCCATGAGAGTAGCAAACAAAAAATGTATCCGCAGGCTTGCCTTCAAAAATCTGCAGTCTGCAAAACTGCGCAACCTGATCACAGTTATCGCCGTTGCCCTGACTACGGTCCTTTTTACGACGCTTTTTACGATAGCTTTATCCATGGTGGAAAACTTTCAGCAGAGCAATTTCAGACAGGTGGGCACTTACGCTCACGGAATTTTTAAGGAATTGACGAAAGAACAGTTCGACGAACTGAAAGATGATCCTTTAATCAAAGAATGGGGACTGCGCCGCCTAGCAGGCCTGGCCACAGACGATGTCTTCAATAAATCCCAGGTGGAAGTCAGCTATATGGATGAAAATTACGCAAAATCTGGCTTTACCACCCCTACTGTGGGACATCTTCCCGAGGAAGGAACCAATCAGGCGGCAACGGATCTGAAAGTATTATCGTTGCTCGGCGTGGAGCCTGAGCTTGGAAATGAATTCACTATCACCATCGATGTAGACGGCACAGAGACGACAGAAACCTTCACTCTTTGCGGCTACTGGGAGTATGATGAGGTCACGGTGGCAAACCATATCGTCATGGCGGAAAGCCGTCTTGATGAGATTCTCAAAAAATGCAACAATCAGAATCGCAACGGCAGAACCGGATCCTATCAGCTCAACGTCATGTTCCGGAATGCCTCCTCCATCGAAAACGACTTAAAAACCGTCCTGACCAAACACGGGTTTCAAAATGATGAAGTGGGAAAAGACAATTACATCAAACTCGGCATCAACTGGGGTTACGTGGGAGCACAGCTTTTTGATTCCATGGATTTTTCCGTTATCCTTGGCATCATAGCGGTGGTCATCCTGATCATTTTCACCGGATATCTGATCATCTACAATATTTTCCAGATCTCAGTGGCAGGAGATATCAGGAATTACGGTCTTTTGAAAACCATAGGCACTACCGGAAAGCAGATTAAAAAGATCGTCATGATGCAATCGCTGTTTCTCTCGGTGATCGGTATCCCCATGGGACTTCTCCTTGGCTACGGAACCGGCGTGCTTCTTGCGCCTGTCGTCATAGGAGCAACGTCGGACAACGACAGCATTTACTACGCCTCCGCTTCCGCAAATCCGGCTATCTTTATCGGCGCGGCACTTTTTTCTGTCATCACAGTGCTGATTTCCTGCAGGAAGCCGAGTAAAATGGCGGGAAAAGTCTCTCCGATAGAAGCTCTGCGCTACACGGAGCAAGATCACCTCTCCAAAAAGAAAAAGATGAAAAAAGTGTCGAAAAAAGGGATCTCTATTTTTTCCATGGCATATGCCAATATGGGAAGAAACCGGAAAAAAACTTTTGTTACCGTATTATCCATGTCTCTCTCCATCGTACTTTTTATCCTGACAGTTATTCTGTCAAACGGCTTCAGCATGGAAAAATATCTGAGCAAACAAATCAGCACGGATTTTATTGTCGCGGATGCCAGCTATTTTAATGTGCGGATGCACTGGGGGGACAGAACGCCTGTGTCGGATGATATCGTTGCACTGTTGGAAAATATGGACGGTATCACAGGTGCCGGAAAAACTTACGGAGAAGCAGACTTTTTTGTCTACGATTTTATTGAGGAAGATTATATCAGAAACGGCCGTCTGTCGAGATATTACAGTGCCGAAGATATCGAGCACTACATCAGTTCCATGCCAAGAGAAGGAAACCAGATTTTAAACGAGATAGACATCTATGGAATGGATGAGTTCTGTCTGAACAAACTGAAAGTGTGGGATGGAGATATCTCCCGCCTGAAAACCGAAGAAAATGTGATAGCCGCCGTTTATTTCGAGGACGACTACGGCAATATGAAAGACTGGACGAACTGGGCGAAAGTCGGTGACACGGTTAAGATCCGATACAGTAAGGAGACCGAATATTATGATACACAGACAGGAGAAATATACGAGGCGGACAATTTAGACAGCCTGCCAGCAACCGCTTCCATATCCCAGCGCCCCAAGGAAGGGACATTCAAGGACATGGAATACGAGGTCGCCGCTGTCGTCTCCATACCAACCAGCCTGAATTATCGCTTCTACGCCAATGAGCAGTTTGTCCTAAACTCCGAGCAGTTCATCAGAGATACCGGTACTTCCGTGCCGATGTACTATACCTTTGATATGATGGACGATGAGGCTGTCAAACAGAATATGGAACATTTTATAGCGGACTATACGAACAATGTGGATCCCTCTCTGGACTATGAGAGCCGTTATACTTACGCCGGGGAATTTGAATCCTTCCGCAATATGTTTCTGCTGATGGGTAGTATTTTAAGCTCTATCGTAGGGCTGATCGGCATTCTGAACTTCTTAAACGCTGTTCTCACCGGTATTATCACCCGCCACAGAGAATTTGCCATGCTGCAGTCCATCGGTATGACCGGAAAACAGCTGAAGAAAATGCTGGTGCTGGAAGGGCTTTACTATACTCTGGGATCCGTCGTTATTTCATTTATTCTGGCGGTTATCTCCAGTCCGCTCGCCGCAAATGTGATAGAGAACATGTTCTGGTTTTTTGAATATCATTTTATGATAACGCCGCTTTTTATCACGATACCGATCTTCGCACTGCTTGGTATCCTGCTGCCACTGATCAGTTATAGATTTCTCTCCAAAAAATCTATTGTGGAGAGGCTCAGAGAAGTGGAGTAAATACAAACTATAAAAATATTCCTTCCGCAATCACCAGTTTGCGGAAGGAATATTTTATATGGAAAATAATATATTATCTACTTCTATCTGCAATTAACTTTTTCACTTCTTCCCTGTCAGGCATCACCCGAAGCGCTCCTTTTCTTGTCGTAATAATGGAAGCAGCCCCGTTTGCGAAAGTAAGCATTTCCTTCAAGTCATCTTCCGACAGATCACTCAATCCTTTTTCCAATACATAATTTAAAATACAGCCGCCAAACGTATCTCCTGCTCCTGTTGTTTCAATGGTATTTTCCTGTAAGAAAGGCATTACTTCCACTATAATTTCTTCCCCGTTTTCCGGTTTTTTATAATATGCCCTGCTGCCTTCCTTTCCAAGAGAAACCAGAATAAGCGGAATGCTATTTTCCTCCCGGATTTTCTTTACTCCTGCCGTATAATCTTCTTCCCCGGTGAGCCACTGAATCTCATTATCCGAAATTTTCAGAATATCGCATTTTGTCAGGCCGTAAAGTACCTGCTTTTTCGCATCATCCAGACTGTTCCATAGAGGCTCCCTCAAATTAGGATCAAAAGAGATAAGCGCTCCTGCCTTTTTTGCTTCATCGATGGCAAATTTTGTGGCTTCTCTCACTTTCTGGTGTGTCATGGACAGTGTTCCAAAATGGAAAATTTTTGTACTCTGCAATAAAGATACATCAATCTCATCCTTTGTCAGCATCATATCCGCGCCGGGATTTCTGTAAAATGAAAAATCTCTGTCTCCGTCCTCAAAAGTCTGCACAAATGCAAGCGTAGTTCTGGCTTCCTTATCAATGATAAGATTTGCCGTATCGATCCCTACTTCATCCAGCACTTTTTTCAGTTTATTTCCAAAAATGTCATCGCCGACTTTACCGATAAATCCAACCTTTTTTTCCAGCTTATTTAACATAGCCAGAACATTGCAGGGAGCTCCGCCCGGATTTGCCTCAAACAGTGTATTTCCCTGACCGGATACCCCATTATCTGTCATATCGATCAGTAATTCACCCAATGCAATCACATCAAATTTTTTTTCCATTTTCCCTGTCTCCCTCCTATAATTGTTCTTTTTCCATTTTACAGTACAGTAATCACTCATTTACTGCAAAAAATTCACTGCTGATTTTATATCTGTAAAAATTACTTTGATTCTTCTTTATTATTCTCTTCAACTACTCCTTCCGGTTTTTCTTCCTCAGTCTCCTCACCTTCAATTTTTTCGCGCACTTTCGCTATCTTTGCAACTTTTACGCCCTTTTCCAGATTGATCAGTTTTACGCCTGTGGTAATTCTGCCAAGTACGGACACATCACTCATTCGAATTTGAATAATAATTCCTTCTGTCGTGATCATCATGATCTCATGTTCTTCGTTGACAGCTTTTACACCTACGACATTTCCTGTCTTTTCCACGATCTTATAACATTTGATACCTTTACCGCCCCGGCGCTGCACTGCAAATTCATTGATATTTGTCCGTTTACCCATGCCGTTTTCGGAAACGATCAACAATTCATCGCCCTGGGTATTGAGCTGCATACCGATCACTTCATCTCTGTCTGCAAGATTCATACCGATCACACCCATGGAACTTCTGCCGGTATTTCTGACATCTGTCTCTTTAAACCGGATACACATACCAAATTTTGTGACAAGCAGAATTTCCGTATCCCTGTTGGTCGTCTTCACTTCGATCAGCTCATCGTCATCCCGCAGATTGATGGCAATCAGCCCATTTTTCCGCACATTGCTGTACTCCACAATAGAAGTCTTTTTTACAATACCTTTCTTTGTAACCATAAACAGATTCTGATCATCATCATATGTCGTCACGGGAATCATCGCGGAAATTTTTTCTCCGGGATTTAACTGCAGCAGATTGATGATAGCCGTTCCTCTGGCAGTTCTCCCCGCCTCCGGGATCTCATAGGCTTTCATCCGATAAACTCTGCCCAGATTTGTAAAAAACATTACATACTGATGGGTATCCATCATCAGAAGATCCTCAATATAATCTTCCTCAATAGTGGTCATACCCTTAATGCCCTTTCCTCCTCTGTTCTGGGTTTTAAAATTGTCCACTGTCATGCGCTTGATATAACCAAGACTTGTCATGGCGATCACCGTATTTTCTCTCGGAATCAGATCTTCCATATTGATATCATAGACATCGAAACCGATCTTACTTCTCCTGTCATCGCCATACTTATCCGCAATCACCTGAATTTCTGTCTTAATGACGCCGAGAAGCAGTTTTTCATCGGCGAGGATCGCTTTTAATTCTTTGATTTTGGCCATCAGTTCCTTATGTTCATTTTCTAACTTTTCCCGTTCCAGACCTGTCAGAGCCCGCAGCCGCATATCTACGATAGCCTGCGCCTGAACATCGGTAAACTCAAATCTCTCGATTAAATTTGATTTTGCTTCCGCTGTGGAAGCACTGGCTCTGATGATCCGGATCACTTCATCAATATGATCAAGAGCCTTCAAAAGGCCCTGCAAAATATGATCCCGCTCTTCTGCTTTATTCAGATCATACTTTGTCCTTCTCGTCACAACATCTTTCTGATGCTCCAGGTAATAAGTTAACATGTCTAGCAGATTCATCACCTTCGGTTGATTATCCACAAGAGCGAGCATATTCACGCCAAAAGAATCCTGAAGCTGGGTATGCTTATAAAGCTGATTTAAAATGACATTGGCATTGGCATCTTTTCTCAACTCAATAACGATCCTCATACCTTCTCTGCTGGATTCATCCCGCAGATCGGTAATTCCGTCAATTCTTTTATTTTTTACAAGATCGGCGATCTTCAAAACAAGATTGGCCTTATTGACCATATAAGGAAGCTCTGTCACAATAATACGTGTTTTTCCGTTGCTCATCGTCTCCATATCCGTCACGGCACGTACCCTGACTTTTCCTCTGCCTGTCCGATAAGCTTCCTCGCTGCCTCTGGTACCGAGAATCACGCCGCCGGTAGGAAAATCCGGCGCCTTCACAAGAGGAAGTATTTCCTCTATCTCCGTTTTTCTCTCCTCATTGACCTGATTATCAATAATTTTCACGACAGCGCTTATCACTTCCCTCAGATTATGAGGGGGGATGTTTGTAGCCATACCTACCGCAATTCCCGTAGTACCATTTACCAGAAGATTTGGATAACGGCTTGGCAGAACCACAGGCTCTTTCTCCGTATTATCAAAGTTAGGAACAAAATCAACGGTATTTTTATTGATATCCGCAAGCAGCTCCATGGAAATTTTTGAAAGTCTTGCCTCCGTGTAACGCATGGCAGCGGCGCCATCGCCGTCCATGGAACCGAAGTTTCCATGTCCGTCCACAAGAGGATATCTTGTAGACCACTCCTGCGCCATATTGACAAGTGCGCCATAAATAGAACTGTCCCCGTGAGGATGGTATTTACCCATCGTATCACCGACAATACGGGCACTTTTTCTGTGCGGTTTATCAGGACCGTTATTCAATTCGATCATGGAATAAAGCACACGTCTCTGCACAGGCTTTAATCCGTCTTTTACATCCGGAAGCGCTCTCGCCGCTATAACGCTCATTGCATAATCGATATAGGAATCTTCCATTTTCTTTTTCAGGTCTACTTCTTCTATTTTATCAAAATCGAAGATCTGATCATCCATATTTCCTCACATTCTGCCGTCAGGAAGCGGCACTGAAACTAAATTATTTTTATGCAAAAATCTGCATTTTCCTGCAGTAATTATATATCCAGATTTTTCACAAACTTCGCATTCTCTTCGATGAAGATCCGTCTCGGTTCCACTTTATCACCCATCAGCGTATTGAAAGTCAGATCGATCTCCGCCTCATTTTCCTCATCCATATTCACACGAAGTAAAATCCTTCTCTCGGGATCCATAGTTGTCTCCCAGAGCTGGTCCGCATCCATCTCTCCCAAACCTTTGTAACGCTGTATCTTGTTATTCTGATCTCTTCCCACTTCATCCAGAATACCGTTCAACTCATCATCGCTGTAAGCATACCATATCTTATTGCCCTTTTCCAATTTATAGAGAGGCGGTTTTGCAAGGTAAACATGCCCCTGTTTGATCAATTCCGGCATAAACCGGTAAATAAAAGTCAACATCAGCGTCGCAATATGCGCGCCGTCCACATCGGCATCCGTCATGATAATAATTTTATCATAGCGCAGTTTACTGATATCAAAATCTTCATGGATCCCTGTACCGAAAGCAGTAATCATGGATTTGATCTCTTCATTTCCATAGATCCTGTCAAGTCTCGCCTTCTCCACATTCAGAATCTTACCGCGAAGCGGTAAAATCGCCTGCGTTGCACGGCTTCTGGCTGTCTTTGCGGATCCTCCGGCGGAATCTCCCTCCACAATATAAATTTCACAATTTTTCGGATCCTTATCGGAACAGTCTGCCAGTTTACCGGGCAGTGTGCTTCCTTCCAGAGCCGTTTTTCTTCTTGTCAGATCTCTCGCCTTTCTGGCAGCCTCTCTGGCACGCTGAGCCATAATGGATTTTTCACAGATCACCTTGGCGACAGCAGGATTCTGTTCCAAAAAATAGGTGAGCTGTTCGCTGACAATGCTGTCCACCGCACCTCTTGCCTCAGAATTTCCAAGTTTCTGTTTTGTCTGCCCCTCAAACTGGGGATCCTCAATTTTCACACTGACGATAGCTGTCAGTCCTTCTCTGATATCCTCACCGGAAAGATTCTGCTCAGATTCTTTTAACAGTTTCGTACTTCTGGCATAATCATTCATAGTCTTTGTCAGAGCATTTCTGAATCCTACAAGATGCGTACCGCCTTCCGGCGTATTGATATTATTGACAAAGGTATATACACTCTCATTGTAGGCGTCGTTATGCTGCATTGCCACTTCCACATAGACATTATTCTTTTTTCCTTCGAAATACATAATATCATTGTAGAGGGACTCTTTACTGTTGTTCAGATATTTTACAAACTCCCTGATTCCCCCCTCATAATGAAACTCCCTTGTTTTCTCAGGATCTTCCCTTTTATCCGTAAGCCTTATTTTCAGGCCTTTTGTCAGAAAAGCAGTTTCACGCAGTCTTGTCTTTAATACGTCAAAATCATAGACCGTATCTTCAAAAATAGTTTTATCCGGCTTAAAAATAACCTTTGTTCCGGATTTATTCTGATCACATTCGCCAACAACTTTCAGAGGATAGCAGACTTTTCCTCTCTCATAACGCTGTTTATATATTTTTCCTTCACTGCATATTTCCACTTCCAGCCAGTCGGAAAGAGCATTCACAACAGACGCACCCACACCGTGAAGCCCACCGGAAACCTTATATCCTCCGCCGCCGAATTTTCCGCCGGCGTGCAGAATCGTAAATACCACTTCCACCGCGGGAATACCTGCTTTATGATTGATTCCCACCGGAATACCGCGGCCGTTGTCTATTACCGTAATCGAATTATCTTCATTGATAAACACATCGATCACGCTGCAGAATCCGGCCAAAGCTTCATCCACGGAATTATCCACAATCTCATAAACAAGATGATGAAGTCCTCTCAGAGAAGTAGTTCCAATATACATACCAGGTCTCTTTCTTACCGCCTCAAGACCTTCCAGAATCTGGATCTGATCAGCACCATATTCTTCCTTATTTTTTTCAATTCCCATTTAAATTGTCCTTTCTGCTCCTGACAGTCTTATTTATAAAGACCGATGCATTGATCACAGTATATTTACTGTAACAGTTCAGGCTTCAATGTTACTCACTGAATAATCTATGAAATATCTATCATTCCATTCACTACCTTAAACACTTTATTGATTTCAAACCGATTCTTCACAAATTCGTCCAGACCGGTACAGGTGATGATCGTTTGAATAGCTCCGATACTGTTCAGCAGATAGTTCTGTCTGTTACTGTCCAGTTCCGACAACACATCATCGAGTAACAAAACAGGCGTATCTTTTATGGATTTTTTCACCAGCTCTATCTCCGATAATTTTAAAGAAAGCGCCGCTGTACGCTGCTGCCCCTGAGAACCAAACCTGCGGATATCAATATCATTTACAATAAAGATAATATCGTCTCTGTGAGGACCTACCGTACTCTGTTTCAGTATCATATCCTTTTCCTGACTTTTCTTTAATCTTTCCTCAAAATCATCTATTTCCACATTTTTTTCATATAAAATCCTGATCTTTTCTTTTCCGCCGGACAATTTTGCATGCAGTTCACTGATGATATCACAAAGCTGGGAAATAAAAATTTCACGCCGTTCTATCACTTTAGCGCCGAAAGAAACAAGCTGAGAATCCCAGATAGAAAGCGTTTCCTTTAACCCTGGCTTCATGGAGAGATCTTTTAACAGTTTATTTCTCTGATTAACAATCTTATTATAATGATTTAAATTATACAGATAAAAAGAATCCAGCTGACAAAGTTCCATATCAATAAAACGCCTTCTCTCAGCAGGGCCGTTTTTAATAATACTCAGATCTTCCGGTGAAAAAAAAACTACATTTAAAAGCCCCATCAGATCCGCGGCTTTCTTTATCCGTTGGCTGTCGATCGCAATGCCCTTTGTCTTTCCTTTTCGCAGATGCATATCGATCTGTCGCGTAATTTCTTCTTTGAACAGATAACTTCTGATATGCGCTTCCTCATGGCCAAACTGAATAATATCCTGATCCTTGCTGCCTTTATGAGATTTTGTTGTAGCTGTCATAAAAATGGCTTCAAGAATATTCGTCTTTCCCTGAGCATTATCGCCATAAAAGATATTGGTACCATTGTCAAAATCAAGCTGCAATGTATTATAATTTCTGAAATTCTGAAGTTCCAGAGATTTTATGATCATAAAATAGCTGCTTCCTTATTCTGGTTGTAGTCAGATATCTCTCTATAGCAGGATATATTACTACAGAACTGTATTACTATTTCAACATCGATTCAAATATAAAACATTAACTTTTTATAATATATTGATTTCCATCATAAGAAAATATATCATCCTTATAAAGTTTTCTACCGCGGCGCAACTCCACCTCATCATTTACAGTTACCGCTCCATCCTGAATCACAAATTTCGCGTCCAGGCCGGAATCCACTGCGCCGGCAAGCTTTAACGCCTGTCCTAATTTAATAAATTCATCTTTTATTTTAATTTCCTTCATTGAAATGACTGCTCCGGTATTTATCAAAATGTTCTTTTGCTCTAAGATACTGTCGTAAAGTTAACAGGCAGTATCATGTAGACATAACTGTCCTCAGAATCCTTTATAAAGCAGGGAGCCTTTGGATTTACGAGGTAGATATCCACCTCCTCTTCATCAATTACACGCAGAGCATCAATAAAAAATTTAGGATTAAATCCTATCATTAAGTCCTTACCGTTTTTAGAAATATCAATTACTTCCCGCATACTTCCTATTGTTGAATTGATCTTCAATTCCATGTTTTCATCAGTTATATTGATTATAATAGGCTTTTTATCTCCCTCTTTCACGAGCAGAGTCGCTCTGTCAATACTGTCAAGCAGCTTTCTTTTATTGATAGTAACTTTAGTTTCATAATCTGAAGAAAGCATTTGATCTATGCTGAAATAATCTCCCTCTATCAATCTGGAAACTACTGTTGTATTATCAAATTCAAATACAATATGCTTGTTGGTAAAGAAGATAACTACATCTTTATCCATATCTCCAGATAATATTTTACTGATTTCATTTAAAGCTTTTCCGGGCACTACTACTTTTTTCTTTGGATAAGAATTTTTTAAATAAACTTTCCTGACAGAAATTCTATGTCCATCAGAAGAGGCCACACGCAGTTTGTCTTCATTTACTTCAAATAATTCACCTGTTATAATCTTGTTCGTATCATTATCAGAGATAGAAAAAATCGTTTGGCGAATCAGTTCTCTTAACGTAAACTGTGATATCATAATAGAATCCAGTTTTTCTATACTGGGAAGATAAGAGAAATCTTCTCCTGATTTTCCTACAATTTTTATATTGGCATTTCCACTGGTAATAACTGTCTGATAAGTATCATCCGTTTCTATTCTGATATCACCATCAGGAAATTTACGGACAATTTCCAAAAATATTTTGGCATCCAGTGCTACAATACCGGGTTCTATTATATTTCCTTCCACAATTGTCTCAATACCAAGTTCCATATCATTTGCTGTTAATTTTATATCATGAGAAGCATTTATTAAAATGCACTGTAAAATAGACATTGTCGTTTTTCCAGGAACAGCTTTTGATACTGTCTGAACACCGTTTAAAAGATTTAATCTTGAACATACTAATTTCATTTGTGCATAATCCTTTCTTTTTTATAAAAGTTATATGGTTTATATGTGTGTCGCAAAATAACTCTATATAAGTAATGTATTTCGTAATCAATAGTAATAACAGATGTCGAAATGTTTATAACCCTGAAAATCTTTTAAAACAGGCTTAAAAACGGGATAGTAAAAAGGATGGATAATGACAGAAAAACTTAATAATAACTATCAAGTTATACACTATCATATTTTAAGGTCAATATAAATTTTACAGAAGAGAAAAAGTTATACTGTTATTTCACAATAGATGTTTATAAAATTGTGGAAATATCATGAGGAACTTAAAATATTTTTTATAATGTTGATTTTATTTTTCAGTTCTTCATTAAATTTCATTTCTTCTTCTATTTTTTTGATACCATGAATGATCGTGGTATGATCCTTTTTACCAAGTGTTTTTGCAATATTTGTGAGCGGTGTTTCGATCAGTTCTCTGCAGAGATACATATAAACCTGGCGTGGGATGACAAATTCTACATTTCTTCTCTGAGATTTTATATCTTCAGCAGTAACTTCAAAATGTTCAGCTACAATATTCAGTATCAGGTCTGTTGTTATCTCTTTTGTTTTAGAAGGATATATTACATCTTTTAAGGCATCTTCAGCATGTGCCATTGTCAATTCATCGAGTGGTATTTTATTTATTTTGGAAAAAGCGATTATTTTATTAAAGGCTCCTTCCAGTTCTCTGATGTTTGACTGAATATTATTTGCGATATATTCAAATATTGCGTTATTTATCTTTTTTTCGTAATTTTCTGCATTTTTTAAAAGGATAGCAACTTTTGTTTCATAATCAGGAGACTGGATATCTGCTATCAGTCCCCATTCAAAACGGGATCTGAAACGTTCTTCCAAAGTTTCCATTTCCTTTGGTGGTTTATCGGAAGACAGTACGATCTGTTTGCTTGCACTGTGAAGTACATTAAAAGTGTGAAAAAATTCTTCCTGTGTACTTTCTTTTCCTATAATAAACTGTATATCATCGATCATCAATACGTCAACAGTTCTGTATTTTTCACGTAATTTAGTCATAGTGGCAGCATTACCACTTCTTATTGAATCAATCACTTCATTTGTAAATTGTTCTGATGTGACATAAAGTACTTTCATTTCAGGATTTTGTTCTATAATAAAGTGCCCTATGGAATGCATCAGGTGAGTTTTACCAAGCCCTGCTCCACCATATATAAATAAAGGATTATATACTTCTCCAGGTGACTCCGCTACAGCAAGAGCGGCGGAATGGGCAAATTTATTATTACTTCCGACTACAAATGTATCAAATTTATATTTAGGATTCAGATTAGCTTTTTCATATAAAATGTTGTAAACATTTTTTTTGGAATTTTCAGTAGAAGCAGATTCATCTTCAATATCTTTTTCCAAAATAAAAGTGACCGTACAATCTTTATCCATCATCTCTGTGATAGTTACCTGAAAAAAACTTGTATATTTATTGGAAATATAATTGATGGCATGAGCCTGGTCCATGGGAATGATAATAAGTATATTGTTGTCTTCTGCTTTGTAAAATTTTAGTGGTTCAATCCACGTAGAATAAGAAATATTGGATAACTCATATTCTTTTCTTATGGTTTCTTTAATAAGATTCCATTTTTCCTTCATGGAATCTGAAAAAGTACTTTCCATTTTATTCCCCATTTCCAAATACAGTTTTTTGTTGGTTTCAGTGCTTATTATAATA
>OFFC01000012.1_pt1 | contig 172520 bp, 135 predicted proteins | sample 1521271 | NCBI WGS metagenome assembly OFFC01 (sample SAMEA3504123, study PRJEB24116) | mouse gut metagenome | biome: mouse gut; feature: mouse-associated habitat; material: faeces | place: Denmark | collected 2011 | reverse complement strand
CTCTTTTCTCCCTTCAAAAATCAACAGGACTGCTCTAAGGAATGCTATTTTTTCTATTTCATTTACAATTTACGAAAACTCAAGGTTTTTTTCTTTTTTATTTTCACTTTTTATTCACTGTCTTCTATAATAATTATATCAAACGACAGTCTGCGGAAACTTCAGGATCTTACACCTTTCTTAAGTTTCCGCAGTTCTGTCTTTTTTACCTGACTTTCTATTGAAATAAATCTTCAACCTCCCCCATCGTCGGTATACTGGGCGATGCGCCATTTCTTCCCACGGCGATGGCGCTGGCCCTTGTTGCCGTTAAAAGCGCCTCTGCCGGCTTCTTCCCATTTACATATTCCGCCAGAAAATACCCGCAGAACGTATCCCCGGCAGCCGTGGTGTCCACCACTTTCACAGGAAAGGCCTCCTGACGCCAATGCTCTCCCTTTCCGCGGTAACATACGCCGTCTGCCCCAAGCGTCAGCACAAATATGGATTCCGGATATTTCTTTTCAAGACAGTCTAAAATCTTTCCCGGATCGCATTCCGTTACCCCCGCCAATGCCGTTCCTTCCTTTTCATTCAGTATAAATATGTCTACGAGATCCAGCGGATATTCATACAATGCTTCATTGACCGGAGAGGGATTTAAGACAATCTGCATGCCTGAAGCTTTCGCTCTTTTTATAATATACGGAATATTGGATATCTCATTCTGAAGCAGCAGAATATCTCCCTTCTCAAAGTATTCAAGCACCCCGTCTATATAATCCTCCCTGATTCTTCCGTTGGTTCCTGCCGTCACAATGATCCGATTCTGTCCGCTTTTGTCCACCTCTATCACGGCGTGGCCGCTCGGCTGCTGCAGTACCTGCAGAAACGGGATCTTTACCCCCGCCTCCTCCAGGGCGCGCTTCAATTGTTCCCCGTCCCCGCCGACCGCTCCCGCATGATACACTGAAACTCCCGCCCTCGCAAGCGCGATCGACTGGTTCAGTCCCTTTCCGCCGCAAAATTCCTGATAATCAGCCGAAAGAACCGTCTCCCCCGGCTGCACAAAATCCACAACCTTATATACTCGGTCAATGTTTAACGATCCAAAATTTAATACTTTCATCTACTCACACTTCCCATATATTTTTTGATGCCTGACTGCACCTTGCCATGTATAAATTTTCCTTCCGGAAGGGAAACTGTCTCTCCTTCGCACTCCCTGTCCTGACATTTCCACGTCAGGCCGCCCACCATTGGCAGATAGATATCCGCCGTACAGTTAAACGGAATTTCCATCTCCACAGTCAGACCTCCATCTTTGCTCCTTTTCCAACAGCAGCTATACTTCCCCGCCTGTGTAACAATACTTCCCGACGCATAGCGAAGCTGCTTGGGCATCAACGGCCGAATCACTGCACTGCGAAATCCAGGCGTCTGCTCATCCGGTCTGATCCCGATCAGATATCTGTGGAAGCAGGATGCCACAGCTCCTGACATGGCATGATTGAAAGAAGCCATATTCGATTTTCCATGATAGGTATCCACTTTTTCCCAGCGCTCCCACAATGTTGTGGCATCATTCTCGATCATATATCCCCAGCTCGGATATGTTTTTTGTACGAGCAGACGGTACGCCTCATCGATATATCCGTTTTGGAATAATACTTCCACCACATATTTACTGCACTGATTTCCCGTTGTGAGATGATATTCATTCCGTGCAATGTCTTCCAGAAGACGGCTTAAAACCTCTTTTTTCTCTTCCTCATTATCCAGCATATTCAGGTAAAGGGGGAATGCATTGCAGGCCTGGCTGCCTGTACAGAAAAGTCCCTCTTCTCTTCTGTAATATGCTCTCAAAAAAACATCTTTTACCTGCTCTGCCTCCTTCGCAAACAGTTCCTGCTCCTTATCCGCTCCCAGAACCCCCGCCATTCTGGCAAGCAGTATGTAATTATAATACAGATATCCGGTAGCTATAAATACAGGAGGCGTTATCCGGGAAACTGCACCGGCCCCAATGCTGCCTGCCTCGCACCATTTCTTTGGACTCGCCCAGTCTCCCATCGGGGAATACCGTACAATATAATGATCCGAATGGCGTTTTAAAAAAGCAACCCATCTTTTACACGCCTCATAATTCTTCTCAAGGATCGATCTGTCTCCATAAAAGCAGTATACATTCCATGGAACCAGCAGAAAACTGGTGCTGACCGGATCTGCCGGTTTTTGCCCCATCCGGAAAAAGGGCGCCGTATCTGTGATCGCTCCGCTGATTTTCCCCTGGCAGTCCCTGATATCTCCGGTCCACTTTTTATACAAACTGGGGAGTCTGTAGTTGTAAAGAGCGCACTCATTGCGCACCGTCATATCATTGAGCCAGGCCACACGTTCCGCCCTCTGGGGACAGTCTGTCGGAACGCCGTGCAAATTACTTCTCTCAGACCACAACATGCATTCATAAAATCGATTTAGCAGCTCATCGTCCGTCCGGAACTCACTGATACGTGCGACATCATTATGCACCACGCATCCTCTGAGGCAGTCAGCCTCCGGTTCTTTTGAAAGTCCTTCTATATTGACATACCGAAAACCCCTGTAGGAAAACCGGGGCTCCAATATCTCCGGCTCCCCACCCCTTAAAATAAAAGAGTCCGAAATATGAATTCCATTGTAAGAACTGTCATTGATGGTATGATCTGCATTCTCCAGTTCCGCATACCTTACCGTAACAGTATCATTTTTTTCTCCATAACAGGTCAGACGAACCCAGCCGGCAAAATTCTGTCCAAAATCCACTGTAAAACTTCCATCCTGCAATTTCCATATCTGCACAGGCACCCGTTCCTCCGTGATCCGGATCGGTTCCATCATCTGGCTGATAACCTTTTCTCCAGGCGGATCCTGCTGAAATACCTTTCTCCATCCGTCTTTTTTTATCATGACATAACCAGGCATATCAAATCCATCTTTTATCAGGCTTCTGTCAATATACTCCCCTGTGTAAACACTGTTTCTGACAGAAGGAGCACTGTCTGTACAATAGCACTGCTCCGGAGTGCTTCCCAACCATTCCACTCTTCCGTCTTTATACTCCACCCGAATCCTGACAGCGCAGATGTGTTCGTTTTTGGCGATCCCCCGCTCCGCTGCCTCTATGGCAAACAGCCCGTTTCCTATCTCAATTCCGAGAACATTCTCCCCCGCTTCCGCATCCAGCGGGAATGTCTCATACAGCACTGTTTTTGTGAATTCCGTGGGCGCCCCGAGATAAACATCTCTGCATCTGCGTCCGTTGAAGGATACGATCGTATAATTGGGACTGGCCACAAAGGCTGCCGCTGCCGCCGGTTTCTCCGTCAGCCGGAAAGGCCAGCGAATCAGATAGGAATGGTTTCTCACACCGGCGCCTCCTATCCAGTTTTGATCCCAGCACATCTCCTCCAGAATTCCTGTAGTGAACATATTCACAGCGCTTCTTATTTTTATTTCCCGCTCTGTCTCAATCTCGACTGTATAATGATACGTCCGTCCGCTCTTCAATATATTTTCCGGTATCACGCAGCTGTTTTTACCGTTCTGCACAAAACCGCTGTCCCAGACAAGCCTGTCCATTTGCCCGGATTCGCTCACCTGAATACGATATCCCGTCTGCCGTCCATATACAAAATCTGCCGACCAGGAGAGTGCAGGACTCTTGCAGTCTATCCCTGTGGGTGCGTCCATCCACTCACACAGGCAGTTTATTTTCGCCCATTTTTCAACCATCCCGCTGCCCCTATGCTTTCTGTGCCATGAAAGTGCGATCTGTTACAGAGTCCAGAACAATCGCCACAATAATAATGATCCCTTTGCATACCCACTGCCAGTAGGAAGAGACATTTAACAGATTCAGCATATTATTGATCACACCTATCAATGCAACGCCAAACAGTGTGCCGACTACTTTTGCTTTTCCGCCCCGCATCGGCGTACCGCCGATCACCACAGCTGCAATGGCATCCATCAGGTAATTCTCGCCGGCCGTCGGTATTGCCGACGCCACACGCCCGGTCAGCACCGCTGAACCAAGTCCAAAACAAAGTCCGCCTATCATCATAGTCGTAATATTGATAAACTTAACCCGAATACCGGAAACTTCTGCCGCGAAGGGATTGCCTCCGGCCGCCAGGACATGGCGTCCATATGTAGTTTTACCGATCAAAACTGCCATCAGAATCACAACAATGATCATAATAAAGAATGGCATCGGCAAAAATCCCAATATCTGGCCCTGTCCAAGGTACTTCACGCCGTCACTCAGGCCTCCCACGGATTTCCCGTCAGTCAGGATCGATGCAATCCCTTTGTAGATCTGACCGGTCGCCAGCGTCAGCACGAAATTGGGCAGATTAAAACTTTTGATCATAACACCATTTACCAGTTCGCAGAGCGCCCCCAGAGCGATTGCTGTAATAAGTGCCGGAAATAACGGCATATGCAGCGATGCAATTCCATAAACTACTCCACAGAGGCTGACGATATTTCCCACCGACAGATCCATCATCCCGCCGCCGAGGAGAATCGTATATCCGATACTGATGATGGCAAGCACAGAAATCTGCCTCATAACGCCGGCGATATTATTGCTGCTCAGGGTAGTCCCCCCGGTAAACACCACCGAGACGAGCAGCATCAGAATCGTGAGAATAATCGCTTTATTATTCAAAACAAGCAACAGCGCATTATTGTTTTTGTTTTTCATTTTCTTCCTCCTGACCTCAAACCCCAAAGGCTTTCTTCATGATCTCATCTGAATCAAATTCGCCCCGTAAAAATTCTCCCGCAATTCTTCCTTCCCTGACAACAAGAACTCTGTCTGAAATACCCATAATCTCCGGAAGTTCAGAGGAGACAACCAGTATCGTCTTTCCCTGCTTTGCCAGATCTCCAATGAGTTTATAAATCTCAGCTTTTGCACCCACATCGATCCCTCTGGTCGGCTCATCCATGATCAGGACATCCGGCTGTGTGAGCAGCCATCTTCCTATGATGACTTTCTGCTGATTTCCTCCCGAAAGCAGTGATATCTCACTGTTCATGGAAGGGAATTTGATCCGCATCCTTTCCGCCATTTCATCGGTATCTTTCTTTTCCTTCTTCTGATTTAAAAATCCGCCTTTTGTGATTTTTCTGAGATAGGCAAGCGATTCATTCACACGGACAGACTGGATCGCTATCAGTCCCGAATGTTTTCTGTCCTCCGTCACCATCGCCATTTTTTTGCCGATTGCCTGTTTTGGATTTCTCACATCAATTTCTTTTCCATGCAGTTTTACGCATCCTCCGTCTTTCGGCGTAATCCCAAACAGCGTTTCCATAATCTCGGTTCGACCCGCTCCCAGCAGCCCGGCAAAACCCAGAATCTCGCCCCTGTGTGCTGTAAATGAGACATCCTTCACCACATTTTTCATAGTCAGATGGCTCACTTCCAAAACCGGTTCCCCGATCTTTACCTCAAATTTCGGAAACATGTCATGCATCTCGCGGCCCACCATCAGCTTAACCAGCTCTTCCTCCGTCGTCTCACTGATCATTCTTTCCCCGATATATTCCCCATCCCGGAATATGGTGGCTCTGTCACAGATATGGAAAATTTCATCGAATTTATGGGAAATATAGATAATGGCCTTTCCCTGTTCGCGAAGGGCGGAAATAATATCATACAGCCTGCTTACCTCCTCATCCGTGAGGGCGCTCGTCGGTTCATCCATAATAATAATATCCGAATCGTAAGACACCGCTCTTGCGATCTCGACTAACTGCATCTCCGCAATGCTCAGAGCGGAAACCGATGTAGAGGGAGATATTTCCAAACCAAGTCTGCCTAAAATTTCCTCTGTGGCTTTCTCCTGTTTCTGTTTATTGATAAAATATCTGTTTCCAAACCGATATTCCCTTCCGATCCATACGTTCTCGGCTACTGAAGTGGTCGGAACCAGGTTGATTTCCTGATGTATCATCGAAATCCCCATATTTAACGCAGTCATAGGCGTCCTGGGCATGTACTTTTCTCCCTTGTATTCCATTTCTCCCGAAGTCGGCTGATACATGCCCAATATTATTTTCATCAAGGTTGATTTCCCTGCACCATTTTCGCCCAGAAGAGCATGCACTTCCCCGGAGTAGATATCTAAGTTGACGCCTTTTAAAGCCTTTACTCCCGGAAAACTCTTTGTAACATTTTTTACCCGCAGAATCATTTCATTCTTTTTCATGGCGCTCTCCATCCCGATCATATCCCGCTTATTTTTCTTTGAGAACTTCTTCCATATTATCGGCTGTCATCAGTTCATAACAATCCGGGTTATAGACCTTATTTTCATAGGTTTCACCGTTTGCCACTCCTTTTGCCACCTCAATGATCGCATCCGCAACCTTTGATGCACTCTGTGATACTGTCGCATCCAGTTCCCCACTCTGGAGATACTGCTGCCCGATATCGCCGCCGTCACAGCCGAATACCAGAAAATTGTCAAAATCCGTGCCCGCTGCAGAAAGCGCCTGAATCACAGCCGCTGCCATCTCATCATTTGCACAGGCGATACAATTCATATCAGGCTGTGACTGAAGCCAGTCTTCCGCATAGGCCATGGCTCCTTCCGCCGAAAAACCCATGGAGACCTGCGAGGCAAAGGTATTGATCCTTGAAGCATCCACAACATCATATATCCCTGTCTCTCTCTTTTGGATCACCTCATTGGTATTCCCGTTGATATATCCCATATTGATCGTTCTGCTTTCATCCTCATCAAGCCATTCCTGCATATATGTGCCAATCAGCTGCCCCACCATGGACTGGTCTCCGACAATGCGGCAGTCGTAAAGTTCCGTATTCACAGGCGTATCCTGAATCACACAGGCGATCCCTGCATTCTTTATCGCTTCCACACAGGAAACAGCCGCATCTGAATCAACAACTCTCATCACAATAACATCCGGACTCTGCGCAATCAGAGAATCAATATCCGAAAGCTGCTTTTCGGCGTCATTGTTTGCATTGGTAAAAACAAACCGGATCCCGGCTTCCTCTCCTTTCTCCTCCAGTGCATTCTGAAGATCGCTGACAAAATCGATCTCCGTGTTCATCGCCATGCCAACGACCAGTTTATCCTCCTTGCCGCATCCCGTGAGGGTACAGGCCGCCATGATCATTGCCGTCGCCAACACTGCCATTCCCTTTTTCTTCATGTTCCTTCTCCTCTTTTCTTTTTTATTATCAATGCCGCTAACCGGCACTAATTACTTTTTCTACCGAATCCCGGATAATCAATTCCCTCTGAATTCGATATTTTCTGGGTTTCCCTGCATACTTTCCGTTTAACCTTTCCAGCAGTGCCTCAACAAATATCCTCGCATATTCCGCGCTGTCATTTGTAATGGTTGTCAGTTTTGGATTGCACAGATCAGAAAATATAATGTTGTCTACCCCGGTCACCGAAATCTGTCCCGGAATTCTGAGCCCCATCTCACTGCAGGCCTGGTATACGCCGAGGGCGATGAGATCATTTGCGCAGCAGACTGCTGTGGGTCTTTCCTTCAACGCCGAAAAATAATATCCTGCCTTGCGGCCGGCATCACTGTCCAGTACATTCCCCATAATAAAAACATATTTTGAGTCTGTCGATATTCCTGCCTCTTCAAGCGCTCTCCGATATCCGTTCTCGCGGTTTTTTCCGATCTGACTGTTCACCGCTGCTCCGACAAAAGCAATCTTTTCGTGTCCCTGCTCCATCAGATATCTCGTTGCCATATAGGTACTCTCACCCTCATCACACAACACAACGTCAAACAGATCCGTATCTATCCCATTTGCGAGAATTACAGGAACCTCCAACCCCAGAAGCATTTCTTTTACTTCACTGTAAAAGTGACCGCCTGCCAGAATCACACCATCCGTCCCCATCATGACTGCGCTCTTTACGCTGTCCATCTCCTCTTTCATATTGCCAAATGTGTTGAAAAGACTCAACGTATAACCTTGTTCCTTCAGAAGCCTTTGCGACACGACACCCATGGTAGAATAAAACGGATTCTGTATGTCAGGGACAATCAGTACAATATTTTTTGTTGAGCTGGTCTTTAACCCACGGGCAAGCCTGTTCGGCCTGTAGTCCAACTTCCTGATTGCTTCCGCAATTTTTTTCCCGGTCTCCTCTTCCACATATCCGTTGCTGTTGATATATCTGGATACTGTCGAAACCGCCACACCTGCTTCCGATGCGATGTCCCTTATGGTTGCTCTCTTTTTCATACTTTCTCCTTTCGTGTGGAAACGTTTGTATATCTATCCAAAAATAGCATATATCTTTCTTTGTTTCAATGATATTTCGTTTCCCCTGGAGATTCATATGCTCTTTCACATGCAAACGTTTCCATATTTTGCTAAATTCAATCATAAAATTCAATACTTTTATGTGGTAACGTTTACACATTGTATATTACCACCACTTTTTCCATCTGTCAAGTCATTCTAAAAAATTCTTGCATTCTCATTCCATATGCCTTATATTAAAACAGAAACAGGTGCCCGTCAGGGAGAATAGGAAAGTAAGTTACACTTCACGGTCACGCCGCTGTATGAGAGGAGTGCAGATCGATATGCCACTGGGAAACCGGGAAGGCGAATCTGTACGGTGAATCTCGAGTCAGAATGCCTGCCTGTTTTGAAATACTCATGCGTTACGAGGGATGACGACATGATGACAGAGTTTATTTTTGCTGCCCTCATTCTGCCGGCAGCTTTTTTATGCGGGAATGCAGAGAAACCTTTTCCTTTTTCTCTGCTCCTTCGTCTTCGTGCCGTGATTCCCTCCAAAGCAATATCATACTACTTTTTAAAGGCCGCAGTCCTGTAAGCTGCAGCCAACTGGAGGTTACCTATGCATACAAAAGCAAACAACACAAAAAAAATCATCATCTCTCTCGCCGCACTGCTTGCCGTCGCCCTGGTATTTTTCTGTGTCTATCACTTCACAAAGAAAGCTCCCGTCGCAGGCGCCAAAACCATCTCTGTCGAGGTGGTCCATGGGGACGGTTCCCGGAAAACTTTCGAGTATCACACAGACCGCGAGTATCTCGGCGAGGTGCTTAAGGATGAGGAACTGGTGGACGGCGAGGAGAGCGCATACGGTCTGTTTATCATGACCGTGGACGGCGAAACCATTGATGAAGCTGACCAGGAATGGTGGTGCATCACCAGGGGCGGTAAGCAGCTGAACACCGGCGCCGATCAGACGCCCATCGCGGATGGAGAGGACTATGAACTGACGTTTACGATCGGATACTGATCCGGGCATTCTGATGATCCAGCTGCCGGGCAGAATATGTCGGCCGCCGGATCATCAGAATCAAATTTTCACCAGGCAATACTGTATCACAATGTGAGACGATACTCATATTCACTCTCGCAGCCGTTGCCGGAATATTCAGGGCACGCAAGCGCGGCTGCCTGCCCGTTGCTCACAGAAATAAATGAAAGGAACTTACAGATATGCAGAGAGACCAGACAGTTTCCGGGAAAACATACCGTCTCGTCATCATGGCCGCCCTCAGCGCCATCCTGCTCATCGGGCAGCTGGGCATGGCCTTTCTGCCCAATATCGAAGTGGTCAGCACCCTGATCATTCTTTATACCCTGTCCTATAAAAAGCTGGTTTTTCCCATTCTTTATACCTTTGTGCTTCTGGAAGGCGTGGTTTTCGGGTTCGGCATCTGGTGGGTGAGTTATCTGTATATCTGGAGCATCCTGGCTCTGATCGTTTTAGCCCTCCGAAAGATGGATTCCGCTCTCCTCTGGGCTGTGGTCTCCGGCGCTTTCGGGCTGTCCTTCGGGGTCCTGTGCGCCATCCCCTACCTGATCTCCGGCGGGCTCTATGCGGCCTTTTCCTACTGGAGTGCAGGTATCCCTTACGATATCCTGCACTGCGCCGGAAACTTTGTGCTGACGCTCGCGCTGTACAGGCCGCTGTCGCATCTGTTAAAACGCCTGCGTCGCGAACAGCAATAGACACTCTTTCCGGCAAGCATCCGTGATAATGACCATATCATTAAGTTTTACCTTATTTTATATCATACACTCTCATCAACTCCTCAAAATTTATTCTCTGATACAGTTGATTGATCACGCCCATTCTTTCCACTGTCTCATTTCCGCCAAACACTTTTGAAATCTCTATTGTCGGAATCGTCTCATTTTGATACCCAATCGTGCTGATGATAACATCCGTCGCATTTTTTTCAAGATAACTGTTTAACTTCCCGACGCTGTCCGCCGAAAAAACCATCTCGATAAAAGGAAAACTCTGCAAAGACTGCCACACAAATTTAAACTCAAAAATATCACAGTTATGAACCAGAACCGCTTTCAGATTTCTTTTATTTTTCTGCAGCACATGCAGGATCGAAAAAGCAATATTACAGATCGTCTTCTCATAATATTCAATGCTATAGTACTTTGCGATGATCTGATATAATTCCTGGGCCATGATCACTGTGGCATTATATTTTCGGGTAATGGCATTATAATGCCTGGAATTTCTTCCGGTCTCCCCTTTGATCTGGAACAGAACTTCCCTCATAATAATGAACTCAATATCCCTGATCAGTTCCCTGAAATCTTCCGGCCCAATGCGCAGATGCCTTCTCAGATAATTCTCGCACTCCTCCATCAGTTGTGCATTGATCTCTATTGTATGATATGGATTAGCCAGTAAACTCCGATCTTCCAGATCACCATTGTTCAGTAGCAGCACCATAAAATAAATAGTTTCTCTCTCCGGAAGCCGTCTGTTCAGGACTACCTCCATTTCATCCATTATGCCATTTATCTTTTTCTCCGAAAAAGATGCCTTCATCAAATCAAACAGGCGTTCGCTAATCTCCACATAGAAACCATTTTGGACGCGGTACAGAATAACTTCCAGCATATAGCACATACTGCCAAGTTCAAATCCGGACAAAACCAGTTTGATGGACTCACAGATATCGCTGACCACTTTTAACACACAGGCATAGTCCACCGGAAAAAAATCTTCCGCACACTGCCTCAGTTTCAAAGTATCCCGCCAGTCCTCCCTTTTTCCGTCGAGCAGCTGCGACACTTCTATCAGCCAGTTTTTCATGGCGGCACGCAGCCTTTTTTCTCCCGTCTCCACAGAAATTCCTTTGCGCGAGACAATCAACTGCATTTTGTTTTCCTCAAACCAGTCCCCGATTTCTTCTAACAGCCTGTAGATCGTCGGTCTGGATAAGTATAAAATATCTTCCAGCTCGCTGATATGGAGCGCTTCCTCCTCGTCCAGCAGCAGATAAATAATATATAATTTGTACTCTTTATTGTCTGTGTGCTTATATTTTACCTGCTCTTCCTTTAAAAAAGCTCTGATGCCTGCACTTTTTTTGATCTTATATCCTTTTGATTTCACAGAAATTATCTTGGAATCATGCAGCAGGCAGATCTCCCGGGCGGCTTTCATATTGTTAAAAACAGTTCTTCTGGAAACCTGCAGGCGTTCCGCCAGTTTTTCGGCCGTCACATACTCATTTGCCGTATCAGCCAGTATTCTGATCATTTCCACTGGAATTTCTTTTTGCATACCCATCCCTCATATTCGAGTATTCTTATAAGCCAGTTATCGGACTTTGGTTTGTTTGCTTTCAATGAAAAGAGCCGATAACCGCATTTTTAATCTGCGTGTTATCGGCTCTGCGTCTATGCGTCTGGCTCTTTGGTAACTGTTATTTGTAAATTCTGTGCATCAATTATAGTTTCCTTTTTACATTTTGGGCAGTAAATGGGATAATTTCTTAAAATAGATCTTCTCTGATTCTGTCACGGGTCTTATTCCCACATATAGGACATAATATCCATTCCATTCATATTCACCATTTTTGCCTTTCACCTAATCATTATTCAGGGCATTTTCAACCGCTTTTTTTAACACAGTGCTGGAATTTGTTGCTCCTGACACGGCATCAACATCTATCCGCTGTTCCGCGACTATTCTATCAACAACTGCTTCCGCTGCTTGGCCCCGCTCGTTTTTATGCTCTAAAATGCGAATACCCGTAATTTCTCCATTTTGTATTGTAACCTCTACCTTTGCATAGATACAGTCTGGTCTCCTCCTGCTGTGCCCGCAGAGATTTTCCGGTATCTGTCTTACAGCCGGAAGCACTGTTAAAACCGTTAATCACAGAATCCGTCTCGCCACTTCCCCGGATCGTGTCCGCGCAGGAAAATCTTATCTACGGCATTGTCCCTTTTGAGGAAGATTTCTACCTGATCGGGCCCAATGTTCTACAGGAGAACGTCCATCTGAATCACCGCCTTTACGATTTGCCTGAGACAGAGCTGACACGCGTTCCGCTGTATGAATGCGGGCTGACAGACTATGTGCGCATTCTGCTTTTGTTATACCACCTGAAAGAAGAAAAGCCGGAGGGAGAAAACGATATTATGCAGGAGAACTGTCTGGAGAGTTCCATGGCACAGAATATCCGGAAAGCTTATACGGAAATGACTTTTGAAAGAAATGAAATGGATAAACCCCACAATCCCTACGATCAGGAATTCAGAGAACAAATGAGTATCGAGAACGGCAATATCGCGGGGCTGCGCGAAAGTCTTGCAGAGGATTATATCGGCTCCATCGGCACCCTTGCCAAAGATCCGCTTCGGCAGGCAAAAAATCATGCCATCGTGCTGATCACACTGGCCAGCCGTTCCGCGATCCGGGGCGGCCTCTCCCATGAAATTGCCTATTCCTTCTCGGACAGCTATATTCAGAAGATCGAAGAATGCAGAAATCCCGTATCCGCCATGCAGCTTGCCCGGGATGCGGAATTTCACTATACCGCCATGGTCCACGAGCTGAAAGAGCAGCAAAAAGGAACGCCGGTCCGGGAGAAAAACCCCCATATCCGGCGGTGTAAAAACTATATTTACTCTCATCTGCACGACAAACTGACCGTCCGGTCTCTGGCCGAAGCGCTGGATCTCAATGCAAATTATCTGTCTGAACTGTTTAAAAAATATGAGGGAATCTCTCTGTCCCGGTATATCCTCCATGAAAAAATAGAACGCGCTAAAAATCTGCTCATGTATTCCGAGTACTCCTATATTGAGATCGCGGCGTATCTTGGCTTTTCCTCCCAGAGCCACCTCGGCGCACAGTTTAAAAACATCACCGGCTGCACCCTCCGCCAGTACCGCAACCGGTATGGCGTGTGGAATGGGAACTGAACCGCCTCATAACCTGCAGCATTTTTCTGATATCCACCGGCTTCGCCAGATGCTCGTTCATCCCGGCAGCCTTTGCCAGTGCGATATCCTCCTCAAATGCGTTCGCCGACAGCGCTATGATGGGCACAGTTCTCGCATCCTGCCTGTCTAAACTTCGAATCACGCGGGTTGCCTCATATCCGCTCATAAGCGGCATCATCAGATCCATAAATACACAGTCGAATGTCCCCGGAACAGCTGCTGCAAAGGTATCCACAGCAGCCTTTCCGTCGTTTGCGGTCACGACCTCCGCACCTGCCTCCTCAAGCATGAACTGTACGATCTCGCAGTTAATTTCATTGTCCTCCACCAGAAGAACCCGCATCCCGGCAATATCCTCCTGCGCACCCTGCGCCCTATCTGCCGGATGCGCGGTCTCTGCGGGATCGATCTGAATTGGCAGCGTGATTAGAAACTCGCTTCCTTTGCCGATCTCACTTTCAACGACAATGCTTCCCCTCATCTCATCCACCAGCTTCTTTACGATGGACATCCCGAGACCTGCGCCGTTATAATGTGTTCTCGCACTCTTATGTTCCTGCGTGAAGGGCTCAAAAATATGTTTTTGAAATTCCTCCCCGATACCGATGCCGGTATCTCTGATTAGAAACTGATAGACTGCGCTCCCGCCCTGACAGGCATCCTCCTTTACCTGAAGGACTACAGACCCCTCCGGCCGGTTATATTTAATCGCATTGTCGATAATGTGCATCAGAACCTGTCGCAGATATAGCGGATTTCCAATCAGCCTGTTATGCTGTAAGCCGGTCTCCTCCAATGCCAGCCGAATCCCCTTTTCCTCCGCCTGGGCAGACAGGATCACCATACAGTTTTTTAAAGTATCGTGCAGGTCAAAGGTTTCCTCCACCATCGGCGGCCTCCCGCTCTCCAGCCTGCTGAACTCAAGAACATCGTTAACCAGTGACAACAGATGCTCTGTTGACACGCGGATCTTTTTTCGGCACTCTTCCTGACGTTCTTCATCCCCCTGGCTTTTCTCCATGATGGCCAGCATTCCGAGAATCCCGTTGATCGGCGTGCGGAGATCATGGGACATACGGGAAAGAAATTCGCTCTTTGCCGAATTGGCCTGCCGCACCTTCTCCAACAGCTCCATAATATCCTGTTCCTGTTTCTTCCGTGCCACAATGATCTCCGTGATATCCTGATGGTATCCATTCATGCTGACGCCCGGTTTTTTGAAGGTTCTGTCCGGCACGCCGCCGCAGCGGACATAGATCTTTCCAAGCTTTGGATGATGCCAGGGGTAAATCACTTCGGAGCGCCCGGTTTCCAGCATCTCCTGTACCGCATTCTGCACCATCTCCACATAGTCCGGCTCAATATTTTTAAACCATCGGCTGTAGCACGCTTCCGGCTCGATCTCCTCCGAAACGCCAAGCAGGATACGCATGGTACGGTCCGCATACATCCTGGGCTCACAGCCCTCCTCCAGCTCGATCGTCCAGATACCGGTTCTGGCACCCTCCAAAATATTTTCCAGGCTCTGTCTCGCCTCCAGTTTGTACTTCTCCTCCTGCTCTACCACAGAGTTGATATCCCGCAGCGCAAAAATGGCGCAGTTCTCCCCCCGTCTCTGCTCCACCGCAGAAAAATGAAGCTCCAGATGTTTCAGTCCATAGGAATTTTCCCGCATCTGATACCGGACATAAAACTTCTTCTTTGTCCGCAGCTGATCCATCACAAAGTCTTTTCTGGTCATGGCAAGAAGCCGCTCTTTATCCCGCGGAATCACATACTCGGAAATATATTGCTCCATAGCCCTCTGATAGCCGTCCTCGAAGCTTACGCCCCAGGCAGATCTCATCTGTTCGTTGTCTCTGTATATCTCACATTCATCCGTATCGAAATTCAGCTGATAGATGCCCAGATAATCCACGCTGAGGGCATGGAGAACGTTATAACTCTGCTTTTGAAGTTCGCGAACCAGATTGCGCCGCTTCAGAGAAGATACGATAAAATATGCCGCCGTCTGAAGCATATTCGATGCATATTCCAATGACTTTACAGGCGGATTATCCACGCCGTAAAAACCGATAAGTTTTTCGCCGTCATAAAGAGGAACTACCACGAGGGACTGGACATTCTGACTCTTCAGATTTTCATATTGAAGAGGCTCCGCCTCCCGGATATCCTCCAGCTTTTCAATGACGATATGCCTGCCGATACTGAAATTCCGATACCAGCTCGCGCACACCTCCGGGGGGACATTCTGAAGATTGTCCTTTTCCGGGCTCACTCCCTCAGCCACCCACTCATAGGTATTATCGTCACCGCCGGACTCATTCTGCTCAAATATGTAAGTCCGCTCTCCATGTAACGCCTTTCCCAGATGCTCTAACAATACCTCCAGAGACTGATCCGGCGTCTCCTCCAACAGGGCGACGCGTAAGCCCTCATTGATAACAGCCTCCAGATTCTGAACATTCTGCATGCCGTTATACTGCTCGTGATTCCTGGTATCCGGTGCACTGACGCCTGCACCCTCAAAACTCTTCCTCACATACCCCATAAGCCCTGCCCCCGTATAGATTGAAATATCTTCCGACATGATACGCTTCGAGATGCACACCCGCTTCGCCAGATGCCGGTATTATACCTTTCGATATAATACCATGCCTTCCTTAAATGCGTCAATAGACAGGATGCGGTTCTTTAACGGAATGGAAGCCGGATCCTCCCCTTCTTCCATCTCCCTTTTTCGTCACACTTCCTTTTCCCAGTATTCCAACCTGTTAAAATAAAACGACGGCATATATTCATCATTGAAATACTCGATGGGATTGGTAAGACCCATTTCGCGCAGCTGTTTCTCTATCTCCCTGTAATAAATATTGCAGATGAAAATGGCACAGTCAGGGGCAAGGTCTTTGAGCGCCTCCGGCGGCCTGATCTGCAGCCCTTCAAAGATCTCACCCCAGCGCCCGCTGTTATTATCACAGGTAAAAAGCGGCGGAAACTCTTCGCCATAGCATTTCATATAGTTCCTGCACATGTTTCCCGCCCCAAAAAGGACACGCGTGTCATATTTTTTCAGAACGTTCTTCATGCCGATCTGCCACCTGAAAAATTCCGCTATTTCCCGCGCAAACCTTATGAGCCCCGGTCTTAAAAACTGGGAAAGCGCCGTGGTCATACTGTGAAAATCCATGATGATTAAACCGTCAAAGCATATTTCCCGTAATCCTCTGATCAGATTCTGCCAGTCCGTCCTGAACTGCCCTTTGTCAACACAGGTAAAGGGGAGCATTGCGTTTTCCCGGACGCCATCGCAGTCCCGCAGAATCACCGCCTTTATCCGACTGCCTAAGGAGACTGCAAACTCCCGCATATTCTGTCCGCACAGATTGCACACGCCCACATCCATACAGAATCCGAAGCGTTCCTCCCCACTCTCTGCGTTCAGCCTGTCAACCCAGGAAACTGCTTCATCGGGTTCCGCACAGATGCCGCGGTTTAAACTGCCGTTTACATCCAGACACTGGTTTTCCAACAGGATCATCACATCATTCTGCTTCGCCAGATCAGCCAGACCAAGATAAAATGTACGGTTGGCCTCCCACTCACTGCCCCGCTCTATTCCGGAAAAAAGCGGTCTCACGACCAGATACTTACAGCCTGCCTGCCCGCTGGCCCTGATACTCTCCTTTGCAAGCCGCGTCAGCAGTTCTCCCAGGTCCTTCCGCTTTGTATTCCGGTTCAGGTAAGGCGCTCTGGCCGCTGGTATGCGGATGGATTCCTTTTTACATTCCTCAAACAACCGCTGCTGGAAACTGCACAGTTGTTCCGGATGCTCGGAGATTCTGACTGCCTCTTCTTTCTTCTGATTTAAAATGACTCCAGAAGCCTTTCTCTCTTTTCCGAGATTCTCAAGCTCCTGTGCCGAACAGCAGACCGACAGATCAAGCATAATCGCCTCAAATCCGCCGTCCCTGACGTTTAAAATTCCTTTTTTGGGGCTTTCATGCCACACAAGCCCCGCTGATGCGCATACGATATTCAACCGTCTGTCCTCCTGATCCATAATCTGCCACTACTTCCTCTTCCCCAGCCGCACGAAACTGATTTGTAACAGTTCAGCCTTCGGCTTCACTGTTACACACAAAATCCTCCAAAGTCGCAGTTTGGCGCCTGCACAACTCGCAAAATCGCTCACAGAGCAGTTTTACTCGCGGAATACTCAATTACTACAGCTGATCTGGTCCTTGATCGCCGTCGAGCTTGTGGTTTCTGTATACGGAAAAAATACCATATCCGCTCCATGCTGCTGCAAAAATACTTTCCGCGCAAGCCAGACCGGATCATCCGCATAATCACTTCCGGAAAACTGGACGTCAAAATGGTGCATATACCAGGCGTCTTCTGTATTGGGCCTGTCGGCAGATATCATGACCGCCTCATCCACATACCTGCAGGCCTGCACAATTTCCAGCCGTTCCGCAAAAGGAATGTAGGGGCGGGTTTTTTTGCTCTTTATCACCTGCTCGTCCGACACCACCCCGACGAGCAGATAATCGCACTGCTCTTTCGCCCGTCTCAGGATGTTCAGATGTCCGATGTGGAACAGATCAAACACACCCGCCACATAACCCACATGGTACTTTTTCGGCGCTGCATCCTCCTGTTTTGCCGCCTGTCTGAAGGGCCTCTCATAGGAAAGCCTCGGATCGTACACGGAAATGTCCTTCACTCTCATCTCTTTTAACTGGGAAAGAACTTCCTCAAAATATTTGATACAGATAAATACCTTAAAAGGTTCCTCCATATCCTGCAGACAGCCGGGACCGCTTATCTTTACGCCGGAGACATCCCCGCCCCATCTGTCCTGATCATTATCCAGAATCCCGGCAATCTCATAATATTTCCCAAACTGTTCGATAAACTGCTTCGCATAATTGCCTGAGCCGAAAAGATAGATCTTTTTGTTGTCGGCGCCTTTGAAAATATTGCCGAACAGCCTGTCATATTCCTCCTGGGTGTAATCCATACGGTACCGGTTGGACATAACCGTACGCTCATCCCGCCTGAAACGCCTGTGGTAGCCCCCCAGCGCCCTGTCGTTGCGCAGGGTATTCAAAAACAGATTCACCGCTTTCCACCAGGTGGCTCTGTGCTCATACAGATGGAACTGTTTCAGCACTTCCTCCCACGGCAGAATCTGTTCCAGCTCCGGATATCCCTTATAGATAAAATCGATGGTTCTGATAAAAATGGCGTTTGCCGGAAAGTTTTCCAGATAGAGTTCCTGATCAAAAAACAGAAATCCCCTCTCCGTGTGAAAACAGTTGATGGATACCAGATCCACATAGCCTCTTTTCAGGATCACTCCAATGTCACGCCTCTCCTCCTCGCTTCCGAAAGCAAGCTTTTCCCATTTGTCCAGATTGGGATCATCCTTTTTCCGCTTCTCCCAGCCCGGTTCAAACTGCTGCCAGTTGACTTCGCTGTAGGGGACGTGCTCGGAGGAGTTCTCAATCATCTCCCGGAACGCCGTCAGCTCCCGCACAAAATCATCCTTGTCTCTCCGCAGCAGATTTCTCAGATATTCCGTAGCGATCTCCCCCTCCACATAGGGCATGACAAAGGCGTCTTTCTCCACCCAGGCCTCCGTCATCGGTACATTGTGCTGCCGCAGGTACTCCGTATGCTCCATGAGTGCCTTTATCTTCTGCCTTCCCTCCGGATACATGGCTCTTTTGGTCACAGTTTTATGGCTTTTTATGATCGTCGCCAGAGCGCGCTCTCTGCTTCGCTCCCCCTGCACCGTGATCTGGTCAATATCCAGGTTTTTTCCGTTCGCTGGGCACTCTAATAGAAAAGCGCCTGCCATCCGGTGAAACATTCTGTTTTCCAGAAGTGTTCCGTACAGCTTCTCTTCCTCTAAAAATACCGTCTCCGGACTGTTGTACTGGGGAAATATTCTCGCATCAAGAGACTCATTGGGCTGATAGTTCTCCGAGAGAATCAATTGCGGCCTGGTGAGACAGGGCCAGACGGAATAAAACCGATATCCCGCAAATCCCGCCGCCGTCAGCATACTTTCCAGTTCCGCTTTCGCGAAAGCACGCCCTTTCAGATGTTCCCTTGCCTTTCCGACCACCTTTCTGTAGCCGTCGACGCCGTCAAACACATGGCCGGAAAAGGGATCCTTGTCCCCGCAGAAATAGCGCAGCGCAAGTCTGTTTTCCGCTCCCAAAAACAGTCTGCCGGCGGGCTTTAACAGCGCTTTCAGCTTTGACAGAAGTTCTGTCGGGTATTTGCTCCTCTCCAGAATGCCTGCCGCGATGATGTAATCGAATTTTGTATTCGGCACTATCAGCTCCTCCGCCGCCCCCGACTCTTCCGGACTCTCTGTCACAGCCTCCGCCGTCTCTGGCGCGCTCAAACTCTCCTCTGTCGTCCTGACCGTTTTCACTCTGCTCTCCTTCAGCGCCTCGTAAAGCACCTCACAGGCTTCGTCTCCGCCGGAGACAAAAAGTGCTTCCTCTCCCGGGTTGAAGGCGTACCAGTTAATCAGGGCTTTCGGCAGATTCCTGATGATTTCCTCCTCGTGCATTGTCCCAGACCTCCTAACCATTCCTGACATACCATGCCGTGCCCGCAAGCGGGCACGGTACGTTTCGCGATGTATACTCGCTTCACAAAACGCGGATCATGCTTCGTCCTGCAAAGATTTTAGAATCCGGATCGTTCTCCCGATTCCCTTCGGCATATCATACCGCATCTCCCAGCCCAGCTTTTTTATTTTACTGCCGTCAATCCTCGCTTTTGTCGCTGTGGAGTACCCCGCCTTTTCCGTGCTGTCCGGCAGTTCAAAGACTACCTTCCTGCCGCACTGCTTCGCTATGATACCGGCCAGATCCTTCAATGTGATATCCGATTTTTCATCCGCGATATTGTAGGCCTCCCCGCTTTCTCCCTTTAGCAGCACCGTCAGCAGTCCCGATACGGCATCAGCCGCATAAGTATAAGAATAAAACTGATTTCCCTTGCTTTTCAGTACGATGTCTTCCCCGGATACCGCTTTCCGCAGAAACTGCGACATCGCCTTGGTGTCCGACTGCAGCAGTGTGGGGCCGTAGCTTCTGGTGAGCCTCGGTATCACAACATCCACCCCTTTTTCCTTCCGGTACGCCTGACAAAGCGCCTCGCCGCACCGCTTGCTCTCAGGATATCCCGCTCTCAAGGTGTTGCAGTCGATATAACCGCAGTACTCTTCCGTAAAAAACTCCGCATCCCCGCGGTTCTCACCGTATACCTCGTTGGAAGAGGCGAACAGAAACCGTCTGACGCTGTGGGCAGCCGCATAGGCTAAAAGATGATCCGCTCCCAGCACATTGGTCCTGATCGTGCTGACCGGTGTGGTCGCATAGGCCACCGGATGAGTGTTGCTGGCAAGATGGAGCATATACTCGAAGTTTTCTTCCCTTTCCAGCCTGTCCGCAATATCATGTTCGATAAAAGAAAACAGCGGATCCTCCCAGTACCCGGCAAATCTTTCTTTCGCAGAGGACGCATTTCTTCCCATGGCATAAATTTTGCAGTTCATGCCTTCCTCCCGGTTTCTCCACATGAGCACATCCGTCAGAAAACTGCCGATCAGCCCGCCCGCGCCCGTTATCAGCACGCTTGTATCTTTCAGTTTCTCCCAGGGCAGTCCCAGCCCCGCCACACCTCTTATATCTTCTATATAAAGTGCATTGTCCAGTAACTTTTTCATACGCCACCTACTTTAACCAGTTATCTTTTTCCATCTTTAAATAAGCCTTGAACAACTCCAGGTCATCCTTTGTGGTTATCTTGATATTTTTGTCCGAACCGTTGGCAAAATACAGTCTTTCCCCCAGTTCTACCATCATCGTATTGGTATAGGAAGAGCCGTAGATGCCAGTCTTCTTTTCGTAGGCCTCGTGATAGGCCGCGTCCAGCCTGCCGTATCGATAGGCCTGGGGCGTAGAAACCCTGCGCAGGGCCTCTCTTGGAATATACTGCACGGTAGATATGCTGTCATCCGCCACAAAGATCTGCTCGTTGTAGGGAAGCGCAGTCACTGCATTCCCGTATTTTTCACACTTCATGATGACGTCGCTCAGCACGGAATCATCCACCAGGGGCCTGATCCCGTCATGTATGATAATGGTATCTTCCTCTGAACATTTCCCTTCCAGATAATACACGCCTTCACGGATGGATTCCTGGGCGGTCTCCCCGCCGGAAATGATCCATTTCAATTTATCAATATTAAACTGCTTCGCATAAGCCCTCACCACATCATGCCAACCGTCCAGACACACCAGCCCGATCTCATCGATCTGCGGATGCTTCTGAAAGCCTTCCAGCGTGTAGATCAGGATGGGTTTGTCATAAACGTTTATAAACTGTTTCGGGATGTCCTGCCCCGTGCGCTGCCCGGAACCGCCCGCTATAATAATTGCTATGTTCATTTTGATAACCATGCCTTTCCACAGCCTGCAAACTTTTATGTATGTTTTTATGCATTGCGCAGGCGCGATTTTATACTATTCACCCGCCAGCACTCTCTGTATCAGTCCGTAGATCCCTTCCGCGGAATTAAAGTTCTCTGGAATGATGTCGTCCGTTTCTATATCAATATCATATGCGTCCGACAGTTCCTCTATCAGGCTGATGATATCAAAGGAGCTCAGAATGCCTCCGTCGATCAGCTCTTTCTGCGTCGTAAAATCCACATCCGGTCTTAACTCTTTTAGAATCTCCATTATTTTTTCCATCTATATCATCCTTTCTCCTTCACCTTTCCTTTTCCTGTTTTCTGCAGCGGATTCTCTGCTTCCTTCTCTCCCTCTGCAGGACTCTTCCGGAACTTCACACCTGGCATTCCCTATGTACTTAAGCTGTCAGAAACGGAATTACCCAGAACACCAGCATGATCGCCGTCATCAAAACGCCGACCAGAATACCGAACCGCGACCAGTTCAATGTTTTCTTGACCGCCGCGGGATCGCACTCGCTTTCCGGCATCTCAAACAATTTTTCTTTCGCTCTTTTTTCTTCCTCCGTGACCTTTGTCAGAGAAGAGCCGATCACGATCGCGAATATATTGCAGAATATCCCGATAATGGCCGGATCCAGATAAGCCGGCAGATACACCCCGCCAAATGACCTTAAAAGATTCGCCCCGAGACATCCTGCCATTCCTGCGAACATGCCGCAAAAGGCTCCCTTCTTCGTCATTCTCTTACTGAAAATACAGCCTACAGCCACCGGCATCCAGGAGCTGGCGGCAGCAGCTACCCCAAGTTGCATAATCACAAAAATTGCCGGGGGATTCGTTATTGCGCACACAGCTACTACTGCACTTGCCACAATCATGAAACAACGGCCAATCTTAATGGATTTATCTCCTTTGGATGCAGCCAAGTCATTTGCTGCCGATGAACCGATCAGCGACAGAAATGTTGTTGCTGATGAAATGCCGGCTGATAAAACTCCTGTCATCAGAATAACACCCAGAAATGTCGGGACAACATTCATCGCGGCCCAGATCCAGACGTAGGATGACTGTTCTATGTCTGGATTCAGTGCATTGATCAGAACAGCCGTAATACATGCAAAAAATTCCAGAATAAAAACACCTAAGGCCGCTATTGGCGCAGATCTCACCACCGTATGCTCATCCTTTGCCATCAGGTATCTGCTTGACTGCCACGGGCCTATGGCACATACAGAGCACCATACAATCCCATATGATATCCCCCATATCATATTATCTTTCCCCGTCTCATAAAGAGCTCCTGGACGTCCTTCCCATGTCAGTAATGCTCTTGTCTCCGGTGCCCTGGCAAGCGCAGCAACTGTGGAAAACCATCCCCCGGCCTTGCCAGCTATAAAAAACACTGCCACTAACATAGATACAGTAAACAGCCCTGCCATAAGCGTATCTGTAATCAAAACGCCACGGGAACCCGATACCACAGAAATAAAAGTAAATACCGTTATTGCTATTACAATACATACATTGTAACTGACACCTGTAACCACATTCATCAGCGTACCGACACCCTGAATCACAGACAGCAGATACACCGTCATCATAATAATTGCCGTGACAGCTGAAAGTGTGCGCATCTTTCCGGAGCAAAATCTCTGACCAAAAAATTCCGGTATTGTCATTGCTCCACTACGTCTGAGGTATCTACCAAAAAATTCTGCACCCAGTATGTATCCGGCTGACTGCATACCTGCAAATACAATCATAGCTGACAAAGCTCCCTCATATGCTTCCGCTGCATCTCCCATGAACATTCCCGTACTTGTATAAGAAGCTATCATGGAACCGGCTATCAGGATAACGGGTGCCTTTCTACCTGCCACGTAAAAATCTTCAGCATTTTTTACTTTTCTGCTGATCAGACAGCTGATTCCCAGAAAAAACAGCATGGCAATACACATACCTGCAAAATAAATATTCATCTGGTTCCTTTCTCCGTTATGCTCTTATATTCCTTCTTCATATGCCTGTGCGCCGTCACAACAGACAAGGCTATCCACAATCCAATAAATACTGCAATCGCAATTTCCATAACTGGCTTCCCCTTCTCATTTTGATAGATACAGTTCTTTCAATTTTTGTCTGTCTACCTTACCATTTAAATTAAGAGGCATCGCCTCCACCTGATGCCATTTATTTGGTATCATATACTCAGGAAGCAACTTCAACAACCTGTTTCTCAGCTCCTTCTCGGTTAAATCACCTTTGTAAACTAAAATAATACAAGATTTTTTAACATCATACAGACAACATCCCGATACGATTTCTTCCAAAGACAATAAAGCTGTTTCTATCTCTCCAAGCTCAATTCGCCGCCCCATGTGCTTGATCTGATAATCCTTTCTGGAAAGATATACAAGTTCCCCATATTCATTCCACTGAGCCAGATCGCCTGTCCGATAAATTGTTTCCGGGTATGCATCATTCAACGGATTCTGCACGAATACTTCTGCTGTTTTCTCCGGCGCATTATAATATCCACTGGCAATTCCTGTTCCCCTTACACATACCTCACCGACTTTCCCTTCACAATTCACAAGCTTATCCTGTTCATCCAGCAAAAAAACTTCCATATTCTTACATGGCTGTCCAATAGGAAGTGTTTCCTTGCTTTCAAATTTCCGATTTACTTCATATACTGTACAGGTGTCCGTCACCTCCGTCGGGCCATAGAAATTGACATACCTTGCATTCGGATATTTCTCCATCCACTTATTTAAATATTTAACCGGCATCACTTCCCCACTGAAGAAAATATTTTTCAGTTCAACAGGCGGTGTTTGTTTTAATGCTCCAAGCGCTACTGGGAAAACTAATGCTGACGGCACCCAATATAATGTATTTACATTGTGATGTATCAAAAATTCCATCAGATACTTCGGCACTTTAAAGCACTTCTGCGGGATAATGCACATGCACGCACCTGTCTTTACTGTGGCATATACATCCAGCACTGACATACTGAAATAAAGTGGAGTCTGATTTCCCCATACATAGCTGTCATCCATGGAAAACCGCTCTACGGCCCAGTCAATGAAATCCGACAGGGATCCGTGTGATATAATAACGCCTTTCGGTATACCGGTAGAACCGGACGTATACAAAACATATGCCACATCTGTATCAATGATTCGATTTTCCACTGTGGCAATGTTTTCAGCATATATGGCATTCCGCATACAGTTTTCATATCTGATAACCAGACTATTTTCACCACACAGGCTTTTCACATGTTCATAGTGCCGATCTGTAGTAAGAATGGCTGCAGGTTTAAAGGACATTAATATCTTGTCAATCCGCTGATCCGGCATCTCCACATCAATCACCGTATAAAAATTCCCGCTGTAAGCTACACCATAAAATGCGGAAATACAGGCCACTTCCTTATCCATAAATATGGCGACCGGTTTTCTGGTGATGTTGTTTTCGAGGAGCACACTTGCTATATGGTATGCTTCCTGCTGCAGCTCGGAAAAGGTCAGCTGTCTTGTATCGTCCACAAATGCTGCTTTATTTCCATGGGTAACTGCTGTTTTATTTAAATAGCCTGTGATGATCATGCTTTGTCTCCTGTTTTTTGTATGCTGTGATTGGCCGCTTCTCCGTCTCCCTGCTGCTTTCCTGCCTCCTGCTGTTTTTCCGCCTTCTGCTATGCTCCGTGCTTTTTTCTCTCTGTACTGCAGCTACAATTCCTCTACAGTTATACCGAACTGCGGCAAAATATTGATACAGATATCCATATATTTTTGCTCTACCGAATTATGAAACTCGCTTACCAGAAACCGATACCTGATTCCCATAAATCCGCCGAAAAGTTCTCCAAAGATATCACAGTCATACTCCATATCCGCATCGCAGAATCTCTGCTTTCTAATTCCTCTGGAAATCTTCTTTGTGAACAGATATTTCCCCGCCGGGATAATTACAACCCTGTCCCCCAGATCTCTCACAGCCTCCTTTGCTGCCAGCAGCCGCTCCTCCAGAGAGAATTTCAAGTTTGAATCCTCCGAGAGGAACACGTACAACCTGTCGGCTTTCTGCAGAACTGTTTCAACTGCTCTTCTGTGTCTTTCCGTAAACGGATCAGCAAAGAGCGTCATTGCGCCTTTGATACCCGCCGCCTCTTCTTTCAGCAGGTCGTATTGCTCCATGTAGCGCAGCACTTCCGACATGACTTCGCTGCCGATGTAATAGTCCTGGATTTGCCCGGCCTCATCAAGGCCGCCCGACACATTTAAAGACATATCCAGAAGATGGTGTCCCTCAAAATCCCGGTAAATGCGCTCCGCCAGACACCTATTTACCCTGTAATTACAATGATCCGGACTGTCCAGCAGATTATTTTTCAGATTTTCGATCTCCAGATAGGTATCCGTCAGATTTCCAACATAAAGACATCTCCGGGATATCTCCTCTGTCAGCCACCTTTTCTCCACAAAAACCACAGCGATATCTCTCCCACTCAGTTTATCCGTCATCATTCTTGAGAAAAAATTTGTTACATTGAACAAACCTCTGTTGATGACCTGAATCTGCGGTTTCGTCTGTGATCCTCTCCAGATGTTCAGTATATTCTGAAAATAAGATTCGATCGTCTCCCCATCCCTGCAGTAGGCCCCTACCGTGCTGCATGCCCCGTAAAATATGACGCGCCTGTCAGATTTCTGCGGATTCCCATGGGTAATCCGGCTGCCGCCCACACAGTTGTAAAATTCCCCCTTCATATCAATGATCTCCGACACCCCTTTAATCAGCTGCGTATGAAAATTTCCAAACTCCCTTTTCAGATTCCCGGCAATACCCGGTTCTCCGAGGAACGCATCCCACTGTTTTTCCGATAATCCTTTCCAGTAGATTTCTTCGCCTTCTCTGTCGCCATCGGTTACGCCGCTCCTTTTCCTGTCGGCAAGCGCCCTCATAACTGGCGCTTCTTCTGTATAGTACAAAACCAACTGTACTTTCGTATTCGCAACAAAACGACTCAGTTCCTTTCTGTGCCACTGTTCTTTCAGATACCGGGAAACCACAAGCGATGCGATCTGATCCTGTCTGATGTCGTAACGTATCGCCCGCTTCATTACCCCTTCCAACTGCCCCTGGCTGTTTACGATCGGACATTCGAAAAAGGTTTTGAACTTCCCGAAAAATACCACTGCTTTTGCCTCATCTTTCTCGCCAATGCGGGAAAACAGGCGATTGATCTCCAGCCTGTCTTTCCTGTTACCGTAATACCGCTCCAGGTCTCCAATGGATACCATGCCGATCAGAACGCCGTTCTCCTCGATATACATGGCTTCTTCGCTGTCATACACAAAATACCGATATGCAATTTCCGCCCTGCTGTTTTCCGGGAAATCGGCAATGTCCAGCACGGACCGCATTTCCTGCCTTGGAACAAACTGATACATGATTTCTCCCTGTTATAAAATATAAAAATTTTCTTCAATATCCGTGCCATCCAAATACTCCGTCACACCAAGTTCGGACAGCCTCTTTGCCATCTGCATATACATCCCGCTTCCGCGAATCACTGCTACGATCACCAGAGCATCCGGATTCCCTTTTACTGCATTATCTATCTTTACGATCTGCTTTCCTGCCATTTCTTTTTCAGCAGGATCTTTCGAAACCGCAAAACAGGATATCGTATCATAATATCCTTCGTTCACCAACCCCCGGAAAACCCGATCACCGTGGTGGCCTGCTCCGTAAATGATCAGAGATTCAGCCCGCCTGATGCGCTCATTTATGGTATGTCTGATCTTTATCGCATTCTCACAGAATTTGTCTGGATCAGAAACCATCTCCCGCAGCCAGTGATCCAGCCCGCCAAAGCCTTTTATGTAACTCTTGTACTTTGCATAATCTCTGCAAACCTGCTCGCAAAATTCTCTTTTATACTCATCCGCTATCCGCAGGAAATTTCCTCTGTGCCGCAGCATCCTGTAGTAGTAACAGTATGGCAGATACCTGTAGTCTTTTCTTTCCAGTAAAAGCTTTTCGATATATTCATATTCCCTGGTCATCACAAATACTTTGTCCCTGCTCTTTACCGAGGAAGCTTCGTTATCTTGTCTGTAGAGATAAAAAGCCTGACTGATCCATTTTGCCTTTTTACAGTACAGCAACGTCTGCAGCCAGAAACCGTTATCCTGATAAGACGCCCCGGGGCTTTCGTGGAAACGTATCTTTTCGCTTATCAGAAACTCTCTTTTATAGATTCCTGTCCAGATGTTCATATAAAAATCAAAGAACGTGTTTCTGTCTGGATCACCTAACGTCCTGTCATAATAGGGATTCAAATGCGCGGGATGGGTATTCTTTCGATACCCGATCATTTCATACCAGAAATACGCATCCGACTTGACCACATCAGGCTTTTCCGCATCCGCCGCCTCATATAACGTCCGATACATCTCCGGCAGAATGCAGTCATCACTCTCCACGATCCCCACATACTCGCCTGCCGCGGTATCCAGCCCCGCATTCATAGCCGCACCGTATCCTCTGTTCTCCCGGTGCAGAACCTTCACCCGCTTATCCTGCATCGCATATTGGTCAAGGATTTTTCCGCTGTTGTCGGTGGAGCCGTCATCCACACATATTACTTCTATCTCCCGCAATGTCTGCGCCAGAATGCTGTCCAGGCACTGGGCAAGGTATTTTTCCGCATTATAGACGGGTACGATAACCGATACTTTTATCATATTTCTATTCATTCCTTTCGCCTGGCTCAGGGCACACAATCGCTTACAGAGCGATTTTACCCGCGGAACAGTGGCGGGCTGAACTATCGCCTTTATTCCCCTACTACTTCTCTCACGCATAGTTCAGCATATCTATACATTCCCTCTATACCGCTATCACATCAAGAATTCTCTTTACCACGCGCTCCGAAGCATGTCCGTCATCGCAGGAACCGTATTTTTCCAGGAACGCATTTAATTCCGTTATGTACTTCTCTTCATCAAAGCACCGGATCTGCCCTATCAGTTCTTCCTCTGAATGCGCCTTTGGATAAGGCCACTCTGAAACCGGCGCATAAAAACCCCTGTCATTTGTATACTGTTCCTCGTCATTATGATATAAAAATACCGGACGCCTCTGCAGGGAAAAATCCCACATCAGTGAGGAGTAATCTGTGATCACAATGTCCGCCGCCACTAATAATTCCTGCATATCAGGATAAAAGGTCGCCTCTACAGCCTGCTCATACAGTCCCTTTTCCAACACAAGTTTTTGCATATAGTGGTGTAATTTATATACCACGACATACTCTTTTCCGAATCTTTCTCTGAAAGAAGCTAAAATATGTTCCCAATCCGGATTGTATTTCTTAAAATCATCCCCGGTCATGGAGCGATAGGTGGGCGCATACAGCACAATACCTTTTTCCTGCGGGATCCGATACAGTTTCCGTATTTTTTCACCGAGATCATTTTTCCGGAAAAACACATCATTTCTCGGTGCGCCGTATTCTGCCACTTCGCCCTGATAGTAGAAGGAGCGCCTGTAGATCTGCCCATAAAAAGAACTGGCCGTCAAAAACAGATCGGATGCCCCGTTGCTTTTTGTATAACGCTCTTTACTGGCGGTATCCTTGTTGACATCCCCCTCAGCCAGTTTAAACGGACCGTACCCATGCCAGGTGTTGATAAAAAACTGCCCCTCTCTCTTATGTTCATAAAGAAAGTGCACGGTGTTTGTGATATACACTTTTGCTGTCAGTACTTCTTTATAGAATGCAGGGCTGCTGATCACGACCTTTTTTATTGTGTCAGGCACATCACAGATACTGTCATCGGAAACCAGCCATATCAGCTCTACTGGGGCTTCCTCCTCAAGCAGTTTTTCTGCGATATATTTGCTGTTGCAGCGGTATCCCATGCCGTCATAGGAAGAGAGAATGATTTTATTTTGCTGTAACGGCAGTTTTTTATAAGCGGTAATCAGCTTCTTTATGATTTCCTCGACGACCTGTCCGTTTACACGACATATGTCTTTTGTGGTATAGTTCTGTAAGTTTTCAGATACTTCCGCAGAGGCTTTTTCCCCGAGCGCCAGTATTACGACGCAGTCTTTCAGGCGCTCTGTAATCTGATCCAGACACTTCACCGGTTTCCCGCAGAAAGTGTCTGCATTTCCTGCGTTATCTGTCACTGCGAAGCAAATGACGCTTTCTGCGAGGTTTTTTTCTTCCAAAAATGAGTATAAAAAGCTTCCGTATTTTCCCGCACCGTAAATGATTAGCTTATTATCTTTTAAATTATCAATATCTTCTATATTTAAAATCCGGCAATCCAAATCAGGTTTCCTCCGATTTTTTTCTCAATCGCTAATCTTTCGATAATCTACCTGTCTATTCCCGATACAGGCAATCGCGGCTGACTATCTTGGTATGGCGCGCCATATGGGCGTCCCCAGATAACAGCGTCCTCTGAAATTCCCATAGCTGACAGTTCTTTTTTTATCTCCTCAAAAACCGTCTGTTTTCTGACTGCTATGAGGATATAGTCGTATTCTGTTTTCTGAATGTACTCTATGGGCTGTACATCTAGTTCTTCCGCCTGATATTTTCCATAATTTTTGTCCACCCAGCCGCACAGTTCCATGTTCATGCAGTCTTTGATTTGTTTATAGTAATCGGCGCCGACTTTTCCGGCACCGTAGAGGATTACTTTCTTCTTTTGCAGCCAGAACGCCGTCGGATCCAATTGGTACGGTTCGATACAAATTGGCTTACCTGGCATGGCAAGACCAAGCTTATTGTTTATCGCATGTTTTGTCTCCTGTAACAGGTATTTTCCGAGCTGCCGCAGTAAATGTTCCCGCTCCCTGTGCCCTTCAAAAAGCTTTTTCGCATATTTATAAAAAGCAGTCAGCTCTACAAGATAATTCTGATTCTCTGACTGACAGGCACTGCCATTTCGGACGCAGTAATGATAATACATCGAATCCATAAAGCACACTTTAATATCCCGAAACACAAAGCTGAATACGATCGCCTTGTCCTCCGCATAGTGTATCTCATCGCTTATATTTTCAAGGATCTCTCTCAACATCTCTCTGGGATACAGCTTTGCAACACTGTATGGCAGAATTCCATAACGCGCCATATTCTTATAGTAAAAAAGATCTTTCGCTATATTCCCCGTCTCATATATGCCGGATGGTATTGCGTTTCTCTTCTCACTTATACCTTCTTCCGACTCCATATATACATTTGTACAAACCAGCGAACAGTCCGACTCCCGCATCGCCTGCACCATTACTCCCGCAAGTTCCGGCTCAATCCAGTCATCTGAGTCTACAAACATGACATAACTTCCCCGGCAAATCCTGATCCCTGTCTTTTTCGCCGCTATAATACCTTGATTGGGTTGACTTGCAATCTGTATTCTGGTATCTTTCCGGGCATATTTTTCACACACAGACAAAGAACCGTCTGTCGAACCATCGTTCACCAATATGATCTCTATATTTTCATATAACTGATTTAAAATACTGTCCAGGCATCGCGGCAAAAATTCCTGTGTGTTATAAATAGGAACTATCACCGAAACCAGCGGACTGGCTTTGTCGCTCATCATCCCGTCTCCTGTTCAAAAATATTGTATCTCTCCTCAATTTTCAGCAATCAGCCCTGAAATAAATCCGGCTGCACGCTCACCGGCATGTCCGTCCTCATGGACACCATACTTGTCAAAAAAATCTTTGAGTCTCTTCTCATATTCAGCCGGTTCAAACTTTCTGATATTTTCAGCCAGCTCCTCATTTGTTTCCGCTATCGAAAAGGGCAGTGTTTCATACTCTATCAACAGAGTCCTCTCCTGATCTATGTACTCATTCTTATCCACTGCAAACAAAAATACCGGTTTTTTTACAAATGCCGGCTCAAACATAATGCTGGAATAATCAGTTACCATCATATCGGAAGCGGCAACCAGTTCTTCGCTGTCATAATAGTTACTCACATCTATCACATATTTCGGTTTATCTCTTTTGATACCCTGCTTTGCTACAACCGGATGCAGCCGTAACAGAATAAGCCAGCTTCCACCAAATCTTTTCTCCAACTCCTTCTTTATCTTTCCGAAATCCAGATCAATGTGTGAAGCCTTTGGAACATATTCTTCCCCGGTTCCGCTTCGAAATGTCGGAGCATACAACAACATTTTCTTCTTAGAATCTATATGATAATAATTGCAAACTTTCATTCGATACTTTTCAGAATCAAAGAGTATATCTGTTCTCGGAGATCCGGCTTCAAATATTTCTCCTGTAAACGCGAAACCTCTTCTGCATGTCTCCGTATCAAATTTACTTCCAGTAATAATATAGTCAATAATTCTGCTCTCCCGCTCACACAGTTCAATCATTGATTTATTCTGTCGAAATCTGGCCAGTTCAAATCCAAACGCCTTTAATGTCACACTGGACCAATGCTTGACCTGTACATAGATCTGGCCATCCCGCTTTACTATATCCAACGGCATTCCTGTATCACATACCCACATTTTAGCTGTTTCTAATTCATGAATATATTCCTGTTGTTCATTTTGAGACACAAGACGAATCCCTGCCGGAACTTCCACATTCAGATTTTTTACGATCCACACAAGTTCTAAATCTTCTTTTCTCTTTAGAAGTTGATTCGCTATTTCCTTCCCATGACCTGCATAATCACTCATTGTAAAAAAGACTATCTTTTTTCTGTTAATACCACATTTACAGCTTTTTTCCACATAATACCGCTCATCATATATTACTTCATTATTTCGTTTTTTTGCTTCCATCGGTAAAACTGCAAAATAATTATCAATTCCCATGTGCTCAAGCTGCCTTGCTATTTCCGAAAAATACTGCAGACTGGTAATCAATATTATAATATTTTCTTTCCCATATTTCCTTAAAGCTGATATATCTGTAATCCTCAATTTCTGAAGATTGTCACATATTTTTTCTGTTATTATTTCTCTTGCTTTCGCCCCCCATAATTCGCTGTTATTATCTATAATACCCTCGAGTATTGCCTTTTCTCCATACTTATGAAAGTAAAAATTTACTCCCTGTCCTGCCCCAAATAAAAATAATTTCTTCCCACGCAACACATTTTCAAATTCTTCCCATGTCTGTCTGCTCAATTTCTCATTCTCTGTACATGCCCATCCTTTTAGAATCGCCCTGTCAATTGCATCCATACTGTCATTCCTCTCCATACAGTTAACTGTTTTAAATAATCAGTGGCAATCATTCTCTACTGCATAATTATTATAAATAATCAGGAAGCATTAGCTGCGTTTCATCAACCTGACATCTTATGATTGGATAAACCTCATAAAATGTCTTTCTTCCTAACGCCAAAATAATACCTACGTCCTTAGTAATAATTACATCTCTGAAATTTTTACAGTTTTGAGATTCATCTGCATGATCAGAAACTAAAAAGCATCCAAATTTCCATTTTCGATATTGAAAATACCGTTTCATATTCTGCCCATACTTTCCTGCGCCATATATATAAATACGTGTATACCTGCAATAAAACTTTTCGAGTTCAGAATAATTAAATGCAGACCATTTCCTGTTTTCTTTGCTCAGCCGGAATAGGCTTTCCCAAATCAAGTCTTTATTATAACTTGTTTCCTTTTCAATATATTCCAGGGCAGCCATCATATCGGCAAAGTTCGGTGATTCCAAATTCAGGAACTTCTTTTTCAAAAAAGGCACATGATACTCTTTTAATAACTCATAACTGTGAAAACATGGGTTCACAGCCTCTTCATCAAAAACAGCCCCTTCTTTCAGATCCATCAGTGACTTTCCACAAAATCCTTTTTCCTTAAAAAAAACGGTAAACTTAATCTCAAAATTCTCAACTGCTTCCTGATATGTTTGAGGATAAGACAACTTTTCCCAAAATTCTGAAAAATACGGACTTGTAAAAAGCCTTCTTTTTATCACAATAAAATACGATTGAATGTGACTTTCAACTATACTGCCATCCGAAAGCTCCTGTCTTGGATGTCTCGTAATTCCCCAGAAATCCACACTATCTGCTTCAAACAATTTCCATATCTGTTCCATTGAAGTTACAGGCCCAAAAAAGGTATCATTCATCAAAACAATTTCATCATAATTTTTCCAGACACTCTGAGGGAGAAATTGGAGAAATACATCTTTATATGCCCCCGCGTCAAATCCGGCGTTTTCTCGTATGTATATATTTGCAGTATACTGCCTCAGCCTCTGTATGGATTCATCTTTCATATATCCATTGATCACAATAATATATTCCTGAATTTCACTCTGCAGTGAAGAGAGCAAAAACTCTACATAGCGATCTACTGTGCCATTTGCATCGTACAGTACGACAATTCCTAATCTGTTCACACATTTTTCTCCGTTGCTTCCATCATTTCCACCAAAATATCTTTAAACGAAAGTACAGGTATCACATACCTTTTTTCTATTTCTTCCTTGATTGATTCAAAAGCGGCTTCCGCGGTAACAATTATAGCGTCCGCCTGTTTCATATAGCCTTCAATTTGCGTATCCTCCAGACAAAATGCCGGTACGCTGCATATAAATTTCCCTGCCTGTCTATCTATCACAAATATTGTTTCTATATCACTGTCAGATAAGAAGTCATATAAGCGATTACCAATGTATCCCATTCCATAGATCCCGATTTTAAAATATCCACGTTCACGAAGGAACTCCGCAATACTCTGCTTTCGCTTTTCCAGATATAGCCAATAATCAAAAACAGCAACCATATCTGCAAACTTATGCCGGTCTGATCCTGGCGTCTTTCTGCTTAACATAATTTCTTTTTCTTCATCACTTAAAACATGATCTGTTATTAAAAGCTGTTCCACTTCGCGGATAGACTTCACCATTGAAAGATTATCATTTGAAACATTACTGCCATGCCCCACATGCGTATATAATTTTTCTTTATTTAATACAAATTTTTTTTCCTCTTTTAACATCAATATCCATAAATAGTAATCATCCGCCCCATTCGTTTTCAGTTTATTCCGGCGCCAGGAGTCAGGAATCGCCTTTACTTTCATCATAACCTGTCCCGGAGAATAGACAGGATTACCAGTAGAAATATAAAATGATAAATCTTTAACCCTCCTTTGTTCCTCATAATCTGCATATATAAATCTGCTTATTTCTGTACAGATTTTTTTAATGTACCCATTACAGATAACCACATCCGCATCTTTAATACATAATTTCTGCTTTAACAAATAATCATCAGTAATCCAATCATCCTGATCAAGAAAAACAATCCATTCTCCTTCGGCGTGTTCCAGGCCGTAAATACGGGCTCCATGAATTCCCCGATTCTCTTTGGAATTCAATACCTTCAAAGATAGCCCGCAAGTCTGTAAATCCTCAGCCCTGATTTCTTCTTCCGGGGAGTCATTTACCAATATCAATTCACATCTCAGGTGCAGTGAATTTAAATGAACTGCATTTTTTTCAATTTTCCTGATCCAGTATGGAATAAACTGTTGTCCTTTATAAATCGGAATGATAATAGAAATATCTGTTTTCATATTCTAAATCCTTATTACTCCTGTATAACTTCCTGAAAAATAACCGATAGTTTTTCCAGCATTATTTTCTCCGAAAACTCCCTGTCATATATTTCTCTTGACTCTCGCCCTATCATCGAGAGACATTCTCTATGATCTGCCACCCACATAAGTGTTTCTTTTAAAGCTCGCCTGTCCTCACTTTTAAAAATGAAACCATTTTTTTTATGGATAATAAATTCCGCTTGTCCAACTTCATCCGAAACAATACAGGTTTTCTCATGCATCATAGCCTGTGTAACAACAATCGGCATCGGATCATCTCTTGAGGGACATATGAGTACATCGATATTCTCATAATATTGATCCAGCTCTTCCTGCGGTAATTCCTCCATCCATTCTATCTGACGCATCGCAATTTTTGCATTTTCTATTATATTTATGAAAGCCTGATCTTTACATGTCATTTTTCCTATGATAATAAATTTAAATTTACAAATATATTTTTTCGGAAGCTGCTTAACTGCTACTAGAAATACATCCTGGGCTTTTCTTGGATCAATTGCTCCAATCATTGCTACTGTGATCATATGATTGTGCTTTCGATTTTCACAATATTTGTGTTTTGTATCCGGTATATAATATTGTAATTTTTCGATCTCTGTATTTAAATAGTGTTTTTTAAATATTTTTTTTACTCTGTTTCCTCCTGCTAAATATTTAATATTTCTGTTATCGGGCAGTATATTTTTTCCCTCATAATACATCTCATATGTTTCATGAATCCACCACAGTACAGGCACATTTATTTTTTTCCATGTTTCTACAATTCTATATAAATCAAGTGTTCCCACAATAATTATACTAAAATGAGAGAGTATCCCCTTAAAGCATTCTGTTCCATAACATAAATCGACATTCTCCATGTAATCTAATCCCAGCAACCTCAACTCCTCTGTAAAACTTCCACCCGATCCGGCCGCCATCAAAACAGAGTATCCCATCTTCTTTATAATTAATGCCATATTCTTCAATGCCACCGGTACTCCTGAATAACCGAACTGATGGGATAACAACAAAACAGCTTTTTTATTCTTTTCCTTCCATTTGTCAAATAAGATTTCACTTCCATTTCTTTGCACTGATATTTGTTTGTTTGTAAGGAGTAAAACCTGATTATATAAAAGAATTTTATTGGCCGGGATCTTCATTTCAGTTAATTTCTGATATATATTCGATGTATTATAGGTCATTATTACTATATAAGAAAACTCATAATTTACAATTTCATCCGGTGAAATGATTTCAATTCCGTTAATACAACTTCCTTGTTTTCTTATATCATTGTCGCAAAATCTTATAATATTAATCTGAAACAGATACTCTTTAAATTTTTGGAATAACCCTCCCGTTCCCCATACTATAATATCCATATTCCTCCACCAACAGGCCCAATCTCTACACAATACTATTTTGCTTCATAAAATCAGCTGTTTTTATAATTCCTTCATATAATGATATTCTGCTCAACTTTCCATAACACTCTTCATATCTTGATATATCAAGAAAATTTTCAGGTACGTCCATTTTTCTGCCTGACATATACTCTATTTTCAAACTTTTTCCCAATACGATACCTACAATCTCTAACACTTTATTTATGCTGGTTCCATAACCACATCCAACATTATATGTATTAAACTTATTTCCCCCATCAACAACATTTACTATCGCATTAATCACATCATCTATATATATAAAATCTCTTATTATCGTCCCATCTCCATATACAATAATTTTTTCATTTTTTAAAGCTTTATATGTAAAAGTAGTTACCGCACCCAAAACACCGTTAGGCCTCTGATACGGTCCATATGGATTAGATAAACGAATCACTCTATAATCCAGTCCATACATATACCAAAACAAGTATAATAGTTTTTCAATCGTCACCTTTTGAAGTCCATATGAACTTATCGGGTAGGCAATAACATCTTCACTGATAGGGCACTTTGCATCTTTTCCATATACTGTTCCACCTGAAGAAAAAAATATCACCTTTTTCACATTACAGCGAACACAAGCCTCTAACATATTCACTGTTATACCTACATTGGCCGCTATCTCTTGCGATATATGCTGATTAGAGGTTGCCGGAATAGTAGTACTGACCAGATGGTAAACAATATCCTGCCCCATCAGCATGCTGTCAAAATCAGAATCCTCATTAAATGAATCTTCTCCAAATACCACATTTGAAGATAGAATACTTTTTATATCTGCAAAAAAATCTTTTGTTCTGTCAATCAATGTAATCCTGTTTTCACAATTTTTGCTTAATTTTATTGCTAAATTTTTCCCTATAAATCCAGCGGCCCCTAATAGAATTATGTTCATTTTATTCACCTGTCCAAGCTTTCCATCACCCCTGACCACAATTGATAAAGCTCATACCCCATAAATATTCTCTGATGTTCTTCTATAAGTTCCTCTATCGAAAATATCCTGATGCTCTTATTTCTCAAATTTTGCTTTATTCCGCATCTGTTACCAACTCCATCAATGACAATATCTCGCCCTGATATACCTTCCGTAAAACAGTATATATTTCATCAAATGCATAAACGGGTGTAACAATGACCGCATCTACCATGCCTATCATCTCACCAGGTATCACCACAGGGAATGACTGATGCATCGCCTCCGCCGCCCGGTCGATCCCATAAATAATTTCTACTGAACTATCTTCCAATTCTTTTACCAAATGTAATCCCAGCATTCCCAAACCATAAATTGCTACTTTCCTGATTCCCTTTCGATACAGGTATTCTCCTATATTACAGTTTCTTTCTTTTAACAGCATCCATTGGTGCAATACTCTCCAGTAACAGCGATATCTTTCGACCAGTTTTTCACTTTCCGCAAGGTTTTTCACCTCTGTATTGTAAAAAATTTCAACATGTTCCTCTTTATAATGCATCAACGCATACTGTACAGCTTCTAAGTAAGCATAGCCATCTTTTAAATCCGGTTCCAGATACATTCCCTCGCCCCACTCATTCCATGCATTGAGGAAAATAATCTCATTTCCCATATCCTCATTTTTTTTCAGTAGTTTTGAAAGCATCTGCTGAAAAATCTGCGGAGCTGCCTGGCCTATAACACTCCCTCCGGTTCCGCGCCTTGGCGTATCATCATACCCTGTAAATCCGCCCTGTATCAATTTCCTTTTTGATTCCGGCCCAGAGCGACTAATAATCTTATTCCAAACATCCGCATATTTTGCATACCGCCTTATTTTTTTATCTGCATTCACATTTTCCCGAGGATAATTATGCATCAGTGTATACTGCGGTTCATGATATAAATATGCCTGAAATCCAGGTATCTCAAAAGAATTCACGGATATAAAATACACACCGTCCAATCCGTCTGTCTCCGCCATTTTTGTCCAATATTGCAGCATCTGTTGTAAACAAGGAATCAATGAGGGTTGAAAAATCAGGAAGACCGGTTTTCCTTCTATCCGTATATATCTGGAATCCTGAAAAAATGGGCGAAGATATTCATAATGTGCCTTCCATTCCGTCTCTCCTCCATATTTTTGTTCCATTAAAATCCCTGAAGGATTCTTCGTTCTTTCCTGCTCATCTTCTCCCCTGGAACTCCATACATTCTTCTCCGTCAAATTACTCCATGACCTTGCCCAGGATTCATTTGCCCAACAGAGGCAAAACGCCATATCAATATATTTCCACTTTAGAAGATTTTCTGCCGGTTTCTCTAATATTTTACGTCCATCCTTAAAATAATAGTGATAAAAGCACTGTCCATATATCCCATATTTATGCATTAATTCAGACTGCCATTTCATGGTTTCTTCATTTAGTAAATCATAATAATTATCATTTAATGGCTCCTTAGGCTGCTCATGCCCCTCATATAAAGACCTGGCATTCCTGACTGCTACCCATTCTGTGAAACCTTCTCCCCACCAGGCATCATTCTCAGCTACCCTGTGAAATTGTGGCAGATACATTGTCACTATCTTCATATAATTGCTCCTTAAAAAGTCTATCTGCAAAATCATCCGGCTATTTTTTGATACTAATTAACTTCCAATCCCTTTGAATCTCCTCCAGTATTTTGACTGTCGGCTACTTCCACTACCTCTGCCAACGTTTTTCTCAGATAAACCACTTTTTCAAAAAGTAATCTGGGGTCGTCAAGATATTTCTGTTCAATCCACAAAATCTTGTTTTCCGGCACCCCCATATCCATCAAATCCTTTTTAGCCCCTTGTACTGCATTTGCCTTTAAGATTGATATAATAATATAGTCATACTCCAGGCCGGGAATTTCATGAGGCGCAATAATATTCAGCGTTTTCTGCAGATCCCTGTAATTACGGTCAGCCCAACCCACTATATTGCCCCCTGCCGTACTTCGAATATATCTTTCCAAATGAACCCCCGATGCCCCCGCACCATACAGGACAATTTTCTTTCCTCTTCCGATATTTCCAAATGGCACCAGAAAATCATCCTTACACATATGATCAAACACACCCGGTGCTTTATAAAGCAGCCAATACAAAGTAAAATAGTGTAATTGCGTATCAGCCAGCCCTGTTCCCTTGAATCTTGCTAAAAAATCCGGGTAGCACTCAAATAAATCAGCCACCACCATCTCTTCCTGATAAACCTGACTTTTTGACGAATCCGTCCGTATTCTGTAATGGTAATAACAGTCATGTGTAATATATAAACTTTTTGTTTCCGCCACACATGGCAATCCTATCATTGCATCATCCAGTATTCTATTAGCTTTTCCCCCCATCATATGGTATTTCATGATCTTTTCTTTCAAAAATAATTTCGTACACAAATATGCCAAAATCCCATACTCATAGAAATATCCTGAATAAAACAGCCTGGGTAGAATTTTTTCATCAAAAATTCTGTCTTTATAACATCCTTCTCCTAAATACGGATGTCTGTTTCTTTGCATATTTTCACCACTGTCAATAATGCCCGATTCCACAACATCCACGCCATATTCTTCAGCATATGCAAGTAATTTTTCGTACATCTCCGGTTCTATCCAGTCGTCCCCATCCACATAACCCACATATTTTCCGGTCGCTGCCAGCATCCCTGCCTTTCTGGCAGAATCAGCTCCCCCGTTTTTCTTATGTATGATCTTAATACGTCTATCCTGTCCGGCATGTTGCTCACATATCTGCGGACATTGGTCGTCTGAACCATCGTCAACTAATATGATTTCTATATTTTTATAAGTCTGATTTCTAAGACTCCAAATACACTGATCAATATATTTTTCGACTCTATATACAGGTACAATCACACTGATTAAATCCATCTTCTCCTCCTGGAAAAATCCGTAACCTGACAACTGTATGAAACTTATAACAGCTTTTGATAGCAATATAGCTCTCTGTTGCTTCATACTTTGATATCATACCCAACGAAACGCCCGTTCATGAGCCTCCAAAGTAGCATCAATCACTTCTTTAGTATGTGCAGTGCTCATGTTATAGCGCTTACAGGGTTTATTATAAACCCCTTCCAACAGCAATGCGTAATCAACACGCCGACGCAGATCCATATTGCACTTCCTCAAATCTCTATGCGTCAATATTTCTTCCTGATCAGTAATGCAGACATTAAACATCGCGCCAATCCCCGGCGTTATTACTCTGATGCCATGAGACGCATAGATATCTTTAATTCCATTTTTGAGCCTCTCTGTCTGAGCTATCAACCCCTCATACTTTTCTTCCAGAAGTTTAACCGCTGCCATACCCATTTGCAAAATAAGCGGATGGCCATTGTTTGTTCCGCTATGATACAGATTTTCCTCTCTCGATGTATGTTTCACTCCAGCTCCCGGCAGATAGCTTCCCCCTGGGGCTGCTATTTCCATTATTTCCCGCCTTCCGCCAAGAACACCTATCGGAAATCCTGCACCGATTATCTTTCCCAAAGTAGTGAGATCCGGGCTTACGCCATAGTATCCCTGCGCACCATTCATACTGATGCAAAAACCTGTTTTCACCTCATCAAAAATCAGTATAATACCCAGCTCTTCCGTTAATCTCCTTATCCCCTTCATGAATTCCTTTGTAGCAGGAACCGTCCCTGCAAGTAAAGGTTCCATTATAACGCATGCAATTTCATCTTGTCTTTTTATCAGAATATCTCCGCATGCTTTCAAATCATTGAATGGCAAAACAACCGTATTTTCCAACTGATCTTCAAAAATTCCCGCCGAAGATGGAAGTGATACAGGCCGTTTTATATCTCCTGCTTTTTCCATGTCCGGATGTAAACTTACAAGGACCTCATTATAACCGCCATGGTAATGCCCTTCAAATTTTGCAATTTTTCTTCTTCCGGTGTACGCACATGCTGTTCTTATAGAAAGAAGTGTTGCCTCAGCACCGGAATTTGTAAATCTCATGCTCTCAATACTCGGAAAATATGAGTTTATCATTTCTGCAAACTGCAATTCTCCCTCATGAGGTGCTCCATAGAGAACAGTACCATGTTCTCTGATATAATCTGCTGCTGATTCTTCCACCGCATGACATCCATGCCCATGAATCAACGGACCATAGGAAAGTACATAGTCTATATATCTATGGTCATCAAGATCCGTAATATATACTCCATCACCTTTTTTCATAAAAAGAGGAAACGGAGAAAAGAATTTTACGTTTGCCGTAATTCCTCCCGGAATCAGAGCACATGCCCTTTCATAAGCCTTTTTTGATTCTGGATTTCGTTTGGCATATACTTTTTTTAATTCATCAAGTGTCATTACATCACCCCTTTAGCGATATACCAGCTTATGAATTCATTTGCAACCCGGCTGTAACTATTACACTATTATCCTTTCCAACCCCGGCACATTTCTCACAAATACTCATATAGCCTCTTTCATTAACATCTCCCAGCATGTACTTTAAAATATTCAATGTCGCCTGATGTTTGGAATTGTTTTCTCTGTTTTTGATCAAATCCAGAGAGTCATCTTCCATAGCCTTAAATCCTGTAAAGCATTCTGCTGCAAAAGCTGGATCACACCAATAAAGCTTTCCATTTCCGACAGAATGCGTGCTGTGTCCGCAAAGAAGCATGTGTTCGCGCGGCTTTTCTGCTGTAAATTCTTCTCCCGGATATTTCACATCTTTCCATGTATTATTGGGTATCACATAATACTCAATACCTTTCTTCGAAAATGCCTCTATAACCTCCACTAATTTCTTTTCATATTTTACTGTCTGTGTATAATCACTGATATGTACAGACATTTCATACTTTTTCATCAACTCCAGCACAGTGTCACATGGTACAACTGTTCCATTTGAAATCAAATTAACCTTTCCTATTCTGTCACCATACTTTTCCATTAAATAACTGAATATCTGCTCCAGTTCGGCATGCAGAAACGGTTCCCCACCCAGCAATGTATATTCATAGACAAAATCAACGCTGCCAAAAAATGTGTCAAAATTCCTTTGCAGTTCACAAAGCTCCATATCCGCATGTTGATTTGCATATCCTATGAATAAATTGCAATTTCTGCATTTCAGCGTACATCTCGAAGTAATAACCGTATCTATCTTTGAAAGGACACATTTATTCCTCCAACGCAGATTCCACTCCTCAGCAAATCTCTCAAACATGCAAAAATCCTGATACTCCCTGAATCCGCACAAAGTAAGCTCTTTTGATATCTCATCATAAGAAGATCTGACTGTGGTAACTACTATCTTCAAATTTCTTTCTTTTATAAGTGGTGCTGCTTCCCTTAGATCACACACACGCAGGCCGAATACCTCTTCTGAATCCTTTTTTTTATCAACCAAAAATGGTACTTTGAATTCTTTTAATAGAGTTGGAATCACCCTTCTGCCTATGCGGCCTATCCCATATGGAACGATGCTGCCTCCGTTTTGCAACTCACCCCAATCATCTGACAATTTTAAAAAATCATCCATCTACTTGCCCTCAATCAATCGCATTTTTTCCATGATCATCATAAGCTTTCAAAAATGCCCACTACTCTTTGCCTGGAATCTACAGTAAACTGATTTGTAAGTCTGAATATTCCCGTCTCTTCTATAAAGCGATACTCCATTGCTGTGAAATAAATTATGTGAATCTTCCTTTTCTTTCTCATAAAACTCGCCTTTATATTGTCAATTACAACTGTAAATATCTCTTTGTCAAATGGAAAGAAAAAGTAAAACCAGTTGTAACTGTCGAGCTGCTCTTTAACGTTTCGTGCATCTTCATTCAAAAGTTCAATTTCATTTTTTATTCCCAGTCTATTAAAATTCTCTTTGGCAACTTCGTATATTTTTGTTTCATATTCTACACCGCCAACCTTTTTGAATCCATAGTCAAGAAATGAAACCATCGCCCCCCTTTACCGCATCCAAAGTCAAGAATGGCATCATGGTCAGAAGGATGAATATGACAACGATCCAACATTGGAAATATTTCTTTTTGGGTAGAACAGCTATATCTGGCTCCATGAGAATCCACTACCTCAAAATCATTTTTTGAAATCGGAAGTATAAAATTACATCCATATTTCCATTCAAGCCACTCGAGGAACTGAATATCTCTTCTTCCTTCTTTTTTCTTATTAAATACATCCTGAACATCCGCTTCAGCATATATATCAGAACCATAAACAGCTCGATAAAAATCAAAATAAGTTATTCCTTCTTCATAACCTAATTCTTCCAGCCTACGGACAAGGTCATCTGTCAGCGGCTGCGCCAGCCAAATAACAGCATCCCTGATATCCTTATATCCAAAACTTAATACACTTGGCCTGAATATCTCTGTTTCATATCCATGACCAGTACTCATGTCTTCAGACACCAACCAGTCAACATCAATTCCATGATAGTAATTTGAATACCATTTCAAAAATCTTCCGGTATAGCTTTCATATCCATATATCAGAATTCTTCTGTTCATGCACTTAAGCATAATCTCATCTAATGTACTGCGAAATTCATCAAGTAATTTGAACACGCTTCCCACCTCCAATTATAGTATATATTGTTTTAAAGGAGCTTCCCCCCACTCTCTCGGTGCAATGTATACGTTATACATCGGATGTCTAAAATAGTGACACACCTTCATTTCTATCGTCTCTCCCTTCGCTGATTGTGCTGTACAACCTAATGAAAATGCATCATAATCTCTGCCTGTACCTTCCGGAGATATGGAAATACTTCCCTGATTTCTTTCATTAAATTCTTTGATTGCCAGATTCTCCCCAATATTCTCATATCCTTTGAATATATCATCAAAATACATAAAAATACGCGGCAAAACATTTTTACAATCTGTTTCAAGCATCTGAAGTACCGGAATTGTGGAAGTATAAATATCCACATCTACCATCATTGCTCCGATTGGTGCCGGGCACATCTCCCAAAATTGGAGACTTGTCGCATGAATATCCCCCAGCACTAACTTCGCACTCGTCAATTTCTCTGCAAGCTGAGAGAAATTCATTTTATATGCCCCCATTTTAAATCGGAATAATTGATCCTTATAATCCGTCTCATATTCAGGCAATCCCTCTCCTGTATCAAATCCATACACCTGAATTTCAATATCAAACAACCGTCCTATTTCTCTGGCATGAAATTCCAAGGCTAAAAGTCCATTTCCTCCTGCCACACCAAATTCTATTACGCTAATTGCCATTAACCCCAATTTCTTTGCCTCATTTGCGGCCGCCCATACAATTCTTGCATAATGAAGATACGGCAGCTTCCCCTCTTCAAAATACTTCTTGTAAAATGCCCTTCTTCTGCTAAATACGTCAACCAAATTTCTTTCCGCATCTAAAACCGGAAGCCATTCAATATTTTTCTCATAATATATGTTTCTAGCCTGCTCATATAAATGGTCCCCTCCGATTACAGTACAATTGTAATTTGTAATTTCTGAAACACATTCTACCCCCCCATACACCATTGCCTTTTCGTATTCTTTAACTCCTACTGCCCCCACAAATTTATCTTCTTCATCCAATACCAATGTCATCACACCTGTTTTACAAAAATTCCAGTATGCCTTGTAGATATCATCTTTTTCATGAGCAACACATTCTAAAAATTTTTTCATTTATCCATTCTCCATATTCTCAAAAAATTGATTGTTAAATTTTTATGCCATTTTGACACCGGCCCACATAGCTATTCCCTGCGGTTATCCCACTTGTTTCTCTGCCATCCTGAGCCCCGCCTCAATCGCATCTAACATACTGTCCGCATTAGCCCGTCCCTCACCTGCCTTGCCAAACGCCGTTCCATGATCTACCGAAGCACGCACGATCGGCAATCCGATCGTACAATTAATTCCCCGCACGGACTTATATTGCCCTTTTTCCTCATCCCATTGGAATGCGTTCAGCTTTAAAGGAATATGCCCCTGGTCGTGATACATCGCAACCACAATATCATACATACCAGCCTTGCACTTCACAAAAACAGTGTCCGGCGATTCCGGTCCCTCCACTTTGATACCGAGTTTTTTTGCCTCCTGTATCGCCGGAATGATCTCGCTGGCCTCCTCTGTTCCGAATAATCCATCCTCCGAACAGTGAGGGTTTAATCCTGCCACACCAATCTGCGGATGATCGATTCCAAGCATCCTGCAGCCTTTGTCCGCCAGCTTTATCACTGTCAGCACCCTGTCTCTTCGTATCAGTCTGCATGCCTCGCTTAATGCACAATGCGTCGTAACATGAATCACACGCAGATTCTCACTCGCCAGAAGCATGGCATAATCTTTCGTACCTGTATACTCTGCAAAAATCTCTGTATGCCCGCTGTAATGATGTCCCGCCATATTGATCGCTTCCTTGCTGATCGGAGCCGTAATCACTGCAGCCGCCTTTCCCTCCATCGCAAGCCGGATCGCATAAACTACATACTGAAAAGATGCTTCTCCGCAAACTGCAGAATTTTCTTTATAATTCCAACCGCCCGGTTTCAAATAATTCAGGTTAATATATTCAATCTGCCCAAATTCTCCCACTGCCTCCTCCATGGATTGTATTTCCCTCAAGACAGAACTTATACCCGAAAAACGGACAGCGTCTTTGAGCGCTTCATAATCCCCAATTACAACCGGAATACATCTTTCATACACAGACCTTTCTGTCAGCGCTTTCACTACAATTTCCGGCCCAATACCGGCAGGATCTCCCATTGTAATTGCGATTCTTTTTCTTTCCATCGTTTATGGCCTCCTCAATAACCTTATGAAACAACCAGAATCTGTTTCCTGATATCAGTTGTTGATATCCCTTTGGTATACGGAACATAAACAACATCCACATTAATTTCAGCCAACACCTTTTCAAAGTTATTCCACCGTTCAGTTCCCTTCCAGTCATCCCCGATGAAAATCACATCAAAGTGGTATAACTCCCACAATTTTAATTTATCCCGGAATCGATTGATCTCCGCCCGGTCAACGCCTTTGATGGATTCTATAATTCTTTTACGGTCATTTTCATTGATGATTGGCCTGCGGTGCTTGTATTCCTCCACCACATCATCACCATGTACCCCTACGATCAGATATTCACAGCGACTCTTTGCAGTCTGTATCATATTCAGATGCCCGACATGGAACAGGTCATACACTCCATCCGTATACCCGATTCTATATTTCTTTTCTTTCTCCACCTTAAACTACTCCTCTGTCAATTTTAATTCGGAAACCGGATGCACCTTACGCTTCTCAACCGGCGGCAATTCCATATAATTTTTGTATTTCACCTGAAGATATCCGTCATAATCCCTTGCCCCTGGAAGACACATTTCACTAAATGGATACTTCTTTAACTGTGTATACCATTTCCGTTCATAACCATAGATTCCTTTCGGTGTCGGAAACGTTAAAATACGCACCAGCCTGGTTTTCTTTTTCTGTCCCGCATCAATAAACTGTTGATAACTTTTCAGCAGTATTCCCATTGGTATCAGCCGCATGATTTTGTAAGCCATTCTCATCCACACCTTCTTTTCAGTCCTGCTTCCCACTTCCGACCAGAAAAATTTTCGGTATAAAAAACACCTGAAAAAATGAATCCGTCTTTCCAGAAAACCGTCCGGCACATTGTCAAAAGGCATCAGATCTATGGAGATTCCCTGCTCGTAAGGCATAAACTCCTGTCCCAGCCTGATAAATGCCGTCCCCCGCCTGCGAAGCTTTCCATAGCCCCAGCGATATCCTTCCGTATCCCGCAAATCCTGCATGTAATATTTCTCATGATTCAGTTCCGTTTTACAAGCCTCCCGGAACTTCTCGTATTCCGTTCTGAGAAATCCAATATCAGCATCGTCGTCCCACGGTATGTATCCTTTATGCCGAATGGCTCCCAGCATGGTGCCGCCCACCATATTAAAATGGATTCCGCACTTTTTACAGATCCTCGCCACTTCCCCGATCAGATCCTGTTGAATAAGCTGAATCTGTTTCAGTTCTTCCTCTGATATGTGATATTGCTGCTTACTTTCCGATGCGTTCATAAAATCTTCCATCTTCCTTTTGTCCGTCTATAATTACACAACAAAAAATCTGACATAAAATATGACAATCCCATACTTTACATCAGATTTCCTTATCAGATCTCTTCCCTGATCTTTCATTAAAAAAACTATTATTTTTCTTCCATCCCAAACTCTGCAAACAGTTTCTGCTGATAAATCGGATCAGAGAGCGACTTCATAAAATCAGCAGTCCTTCCTGCCTCCGCCAGAAGCATACCGAGTTTGTTTACTCTCGTTTCACCCTGGCTTCTGCCTATCGCCTTTCCTCTTGCTTCACCCTCAGCTATGAGATAATCCAGTGCTGTATCCATCTTTACGCCTCCTTTTTCATCCCGCAAAACTTCATCCGCATATTCCATATACTTTTTATTATTCGTCACTGCACTTAAAGCATACCATGTTTCCCGATACATCACAACCAGTGACTTCAATTTTTCTCTGTCCACATGCTTTCTTTGAAGCAGCAGAAAAATTTTCAGATCTCCACTGAATCTGTCCGCATCTTCTTCCTTCATATGCTTTGCATCGATCAGGTTCATGCGGTAATCCGGAATCGTCTGTTTTGCCCACTCCTTCATAGTATCCGGAATATCCAGCATATCATACACACTGAGCGGCGCATCCCACTTTTTTCTTCCCGTATATAATACAAGCGTCACTACCGGTATGATTTTAGTTCCCTTTGGCACTCCATCAGAATACTTCTTCAACTTTTTATCTCTTTTTGCCTTTTCAGAAATATTCCTGCACTGGGCGGAATACGACATCGCGTCAAGTTCCATACACCGAACTGGCATATAATAATGAATCCCCGTCTGCCCCTCCACTCCCATGATGAGCTGAAATGCCATCTTATCATCAAACAGCATGGTGATCTTCTGTGCATCCCTCAGCCGCTCCATACCCTTAAGCTGTCCGTCCTCCAGCCTGACCGTCTCCTGATTTACCGTATCAAGTTCCTGCAGCTTATCCGGATCAATTTCCACCTTCCCATGGAAAACTCCCTCACTGAACAGCTGGGCAAATATCGAACGAAGCTTTACAAAATTTTTCACACGGATATCTATGTCTCCCATATGTTTTCTCCTTCTATATATTTTCTAAATTATAATATATAGTATATCATTTCGTAAAGAGTATATTTATCATATAATCTAATGTAAAGTATGAAATTGTCAAGGTTCAATAAATCTATATCAAACATCGAATGCCCGTCTTCACCAGACATTCTTATGTCAGTCAGCTATCCATCTACTACTTACTATCCACTATCTGCTATCTAACTACCTGCTATCCATCAGCTGTCAGGCCACCATCAAACAACAACTCCATCTCCCCAATCCATCCCTACAAATACACTTCCGGCTCATTCAGAATAATATCCGTTATCCCCTGCGCCTCAAGCGGTCCGAAATCAAGCTTTGTCCCGGTGGGTTTCTCCGGATACAGATGTCCGGACATCCAAACCCTCACCACATATCCCTCCAGTTCTTGCGCCTTCAGATCCATCCCTCTCCAGAACGGATGAAGCGCCGCCGCCCCACAGCCGCCTCTCAGCTTATACAGACAGTCGGAAACCCTGCTGTCCAATATCCCCAGTTCTACGGCCGGATCCAGCCTCTTTAATTTTTCCAACGAAGCCGCATAAAAACTGGAATAAACCACAAATTCTTGCAGTCCTTTTTTCTGTATCAGCTCTACGATCTTTTCCTCCATACCAGGGTACGGATAGACACTATTTTTCAACTCTATATTCAGCTTTAAACCCGCTTTCATCTGCGACGTAAGCAGGTCGAGCACTTCCGTTATTGTAGGAACCTCCTGTGAAGGCTTGTCGTCCGCGTAAATATGAAGCTTTTTTATCTGGGAAAGTGTGTAATCCCTCACATATCCCATTCCCTCCGTCGTCCTGTCCACTCTCTCGTCATGGATGACGACCATCTCTCCATCCCTTGTCAGCTGGATATCCAGCTCGATTCCGGTTAACCCCGAAACCGCCGCCGCCTTTTCGAATGCCAGCAGCGTATTCTCAGGATATCTCTGGCTGCAGCCCCTGTGCGCCCATATTTTCATAATCCCTGTTCTCCGATCTCATAAACTGTTCCATAATGCCCGCTAATGTTGCGGACTCGCCCCGCGTCAGCTTAAACTCACTGTTACTGCTGCCGTTTATCATGGACAGAAAATCGCTGATCTCGTAGCGCAGACCGTCTCCGAGAAATATTTCCGAATACTTATCTACTCTCCCCGCATCCTCATAATGCACCTCAAAATAGGACGTCTTCCACCAGGGCGCTTCCACCACGATATATCCTTTCGTCCCGGATATTAAGAGCCTTCCTTCGGATTTTACACCCAGTCCGCAGGTAGCGGTGGCAACCCCGGTGGGATAATTCAGGGAAACCTTCGTAAACAGATCCAGACCCTTCTCCCCGTGTATGGCATCAAACCTGATGGATGTATAATCTTTCCCGAAAATCTTTAAGATCGGCAGCATCACATAACTGCCCAGTTCCGTAAAACTGCCCCCGCAGATCCGGTCGTTTAACTCTCTGCTGTCTTCCTTTTCCAGTTTTGTAAAACAGGCCTCCACATTCCGCACGCTGCCTATGATACCGCTGCAGGCGATGCCCAGAAGCTTATGGAAGCCCGGGCAGTATGCGGTCTTGATTCCCTCAAATAAAATCAGATTCTTCTCTCTGGCAAGCGCAAACAACTCCTCAGCCTGAGCCCTGCGCAGTACCATTGGTTTTTCACAGAGCACATGCTTTTCATGCTCAAGCGCCGATTTAATATATCCGTAATGCGTATCATGGGGAGTGGCAATATACACCAGATCCACCGCCCGATAAAAGTCTTCTATCTCCTCATAGGGATCGATCTCCCACTTATCGGCAAATCTGACCGCGCTTTCCCTGTGGGGATTGTATACCCCCTGGGTGCTGACGCCGCTGACTAACTTTGCCTCCGGGATAAACCGTTCCGCAATCCTGCCTGTACCAATAATGCCGATTCTCTGAATCGGACTGTTTTTCTCCCGCAGCATGGTGCTGGAAATATTCTTTGTCCGTTCCAGATAAACCACCCTGCAGTAATCGCTCAGATAATCAAAGGCGCCCGTCCAGTCGGAACCAATGGCAAAGATATCCACATGGAACCTGCGGATATCGTTTATTTTCTGTCCCTGGGATTCCTCAATGATGATCTCATCCGCAAAGCCCGCCTTTTTGACATTCTCGATACGCGTCACCAGAGAGTCAACCACATTCAGCTTGCCTCTGGTCTTATCGTATGCCTCCGTTGTCACACCGACAATCAGATAATCCCCCAACTCTTTTGCCCGTTTCAACAGCCTGTAATGTCCCTCGTGGAAAAGGTCAAAGGTACCATAGGTAATTACTTTTATCATATAATCTGTCCCTTCACGAAATTATAAACATTTCTGCCGCAGGTCCCTTCCGTGTCAGCATTGATCTTCGAAAATGCTTTCAGCTGTCTTTCCCTGTCAAAGGGCTTTCCGGTTATGTTGTCATCAAGAAGATCTTTTAAGGAGTTAAATGCATTCTCGCCCAGACAGTACTGCAGCCACTCCGACTCCTCCATAAAGCCCGGTTCATGTCTTTTTAGTTCATCACAGTCAAATGTTATCTTTACTTCTTTGTATTCCTTCGTGTCGATGTTGATATCATAGAGCTTTCTTTCCGGTGTATACCAGATCCTGCAGTCCGCCTTTCCCTGCTGGGGATAGGTTATCACAAAGCCACCCATGCCTCCCGCAATGAAATATCCGTTTCTGCCGCGGTTTCGAAATGCAAGCGGCGGGTTCCACTCCTCCATTCTGCCGGTCTGTCTGTCTAAAGACAGGTACATATTGCCCCAGCTCGGCGACAGAATAATATTGTCTCTGCCGCTTTCTTTTGAAAAAGCGATATTGCCGAAAGGTCTTTCCTTACATTCATACTCATAGGGCCACCGAATGGATTTGAACTCCTCCGGTACATTGTCGTACTCCCTCAGATCTCCGGTTTTCGGATTCCAGCAGGTGAGCGTCATGCCATTTAAGGGCAAAAGCCACAGATTATCTCCCTCTGCCACGATTCCCTGGGTTCCGAAATTGCATCTGGTATTGCTGCTTAAGGCTCTGGCTTTTAACGTGTCGATATCCACAAACACAAACTGATTGTCCGCCGGAGAGGCAAATACCAGTTCGTTCTCGTACAGTCCTATTCCTCCCGCACATTTCTCTCCGTCCGCCATTCTCACATTGAACTGGCCGATTCCCTCCATATAGCAAATCTCCTCGGTATCCAGCGTAAATCTGACAAGATACGGATACTCGTACGGGAATAAAAAGATATACTTTTCGTTATACCAATAGCTGTAAAAGGCTCCCCTCCGGGCCGTCAATTCCTTCAGCTCTATGCGCCTGATCCTTTTATCCTCTATGATCAACAGATTTCTGGCATTGGCCGGAAAAACATAAATCTTCCCCTTTATTTCCACTGCCGCCATATAATACCTGCCCTCGGAATAGTTTGTTTCCAAGTCCATATAAAATGTATAGTGATAGTCGTTACGTTCCGAAAACCACAGCTCATTATTTAAGGTCACCTGATATCTGTCATCCCCCCATGCGTTAAACTGGGGATTGATCCGCTCTCCTCTCCAGTCATCCGGCCCTGGAAGCGTATTGATATTATTATTGAAGATAAACAACGGTTTTCCCGCCACGCCAAACAGAGACGTGACGGATGTCCCGGAGTCTCCGATATAAACATCCGAAAGGGCTATCGCCGTTTCGATATCCGGCGTTTCATCCAGTATCCCGATATTGTTATCCTGAAATTCTTTTTTTAACGCGTCATACTGCGGCTTATACGCACTCCGCATGGTGCTGAAGGTAGACTCCAGCAACGGATGGGGGCGCCACAGAAGACAGGCGTCATCCCGTCCCTTGAAGGTGTCGAATACATATCTCATCTTTTTCAGAAAGACTTCCGTATTCGCTAACATTCCGTTAATACTGGTGTTATAAAAATATACCTTTCCATTCTTAAATTTCTGAATCCCTGCTTCGTTTAACTTCCATTCCTCCGGCACTTCCGGCGGATTCTGGCATTTATGTATCACGCTGTCAAACTTCGGCGATCCAAAGGGAAGAAACTTTTTGTCCGGTATGCTTTTATCAAAAAATCGTTTGTATTGTTCAGACTGGATCACAATATAATCCGCATTGAGATATGCCGGGGCCATGGCCTGCCCCTCGCTCATCCCTCCCGCCGTAGCATAATAAGGGATGTACACGAGACAATCCGTATATTTTTTTAACTTATCGGAGTAAAACCTCGGATCTATGGTCGTGACATAATTGGCATAGTCATAAGGTGTATGGATAAATATGGCATCCGGCCTTCTCTCCTCAAAGAGATAGGTGTCATAATGCAAAATAGGTACATCCACCGGCAGGCGGTTTCCTTCATAATGGTACGCCCCCAGGGTGCCGTCCGGATTCTTATCATAGTAGGGAATCGGAACCACATAGGCGTCACAGTCCGGATCTTTCTCCGCAGCCTGCCACACACTTTCCAGCGAATCCCACATGGACGCTTTATAAGGTAAAAACACCATTTCGCGGCGCAGTTTCACATCGTTCCGGATACTGTTTTCCATCTCGATCTGAAGTCTGCGAAGTCTTTTATAAGCCTGATTTCCGCTGATTTTCTGTCCCCCGGCGATCTCCTCATATATCTGGTAGACCAGCTCGCAGTACCGTTCCACCAGGGAAACCGTCTGAAAGCCCTCCCCTTCTGTTTTCTCTATCAGTTCTCCCAGCTTAAGAGCTCCCTCCTGACACTGGACTAACAGATCCAGGGCAATCGCAGAATTGCCTGCATCCAAATATTTTTTTATTTCTCTGTGCACCTGCTCTAACAGGGCAGCAAATTCTTCCGCCTGCTTTTTCTGCGCTTTTCTCATCTTTTTCTTTGGCTCCCTGTTAAAACTACATTAAATTTCTCATGAGCTGCAGCCTTCCCATGAGCTGCATTCCAGGAAGCAAAATGTACTTCCTGTCATTAGATTTGCAGCGCAAAAGACGCGCCTTTTTTATCATCATAAAGATTATCGGGGCGTTTCCGCCTGCAGATTCTGCATACACAAAACTCTGCTTCGCTCCGTGAAGGCCACGGTCCTGGCATACCCGAAAGCCGTCCGAAACAGTAAAGACTTCTTCTACAGCTTAGCTAATGCCGACTTTTTGCCCGCCTGCTGAAGGTCTCGCCAGACAGCAGACTGAATCTTTCTATGTGCAACATGCATCCCTGCGATCCGTTTCCGGTGAAACCGCCTCCCGGCGATTTATTCCCAGTTCTTCATGTTTTTACCATCTTCATATTTCTTCTGTATATTCTTTGCCGAATTCACAGGCACCGTAGTCTTCATGCCACAGTTTTCACAGGTAAACGTAACTCCCTGCCTTTTCCCCTCTGCGCCGCAGGATGAACATATAAATCCTGTCCCCCTGGAATTGATTTCCGTAAGCTCTATGGAATGGATCAGACATTTATATGCAAGCCGCTCTCTGATGTAGCCGTAAAAACTTCTTGACAGCCTCCTGTTAGCCGCTTTCGATCGGGATGGCGGTCTGTTTTTGATCGTGGCCGGTCTGGTGATGACCACTTTCCCGGGCTTCTCTGTACGCAGCATCCTGTTGATCTCTGCGTTGATGAAAGTCTCCGTCCTGCGTCTTACCTTTTCCTTCTGCCTGTCATATTTCACTGTGCCAAGATTGTTGACCTCAATATTGCCCGCCCTTTTCAGATCTTTTTCTTCCCCCTCTGCCCTGGTGAGTACACGGAGCCTCTGCCGTTTACTATTTTTCCCGGCCAGCCTTTCCGTCTCAGGCGTCACAATATCCCCCAGGCCTTTTCCATAAATATTCTCATTGGAAAGGGTAAACATATCCTGGTATCCGATATGGATATAAACGGTATTCGTATAATCTGCATGCTTCTTTACTTTCGCCTCCACCGGCACTGCCAGCACAACATAATTTTCCTTTATGTGCACCTTGATCTGCCTGTCAAAAGTACGGTCATCTTTTAGCGGAATCGATATCCTTTTTCGTGGGATTCTGCATACGATACGCATCGCGCCGTCCTTATAGGAATACCCGTTGGGCGATATCCGGAAGGAATCCGCGCTTTTAGCGTTCGGCCGTATCAGGTATTTCCTTGTGAGCCTGCACAGATAGCTGTTTAACCGCTTTACATCGATATCCAACCCCTCTGCGTTCTTCGGCATTTCATATTCCTGACGATTCAGGATCCCGGCATACACGCTGTTCATCTTCAGCACAGTTCTGAGATAGATCCTGTCGCTGTCGCTTAAATTTTCATTGGCAGTGATCAGCGAACCGATTTTATTCCGGACCGCCCCCCAGCTTCCTTTGATATCTGCGACCGCATCCGCTATGGCAAGCTCATAATATACGGCAGGCAGATTTAACTGTTCTCTCAGTCCGCAGTGGCGCATCTGCGTCAAAATATCATATACGGGCGTCAGCCTGTTAAGGTTCTTTATACCGGAATATCTTTCATACACACAATTCTTCACCTTACAGTAATCCGAAGCTATCCCCTTCAGGAATTCCATTGTATCCTCAGGCAGCTCCCTGCTGTACTGCCAGAGCGTTTTTGTCACAGCGCTCCCTGCGGGCATCAGTTTCCATCCTCCCTGTTAATCTGCTTTCCTGCAGGCTTTCACCAACTATGGCTCTTCTGTTTTTTATAGAATTCATAAGACAAAGGTACTGATTTCCTGTACTACAAATCACTGAAATTTTCGCAGAAATACAAATTCTGCGAACGGATCCGGAGGACACAGTACATTCTCTGTATTTCCTATCTTAATTGACCATTTACCTGACGGTAAATAACCCCGAAAAGCGATTCATATTTTCACGCTTGAGCATCATGGAAGGATGTACATACCGGTTCATGGTAATTGCTATACTGGCATGTCCCAGGATCTCGCTCAGACTTTTTACATCAAATCCCAGTTCGATACATCTGGTTGCAAAAGTGTGACGGGTTGCATGAAAATTTGCGTTCTTTATACAGCAGGCTGTAATGATTCTCTTAAAATGATTCTGCATTGTTCTGGGCTCTACAAAATGGCTGCTTTTTCCGGTCAATACGAAAGCTCCGGGTATGTAGGACGCTTCCAGAAGTTCCATAATGGTATCCGGCAGCGGGATAATGCGAATGGAGGAAATACTTTTTGGTTCCAGTATCTTCACCTCTGTCTTATGGTCTGATGCTGTAGTGCATCGGAGCCGCTGCATCGTTCGGCTGACAGACATTTTCTTTTCCGGGATGCTGATATCATCCCACTTCATGGCACACAACTCCCCTAAGCGAATTCCGGTAAAAAGGCAGATTATAATTCCAAGTGCCGGAAGAGTCATGTTATCCTGCAGGTAAGCAAGGAGCCGTCCTTCTTCTTCCAGACTGAATACACGGATATTTACCTGGCTTTTTTTCAGCCTGATACATTCTGTGGAAAAGGCAACAACATAATCCTTTTTCATTGCATAGACTCGAATACCGTTCATTGCAGAGAGAATCTGTGTCACTGTAGATGGTGCTAACCCCTGCCCTTTTATTCCGCCATTTAGCAGAAGATCATTTGCAAAGTTGATGATCTTCTGGTTTGTGATCTCAGACAGCTCACTTTCTCCAAATTCCGGCAGGATATAGCAGCGCAGGATATCTTCATATTTATTGACAGATGATTCTTTTAATGACATTGCCGCGTCAGAAAGCCACCTTTTTCCTATATCTTCCATTTTTCCGGCTCTGGTTGTGGACAATTGCTTTTTTCGGAGTTCTCCCTTCGCCTCCTCAAGCCTTCTTTTTACCTCTTTGTAGCTCCTTGCGTAAACAGTCCCATATTTTGCTTTACCGTCCACCCGTTCTCTGATGTAGCGCCCTTCCCAGCGTCCATCCTTTCGTTTGTAGATATTCTCTCCTGTTCTTGGCATATTTTTTACCTCCTGTGTAATTTTGACAATAATTTTGACGGCGAATAAATTCTTTTATGGTTCCCAAATATCCCCGGCATGTAAAGTGTGTGGTCAAAATTGCCGATATAAAAAATATAGAAAAGCTTTCAGCGGCAATTCTTTCCTTGTTTTACCATTTTGTACAATATTTTTAAAAACCGCAAAAACAATTGACAAAAACTAAGGCATTTTATATAATTGGCATGATTGTTTTTCGCTGAAATTTTTTCGCAGAATTTGTATTTCTACGAAGAACCGCCTGCAGGTTCCTCTTTACGAGACATCCCTGGAAAACGCAGAATGATTTTATCTCTAGCAGGTCAGTTTAATTGCCTGCTCCATCATACTAATATGAAATAAATAAGCTGCAAAAACAGCAAAAAGAAAAGCCGGACAGGGAGAAACTCTCCATATCCGGCATTATAAAACTATATTTATTCTTTTACATTTCTCCATTCCGCAGGCACTCCGCACAAATACACACTGCGGGCTTCCTTCCGCCTTTCTGCCATGTCCCGTAGCCAATACATGGTATCTTTACTCCATTTTGTAATGATAAACAGTCTGTTATCCCTTTCCTCTACCCCTTTGTATGCACATAACTGTTTCAATATATCACGTATACTTTCTTTGTATTGATTATAGATTATTTTTCGTCTATACTTTGGGGTGAAGACAATGTGGTATTTACACATCCACTTTGTATGGGCTAATGAGTTACTTTTGTTGGCCATTCTGAAATCACCTTTCCTTTCTCTAATAGTGGCTTCGACACCTCTATTATTAAGCAGACGCTTTTACCCCAAATTCACCCGGTTCCATTTTATCAAAATATTCCCTTTGCCATACTGTATAGTCGAAATCATCTCTTTTAAGAGAAACAAAATGTTCCGCATCAATCACTTCCTTGTAAACCACAAGTCACTCCTCAATAAACGCTGCCTTTTCTATCCACACTGCCGGTGTCATAACAGGCAGCATAGCATCTGCATAATCTTTACCATTCACTGTAATGATATAATCCATGTTACTGTTTTTCCCCGTCATGTACTGCACGCAGTCTTCAAAATCCTTCCATTTTTGTCCAAATGCATCCCGAATATCTTTTTCAGTCACTGAAAGAACTGACACCAACTGGAAAATATTTTCCATAATAACATATGTTCTGCTGATATCATGTGTTTCTTTACGGATGATATAAAAAATATCCGTCACGGAAGATGCCGTTATATAGGCGCCCGCTCCAGTCTCCCTAACTTTCCTGAATAACTCCATGGAAATATCATAACCGCTGCGTTTCAGCACCATGTCAAGAATCACATTTGTATCAATTAACAATTTCATACCGTTCCATTATCCTTTCCCCTCTGTATTGCTCGAGTGACTTTCCCGTATCCGGCACAGAACCTACAATATTATCAAAAATATCATCCAGGGATTTCGTATCTGCTGGTCTTTCTACTATCTGCTGCGAACCAAGGAACTGCACAAAACTATATATCATTTCTATCTGATTTTCCGGCAAAGCATTTAACAGACTTATCGTTTTTTCTAATGTTGACATAATCATTTTCCTCCAAAATTCAGACGGTCACTTTATACTTTTTATATAGTATATCACTCTCTGTGCAGATTAACCATTACTATTTTTTTGCTTCAGACTTTTTTAATCTCCACCTCTACACCCTAAGCGTCTCAAACGTCCTCTGCAGATTTAATTTTCCGAAACCCCACCTCCTGTCCGGATACTCCACCCCTGCCTCCTTCGAAGCGCCTCTCTGCAGATAACTCTTGATCTCTCTTCCTTTAATAAACACATCATTCTCTCTCACGATCGCCCATTCCAGAAATTGCGCCACAGCGCCGATGGTGATAGCCGCAGACATACTGCTGCCGGTGACTGTAAAATTTCCCAGACTGTTCATGGTCTCAGCGCCGTCCGGCCCGGACATTGCAAGCGGCGCTCTCCCGGGCACCGGAACATCCACACCCGGCGCTGCGAAATCCGGTTTGATCCTTCCGTCCACTGCAAATCCCCTACCGCTCTCTCCCCAGAATGCTCCGGTTGCATCCGCATAAGTTGAAATCGTGATAACCTCCGAAGCGTATGCCGGTTCCGTCAGCGTGATCTCCGGATCCGGCTGTAAAAAGTATGCCTCTCCGCTCAGAAAACTCCTGACTGGCAGCCACATATGAAAGGTTCCGGCATTCCGCATCTTGATCCGCCAGATGCCCGGTGTGGGATTCTCAAACCGCAATGCCATCAGCGTTCTGCCGGAGCTCTGTTCCGCCAGTTCCGCTTCCACATAAATTATGGTCTGCTCAAAAATAAAGCTGATCCGCTTGCTGCCGCTCACAATACTGCTTAAAACTGCACTGCTCTCGCCGCCCGGCGACATGAGAATGATCGAAAAAATTTCCGATACACTCCCCCAGATCTCCAGCGTAAATCCATTTACGCTTGTAAATCCATTTACGCTTTCCCCTACCCGCAGTTCCACATCCCTGTCACCTTCTCCGGCATAATGCCCTGCCTGGTTGCCCTCATTTCCGCCGCAGACTACGACGGCCCGGCTTCGCTGCAACGCAATACCATTCAAAAATTCTGAAAACAGGGAAGTACCGTCGTGAGGACCCATATTGCTCCCCATGCCAAGACAGTAGACTAACGGTATCCGAAAAGGCTCACAGTAACTGTCCATAAACCGGTACGCCAACATGAGATCCGTCTCACTGTAGGCCTGTGCTCCCTCCGCAATATAATAAAACTGTCTCAGATCCCTGTTTGCCTGTTTACACTTTACGATGACATACTCGGCGTTTACCGCGCCGCCATATATTTCCTCCCCCACCCTGCCGCCGGCCGCTCCCGCCATAGCGCTCCCATGTCCGGTCTCGTCACGGGATGGGACTTTTAAAAAGGGATTCTCGTTTAGCAGCGCAGCATTGATATCCTCTCTGGTATAGACTGTTCCGAAGGGAACATCCAAAGAGCCTCTTTTTTTCAGGCTGTCATCATTCCAGCGTCTCATCCTTTCTCCCGCAGATGCTTGGCCATTTTCATCCTGTCCGGCCAAGCCATTTTCATAGGGTATCGTCTGATCCCAGATGGCCAGAATGCGGCTGCTGCCATCCTCCTTCCGGAATGCCGGCAGTGTATAGTCTATGCCGGAATCCGCTATCCCGATGATTACGCTTTGTCCTGTCAGACTAAGGGGTGGCTGCTGTACCTGGATGATACCAGACTTTAGCAGCGGAAAAGATACATTCTGCATGGGTGCATACAGTTTCGGCAAAAACCGGTAAGTGTAATCCGTATAGGACAGAGGCGGCAGAAGTCTCTTATCAAGGACTAATGCCCCCAGAACATTGCTGATCTTCATGTAACAGAAATTTTCCGACAAATCACTGAGTTCTTCCTCCAGCGGCCAGAAATCAAACAGGGCACTGAAATAATCATTGCTGTAAATTCTCTCTTCACAGGAAGGCATAAAAAAGCCTCCGAACACATTTTTTTATCTTATGCGTCCGGAAGCTATTTGGTTCTTCGCTCTGCTCTTAACCCTGTTTTTCCCAACAGATTATTCTTTTGGGGCAGCTGCATTCTCTTTGCGTTGACTTGAAAGTTATTTTCACGAACCGTCTAGTGCTGCGACTACACGTAATCATCATAGCCCCAAACAGCAGCACCAGAAATAATCCACACCACTCAAACTGCCAGAAAAATCTCATTGGCTCAAAGTGGTATTCCACCAGCAGGCTGTAGCCGTTTTGCAAAATTTCAAATCCCAAACCGGAAAAACCGGAATCACCCACGCCTAATCATCACAATATTTCTTTACAGTATTTATAAACTCTCCCTTTACCTCACTGAATGCCTTTAACAGCTTGGAAGAAAACACGCCGCTCTGTCCGGTTACGATCATCTGATAGGCTTTATCTGTGGAATACGCTGCTTTATAAATTCGTTTTGAGGTAAGTGCATCATAGGCATCCACCAGAGAAACGATCTGTGCCGCAATACTGATCTCCTCGCCTTTGAGTCCATCCGGATAACCGTTTCCGTCATACTTTTCATGGTGATGTCTGGCAATGTCATAGGCATAGTCACAAAATTCCTTATTGTCCAGATGGATCACCTTCTCAATGATTTCCGCCCCTTTGGTAGTATGGGATTTTATGACCTCATATTCGTCTTCCGTCAGTTTTCCCGCCTTCAATATAATATTGTCAGGAATTACTATTTTACCAATATCATGCAGAGAGGAAGCCCATGCGATCGTATCCAGATTCTCTGCCGTCAGTTTATATTCCGGGTACAGATTCATTACACTGGTTCCCAGACACAATGTAAATTCCCGGATTCGTTTTATATGCTGTTCCGACTCCAGATTCCTGAATTCCACAATATTGCTTAAAGATGTGATCAGAACTTCATTCGCATGCTTCTGCTTTTCCGCCATAATCTTCAGCACGGCGTTCTGCTTCTGGAGCTTTTCGGTCTGGTTTTTCACCATTACCTCCAGCTGCAGTTTATATTGAAATACGTCGATCACATTCTCCACAAGCTGTTTTACCACTTCAGGGTAAAAGGGTTTTTTCACGGAACCTACTATGCCATACTCATACCCCTTTTTCTCCGCTTCCAGCGTCATTTCACTGGTAAGCATAATAAAGGGAATCCGGCTTAGAAATTTTTTCTCACTCAGCCAGCCTAATACCTTAAACCCATCCCTGGCAGGTATTGCGATATTCACCAGCACAGCGGTAATCGATGCCGGCTGCTTTCTCAGTATCTCCACCCCTTCTCTCTCATTCATCACAGCCTGGATTTTATATTTATTCCGGAGAATTTCCTCCAGCCGTCTGCGGCTCAGTTCATCGTCTTCCAGAATCAGGATCGTATCACGCACCATCTTCTTGCTCCCTCCGCTTTTATATTTATAACTTAACCATTACAACGTTCTTTCCTCTTAATTTAAAAATAATTCTTACCATGGATGACGGCAGTACATATCTTATTGCGTTGATCTCAACAATACTTCCCGCATGTGCTACACCTCTGACAATCACTGCTTTCATCTCCTGCCCTGTCATATTATCCAGTTTGGAAACTTCAGCCTCCAGATCTGCCAGTTCCTTATCCTTTGCTACGATCGCAGCATTCAGCCTTTTGATCAGTTCCGCCGCCTGCCCCTTATCCGGAGGAAGCGATTGAAGAATGCTGTTCCAACGTTCTTCCAGCATATGCAGTTCATCCTAGATTTTCCCTCTCCTTTTCGCAAAAACATGCTGCTGCTTTTTGTAAAGAATATTCTTCCCTATATCCAGAATTGTTTTTATATTGGACTTATTTCCGAGATTATACGTGTCCACTCCTTTTACCGCACGAGTGATACCGCCAAGCAGCATCCCTTTGCTCCCCGACACGATAACTTTCTCCAACGTGTTTATATTGCTGTTCATAATATAGTTGGCTCTGATATTTCCCTCCGCATTGATATTGGCAGCTTCGAAAAAACTCCCGGAAACTTCTCCCCCTGCTTCTATAAAACAATCATTTTTAGAACAGCTTCCTTTCTTTATCATGACATTGCCGCCGGCTATAAGTCTGCCAGCCTCTACGTTATGCTCGACAATAATATCTCCGGTTGCCGAAATATACCCACCCGAGCAAACGCTGCCAATCACATACACAGAGCCGTCTACTTCCAGTTTTCCCGTAACGGCCGTCACATCCTCACGCACTATCACCATATTGGAAATTATAATCTGGCCGTTAATATATTCAAATTTCCCGCTTAATTTTGAAACATAGGTAACACCGTCCTGCTCAATCGTAAATCCCTCTCCTTTTAACGGCTTCTTTTCCGTTCCGTCATTTCCACGGATCACCTCACCGAAGACGTTCTGACCATCTTTTCCCTTTTCCGCCGGATGATAGACCGCAATTCTCTCTCCTTTATCCACCATCTCAAAAGCTTCTATATTTACATAGTCCACTCCCCCGTCCGGCAGCGGCGCCGGGATCCTTGGGAGGTCAAGTCTGACAAAAAATTCATACCAGCCGTTCTTACCATCTTCTGCAGGCGTTCCCTCCGCAATCAGTACTTTCTCATTCACCCTTCTTTTCTGGATCATTTCAGTAATCGCTTTTCCCTTTATCCCAATCACGATCCCTCTTTCTCTCAGTGCATCATAAATATCCTCTTCTGTGACATCCTCTCCTGTGATAAACTGAATAAATGCATATACCTTATTCCCGTTATCCTCCACAAAAATGCTGAACTCTTTTTTAGAAAAAACCCCTTCACCTCCCCCCGGTTTATCTCCGGCTCTGTAAGTTGTGGTTTTCTCTTTCAAAAGATGTTCACGCTTTTGTTTCATATCTGATCCGGAAAAAATCAGTTTTGCATAAGGTGCCACATCCAATCCTGCCTCAAGTCCAAGCCGGATCTCTTTCATCTGCCAGTGGCTGAAAAGGCTGTTTGTATAATATGATACCTTCAGCTTTTTCTCAATTCCTAGACGGATTTCCCTCATCTGCATCCAGTTATACTGGGAATCTGCATATACATATACATCCAGATTCTCATAAAGCCCTATCCGGATCTCATGGATCTGCTGCACATACATATCATCAGTCAGCCATGCATCGATGAGAAGCCCTTCCTCCAGTGCAAGCCGGATCTCCTCCAGCTCATCATCCACAAACCCCCTCTCCAGATAAGGCTTCAGGTCTATGGAAGAGTAGCTCGAAAGCCTGATCTGTTTCATTGTCTCGTATGTGTAAGTAGGATCCGCATAAGATGAGACATCCACCTTATCCTTAATCCCCACCCGGATCTGTTCCATCTGAAGATAGTTAAACTCCGGATTTGAGTACAGCGACACATCCAGACCATCCTCTTTTCCAAGAAGGATCTCCTGATACTGCTCCGCTCTGTATCCTGCATTTTCCAGCATGGAAAAATCGGAATTTTTTTGCAGTGACTGTTTCATTTGCATTTGAATCCCATCCTTTATGTGAATGTGTAGGTTTCAATATTATACTATGATCAACCCGAAAAGTCCACTGTTTCCCCACTACTTCTTTTATTTTCCTGTTTTCTTCTTTTTTCTTCCGGACAGCCATAATATCGCAATTCCCGCCATGGAAACAGCCGCTGCCCAGGCCAGAATGCCGATCCGTTTCGATGTGTCATCCCCTGTCTGAACGCCCATTTCTCCATGCAGCCCTAACGGCACATCTTCATCTTCCAGCCTTTCCAATCGATTCTCCTCTTCTGTCTCCGTCACTTTTTTTGTGATCTGTTGAATGAGAGCGGTCTCCTTTTCTCCGCCCGGCGTTTCTACGATCTCATACAGCGGATCACCTCCACCCTGGCCGCGATAACCGGAAATTCCCCGCAAGTAAAGTACAGTTCTGGTCTCGTCCCTGTCTTCCAGCGTTTTCCCTCCGCATTCTGCCATCAGCTTAATCTCATTGACAATAATTTCCCCCGCATCAGGTGACACATACGTCATATAGACAGGAGATTCCACCTTCCCGAAAAGACCTCCCACCGTCCCAAAACACAGCCTGAATTTTACAATATGTTCCTGCGCTGTCCGCAGGCTCTCCGGAACCTCAAGATGGTTATTTTTTTCCGTAGACAAACCGCTTTTCCAGCAGATCCATCTGCCTTCTTTGTTTGTCATATACTCCACATCAAAGAGTAAACTTTCATTATAGGTTCCCGTCCAGAGCTCAGTCAGATAAATTCCTTTGGGAAGATGATCTGTCATGGTAAACTGTTCCATACTTTTTACAGACTCATTTTTCAGCTCATCCACCGTGTAGCGATAAACATCCCCATACTGCGTCATTTGCAGCGTGGATTTTTCGATATCCACCGCCTCCTTATCATCATACATTATCAGCAGATCCTCCGCCGCTCTCTGCCATGTATCGTTTTCCAGAATATACACACCTGTCGTACCTGTAAGCGCTTCCTCCTCCTTTTCCTGTACAAGTTTGAATAAAATATCTTCCGCAATCGTATAGGGTTCTGGCGCAACCTGCTCCGACAGCAGATACACTCTTTCAAGCTGCAATCCGCTGATCAGATGACCATTTTTTATGGTAGTCTCTTTTCCGGCCGCATCCTCTCCATCTTTTTCTGTTTCCACCGGGTATCCCCAGCTGTCCAGATAAAAACAGTGAAATTCCTCCTCCTTTGATACCCAGGAAGTAACGGATTTTGTGACATAGTTTCCGGCAGCGTCCTTCTTTGGAATCCCCTCCCTGTCGATCTCGATCTCTCTGATCTCCAAACCGGCTCCCGCAACCTCTCTGCCATCCGCCAGTGCCTGCTTTGTGACAAGCACCTGCGTTTTTCTGTCTTTCAGAACCGGTTCATGCACCTGTTTTGCCACATCCTGACCGCCTTTTATGCTGTTATAGCTTCCATTTACATGGATATCCTCTTTCGCAGTAAGATACCCCGCCGGCGCTTCCAGTTCCCGCACATAATATTTTCCCAAAGGCAGATCTTCTTTAAAAATGCCCTTTCCGCTTATATCCGTAATACAGGTCTCAACCAGCGTATCTGCCTTGCAGAGTACCACTGGCGCATCTCTGACGATCCACTTTCCTGTTTTCACATCCTTTTCGATATTCGTCATAATATCTTCTTTCGCATACAACCCAAAGACTGCCCCGGCAAGTGGTCTCCCGGTTTCCTGATCCTGCTTTTTGATCGCGATCTCCAGTTTCTGCCGCTCATTCTTATAGTCGGCAGTATGAATATCAAAACTGACGGTCTGCTCTTTTTTTGTGATCTCAAATTCCTTTTCCGTTTTATTCAGGACAAAGCCGTCCCCGGCCGTTGTCTCCACGATCTTATATTTTCCGATGTAGAGATCTGCCGCATATCCCCAGCCATTTCTGTCCGTAGTGATGGTTGCCGCTACTTCTCCCTTTTTGTGGATCAGATACTGCTCCTTTTTTACCTGACAGCTGTCAGACAGATCCTTCTGTACTTCCTGTGTATAGATATCCTCCGCGGCAATAATATCAAAAACTGCACCCTCCACCGGTGCGTCTTCATACTCAAAAATCAGATCTTTGTATGCGCTCTCTTTCGCCCTTTCAATTTCCCGATAAGGCCCGCTTTTCAATTTATCAAGCAGGGTTTCTTCATCTTCATGAACTCCTGAAAGCTGCTCGCCGTGTTTCGTGATCTCAACGATTCCTTTCTGTTCCTGATTTTCCTGCAGCACGGTCACGGTAAGATTTCCGTGTTCATCTGCCAGAGCATATTTATTTTCTCCCATCTGTCCATCCGGATAGACCGACCCGTTATTGATCGTAAATCTAAGCTTTGGAAAAGGAGTATCGATGATCTCATATTTGTTTACCCGATGGGTACTGCCATCCTGTACAAACTGTTCCCTTCCATTCACCACATACCCTTCCGGAGCCCCCATCTCCTCCAGTTCATAGGTACCAACCGGTATCTCCTGGGGTAACATAATATAGCAGTCCTGTATAATATGATCCTTTTTCAAAAACTTTGTTGTAAACGGATTTGCCGCTGTTCCGCACATTTCCCTGATATTCTGATCATAAAAACTCAGATACCCCTCTGCGTCAAATTTCCAGTTCAATGCAAGCAGCCCGTCTCTGCTGAGTGGCAGCGTAATACATTTCAAACGATATTTCGCCCCCTCTTTCAAAACCGTTCCTCTGACAAATTCCTCAGCCTCTATATAACTCCCGGGCGTCACTTTGAATTCCTCATCCACTTTCAATATGCGCAGATGGGTTTTTGTGATTCTGTTATTGATGATGCGCTGTTTCTGCAATATTCTTCCTTCCCGTTCTCCGGTCTTTTTATGATCGCCATAGCGGATCGCTTCTTCCCGGGTATAGACTTTTTCTGTTTTTTTCTTTGTACTGTCCGTATACAACACCCCTCCATCTTCCACAATGGACACAATAAACGGCTTTGCAGATGTATGATGCTTTGGCGTTGTAGTCTCCGCCACAACATAAATGCCATAAGGCAGTTCGGGCGTCTCAATGTATCCATCCTCATCTGTAAACATTTCTCCTACATAATATTCGTTCGGCCCTCCGCCTGCCCGAAGCCATCTCCTGTCTCCCTCTGTCCAGGTTTCATGAGCGGTTCTTTTATAAACTGCCGCCCGTTTCTCCTCCGTAAAATCATAATCATAAAACGTCATAATATCGTCCGCTGTCCAGACCTCCCCCATAGGCCTGATCTGTCCGCTTTTTACCCCCGACAGGCTGCTGATCAGATAGATCGAAAATCCTGCCCCGGTAACAGGCTTTAATTCTGTCTGCCAGCTATTGTCAGAAGCTTTTAAAAATCGAAACCCCTGCTTGTTTACATAATCCCCGGAATACACGGTTTTTGATGTGCTGCCATCATCTGCCGTCAGTATATTCTCCGCCTGGCCTGCCGTCTCATTTCTGCTTTCTATTTTCACCATCTGATCTTTATACGTAAATGAAACAGGATAGACCGCCTCGTCAAACATATAGCCTTCGGAAGGTCTTATCTCTTTTATGTAGTAACTCCCCAGCTCCAGGTCGCCAAACAGCGTACACCCCGGAGTATCCTGATAGGCGATATCCTTCTCCGGTTCCGCAATATGCCTGCTTCCGTCCGTATTCAGAATATAACCCTCCCGGTTCCTCTCCGGTGTTTTTCCGATGACCGCCGTGTTTACCAGCTCATCTTTCTCAAAGATAAGCCCTGTTTTCCTATCCTGATGAAAAATATCTTCCGATGCATAGATTCCATATACTGCTCCGTCTAACGAAGCATCACCCTGGGCCGCTTTTGCCTCTCTTTCCACATCGCATTTAACCAGTTCCACTGCTCCCAGCGTCCTCTCGTCCGTCAGATCAAATTCAGCCGTCTCTTCTCCTGTTATCGTCTCGCTTTTTTCATTTGCCTCCCACACATATCCGGTCGGCGCCGTGATCTCCCTGACACTGTATGTGTAGGGCGTAGCTGTAAATTCCCTGATCTTTTGCTCCAACGATGCCCAGGCCTCTTCCTCTGTCACCGTCACACCGTCATAATCCACAGAAAACTCCGCCCTTTTCTCCACCGAATATTCCGCATGGCCATCTTCATCCGTTATCAGCGTAGTCAGATAACTTCCGTTTTCATACAGTTCCACCTCACAGCCGGAAAGTCCCTCATTCGTCTGCCAGTCCTGCTTGTCTATATCCATCCCGTAAGTTACCTCCACCACCTGGGAGAGCGTTACAGGTTCCGGCTTTTCCGGTTCTACCGGCTGATCGGGGTCCACGGGTTTCGTCGGTTTGATGACCGTTCTATGGAGCTCGCTCTCTGCCTCCCCAAAGGTAATCAACAGTTGAGAATTGTCATTGTCCGAGCGATATTCATAGTAGGAACCATTGTAGTTTCCCGCCTCAGAATAAAATTTCCAGACATAATTCAACATCCTGTTTAAGGATATCCTTGACGTGATATTGATCATAGCCTGCGCTCTGCTTCTTACGTTTATTTCACTGAGATTCTGATTCTCGAGAAACAGCCACGCCGCGATCTGACAGGCCACATACTCCGCACCCGAATTATTGGCATTTCTGGCAAAATATCCAAGCGCTCCCATTTTTGTTTCATAGGTACCAGGGTCCGCATGATACAGAAAAGGGTTGCGGCAATGTTTTCCGGAACTGATGCACAGAGCGGGAACGCCGCCCAGCATGATCCTGTATATAATGCCGTGCCCTGTCCCTGAATAGCCCGTAGCCGTCACTCTGACTTTTGCCACCCACTCTTCAATGACTTTTTCCTCTTCCTCTCCGTCTGTCGGAACAGACGCAGCCTCTTTTCCTCTGCTCTTACGCATGGGTTTTTCTGTTATCAGATCTTCCAGAGAGCCTCCTTCATTCTCGATGGCCCTCAGATCTGCCAACGTCAACCCTGCGAAAACTGTCCCTGCAAAAAATTCATCCGCATCTACACCGCTCTCCAAAATCTGAATGCATTCCGACAGATCCTGTTCGTCGTAAACATCCTCAGACAATTCCATGATAAGACCCGTCAGAAACTCTGCATACTCCCGTTCGTAATCATACAGATTATTCCACCATTCCTCATCGTATTTCAAAAGATCCTCAAACCCATTGGGGCAGTAGAGTTCCAGCCATTTTGCAACACTGTCCTGGTCTTCCTCCACAAGATGATACTGTTTATCCGACGGGACATTGCCGGACACTGTCTGCAGGTGATTGCCTTTCCCCCTGTCCTCTGCAGACGCCTCTTCCATTCTCTTCTCTGTGCCCTCTTTTCTCACTTTCTCCGCGTTTTTTTCTCCGTTCTCCTCCACCTTCTCTGTGCTCTTTTCTCCCTTCGGATCTTCTGTAAAGGTCTTTCCGTCTCTTTTTTCCGCATGGTTGCCCGATACTGTCTCACCATTATTTCCCGGCATTATCTCAATGCCTTTCCCTGCCGGTCTCTTCATCGCAGAGACCTCCGTTGCCATACTTCCACACAACAGTGTCACACATAACAGCAGACTCCCCGCCAGCTTTCTCCATTCTTTTTTCATATATCAGTCTCCTTCCACTGTAAATTTAACCTCTTTCCCGACCGTCAGCAAAATTCTTTTTTTATCCGGACAATGTATCTGCAGCATACCTGCCTTTGACTTTTTCCTCGCTTTCCTGGAAAGTTTTATCATAAAGACCGGTATCTCCGCTCTGGCCGCCAGTCTCCTCGTCAGATACGCCGTGTACATCCCGTCCTCCTTTTTCAGCCTGATCCGCCCGATATACCGATACCTTTTCTTTTCTTTCAAAGCATAGAGAGGAGCTGTCACAACGCCAAACCACAAAATAAGCGGCAGTAAAATTCCTGCTCCCGCCGTTACTGCAAGTGGCGGAATCACATCCTCTGCTTTTATCCTTTCTTTTCTCCCGTCTCCGGTGGCCGGTTTTATAAGAAGCTTTTTCACAGCAGGTTCGGGAACAGGTTCCACATCTTCCCGTATCTGATTTGCTTCCCCATTTCCTCCACTTACCGTTCCTTCCACTTTATTTGTTTTTCCTTTTGCCGGAACCGAAATAAATTCATACTCTTCCAGTTCGGTCACGGTATTTCCATCTCCCACCATACCACTGAAATCATACCAGGCAGTCAATTGCCAGGCAGTTGGATAAGATATACCGAATTTTTTTAATCCTCCATACTCACAGTCAGCACTATAAGAGATCGGTATTCCATGCTCATCCACTTTTACAACTTCATATACTACCTGCAGAAGCTCGCAGTTGATCCCCTCCTGAACCATCGTCTTTTCAATCCTCTCCAGATCATTGTCCGACAGATCCTCCACCTTTCTGGAAAATTTGACGACATCCGCTCCTTCCGTGCTACCTCTCTCAGTTTCATCCACCACAATCGAAGACTCATCCAACATATATATTGCATCCTCTTCCACAATGTACCTTGGAATCTGTGCCGTCTCTTTCGAGTCAAGGGGAATGGTTTTCATCACTCTCCTTTTTATCCCGTTCTCTTCTTCCGGTTTCTCCAGGATCGTACCTCCTTCCCCCATCCCTTCTCCAAAGATAGACTTTCCCTCCGATTTTACTGCCCCTTCTGTCTCTTCCCTCAACACCCGGACATCTTCTTTTGCATACGTTTTAAGACCGTCCGATCGGAAAAAACCAGAGTACATGAGTGTCATAATCATGACAGCAGCTCCACTCGCCAATACAAGTTCCTTTTTCATGTTTACTCTTCCTTTCTTCCTGCACGCAAACAAAAAGCCCATTTGCACTGCAGGTTTTCCCTTTCAACCCCGGACAAATAAACGAAAAAAGATTTTTCTCAAAATTCACTGAAAATCATTAATTTGATATTACAGATAAACTATTACAGATATTAAAGATAATAAGAATAACAAAAATATTAAAAATTTGATAAAAGATCCACGACATATTAAATGTCGTTTTGTTGTGTAGTTAGTATAATAACACTATCCGCATATTTCTGCAAGAGGCTTTTTATTTTTTTACGGAACAAAAACGGACAAAAACTCTATTTTCCACTGTCATAAAATGAGGCCGGTGCCAAAACACACCGGCCACACTGCTCTCTCCTCTTAAACCTGTGTTGCGCCGTCCACAGAAAGGATCTCTCCTGTCACATAACTCGCCAGATCGCTTGCTAAAAACAGCACTGCATTGGCAACTTCCTCGGGTTCTCCCGGTCTGCCCAGAGGAATCCCTGCGGAAATTCTCTTCACCATCTCCTCCGGAAGAGCAGCCACCATATCCGTGTTTGTCACACCGGGGGCCACCGCATTCACACGGATGCCGTCTTTTCCCAGCTCTCTCGCCAGAGACTTCGTCAGACCGTTCACCGCAAATTTGGAAGTCGGATATCCACATCCTGCCGCCTGCCCGTAAATGCTCACCATGGAACTGGTGTTGATCACCGAACCGCCGCCCTGCTCTTTCATGATCGGCGCCACCGCCTTCGTGCAGAAGAACACCGCATTCACATTTAACTTCATGATCTTCTCAAAATCTTCCGGCTTGTAGTCATAGAGAGATTCTCTCGCGGAAATCCCTGCATTGTTTGCCAGAATATCAATGCGCCCAAAGGCTTCCTTCACTGTATTGATTGCCTTCTCCACTTCATCATATTTATCGAGAGCCGGACACAGTCCCATTACTTCCGCCTCCGGCATCTCCTCTTTCAACTTGCCAAGCGCCTTATCCACGGTCTCCTGTCTGGAACCGAACAGAGCCACTTTTGCGCCAGCCAGCGCAAATTTTTTCACGATCTCGTAACCGATGCCTCTTGTGCCGCCGGTAACGATCGCTGTCTTACCTTCCAATAATCCTGATACATTCATAAAATTTCATACCTCCTGTTGTTGTTAATAGATACCTATTCACAGTATACTCCAATTTCCAGCTTTTACAAGTTATTTCTCCATGATTCATAGCGGAAGACTGAAATGCTGCAACGCAGCAAAATAGCAAAAGCTAAACTATTACTCCTCTTATTTTTCCTCTACCCAAACTCCCGCATAATCGTCTCATACCACCTGTCAAAAAAAATTTTGTATGCCCTGCAGAAGTAGTTATCATATCTTCCGGTCTTCTCATTATAATCCCGGTGCCTCTGGCAGCCGCCTCTACACAGCCCGTAATAGTTACATTCCCTGCACGCCTCATTCAAAAGATTGGACCGCTCCACAAAACCGATCTCTTTTCTCCTCTCATCGATCACATCCAGCCTATCCGTGTTAAAATTCCCCAACAGATATTCATCCAGCATATAAAAGTCGCATGGATACACGCTGCCGTCCGCCTCCACCACATTCTGGATCCCGCAGGTGCCCCGCTGGTCGCAGGCTTCCGGCGGATATCCTTTCACTATCCCGATATAATTGTCAAACTGTCTGATATAAGGCTGTCTGCCCTTCTGATAATCCCTGTACCAGAGTGCGAACAGCCTGCCTAAAAATGCGCCGTACTCTTCCGGTGGCAGAGAATATTCTGTCCTTCCGTGGCCCTCTCCCAGCGGGTCCAGACAGGCGATGTACTGTTGATAATACCAGCCCCTCCTCTGATATTCCCGATAGATCTCTTCGATATGCCGGGCGATCTGGGGAGTCACCACAGTCAGAATATTGTAGTCCACCTGAAATCTGTCCATCAGCTCCGCGGACCGACACACCCTCTCGAATGTGCCCACCCCGGTTTTTGAATGCCGCAGGGCATCGTGATATTTGGCCGTCCCGTCCACGGAAAGTCCCACCAGAAACTGATTTTCCTTTAAAAACAGACACCACTCCTCATCTAACAGATAGCCGTTTGTCTGCAGGGCGTTGTTCACCTGAATTCCATGCCTGTTGTACTGTTTCTGAAAGGCCACCGCTTTTCTAAAAAAATCGATCCCCCGCAGCGTCGGCTCCCCGCCCTGATAGGCGTAGCTCGCAAACCCCTCCGCCCGAAGCATCGTCTTCCTAATCACATTCTTGAGCGTCTCCTCGCTCATGAAGCCGAAGGACTCCGTGGTGCGCTTCTCCATCTCATCGCAGTAAAAGCAGTATTCACATTTCATATTGCACATGCCCGAGGCGGGCTTCATTAAAACACTGATTGGGGGCATCCTTTTTCCTCCTGTTTGGATTACAGTGCAAATCTGTAAATATTATAGATGTTGATAAATAAAATCACCACCATCAACACGATAAACAGTCTGTTCACCAGCCTGTCCGTCAGCCTTTTATTGATCACTCTTCCGGCGATCCCGCCGCCGATCCCCCCTGCTGCCATCAGTACCAGCATGGATATCTGAAACTCCGGCACGCTCCCCGTTAATAGAGAAGATACCAGACTGGCGATCTGGGAAAAGAAGATGATATACAGAGAATTCTCCGCCGCCGTCTTCGTGGACATGGAAAAAAAGAAAAATAGAACCACGAGATTGATGGGCCCGCCGCCGATGCCGAGAAAAGAAGACAAAATCCCCAGCACAAGCCCGATGGCCACACAGACCGCGGGCGCCGTCACCTGATAAGTTCTGATCTTATCTTTATAAAGCGTATAACATAACGTCCCAAGCGTCACCACGAACAGGCAGGCCGCCTGCACTGCTCCGACCTTGTCTTTGTCCGGACTCAGAGAAGAGATCAGAGAAAACAGCCATTTCCCCGCAACGCCTCCAAAAGCCGCCCCCAACGCCAGCGGGAAACCGGTCTTTTTTTCAATCCGGGATTCTCCGCTCATCTTGCTTTTCAAAACCGAGTAGGTGGTCATGGAGAGTACGGTGCAGCCGGAAAGAAAACTGACCGCGGAAACGCTCATCACCCCCAGCGCATCCAACACCGGCTTGATGATCACGCCGCCGCCGATGCCGCAGATCGCCCCGGCGATAGACGATAAAAAACAAACAAAAAATACAATAATATAAAGCATTCTTTCTCCTCTCTGTAAACTTTCGTAACAGTTCAACCTGTCGGCTTTCCTGTTTTGCATCTACTTTATAGAATACAGAAAAACAGTGTCAAATGCAATGGCAAAAATACCTCTTAATCAGGCAGGGTAAATAACCCAAATCTGCTTAAGAGGTATTTTCAGTCCCTCACTTCGTCCGCCCCGACAGATCCACGAAATACTGTACCATATCCACATATTTCTCTGGTATCACAAAGGGCACCTGCCGCAAAACGACGCCGACATCCACTGTTTTCTCTGCCGCACTTTCGAAAATTTTTTCCTGCAGAATGGCTGCCGCCTCCTCTTTTTTAGATGCCGGAATAAATTTGAAGAGCGCCTTGTAAGTATTGATCCCGCCTTTGGTCCAGGAAAGTTCCTGTAAAATGGACGGCTGCTGTTTTGCTTCTTCTTCCTCATGCATTTTCCGCACCATCTCTTCCGTCACGTCCTGTCCCTCGGGAAGGCCGATCCGCTCAAACTGCTCCGCCGGACAGTCGTTTTCTTTCATCGCCCGCCGTAACAGATTCGCCATCTTTGCCTCCAGCGCCGCATCCTTTATCTCCGTCTCCTGATGGGGATCCTTTTCCATATCAAACAGCTTGTCGCCAAAATTTGCCGCGTTCACCATACTGTTGTTGTCAATATGTTTCGCCTCCTCGCTGTCCATACCGTTAATCAGCAGATCGCTGAAATCTCTTTCTCCGTTTCCATTGCCCTTCGGGATTTTCCAGACCGGACAGCCTTTTAAGAACGGAAATGCACTGCCGGACAGCGCCTCGGCCCTTTGCAGTTCCCCCACAGAAAACAGATTCCGCATATGCATCGGCATTGTCGTGTATTCATAGAGCGGTCTGTTTGCCTCCGTCACCGGCGCTTTCATGTAGACATATCTTCCGTCAAAAATATTGATATGCGCCCCGTGGATGCCGTACAGCGCATAATCTCTGATCGGTCTGTTCTTTTCGATAACTTTCCGAATCGGCTGCCCCTGCATATCCGCAGGACAGTCCAATCCGAAAAACTCTAATAATGTTGCCGGCAGATCGATGGTCTGTACGATCTCCTCCCTCGCCTGCCCTGCGGTATCCGGAAATCTGGGATCATAGATGAAAAGCGGCGTATGGGCGATCTCGTCGTAGCAGGGCATCACGATCTTGCTCCACCAGCCGTGTTCCCCCAGCAGATAGCCGTGGTCCGTATTGACGATCAGCATCGTATCCCGCCACAAATCCAGTTCATCAAATTTATCCAGAAGTTCTCCCAGATACTTATCACAAAGCGACAGCAGTGCCGCATATCGTTTCTTATAGTGCTCTGCTGTCACCGCATCTTCCGTCACATGATGGTAGGGCGGCCAGTCCTTTTCTTCCCCGGTATACTCATCCGGGCAGGGATTTCCGCAATCTTTTGCCACGAAGAAAGGTTCGTGGGGATCAAAACACTCGATCTGCAGAAACCATCTGTCACAGGTATGATTGGCATCCAGAAATTCCAGTCCCCCGCGGACTGTTTTCACAAGCGCCATATCTTCTTCCGTCTGCATGTATTTCCGGTTCACCGCATCATGCCTGTGCAGCTGCCTGGTTGCATAAAAATATTTTCCGTCCTTATTCTGAATCTTCGCATCCTCTTCCCTATCAAACAGCTCCGGCAGACATTTCCATTTATCCCCTTCCTGTCCCCGCACCGTTTCCCAGGAATTGTAACGCTGGTGATACGTGGCGCCGCCGTCCTCCCAGTAGTGCACATGATCCGAGATCAGGTGGGTATACACACCATTATTCTTCAAGATCTGGGGCATGGAATCGTCGAAAGGTTCCACCGGCCCCCAGCTTCTGTGCAGAAAATTATAACGTCCCGTGTGCAGTTCTCTCCTAGCCGGCATGCAGGGCAGGCTTCCCGCATAGCACTGGTCAAATCTGACGCTGCGCCGCGCCAGTCTCTTAAAATTCGGCGTCCTTATCCGGCTGCACCCATAGGGCTCCAACATCTCACGATTGAGTGAGTCAAACATCAGCATTACCGCTTTCATTTTTATAGCCATACTCCTTTCATAGAGGTTGAAAATTTTATTTTCAACCTTTACCACCATTTGATCAGTTCCGTGACCTGATTTCTCATCTCAATAAAATCGGCGTCCACCACATTTCTGGGCCTTGGCAGAGAATTTTCCAATTTACTTTTGATGCTGGTCGGCTTATTGGTAAGGACCAGAATATTTTCACTCAGATACACAGCCTCCTCAATGTTGTGGGTGATGAAGATCACTGTCGTCCCCAACTTCTGCCACAGTTTGATCAGTTCATCCTCCAGCCGGAAGCGCAGCTCCACATCCAGCTGTCCGTAGGGCTCATCCATCAGCAGAATATCCGGCTTCACGGCAAAAGCCCTGGCGATCACAACACGCTGCAGCATACTGGTGGACAACTCCACCGGATAATAGTCCTTATACTTTGTCAGCCCCACCATCTCCAGCACTTCCGCCACTTCTCTCGCGATCACGTCCTTCGGCTTTTTCTTCATTTTGAGCCCGAATGCCACATTCTCTTCCACTGTCAGCCAGGACATGGTAGAATACTCCTGAAAAATATAGGCAATATTGTGCTTTTTGGTGTCTACAGGCTCTCCCTCCACCAGGATTTGTCCGCCCGTCAGGTCGTAGAGCCCGGTGATACAGTTTAAAAACGTGGTCTTGCCGCAGCCTGTGGGACCTACGATACACAGAAATTCGCCGCGGTGCACGTCAAAGGAGACATCGTTCAACACCTTCAGCTCGCCAAAGTTTTTTGTCATATGATCCACATGCAAAATGATATTGTTTTCTTCCATGTTTCCTTTTCTCCTTCTACAGCGCTTTGTCCACGACCGCACTGATCTCCTCCCGCAGCCTTAAGAATTCTTTATCCACATAGTTTCTGGGCCTCGGCAGATCGATCACATACTCTTTTTTGATCCGCGTGGGACAATTCGTCATCACAACGATCCGGTCAGCAAGATAGATGGCCTCCTCGATATTGTTTGTCACAAAAACAACGGTCCGCTTCTCCCTTTCCCAGATCTTCATCAGATCTTCCTGCATCAGATATCTGGTCTGGGCATCCAGATGGCCGAAGGGCTCATCCATGAACAGCACGTCCGGTTCGTTGCAGTATGCCCTGGCGATGCCCACACGCTGCTGCATGCCGCCGGAAAGCTGATTGGGGTAGGAATTTTCAAATCCTTTCAGGCCCACAAGCTCAATATAGTGCTGCGCCCTCTCCCGGCGCTCCTTCTTCGGAATCCCGCGCACCTTCGGGCCGTACTCCACGTTCCCCATCACTGTCAGCCAGGGAAATAAAGCCATTCTCTGATATACGACGCCTCTGTCAGGTCCCGGCTTTTCCACAGGCTTCCCGCTCACTTCCACACTGCCACCCGTAGCAGGCTCCAACCCTGACATGCAGTTGATCATCGTAGATTTTCCGCACTGCCCCGGTCCGAATAACACAAGCAGTTCGTTTTCCTGCACATGCAATGTCACATTGTCGATCACGGGCACAGGTCCGCGTGATGTCTCAAATGTTTTTTCCAGGTTTTTACATACAATCATTTCTCTGCTCATTTTCCCCTCACGCTCCATCTGCACAGTCTGGCCTCGATCGCCCTCATCGCAACCGCCAGAATATATCCCACAATACCGATCGCTACAATGCCCACCAGAATCTGTACCGTGCTGTTGCTGTCCTGTCCTTTGATGATCACCCAGCCAACACCCTCAGAGGAACGCACCATTTCCGCCGCCACCACCGTGGCCCAGGAAGTTCCCACCGCGATCTGCAGCCCTGCAAAAATATGAGGAATACAGGAGGGCAGTACGATACTGGTAAACACCTGTCTGTTGTTTGCCCCTAACATTCTGGCCGCTCCCATCAGTTCCGGATCCACCGAGCGGACGCCGGAGTAAGCGTTCATGGTCACCGCACAGAAAGCGGAGTAAAAGATCAGGAAATATTTTGACATTTCCCCCAGACCAAACCACACGATGGAAAGCGGAATCCAGGCAATGGGCGGAATCGGACGAAGCAGTTCAAAGATCGGCCGCAAGAGCGCCGACACCGGTTTAAACCACCCCATCAGGATACCCAGCACCGTTCCTGCCAAAGAGCCGAAGGCAAACCCGATCAACACCCTGCCCAGGCTCCAGAGAATATGTCCCTCGATGGTATGGGTACCGATGGGATGGAGAATCGCTGTAAAAAATGCTCCGAGCGTCTCAATGGGCCCCGCCAGCACTAACCCCGCTTTTGTGAAGGCCACCGCCATCTGCCAGATGCACACAAAGGCGAAAATGGAGATTGCCGCACAGACTGCCTTCTGATATTTCCCTGCTTTTTCATGAAACCGTTTAACCATCTCTGCGCACCCCCTTTACGATCTTATTTTCAATCAGCGACAACACGCCGGAGAAGACCGCACCGATGGCGCCGATCCCTATCATGCCGCAAATGATGATGTCCGGACGGTAGATTCCTCTGGCCTGCTGGATCATATAGCCAAGTCCCATGGTGGAAGCAAGCATCTCCGCCGCCACAATGCAGGTCCAGGCTGCCCCAAGCGCCACCCGCACGCCGGTCATGATAAGCGGCAGCGCCGTAGGGATCGCAATATGTACAAGCATCTGGGTATCCGAGGCCCCGAAAGTCTGCCCCACCCACAGGTGGACGTCCTTTGTCTGTCTGATTCCCGTGTAGGAGTTCACCACACAGGGCACAAAGGCTGACAGGAACACGGTCACGATCTTCGGCGTGAGCCCAATGCCGAATAAAATGATCATTAACGGGATCCACGCAAGCCCCGGCACCGGCCGCAGCAGATCGAATAATGGCCGCACAAACAGATCTACTTTTTTGTACCATGCCATGAAGATCCCTAAGGGCGTACCGATGAGGATCCCCATCGCCCACCCGCCAAGCGCAATCTTCAGGGAGGAGAAAATATGCTGCGGCAGGGTTGCTCCATCCGGCGCCGTACTTGTCAGTTTCTTGATAAAAGTTTCTGCGATCGTGATCGGTCCGGGCAGTGTGGAGGACTTTGTCAGCTTCAGTACATCACAGCAGAACCACCAAACTGCCACAAATAAAACAATGGAAAGCACCGATAACCACCAGTAGGTTTCCTTTCTCCGTTTCATAACGTGCCCATACCCTTTCTTATCTCCGATTACCTGTGACAGTGCAGTCTTTCGGCTTCACTGTCACATCAATGTCATTTGATCCCGGCATCCGGAATCAAATGACATTATTTCTACGATTACTGTGCCTTGATTTCCGTTCCCGTCGCTTCCGATACGTAAGCCGGATTGATGGATGCCGCTACGTTGGGCGCATTGTCCTCGGTGATCTTCTCGGCGGTCACCAGGAAATCCGTGATGGCAACCCAGGCTTCCCCCAGCACATAGCCTTCTTCCTTCATCATCTCGCTGCCCACATATTTCCGGTCTTCGATCTCATGTGCCAGCGCGTCGTCTGTACAGCTGATAGCGTTATCATCATATACTTTTCTCGTATATTCGGAGCGCAGCGCGTCGTCCTGGAGCTCATCCATGGCTTTCACCAGACAGTTCACAAACAGCTGTACTTCCTCTGAACGGTTTTCTGCCACTTCATTTCTTGCAAAGCAGCCGTCGCACATGTTGACACCTGTAGCATCTTCAAAGGAACATAACATCGTGTATCCTTCCTCCTCCAGCTGATAGGAGTAGGGCGGATTTGCCGCCACCGCATCGCCCTCCCCCGTGGTAAAGGCCTGGTAAGCAGGACCGTACTCCATATTCACCTGATTGATATCGGAAGGGGAAAGGCCGTACTTTCCGGCATAGGATTCCGTCATATACTGCACTGCTGTCCCTAAAGGCTCCAGTATCTGCATCCCTTTCAGATTTTGTGCATCTCCGATCAGTCCGTTCTCCGCTGCATTCTGTGCAATGGCCGAATCCGCTCTCGCAAACAGCCCCATACCGCCGGTGGTATTTACGTCCGCCAGCCATGTGCAGTTTGCGTTTGCCAGCGAATACACTGACGCAAAACCGGACACTGCGATATCGATCTGCTCCGCCGCAATGGCCTCATTGATCGGCGCACCTGTGGCAAATAACTCGATGCTCACATTCAAACCCGCTTCCTCAAAATATCCCTTTTCCTGTGCATAGAGTACCGGGACACCCATGGTCAGCGCCATAGTCCCAACCCGCAATTCCTCTCTGTCGGAGGCCTGTACCGGTTCCGCTTCCTCCATTCCCTGCTCTGTCTCCGTTTCTGCCTCCGTGTCGCTCTGCGCCGGTGCGCTCTCCTCCGGGCTGCTTCCGCATGCCGCAAGCCCTGCCGCCATCGTTAAAGATAAAATCAATGCCAATAACTTTTTACGTTTCATGTTTTTCCTCCTTTGGCTCATCTGCCTTTTATGATGTTTTTTCGTTGCGTTATCGCACACGCATCTCGTAAATACAATTATAGAAATGCACTATGCAAAAGTCAATCATTTTCATCTATTTTTTTATACTTTGTAATAATCTTCCAAACACGCAACATCATTTTTGTCTAAAATCACTATTAACTCAGCATCAATTATTGACATTTTACATTTTTATGCTATGATATTTATAGTGTTATCGGACACATCTTATGTTTGATTTGATTGAAGTACTATTTAAGTTAAGATTAAGGAGCCAACCAGCCGCCACCATAAAAAGGAGATCCCCCATGTCTGTTACGATCAAGAAAATTGCCGAACTTGCAGGCGTATCCACCGGAACGGTAGACCGCGCTCTTCACGACAGAGGACGGGTAGACCCTAAAGTCGCCCGCAGAATCAAACAGATTGCGCTGGAACTGGACTACCGTCCGAATTCCGTTGCCAAGAGTCTTTCCAACCGGAAACGTAATATCAGGATTACCGTTATTCTGCATATCCAGAACAGTAATCTGTATTTTGATGATGTCCAGGCCGGAATCAGGAAATGTCAAGAGGAGATAAAAGATTTCGGTATTACGGTGGATATTCTTCCCTGCCCTGATTACAGTGTGGAAAGCCAGCTCTCCCTGATCGATCAGGCCATAGACCAGGGAGCAAACGCCATCGTCATCGTACCGATTAACAGCCCCCTGATCAGAGACAGATTAAACAGCCTCCACGCGGAGGGCTTTCCTGTCGTTTTTCTGACAAATATTATAGAAGATACGGAATATCTCAGCTTTGTGGGCTGCAACTATGAACTGATAGGAGAGATCACCGCCGGTTTCCTCCATCTGCTGCATCCGGGCGATGGGAAACTGCTTTTATTCTCCCCCAGCTTTCAGATGTATGGACACACACTGCGCGCGAAGGGCCTGAGGCAACACCTTGAAACAGAATACCCCCACATCCGGCTGCAGGGGACTTACGAAATAGCGGGGGACGATATTCAGAATTATCAGATCACAAAGGACGCCCTCACCCGTTTCCCCGACACCGATCTTTTTATTTGCCCCGGCGCCTACAGCCGCGGCAATTTAAAAGCGATTGAAGAATACGGCTTCTATCAGAAAGCCCAGATCATCTGTTACGATTACTCCGACGAAATCGGCGCGGAGATTCAGAAGGGCAACATCTGCGCCACCATCACCCAGTGCCCACAGGAACAGGGCTACACGGCGGTAAAGATCCTGTTCGAATATCTGACCGCCGACAAGGAACCCCGTTTTAAAAACCATTACATCCGCAGCCGTATTATCGTGAAGGAGAGCATCTGCGAAATGGAGCAGATCAAAGAGGAATACCAATAAGACAGGTTTTTCCCAAAAATGCAAACATAAAACAATATATCAGAGAACGGTCGTACGCTAACCAACGGCCACGCCCCCGACAAATATTGCGGGGCTGCCGCACCCAGCATACCCCGGCTGCGCTATCGCCATAGAGCCCTCATTCCCGCCGTTTTTCGGAACATGTACCTGCAGCTCGGACAACTTTGACCCTTTGATCCGCTAATGTTTCTTTCCCGCTGCCGTCAGTATTTTCCAGCAAAATTCCCGGCCCATACGGCGCCAGACTCACCATAATATACTCACAGGTACAGTTATCCCCCGTTTTTCTAGCAAACTCCCAGATTTTCCGGCACATCGCCTTCACGACCTCTCTGTTCTCCGCACAGTCTATCCGGTTATGCAGTTCTCCCGGATCCTCCTCCAAATCGTAGAGCTCGTCATAGTCGAATCCATTAAATACATACTTCCATTTCCGGTCCCACACCGCCCGCTGTATGCCGTACAGTTCATTCCCATTCGTCTGAACAAAAAGCTCTCTGCGCCAGTTCACAGGCATCCGTCCCCGCAGAAAATCCACCAGAGAACGGCCGGACAGGGCCGAATCCGCATGCACTCCCGCCAGCTCCAAAATCGTGGGGGCGAAATCTGTGATCGACACAAGTTCATCCACCTGCTTCGGTGCGTCTATTTTCCCGCCCCCGGCCAAAGCGCAGATATGATACGCTTCCCGAAAACAGGGCAGACCTTTCGACCACAGTCCGTGCGCTCCCATATAATCTCCATGATCCGTCAGATAAAAAATAAAAGTATTCTCCCACTCTCCGCTCTTTTTCACGGCCTCCAGAACTTTTCCAAACAGAAAATCCTCATAACTTACCATGGCCAGATAATGGCGGATACACTCCACATGTTCTTCCCGGGAAAGGCTGAACCGCTCTTTCGTTCTCCTGTACAGGGCAGGTTTATCCTCCATGGTATCATCAAAGTTCTCTGGCAGATTTATCTCCTTTCCCCTGTAGAGATCCAGATATTCCTGTGGCGGATAGTAGGGATCATGGGGACCGGTAGGGCCTGCAAAGAGAAATAACGGTTCATCTCCCGGTTTTCGGGCATACAGTACTTCGCAGGCTCTCTCCACTGTAATTTTGTCGCCAAACTGGTCTGTTTCGCTCACGTCAAACTGCCGATAAACCGGATATCCCTCCCGGACAAGTTCACCAAACCCTCTTTTTGTACCGGAAAACGCCATCTTCTCCGGAGAATGATACACTTTCTCCCAGTCTTTGTTTCTCGGTCTGTTACACGGCTGAAACCGCCCATAATTGGAAATATATTCATATAAAACCTCATCAAATCCCCTATCCTTCGGTCCCTCATAAGCGCTCACATGCCATTTTCCCGAGAAAACCGTGTGATACCCCTGTTCCTTTAAAGATTCCGGAAACAGTTTTACCCCGTCATACAAACCGCGGGAAATCGCATTATCCACCTCCACATTATTCCATACCCCGTGCTGAGACGGATAGAGGCCGCTGAAGAAAGAAGCTCTGGAGGGACAGCAGTGAGGCGAAGCACAGTAGGCCTGCGTAAACTGGACTGCGCTCTGTTTAAAGGCATCCAGATTGGGCGTGATCGCCTGGGACCTGTCCAAAACCGTATCCCCATTCTGCTGATCTGTCATAAAAACAATGATATTCGGTCTTTTTTTCACATTTATTCACCACCATCTAATTAGTTCAGTTACCTGATTTCTGAGTTTCACAAATTTTTCATCCGCCACATCCCTCGGATGCGGAATATCACAATCGAGGATCGTCTTAACCCCGGTGGGCTTGTTGGTCAGAACCCTGTGGCGACGCATCTCGAGAATGCCTCCCGCCTTCCGTTTTATTTATACTGTGCTTTTCCCCCGTTTCTTGTGGAGGAAGCCCTCGCGAGAAACACCGGCGTAATAGATTTATTTCCCACCTGTTTCCCCTGCATCTTATCAATCAGCATTTTAATGATCATCTTTCCCAGCATATCTCCGCCAAAATCCACAGTGGAAATACTCGGGATATAAAATCGCGACTGGAACGTATTGTCATAGCCCACCACGCCCACATCTTTCGGCACCCTGATCCCCAGTTCATTCAGTCCGAAGATCACACCTTCCGCCACTGCGTCATTAGTACAGATGATTGCATCCGGATATCCTATCTTTCTCCATGATGTTCTGATATAAACTGCCGCCTGCTCGGAAGTCGTAATATCATAGCTGACATTCCTCTCCCCATCCAGATTCGCTGCTGCCAGAAAGGCCTTCGTCTTCTCGTCCGGACTGCCGCTTGATACTGCCCCGGAGATATAGTGCAGACGCTTAAAGCCATTTTCATACAGATGTCTTGTTATCTCTCCGAAAATATCTTTCTGTTCAATATGTATCAGCGTGATATCCGGATGAAAGGACTCCCAGTCGGAATCCTGCAGCATGACGATCGGGATCCCAAACTGTCTGACTGATTCAATGGCTTCGCAACTTATCCTGTTATTGGAGACGAACACCCCGCTCACCTGATAGCCGCATATTTTTTTCAAATACTGTTCATCATCGATCACATTGCTGAACAGTATGCTGTAATCCTGCCTGTAAGCCTCCCTCGTGGCCTGGTAGACAAGCTGGGCAAAAAACGGGTTTCTTATCTCATTACACAGAAATACAAACTGCTTGCTGTCCTTTATCTTCAAGCTTCTCGCTATCTGATTGGGGGTATAATGAAGTCGTTCAATGGCCGCCTGGATTTTTTTACCCGCCTCTGCACTGACATAGCCGCTTTTATTGATATAATAAGAAACACTCGTCGCAGATACCCCTGCTTCTCTCGCCACATCTTTCTTTGAAACCATGCTCCACCGTTTCTTCTCATATTCGATATCATTTTCTTTTATATACACATTGTATCGCCAATGTTGTCTCGTGTCAACATATTTCCAAATTTTATTATATTTTCTTCTTATGGTTCCCTGTCATCCCATTATTTTGACAAAAATCAGACAGATGACAAGGGATGCAGGTGTCTTCCCGTCTCCCCTCTCATCTGTCTGATATTCCCCACACAGTGTCATCCGTTTCTTCCTGTTATTTCTTTTTCGCCACTTCCCTGATCACTCCGTTAATCGCTGCAAACAGCACACCGGCCACGGGCCAGATGATCCAGCTTCTGCCCCAGCTGTTTCCGTTATAGAAATTCCAGGCGAGATAACCTGCTGTCACAAGCAGCCAGTAAACTCCGGGGAAAAAAGCTGTCTTTCTATTCACTGCCTTGTTTTCCACGGTATACTCGCCGCACTGCAGCAGTTTATCATGGCTCTCTTTCACGATCCCTGCCCTCACAAACAGATGTACCCCTGCGGCCACAAAGATTAACAGCACAGCCACGCCGCCCACCAGCAGCACTTCACTTTCTGTAAAGACGCTGATGAGTAACAGTGGAATCACGCCTATGATACAGAGTATCGTGCCGACCACCACAGCCAGCCTGTACTTCGCCTCAAAATCGCTCTGCCGCTTCTCCACGATCCCCTCTACGCCATATTGCAGGGAAAAACTCTCCTCTTCCAGATATTTATATTTTTCCAGTTTCATGCCGTTAAAAATACAGATCGCCACCCCGGCCGCCACGACCAGCAGCAGAACGATCAGGCCGAGGATCGCCATCCTGTCCTCCAGGGCGCTTCCCTCCCACATTGCCGCCATCAGGATCAGGCAGACCGGGCTCAAAATAAAAAGGGAAACCGCCGTGGCAATCCTGCCGCGGACTTCTTTCGCCGTATCCATATAGGCATTCGCCTCCTCCACCGAGACTACACGCCCCTCGGGCATATCCTTTCCACCGGTAAGTTCCGTCACGTCCATCTCATCCTTTAAAAGATAGTCCGTACTGACGCCAAACAGTTCGCTCATCTTCAAGATCTTATCAAGATCCGGGATCGTTGCTCCCACTTCCCATTTGGAGACAGACTGTCTGGAAATATTCAACTTCTCCGCCAGTTCCTCCTGTGACCAGTTCATTCTCTTTCGCAATGTTATTATTTTCTCCGCTAAAATCATATCAGTAACCATATCCTTTCCGCCTGTACTGTGCTGCTTATGCCGCACGGCATCCGCCTCCTTACTTTTTGGCGGCCCGTTCCGGATGCAGACCGTCCTGTTTTCTCTCCTGCGCGCTTTCGGAATACCCACATCTTACCTGATCCGCCGGTTGCGGACTACCAAATCAGGCTTGAAATTGCGCACCTGACGGTTGCAATTGCGAATTTTCATGCCATCTGCAACACTTTCCTCCAAAAAGCTGAACAGAAGATCTCTTCTCCTGCTCGCCCGCCGGGCCTCCACCTGCCTGCTGATATACTTCCTTTGAATGCCCGTACACATGATAAAGGCAGGCTCCCAACACAGCCCGCCGCATCATTTATCAAATCCAAATATAATTTTTAGCAGGAGAGTATCTGTATCCCATGAAGACTGTAAAAAACTGCCGGCGTCCGGCATCCTAACTCTCCACCCTAACCTCATTTAACTCCTCGATCCGCTGCAACGAATTACTCCGGATATCAATGACAGGCCCGCCTTTCCCTTCAATATACTCTCTTGTAATGGTCACTTTTCCGATGTTATCATCCTTCGGAATCTCGTACATGATATCCAGCATAAACTCCTCGATCAGCGCCCGCAGTGCTCTGGCGCCGGTCTCCTTCTTTAATGCTTTCTCCGCAATGGCCTCCAGGGAACCCTCGTCAAACTCCAGCTTCACCTCATCCAGCTCGAGAAGCTTCTGATACTGCTTTAAGATGGCGTTCTTCGGCTCCTTCAATATTTTTACAAGCGCCTCCTTATTCAGCCCGTCCAGGGTAAACAGGATCGGCAGACGCCCGATAAACTCCGGAATCATGCCGTATTTACGCACATCCTCCACCGTCACCCTGCTGTGGATGTTTTTATCCTTGTCAAACCTGTCCTTTAACTCCGCCTGATACCCTATGCCGGTCTGTTTGCTCAGCCGCTGTTTGATGACCTCCTCCAGCCCCGGGAACGCGCCGCCGCAGATAAACAGAATATTCTTCGTATTGACTGTGGCCAGGGGCACCATGGCGTTCTTGCTGTTTGCCCCTACAGGCACCTCGATCTCCGAGCCTTCAAGCAGCTTTAAGAGTCCCTGCTGCACCGATTCCCCGCTGACATCCCGGGAGTTGGTATTTTTTTTCTTAGCGATCTTATCGATCTCGTCAATAAACACGATGCCGCTCTCCGCCTTCTCCACATCGTTGTCGGCCGCCGCAAGAAGCTTTGTCACAACGCTCTCGATATCGTCCCCGATATAGCCTGCTTCGGTCAGAGACGTGGCATCCGCAATAGCCAACGGCACGTCCAGGATCCTTGCCAGTGTCTTTACCAGATAAGTCTTGCCGCAGCCTGTGGGACCGATCATCAGCATATTCGATTTTTCGATCTCAATATCGTCCATGGTTCCCGTGGCCACCCGTTTGTAGTGGTTGTAGACTGCCACAGACATGACTTTCTTGGCGTGTTCCTGTCCCACCACATACTCATCAAGCTGTGCCTTGATCTTATGTGGGGCCGGAATATCCCTGATGTCGATAATGGGTTTGGATGCCTCGCCCTCTTTTTTCTTTTTGATCTTCTGTCTGTTGGGGACACCGCTCATATTCTGCAGATCCGACAGATTGATGAAGCTGATATTCGGGAAACCCTGATTTACCACCCTTTTACCCTTATTCCGGTCCGGTTTTTCCGGCTGATCGGGAGTATCCTCCCCCTGGTTCGCCGCCGCACTCTCCGTATCCTCTTTCGCGGAATGCTCTCCATCGCCTGACGGTTTCCCCGGACTGGCCATGTTGTTCATCATCCCGCTATAATCAAAGAACGGCGGCATCATCCCCTGAAAATTATACTGGCTCATGGAGTCCATGGTCTTATGCATACAATCGTCACAAACGCAGATATTGTTGGGCAGCTTAAACATTCTTCCCGCTTTGCTCTCCGGTCTGTGGCAGATAAAGCACACATCCTCATAACCGCCCTGTCCGCCTTCGCTTCCGTTTTTATTGTTATCGTATTCTGACATTCTTTCCCTTTCTCAGATTATCGGCAATCCGTTTATCCGCCTTCTCTATTTTTTCCCAAGCTTTACGCTGACTGTCTCCGACCGGTACCCGCCGTCTTTATAGCGCATGATCTCCAGATCCACGATCTCACCTACCGGATAATACCGCAGCATTTCTGACAGTTCCTCCATGGTCTCCACCGGCACCTCATTTAAAGCCACGATGACATCACCCTTTTTCAGACCTGCCTTATCGGCTGCGCCGTCCTCTTCCACATCTCTTACATAAACGCCCTTCGGGATATCATATTCTTCCGCCTGCTTCCCTTCCACATTGGAACAGCTGATCCCGAGATAACCGCTCTCACTCTCCCGCAGCCTCTCTCTGATCTCCCGCACTTTCAGCTTATCAAGCACCGGAATCGCATCCGTGATCGGAATCGCATAACACATTCCCTCCACATCCGCCGAGTTGATCGTCATCGTATTGATTCCCACGACCTCGCCGGAAGCATTTACCAGCACGCCGCCGGAACAGCCTGGATTCATAAAAGCCGTTGTCTGGATCATCACCCGGTCATCGGAACCAAACTGGTTCCCCATCTCGTCATAGCCGCCGCCCACCGGAGCGTTGGTGGCACTGACGATCCCCGTGGTCACGGACTGCCCGAGAAGCAGCGCATTTCCAATGGATATCACCGCCTGTCCCGCCCGCAGCGTCGTGGAATCCCCCAACTTCGCCACGGCAATGGCTCCCTTCGTCTCCTCGGGAATATCCACCAGACGGACCGCGATCACCGCCACATCCAGATCCTTGTCGTGGCCCTTTACTCTGGCGTCCACCTCTGTCTTATCCACAAAAGACACCTTCAGATCTTCCGTGTCCGTCACCACATGGGCATTGGTGGCAATCAGAAGTTCCGTCTCATTTTCTCCGATAATAAAGCCTGATCCGCCGCCGTCATATTTTCCGTCGCCCCAGTAATAGTCATCATAACTGTACACAGCGTTGACGCTGACCACGGAAGGCATGATCCGCTCCACCAGATCTGACACATCTGACAGCGCTCCTGCGGAAGGCTTCGCACTGTTTTCCCCGGCCTCCTCCGGCACATCAAGATCCACCGGATTGATCTGCGGGTTCTCAGGCTGAGCTAAAGCCTGTTCGGCGGCGGCAGCCTCTTTCTCCTCCGCCGTCCTTACACCGTAATAGATCCCGCCGACACAGAGAAATAACAGCGCACAGGCTCCTGCTGCCAGCAATATTTTCTTCCCGGTGCTCATTTTTTTCTTTTCACCGTCTCCCCCGATATTACCGCCTGCTCCGTAATTTCCCGTTCCATAGCCGTAAGTGTTTCCCTGGCCATATTCATAGCCGCCCTGTCTTCCATAATTCACCCCATAATTCTGGTTGGGATAATTATTGTAACCGCCGACATTCGCCCTGTTATAATCATTTCCATAATATTTCTGATTCTGCCAGTTATTATGATAGGGATTCTGATAACCATAATATCCCTGCCCGGATGGATTTCCTCCAGGCGCCCTGTTCTGCGGCCCTGTCTGCCCGCCCGCATTCGGCATCTGCTGCATCGGCGCCGTCCCGGGTACCTGGCCGTACTGATTCTGCACTGGCTGCGAGACTCCTCCGCCGGCATACGAATTCTGCCCGGACTGTGATCCAGACATCTGACTGTACAGATTCTGTATCGGAGGCTGTTCGGGTGCCTGACCAGACTGCTCCTGCATCGGCTGCTGCCCGGACATCTGACCAGACTGCTCCTGTCCGGACTCTGCCCCTCTTTTCTCCTCTTCCTTCCCGTAATCTTTCATCCCTTCATCTTTCTTACCCATCTTTTTCCTCTTTCATTCTTCACTGCTTTTTCCGCAATCTTTTTCACTCCACCGTCACCGATTTTGCAAGGTTACGCGGCTTATCCACATCACATCCGCGCCCCACCGCCACATAATACCCAAACAGCTGCAACGGTATGATCGCCAGGGAATTGGCAAACACCGGAGCCGTCTCCGGAATATAAACCACATAGTCCGCCGCCTTCTCGATCTCCCTGTTGTCCTCACCGGTAACTGCCATGACAAAAGCTCCTCTGGCCCTGACCTCTACGATATTGCTGATCATCTTCTGGTACAGTTCCGGCTGTGTGGACACCGCCGTCACAAGCGTCCCCTCCTCGATCAATGAGATCGTCCCATGCTTCAATTCCCCGGCCGCATAGGCCTCCGAATGAATGTAGGATATCTCTTTGAGTTTCAGTGAACCTTCCAGCGAGATCGCATAGTCGATTCCTCTGCCGATAAAGAAAATGTCTCTGGCCGCCAGGTACCGGTTGGCAAACTTCTGTATCTGTTCTTTTGTATTGAGTAACCGCTCCACCTGATGGGGCAGTCTTTCCAGGGCGTCCAACAGTTCCGCAAACTTTTCTTCCCCCACAGTCCCCTTCACTTTCGCAAACTTCATTGCCAGAAGGTACAGGGCTGTGAGCTGGGCAGAGTAGGCCTTTGTGGTGGCCACCGCAATTTCCGGTCCCGCCCAGGTATACATCACATTATCCGCCTCTCTGGCGATGGAACTGCCCACCACGTTCACGATCCCGAGAATCGGGAACCCACGTTTTTTCGCTTCCCGCAGCGCCGCCAACGTATCCGCCGTCTCCCCGGACTGGCTGATCACAATGACCATGGAACCCTCCTCAAGGATCGGATCCCGATAGCGAAATTCTGAGGCAAGATCGACTTCCACTGATATTCTGGCTAACTTCTCGATCACATACTTAGCTGTCATCCCCGCATGATAAGCGGAACCGCAGGCCACAATATGCACTCTCCTCACTGCCGCCAGCTCCGCATCGCTCATATTCAGTTCTTCTATCTTAATATCACCCTTCTGGATTCTCGGACTGATGGTATCTGTAATAGTTTTCGGCTGTTCATACATTTCCTTTAACATGAAATGTTCATATCCTGCCTTTTCAGCGGCATTCGCATCCCAATCGATCAGCACGGATTCCTTCCGGATCTCCTCCTCATCGATATTATAAAAATGCATATGGCTGGCATGGAGTTTTACGATCTCCTGATTATCCACATAGGTAACTTTTCTTGTATATTTTAAGATGGCCGGCACATCGGATGCGATAAAGCATCCCGCCTCATTCTGGCCAACGATCAGCGGCGAATCCTTTCTCGCAGCAAACAGTGTATCCGGATGTTCCGCAAAAAGAATCCCCAGTGCATAGGAACCTTCCACACGCCTGAGCATCCGAAAGATCGCTTCCATGGGATTGCCCTTATAGTAATAGTCAAGCAGATGGGCAAGCACTTCCGTGTCAGTCTCCGAAATAAACACATAGCCCTTCTTTTCCAGATATTTTTTCAGTTCCAAATAATTTTCGATAATACCATTGTGAACCACCGAGATCGTCTCTTTTTCATTAAAATGAGGATGAGCATTCTCATTGCTTGGAACACCATGGGTAGCCCATCTCGTATGACCGATCCCGCAAAAGCCCGGCATATCCTGCCCGCCTCTTGTGAGGTTTTCCAGCACTTTTAATCTGCCGATAGATTTTTTACAGTTGATGTTTTCCCCGTCAAACACCGCGATGCCCGCAGAGTCATAGCCTCTATACTCCAGTCTGGAAAGCCCCTCCAGGATAACTGGGGCCGCCTGTTTTTCTCCTATATATCCAACTATGCCGCACATAATTTACTCCTTTCCATCTCCATCGTCAGCCCTTACCACTTTTCTGTCGTCATCCCACTCCAATACTCTCTGTTCATAGTATATTTCATAATCCTTCTGAAAGATAGTCTTTTATAATTTTTTCCCAATTTATACCCAAAGAATTTATAAATACTTGTAACACACATCGGCAGGATCTCTCTGCTTTTGCCGTTTTCCCGCAGATATACCGCTGTCCGCTTCACAAGCTTTATGCCCTCCGACTCCGAAGGCACACCTCTAAAAATTTCCGGATGTTCCGCCTGGGACACACCCAGGTCAAAATTCCTGCGAAACTGCACCTTATTTGTGTACTGATGGGAATGGATCACCTTTGCCTGTGCCGTGTAGGCGATCCGGTATCCCGCCTGAATGCAGCCGGCCGCATAGATCATATCCTCATTAAAAATCGCTCTTTTGGGAAAGCCACCCTGCCTTTCATAGATATCTCTCCTGTAAGCGGCACAGACATTAGAACAGAAATAGGTTTTGATCCCAAGCTCCGGAATATCTGCCGCAGACTTAATCCGGCTTTCCGGCGGATAATTGAACTGTCTTGTAAATCGCTCCACCGCTCCTGCATCATCGCCCGGAAGCTGTCTCGCATAAGAGGCCGCCATATTCTTCTGAGAAAGCGGCGCCGTCAGCCTCTCCAGCAGAAATTCGTCCGCCGGCATGGCATCCTGGGTCATCATGACAAAAATCCCAGCCTTGGACTTCTTAACCGCCTCCCTCCTTGTCTTCCCATGGTCGAATTCTCTTTTGGAAATATGCCACAGCCTGATATTTTCATACCGTTTCCGGTGAGGATGATCATACTCAAAAGCTTTCCAGTATTTTTCCTCCGTATTTACCAACAGTATTCTGTGTACCGGCACACTCTGATGTTCCAGCCTCTCGATCAGTTCCACAAGCTCTTTCCCCGGTCTGTAAACCGGAATAATGACATCTATTTCCTGCATATTCTCTCTCCCGTCTCACTTCACTTTTCCAGCATACCACATTTCACCCGTTTTTCCAACCAAACACCTTTTCTCTCTCAAAAAAAGTCAGGCAAAAATGCCTGACTTTTCACACCTTTGTCAACAGGTCTCATCATTCTACCGATTTCGGTTTATATTTATTGGTTACCTCCGTAATATGGTTACTGTAACCCTGCACCTCACTGCTGGGCACATATCCACTCTCATCAAACAGAAATTCGTGCAGCCAGCTCACATTTGACGCCAGATCTTTCGGCACGATACAATCCCCCGGAGAACCTATATTACCGGTCCATCTCATATCCGCCTGCGGGAAACCATCGTCCGCAACCACTCTGTATTCAGCCGCCTCTCCTAACAGCTCCGTGATCTCCGTCAGCCCAAAGGAGGTATACACTTCCTCAAACACATTGTTAGCAATATCCACAAGCTGTGTCACCGAAGCTCCCTTCGATTTATCCATAATTGCCTTCAGTACATTTCTCTGACGCTCGGCACGCCGGAAGTCATCACCCTTTGTATAACGGATCCGGCAGTATCCCGTGGCCTGCATTCCGTCAAGCACCTGCAGTCCCGCGTTGTTCACAGGCGTATAATCCCGTTTCAGATTCTCCGCAATACAATACTGATAGTTGTTCAGATGGCTGATCTCCTCCTTTGTGATATCCATCTGCACACCGCCCAGAGAATCGATCACATCGATCAGGCCGGCAAAACCTATCGTCACAAACTCCTTGATATCCAGATCCAGATTCGCATTCAGCATGCTGATCGCCTGCTTCGGGCCGCCGCCTGCGTAGGCCGCGTTACACTTATTGTATTTATCATTTCCCAGGTTCATAAAGGTATCTCTGTATACCGAAACCAGCTTGACTTCCTTCGTATCCTGGTTGATGGAAGCGATGATGATCGAATCGCTTCTGGTATTCTTTGTCAGCGCCCCCACCGTGGAGTCCACACCGAACAGTGCAACATTCCGGTATCCTTTCATGATCTCCAGCTGTTCTTCACTGACACTCTCGTTGACGACGATCTCCTCCTCCGGAATCTCCAGATATCCAACTTTCTCCGTCCTGGTTACTCCCCACAGCACAAGCAGCATAACCGCAAGCAGCAAAACTTCCCCGACAAAAAGCAGAATACGTTTTCTCTTTTTCTTAGCCCTGGCTTTTGCCGACATTTTCTTTTTGGAACCGCCTTTCGAAGAAGATTTCTTCCCCGAACCGTTCCTTTTTCCACCGGAAGAAGATTTCTTCGTTGGTTTCTCATACTCATAGCCATAATCATATTCAAAATCGTCTTCGTCCTGATATCTTGGTGCCATCGTTCCTTTATCCTTTCGCATTTTACTGTTCTCTGTTAATACGCATTTTTATTGATAAAACCCTTGAATATCGTCAGGAACAGAATCCTGATATCAAATCCCAGCGTCCAGTTTTCAATATAATACAGATCGTAATCGATTCGCTTTCTGATCGAAGTGTCTCCTCTGTAGCCATTCACCTGCGCCCACCCGGTGAGCCCCGGACGCACCTGATGTTTGATCATATACCTTGGAATTTTTTCCCTGAATTCTTCCACATACTTTGTCTGTTCCGGCCTTGGCCCTACAAGGCTCATATCGCCTTTCAGAATATTGACAAGCTGAGGCAGTTCATCCAGACTGGTCCGCCTGATAAATTTTCCGACCTTTGTCACTCTCGGATCATTTTCCACAGTCCAGTCCGCCTGCTTTGCATGCTCACTCTGCTGGCGCATGGAGCGAAATTTATACATACGGAAGGGTTTATTATGTCTGCCAATCCGTTCCTGTGCAAAAATGACCGGCCCTTCGCTTGTAGTCTTCACCAGGATTGCAATGAGCAAAAGTAAAGGCGAAGAAATGATCAGGCCCACAGACGCCCCCACAATATCCATTGCCCTCTTAAAAGCCCTGTTGCTCATCCTTGTGAGCGGCACATTTCTGATATTGATCACCGGCAGTCCCATCAGATCTTCCGTGTAGGGCCTGCTCGGTATAATACTGTTATAATCCGGAATAAATTTTGTGTGTACGCCTGATTTTTCACACTGCGCCACAATATCCTCTAATCTGCCGTACTGGGAAAGGGGCAGCGTGATCGCAATTTCATCCAGCTTGTTCTCCGGCAGTATAATCTCCAGATTATCGATCCTGCCTACTACTTTTATCCCTTTGTACAGCGTTCCCCGCTCGGTCACATCATCCAGAATGGCGTGAATCACATAGCCCCACTGCGGATTTGCCCTGATCCTGTCAATATACTGCTCCGCCGCCTTTGAGTACCCCACAAGCAGCACATGTTTCATATTGTAGCCCTTGCGGCGGGCTGCCATCAGTATTTCCCGCAGACTGAGCCGGAAGATCGCCGTCAGCGTTATATTCAGGCACACAAACATGGCGATCATGGAACGTGAGAAATGCTGCTGCCAAATAACAAAGAGTACGGAAGTCATACCGATGGCACCAAACACATTCGCTTCTGTAATACGAAGCAGTTCCCCGCCTGGGCCTGAACCTCTTTTTGCCGTATAAAGCCTGCAAAACCTGTAAATGATCAGATACGCCACCACAATATACGGGATAGCGCTGAAATAGGTTTCCCTTGGCAAATAAAAATCACCCGGCTTTACATTCCCTACCGGTGTCTCAAACTTGAGCCACCACGCCAGGATATACGAACCTGTGATAATAACAGCATCAATGACTACATGTAATCCATTCAGGTATTTCTGATTATTCTTTATCATAGTACACCTATATCTGCCAATATGTTCCAGTTATTACGACATATCTATTATATTTTACAATAATGTTACAGAAATTACAACATTTTTCTGTGATCTGATCTCTCAGCCGGATAGCCGTACAGCCTTTCAGCTTCACTGTGCCTCAACCGGACAATCTTCGGAACATATTGATCCACAGCTCCCACTGGATCAGCAGATAATTTCCAAAATTTTTTTTCTGAAAGGGAACGTGCATCTTCCTTCCCCCCTCCCTATAGTATATCCGAAATCCGCGCAACAGTCCCTTAAGATAAATCTTTCCGAATCCCTTTCTCAGGAAAAACAAAAATTTCATGCCAAATCCCAGCAGAAGAAAAGGTAAATTTAACAGAACCTGCAAAAAAGGCATGTTCTTTTCAATTAAATAGATGCTGTTTGCGGAAGAAAGGTTTATTTTAAATTCATTATATTTTGAACCGGATACGCTGCTGCCGGCATGATAGACCACAGCCCGCGGCTCATACAGATTATGATACCCGTAAATTCTTGCCCGATACCCGATATCCACATCTTCCAGATAGGCAAAATGCCGTTCGTCAAAACATCCTATTTCCTCAAACACACTCCTCCGGTAAATGGCGGCACCACCGCAGGAAGCAAAAATCTTCCGTGGCTTTGTGTATCTTTCGGAAATCTTTCTTCCTTTTCCATAATCGTAGGCCCAGCCCAACGCACAATAATAATCGCCCGCATTATCCATTCTGTCCGGCGCTTTCATCATACGCATCTGCGCCCCGGCAGAAAATGCTTTCTGATTCCGGTCAAGAGCTTCCTCCATTGCTCTGACAAAGCCTTTCTCAACAGTTAAATCATTATTTAACAAAATGACATAGGGGGTATCCGACGCTTTGATCCCTGCATTCACTGCGGTGCAGAATCCGGTATTTTTTCCCATACGGATCACTTCCACACCGGCCATCTTTTCCGCCGCTTCAGCACTCCTGTCCACGGAACCGTTATCGACCACAAGGATTCTCGCCGGATAATCCTCTGTATCCACCATAAGAGAGACAAGACATTTCTCCAGATACTCCATACCGTTATAGTTTGGAATCACGATCGTTGATTTCATATTGACAGCCCTCCGGCTTCCGGATCCCCCGGACAGTTCAGGCCCCTCATCGCTTCACCCTGATCTGCGGATCCCACACAAGCCGCTCCCCCCTCTCCCGAAATACATTGCAAAGCGCCATGCTGCGCTGTCTCCAGATATTTTCATCCAGCTGATTACAGTACGCTTTATCCCGCTCCTCAAATCTCTCCACATAGGGTACTTTTACCAGGTCCTCAAACAGTGGAATATCTTCTCCGCGCAGGATCAGGGTTCTGGCATCCAGAGCCCAGGCATCCCTGACTACCGACGCCACATTCGCCGGCCCTGAAAAAAAGCTGTAAAGCCCCTGAAACGGACAACTGCCATCCTTCAATAAGATACCACTTGTTATTTTATTTCCCTTATCCAGCACCGATCCACCCACAGCTGCCACATCTGTCCTCGCCGTCAGAAGATCCGGCTCATAGGTGATCCTGTAAAAACCCACATGCTCCGTGTCGCAGACCAGTCCCCTGATCCCCTTTTTTTCCAGGAAATCCTGCACTGCCTTCTTCCCTGCCTCATAGGCGTAGCGCTTGCTTCCTGAATTGCCCGCCGTAGACAGCACATGGCACCGCCAGTGATAGACCACTTTTTCCACATGAACGATCTCCTCCTCCCGGATATCCGCCACAGCCCGCAGAATCAGATCGTAATCCTGTGCGCCGTCATAAGCAGCACGAAACCTAAGCTTCCGCATCAGTTCTGCTTCCATCATCAGAAAATGGCAGATGTAATTGTTTGACAGGAGAAAATCAAAATTAAATCCCGATTTTATATTTGGTTCTCTGAAATTTTCCCCATTTTCATCACATTTATCCTCATCGGAGTACAGAAGCTTCGGCCGGACATTTTCTTCCTCCAATAAAGTATTTACGGCTTTTACCATCTCATACAGTGCATCCGATGTCAGCAGGTCATCATGATCCAGCAACGCAATATATTCTCCGGCCGCCTGACAGATAGCCTGATTGCTGTTGCCGGAAATGCCTTCATTATTTGATAACGCATGGTATTTTATTTTGTCTGCCAGTTTTCCAGGCAGACTTTTTTTCTTTTTTTCCACACATTCCATTACATGACCGCTCTCACTGGCATCTGCCAGGATCAGCTCCCAGTTTTCGTAAGTCTGTGCCGCCACGGAATCGATCAGCGCATCCAGGAATTCCACCTTTGTTTCATAGGCAGGCACTGCGATACTGATGAGAGGCATGTATCCAAAAACTGCCTTTCTCTGTCCATCCAGCTCCTTTTTTGATGGCGGCGCATAGGAATATCCTGCATCATAAGGAGCGGTGAGCCGCTCATATGCCATGCCCACCGCTTTTCTTATGCCGTTACGCTTCATGTAATTTGCTGTTTTTCTGATATTCTGACCTGTCATAATAAAACCTGCCAAGTGCGGGTATTACAGCAGTGCTTTCACCGCTTCCGTGAGAGCTTCCACCCTCTTTTGTGCATCCTCCAGTCCGGTTCCCTTCACACCCATATAGAACTTGATCTTCGGTTCCGTGCCGGAAGGGCGGGCACAGCACCAGGAATCATTTTCCAGCTCGAAGTACAGTACATTGGACTTTGGAAGACCGGTAGGTCTCACCTCTCCCGTAGCCATATCCGTGGTCTGATCCAAATCATAATCCCGCATCTCCACTACCTTAAGCTCACCAAAGCTTCTCGGCGGATTCTTGCGAAGTTTATCCATAATCGCCGCGATCTGCCTGGAACCGTCGATCCCTTTCATCGTGATCGCATACTGTGTCTCTTTATAATAACCATACTTCTCATACAGTCTGATCATCTGATCCCAGAGTGTAATCCCATTCTTCTTGCACCATGCAGCCACTTCACAAAGACACATTACGGCTACTATGGCGTCTTTATCCCTGGCATGAGTTCCTGCAAGACATCCATAACTCTCCTCCAGGCCAAATACATAATTGTAAGTATGATTCTGTTCAAAGAGTTTGATCTGCTCACCGATAAACTTAAAGCCTGTCAGCACTTCCACAAACTTCGCCTTATAGTCTTCCGCGATGGCCCGGGTCATATTGGTTGTCACAATTGTCGTCACCATGGCCGGATTTTCAGGCATTTTGCCGGTCGCGGTCCGCTCTCTCATGATATATTCCGCGATCAGCATGCCGGACATATTTCCGGTGAAGGATACATATTCTCCGGTGGCCCCGTCTTTCGCGTAAATACCCAGTCTGTCCGCATCCGGATCTGTTGCAAGTACCACGTCCGCATCCTTCTCTTTTGCCAGCTTTAACGCCAGCGTAAAAGCTTTCGGATCCTCCGGGTTGGGGTAATCCAATGTTGTAAAATCGGGATCCGGCAGCTCCTGTTCCGGCACTACATACACATTCTTAAAACCAAGCTCGGAGAGGATCCTTCTCACCGGCACATTGCCTGTTCCATGAAAAGGTGTATAGACGATCTTTATATCATCAGCCATCTCCCTGATCACTTCCGGATGAATGATCTGCTTTTTCAGCTCTTCCATATATCTGTCGTCGATCTCTTTGCCAATCACCTGATACAGGCCTTTATCCATGGCTTCCTGCTTATCCATGGTCTTCACATCATTGTAATCCGTTACCGCGCGCACTTCCTCGATGATCTCCCTGTCCTTTGGAGCCGTCACCTGGGCGCCATCCTCCCAGTACGCCTTATAGCCGTTATACTCCGGAGGATTATGACTTGCTGTCACTACAATACCGGAAATGCAGCCAAGCTCCCTGATCGCGAAGGAAAGCTCCGGTGTGGGGCGCAGCGCGTCAAACACGTAGGCCTTGATACCATTTGCCGCCAGACAAAGTGCCGCCTCATCCGCAAACTCAGGGGACATTCTTCTGGAGTCATAGGCAATGGCCACCCCCTTTTCCTGCCCACCCTGCTTTAAAATATAGTTGGCAAGTCCCTGTGTGGCCTTCCGCACGGTATAGATATTCATGCGGTTTGTACCAGCACCGATCACTCCCCGCAGACCGCCCGTACCAAACTCAAGCTCCTTATAAAACCGATCCTCGATCTCCGCCTCATTTCCCTGAATACCGAGAAGTTCTTCCTTAGTTCCCTCGTCAAAATAACCATCCGCCAGCCAGAAATTATACTGTTCTTTGTAATCCATCTGTAATCCCTCCATTGATATCTTTTTCTGCAGGTTACATTACTCACAGCAAAGCTGTTCGTAACTTGCAAAGTTCATCTTTGCAAGCAGGTAAACTTTCTGCAGATTACATTATAACAAATTTTTCCGGGAATGGGAATCCTTTCTTTTTCCAGTCAGAAAAGGGAGATATCTGTTGATCAGCTCAATACAGGCCACTTCCAGAATCAGGATCATACCTACCACATTGACAAAAAAGAACGCCCGGTTCCATCTCGGGATCCAGTGATCCACTCTGTAAGCCACATTGAGTGCAAGATAAAGAAAATAAAAATCGATATGCGTCGCCATAATGATCAGAGAGTTTTTCCCAAAATAAAGAAGCGGCTTTACAGGTTTACAGTTTCTGCACACAAGCGTCACCCCCAGAAAGGACAGTGAAGCGGACAGATAGGCCAAAACAGGCATATCCCCGAAAGACAGGGTACGAAAATCAAAAATACCGTTTATCATATGAATCAGGATCCCCAGCACAAACAGCATTATGCCTCCCGCCGTCTGCCATAAGGAAAATTGCCGCTCTCTCTCCCAGATATTCCTGCCTCCCTGAAACAGCACATAGCCCGCGCAGACATAGGGCAGAGCATAAACTGACCGCAGAATGGTCCGCGCAGCACAAAACACTGCATAGGCCGGCATCCCTGACTGGAAAAACACCTCCCGTTCCACCAGCATACCATTGCACACAAATGACACTATTGTCAGAAAAGGAGCAATAACACATGCCCTGACCGTGCCCAGTTTTTTAAGCAGAAAAACAAACAGCACTTCCGACAGAAACAATGCCGGCAGAAACCAGAGCACAGAAGTTCCCCAAAGCGTCACCATGGCAACACCTTCCATTTTCAGCTCCTCCATGCTAGAGACACCGGCCGCCATACGCGCTACATCCCGCAATATGTACAACAGGCTGAAGCACCAGAAGGGCACAAGCAATGCGCGCCCTTTGCGCAGCACAACCTCTTTTCCGACCCGTTCTCTCTCCCCCGTACAGCCGATCAGCATGCCGGCGACCAGGAAAAAAAGCGGCGTCACAAAAGAAGAGAGCCACGCAACCGCTCTCTCCGGCACAACGCCCGCATGCATGACAACAATGCCCAGAATCCCTATTCCCTTTACCATATCTATATAATCCAGACGTTTTTTCATTCCACTGCTCCCGCCTCTTGCCGTTCTTCCCCCCACAATACTGTCCTGTGCCCAAAAGCCCTTCACACCTGTGGCATTTCCCTCCCGCTTTCCTCTCTGATCCTCAGCGCATAGTCGCTTCTGTCCAGCGAAAAGTTGGGATTATAATAGGGATCGCCTTTTGCCAGTTCCTCTTTCCATTTTTCCCGGAAGCGGGCGGATTCTTCATCGTAGCGTCTTGCCTTTTCTCCCTGATCGTCCAGTCCTCTGGAAATGGATTCAAAATGGTACAGCTCGCAGTACGGATTCCAGACATTGAGCAGACCTTTTTGCCGCAGACGCAGGCAAAAATCCACATCGTTTAAGGCGATGGCAAAGCCCTCGTCCAGTCCGCCCAGTTCTTCATACAGCGCGCGCCTCACCATCAGACAGGCGCCCGTCACCGCCGATACGTCCTGGGCATAACAGAGCCTGCCCATATAACCCAGATTAGTCTGGGCTACCCGGTAGTGGGTGTGCCCGGCAGTCCGGTGCGCCCCCAGGCCGATCACGATGCCCGCATGCTGGATCGTCTTATCCCCGTAGTAGAGCTTCGCCCCCACTGCGCCCACGTCCGCTCGCTGTGCGTACATCAAAAGCTCCTCCATCCAGTTGATGGAGATCACCTGGGTATCATTATTTAATAACACCAGATACTCGCCGGCGGCAAACGACGCCCCGAAATTGTTGATCTTCGAATAATTAAATTCTCCTTCATAACGCACCACCCGGATATTCCCGTACTGTTCCAGTGTCTTATAATATGCCTCGATCTCCTCCGTCACGGAATTATTCTCCGCCACGATGATCTCATAGTTATCGTAAGTGGACTGCCTTCTGATCGAATCGATACATCTCGACAGATCCTCCACATGGTCCTTGTTGGGGATCACAATGGATATTTTCGGATTTCCGGACACTTCATATTTGATGCGGAAGATCGTCTCAAAAGCCTTTGTGCTGACGATCTCGAAATTTTCAAATCCGCTTGCCCGCAGATGATCCGCCACGGCGTTTCTCGCCGCCTCAATCGCGTAGCTTTTGGCACCTATATCCGCCGCCACGCTGGCCTTATGGGAACGCCAGTAGTACAAAAGTTTCGGAACATGCACCACATGCTTTGCTTTGGATGTAAGCCGCAGAATCATATCATGATCCTGGCTGCCGTCAAACTGCGACCGAAACAGCTCCATCCCCTCTAAAAGCTTTCTGTCAAAGACACTGAAATGGCAGATATAGTTGTTGGCCCGCAGATTGTCGATGGAAAAATCCGGTTTGAAATGCAGCGTCAGCATATCGTCTATGGTCTTATTCCCTTTAAACGTGGTCTCATCACAGTACAGGTAGTCCGCATCCTCCTCGCAGATCCTCACCATGTATTCATACAACGCCGCCGGATGCAGGATATCATCATGATCGAAAAGACCGATATAGTCCCCTGTGGCCATCTTCAGGCACTCGTTAGTATTGCCCGATATCCCCTCATTTTTCTCAAGCTTCCGATATAATACCCGCTTATCCTTCGCCGCATGGGCAAGACACATCTCTCCCACGTAAGCGTGCTCCGCATCGGAGCCGTCCGCCAGACAAAGCTGCCAGTTTTCATAGGTCTGATCAAGCACAGACTGAATCATCTCCACCAGGAACTTCTTTGGCGTATTGTATAACGGCACCAGAATACTGAATTGAATTTCTCTTGGAAACCTGGTCCCCCGCTGTCTCTCCACTTCCTCCGTCGTCGGAAAGCCGGCCGTCCCATGCTGCACCCTGGCCTGCCTCTCGATCATTTTATTCCGGATCTTTCTGGCAATCCCCCGGGGCGAACCGTAATTTCCTACCCTGTCCTTCGTGCGCTTCATAAAATGATAAACGCTTCTGAGTGGCTTCGAAAGTTTCCAGAAGCCGCTCCCCTTGATCCGTGAAAGTTTCCCCGACAGATCCTCCACCTGCGCGTTTGCATCCGAGAGGCGCCCCGCAAGCGCCGCCGCTTTTTTCCTTTCCCTGAGATAAGCCTCTCTGTAATAGACAAGCTGTTCTTCCTCCGGAAGCTCATCCGGCGTTATTTCCATCGTGTTTTTTTCTCTTTCTTCCACTGGTAAATCCTCTCGTTCCATAATTTATACACCAGCCAGTTCTTATACTATTCCATTAAGCCGTTACCAAGCTGGGGCTTTTTGCTGTTTCATTCAGTCGTTGCCAGCCGGAAGGAAAATAAAATTCTCAAGGAGCCCCTTAAAAAGCGTCGGCACTTAGCAAGGTATTTTCGAGCTTAGTGTCCGCTACGCTTTTTACGGAGCGAGAGCGTGGCGACGGAGAATTTTATTTTCCTTCCAGCGTCCGCCACTCAAACCCGCACCAGCTTCCCGCTCCTCCCATAAGCAGTCTTCCCGTCCCGCAGATCCCTGTAAAGCATCCCCACCGTATAACTCCCGGAATCCAAATGCTCCTTTAAGATTCTGCATGTAAAGCCGGACAGCTCCACATTCTTCTGCATGGGCAGAATGGCCTCCACATCCGGTCTGAGCCGTTCTTTTACCGGAATCTGATAATAAAAATCACCGTTCTGTGCCTCTAAGATCAGCCACCGCTCATACAGGCAGTTATCCCGTCCCAGCATATAGCACCACCCTTCCGTCTCCAGAATATCCGGCTCATACAGGTAGATCTTTTTCTGTTCTCCCGCCCGTTCCACGGTCAGCATCACAGCGGCGGAAAGTTTTGCCTGCAGATCCGTCTTCTTTTCCTTCCGCTCCGGCGTGGCTGTCAAAAGCAGTCTGTCGTAAGGATATCTGTAACCGATCCGATAGTCAGAAGCATTGTCGATCAGCTGCTCGCTGTAGTAGGGATCATATTTGTGAAACAGCGGATGCTTCTGATAAAGTTTCGTCTTCTCCCCGATCAGCCTTTGCCACTTCTCCTCGGAGATGTCGTCCGCCCCCCGGCTGGCAGACTCATGATGCAGAAGCACCGCATCGTTTCGCAGTACATTTCTGTACCCCGCCTCCGCCAGTTTAAAGCAAAAGTCCACATCATTGTAGGAAACCGCCATCTCCTCATCCAGACCGCCCACTTCTTCATACAGCGACCGCTTCACAAGCAGGCAGGCCGCTGTCACCGCAATCATATCATACGTTATGGTATTATGCCCGTAATAATAAACTCTGTCATCCGGAAATATCGTCATCTTATGAGAAGGGCCGATATGCATATTCGTCACCCCGGCATGCTGAATTACCTCTCCCTCCGGATACCACAGCTTTGCCCCCACAGCACCCGTGCCGGACAGCATCGCCTGTCCCAGCATGATCCGCAGCCAGTCCGCCTCTATGACCTCCACATCATCATTGAGCAGCAGGATGTACTCTCCCTCTGCCGCCTTTTCCCCCAGATTACACATCGCGGAAAAATTGAAAGCCATAGGATGGTAAATGTAGCAGCACTGCGCTTTCACAGTTCCCAGAAAATCCTGAACTGCCTGCCGGTTTTCCGGGCAGCTCCCATTATCTACCACAATAAACTGTACACGCCCTTCCATCCCCTCAAGGCAGGTGCGTTCCAAAAACGAACCAATACACTTTTGTAACAGTTCCGGATGATCTTTAGAAAGAATAATGACAGACAAAACAGGCATATTTTCTTTCTCCTGCGACGCAAAAGCAGGCCTCACAGACCATATCTCCGGATACAGCGTCTGACAGGATTCGCATTCATAGCCTATGCCGTTTATAAAATCCTGTTTTAACTTTATGTATTTTTTCTCAAATCCCCAGAATTCCGGATTGGCCTCCGCTCTCATCCGCCCCGTATCCAGATAATAGTGAAGATCCGCCGGCACTGTAAAGTCCGCCTGGCTGTCCTGGTGATACAGTACCAGATCCAGACACACGATCTCTGGGCAGGCCTTTTCCCTCGAAGTCCGGCCTGCCTTTTCCCCGTAATAAAATCCGCTTCCCCAGGGGGCGTCCTTATCGTAGGAAACCGCCTCCGGCTTTTCAAAATATGGTCGTAACAGGCGCAGCACAAAATCGTACAGATTACTGCGCGCCTCCTCATAGCCGGACAGGGAAACTCTCTCCGCCCAGGCCCTGTCCACCGCAAAATAACTGCCAAAATAGAAAAAGCCAAGCAGCGTATCCGGCGACAGACAGGGTTTAAACCAGGGGAAACATCTCTTCCCCCCGGAACGCTGATCCTGCGCTCCATAGAGAAACTTTGTCTCCGGAAATGCGCCAAACCACTGTTCCACCAAAGATACCGCTCTTTCGTCCAGCTGTTCCGGATATTCCGCAAACAAGAGGATATCCGGCCGGATTTCCACCTCATTTCCTGCCGCTTCCGCCGCCGAACGGGACAGATTCATCCCCGCCGCATTCTCCGCCATACCGGCCAGACTTGTCGCCCCTGCAAAGCTCCCGTAAGGAATCACAAGGCACACCGGCTGCTTTTTCGTCTTCCCCGCCGAGAGAACATTCTGATAACGCCCCCACAAAGCGTCCTCTGCCTCACGGATCCACTGCCCATAGCTGTCCTGCTGACAGTGCAACCGCTCTCTGTAAGCTCTGGCAAATTCCTCCGGTGCCTGTTCCTCTTTCACGCCCTGCTGAAAAATGTCCCCTACATGCCAGACCTTTTTCAGCCCTCGCACAAACAAAGACGGCACCCGGGACATCTTATAGAGCGGATTTGCGCAGATCGCCTCATACTTTCCCTGCAACTCCTCCCGCTTCGTCTCCGCATCCGCCACCTTCCCGGCCAACACGATATTTTTCTTCTTCTCTCTCTCATATGCTTTTTGAAAGTAATCGCACCAGCTATATTCCATAAGACTCCTTCATATCACCACTCAATTATTTTCATCCCGGCGTCCGCACTCCCTTAACTGTCCACAAGCAGCGTCTCCGCACTGAATCCGAAAAGCTTCTGCCTGGAGCAGGCATCCTCCCAGAAATAGCCGATCAGATACTCCCCCGCCGGCAGTGCATCCCGCCTGATCCAGATACTCACCCCGCAGAGGGCCGGATGATCGATATATGGAAGATTTTCCTCCAGATCCGGCCTGCGGCACTCCCTGTACGGGACTTTCCACACCCTGTTCTCCTGCCTCTCCGTCGCCCGCATCGGTTTTAGCAGCAGGCTTTTTTCATAACGACTGTTATCTATATTCACGCTATAGGACCACCCCTGTATATAGTAGTCTCCTGCGCCATGCTTTCCCGTCCGCCAGGCCTGTTCATCTCCAGTAAACTCAACCCCCATATACAGGCATTCATTGTGCCACACCGGATCCGGCTCTTTATCCAAAGGGATCACTTCCGCCCTCTCAGAGATTCGCGCTTCCTCAAACCGACAGGCAGGTTCGTAGCCCCGATCCAGAATATCACGCACCAGCTTTCCTGAATAACAGGCATCCCTGTTCCACATCTCAGGGTATGCCTCATACAGAAAATCTCTCTCCCTGTGCAGCCTTGCCACTTTTTCCCTTCCCGCATCAAAGCCTCTGCTAAAAGACTCATGGTGCCGAAGAGAGATCTGGTTGCAGCACACATTCTGATATCCCGCCCGCAGCAGTTTAAAGCACAGCTCCACATCGTTAAAGGCCACCTCAAGCCTTTCCTCAAACCCGCCGATCTCCTCAAAGACCTCCCGCCGAATTAACAGACAGGCCCCGGTCACCGCAGTGACATTCACCGCACATCTGTTGATGCCGTGATAATGTACCTTTTTATCAGAAGAAAACTGCAGTTTATGAGCCGGCCCCAGATGGATGTTGGTGATTCCCAAATGCTGGATCCGGTCGCCGTCGGGGTACAGAAGTTTCGCCCCCACTGCGCCCACATAGGGCTTTGCCGCCTTAGAGACCATGGCTTTCAGCCACCCCTCCTCCACGATTTCTATATCATCATTGAGAAACAGCAGATACTTTCCCGCTGCCTCTCTCCCGCCGATGTTGCACATGGCAGAAAAATTGAACGCCATTTGCCGGTACAGATAGTGGAAAGAATAAGCCTCTTTCAGCTGGTTCCGCATCTGTAAAATCCTGTTTTTATTTTTACCATTACTGCCGTTATCTATTACAAGGATCTCCAGATTCTGATAATCCGTCTGTTCTCTCAGCGAGTGGATACAGCGGGAGAGCAGGGCCGGATTATCCTTCGACGGAATAATCACAGAAATCAGATCCTGTTTCTCCCTTTCCTTCGGAATCTCCACATCCGCATACAGATGGCCCTTTTTCAGCTCATCAAAAACAGGTTCCATACCCCAGTCCCCGTACTGCCCGGACCATTCTTTCGCGGCATCCTCCTTCATCTCCTCTGCACTGCCTGACAAAAACATGATTTTCTCAATATGCCCCGCCTCTTTCGCCTCATCCAGGCAGCACAACACCGCATCGTAGACTATTTTTTTCACAAAAAGGTTTCCCTCTTCGGTATCTTCCTCACCTGCGCCTTCCCGATCCTGCCGGAACAAATCTCTGCGCGCGGCCGCTTTTCCTGCGATCTCTGCAATCAGCGTTTTCCGCACCGCAAACACATTCCCAAAATAGAAAAAAGACTGCAAAAGATCCGGCGACCAGTCCGGCTTCAGATAACGGTCTTCATCCCCATAGGCGATCATACAGGCCGGATGCTCCTCAAAATACCGCACCGCCTCCAGGGGGGCCTGTTCCGTCAGCCCTGTACGATCAGAAGTGACAAGCCACAGGTCCCCTGTTTTCTCCCATCCTTCTTCATGAAAAATACTCCCACAGAAAGCCTCCGGCAAGAATACAGACACCGACAAATGCCCTTCCCCCGCCTTCTCCTTCCATGCCAGAACCTCTTCTCGTTCCTGTTCCAGCGTTTTTTCCAGCCATATATCATAAGGAACGGTTTGTCCTGCAACCCGCTCCTCATATAATCGGTGCCTCTTTTTTATCAGCAGCTTCTGCACAGCCCTTTTCATATGCTCCTTCACAGGCGAAGCCTCCTCTTTGCCGCATTTTCCATATCCTGTGCCATTTCTCTTCCCACAAAAATACGCTCCATACCAAATTCCAGCGTATTCACCTCTTCCTGGGGCAGCCCTTCCAGAGAAATCACCAGGTTCGGATCATTTGTCGGAAATACAAAGCTTCCGGTGTCATCCAATCCTGTTCCGTTACTCGTCAGCACAGAGGTCTTTCCGGTCCAGGGCAGATCGACATCATTCCATCTCAATTCTTTGATCCGCACCATACAGTCCACAAAAGCCGGATCGATCCTGACCTGCCGCACCCCGGCCTCCACCGTCAGCGTCAGTTGCAGATCCCGTCCGCTTTTTACCACCATATTGTCCACAAAAAAGGAAGTCTCTTCCTGAAAGCCCAGTCCGGTGTCCTCATAGATCTGAATATGGCCCTGGGCTTCCTCCAGGCGTATTTTCTCCAGAAACTCCACCGGATCATAACAGCTGTGCTCCAGCAGATCCCGCAGCTCCACCATAGACCGGCGCTTTCCCGTCACAAACCGTTGAAAAGCCTTTTCCTGGGCTCTGTATTCCTCCGCATCCGCGTCCGTGACGCCAAGCTCCTCCAAAATCAGATCCAGATCAAGGGCATTCCTCTTTTTATCCTCCAGCAGATAGCAGTAGACCGCACGGAAAGCCAGTTCCTTCGTATCCACCTGTTTTCCGAAAGTCCACTCATAATCGATCAGCGTCCAGACACTGTTTTCCAATGCGTCAAAGGGTTTTGCCCCATCCTTTCTCCCGATCAGAATATTGGAAAAAATCAGGTCAAAATCCGCCACCGGCTCTTTGCTGTGGTGATCTACCAGCCGCAGATACTTCCGGAAAAGCTCTAAAAAGCCTTCCATATCATTTTCCGCCAGTCTGGCATCCAACAGTTCCGTCAGCGTTACCCCCTCGATATACTCAAGCTCCACATAAGGCCGCTCTTCCTCTCTCTCCACCAGCTTGCAGCGGTTGATCCGCAGCTCCCCGCCGCCGTAGCGGTCCTTCAGCTTCCGGTAAGCCACCTCAATATTCCTGATATGGGTATCCGCCTCCTCGCACAAAGGATGCTTTCTCACTGCCAGCTGCCTCGGCAGACCGCTTCTCTCTGCGGACGTCATATCCCCTCTGTTCTCCAACCCTGTCAGCGTAACCGGCAAAATCTCTGTCCGGATCCGGTAATCTCTCTTTCTGTCACACGAATACTTCACATAACAGGTGTCCGGCTTCTCCCCAAGCACCACCAGATAGGAATTGGAATATAACGGAAACAACCCTTCCCGCAGAATGGAATCAAAGGCTCTCCGCTCATCAAACAGCACCATTCTGTCTCTGTCAAAATTGCGCAGATTATCGGACAGCTCCCCGATCTTTGGCTGATATTCGTCCGAATAAAGGTTTGTCATAAACTTGTAATCCGGATAGGGATAATAAAAGGCGTACTCCGTCATCCCGCAGTCCGCAAAAATGCGCTCCAGGCCGTTCCTCGTAAAGGTCCGGACCACGCCGCCCTCCGGATAACCCTCGATCCCGGAAAAAAAGGTTCCCAGATGATCCTCTCTGCACCCGGCCCAGTACTTCAATCCAAATTTATTCTCTATGGCGATAACGATACGCCCATCCTTTTTCAGATGGCGTTTTATAATATTCAGAAAATTCTCAAAAGGCGCATCGCCGCCGATATAAGCCTGGGCATACTCAAACACACCGATCAGGCAGATATAATCATAGTTATTTGGAAGAGAAGGTTCCACATCCTGAAAATTCCCCACATGGATCGTCACATTATCACAGTCCATATGCCTGTATGCATTGATCATACTGCGCTTTTTCGACAGTTCCACACAGGTGACGCTCTGTGCCTTTCTGGAAAGCACACCCGTTATCGCGCCGCAGCCCGAACCCACTTCCAGCACGCTCATCGTTTTGTCGATGGGCAGCCACTCCACGATATTTTCCCTCTGGGCGGAAAGATGATAAAGAACCTCCCAGCTCTTTTTCTCCTCAATAATACGCGGATACTCCACCTCGGCATAATCCCTTGCGATCTGCAGCAGCTCATCCTCCACCGCCCCATCGCAGTACACATCCTCGCCGGAGTAAAATGTGAAATCCAGATTTACTTTTCCGATCTGCTCTATTTTCCCCATACTCAATACTTTCTTTATCGTATCAGCTGTCATCATAGTTTTCCTTTATCCCTACCATTTTTTCACCCGGGCGTCGAAAATATCTCTCTGTCTTCTACCAGAAGATAATCGTCCTCCTATGAGTTTCCGTTTCGCTTCACCTCAGTCAGCCATCAGGATATTATGATCCACTGATGGCGTCCGCAGGTGGCCTCACCTCCACCACAGACTCCGGATCAAAAAATCCCACCGTATCTTTATCCGAGATCACCGTCAGATTCAGCACATCATACAGCCTGTGATACACCGTAAAATCATCCCCCTCATAGCCGGTCACCCCCAGAGACAGCAGATACTCTCCCCCTTGTAAGTTCATATGCTGGGTAAACGTAATCTCCTTTGTCTCCCCTGCCTTCACTGCTTCCAGAAAAGCTTTTTCCACCATGGTATTCGTACCGGTAATCTCCGTCCCTTTGATATTTTTTATCGTAAACGCAAAAATCGGTGCCGGACAGTCCTGCGCAAATTCCACTTTCATGCGGATCGTATATTCCTGCCCTTTGATCACCGCCGTAGTCCTCACCCCGTTCTGGTCGGTCAGATCGTACTCCGTAATTCTCGCCTTCCCGGAACCGTACTCCAACAGTTCGGGATTGATCCCCTGCCCCGCAGTCTTCTCCTCTTTTTCTTTTTTTTGCAGACTGCCCGCCGCCTTCTCCCGCAGTTCCTCATCGTGAAGCAGATTCGTATGTTCCGTATCGTCCGGTATCTCATACTGTCCCACAAGCACCCGCTTATAGGTATCGATCATCTCTTTGGGGCTGCCTTCCCCCAGCTTCACGCCCTTGTTTAACAGCACCACCCTGTCACAGTATTTGCTGATACTGCTCAGATCATGACTGACAAAGACAATGGTTTTGCCCATTTCCTTGAATTCCTCAAATTTATGGTAGCACTTCGCCTGAAAAAATACATCCCCCACGGAAAGCGCCTCATCCACGATCAGGATCTCCGGTTCAATGTTGATGGCAACCGCGAAAGCCAGACGGACAAACATCCCGCTGGAGTAAGTCTTCACCGGCTGATACACATACTCTCCGATGTCCGCAAAATCCAGAATGTCCTGCAGCTTTTCATCGATCTCCTTCTCCGAAAAACCGATCATCATACCGTTTAAATAGATATTTTCGATCCCGTTATACTCCATGTTAAACCCTGCCCCAAGTTCCAGAAGGGCTGAGATACGCCCGTTCACCAACACCTGACCCTCACTGGGAGACAGAACACCTGTGATAATCTTCAGAATCGTGGACTTGCCGGAACCGTTTGTGCCAATGATCCCCACACACTCTCCCTGATAAATATCCATATCAATGCCGTTTAAAGCATAGTGCTTCTTATGCTTTGGCTTTTTGGTAAACCCCAGCGCTTCCCGCACTCTGTCGGAAGACCTGTCATACAGTTTATATATTTTTTCCACTCCCTTTACAGAAATGGCTACAGGCTTATCTTGTGACATAACTTCTCCTATTTCATAACAGTTCGGCCATATGGCTTCACTGTTATCCTGTTCCACCACAACAGTTCCGCCTCCCGGCCGGACAGTTCTATTCCTCTTCCTCAACTGCTCTCACCGCCAGAGATTCTTTCCCATACCAGTTCGCCATCGCCCGGTTTTCCTCTCTCTCCGGATCCTCACTCAGATCTCCGATGCACAACATCCAGGGCTTAAAGATATAGGGTTCCAGCACCACATTTTTTTCACCGCTCTTTAAAATTTCCAGCCGCTCTAGATACTCGCAGTGGAAATTGTAGGCCTCCCCCGAGTGAATATAGTGATATGCTCCCCAGGAGGAGTACCACCCATACTGATTGGAGGAATGTTTTACCACAAATACGACTGAAAGTGCTATCAGCCCGTAAAACCACCAGGGACATCCCCTGTCCGCAAACTGCCTCCCCCTCTTCTCCAGAAGTCTTCTCATCCAGCCGGTCCAATATACCTCATTGATCACTAACAGGATCTGGTATGTAACTTTTACCGCATTTAACGTTCTGCTGAGTCCCGCATGCCCCAGAGAGTAAAGGCTTGGAGTAAACCCCGTGGCATACAGACACAAAGACCATAAAAGAACAAGCCCCGGCAGTCTGAATGAAAAGCTGCTTTTCCCTGCGATCCTCCAGGCGATCGGCAGTATCAGTATGACTGCCACCAGCGTAATCCATCCTGAAAACTCTCCCATATAACGAAAAGCCTCCAGAAAAGAACGAAGCACCGACTCCACCGGCGAATATCCCCAGCCCACATAGGACTGCGCCCTCACACCATTCCCCGGCGCCGACACATTTTTATAGAAGGCAAACCCATAGACCGCCAATATGGGAAAATAGCGGAACACTTTCTTCCTGTCCGCCAGAAATGCCAGTATCATTATGGATACCAGTATCACCAGCCCCTGCAGGGAAGTGACAAAGTTGCTGCCGCCCGCCAACAGCGCACCTGCCATCCCGGCTATTATCAAAAGGATCCCCTTCACGCTTTTTACACGCTCAACTGTAAACAGACAGATGAACCCGGCCACAGAGAGCATGGCAAACGAATGCATTCCCATATAATGTATCCCCGGATTGTACCAGAACAATGCCGACGGCGTCGTATATGTCAGCTCTATCACCATCATTGCAGCAATCGCCTGCAGACTGATCGAAGAGGCTCTGTTCACATGGAGCACTTTCTTTGTCAGCGTTCCCACCAGCACAAACACCGATGTGGTGAGAATCAGGATCAGGAACATGCTGCCGATTCCATAATACTGTTCCCCCCAGATATGAGGCGCCAGGGACATAAAAAAGATCGAGGAAAATGTCCCCTGCCATGCATACCAGGACATCGATGCACAGTACCACGCCCCTTTTAATGCGCCACGGATACCCGGCACCTCCGTCATGAAGTTTCGGGCATATATCGCATAATTGAAATCATCATACCAGGGCACTGCGTAAACCGCAATACGAAGTAACGGCGCCAGCAAAATCAGTAAAACCACCACCGCCCCGGCACTGGTCACCGGATCGGACGGCCTCCAATTCGCTATTCTGTTTATCCAGTTCTTTACCTTTCCCATATTCCGTTTCCTGCTCTCTGTCCACCATTTATGCCATCAGAACATTGCTCTGCCTTTTACAGTACATCCGCAAAATGTACTTTCAGCCGCTTAAAAATAAGCGCACCGATGCCAAACACCACCACAGTAAAGATCCAAAAATACATGGTGGAATAAAAATCCTCAAAAAACCATTCCTTTTCGCAGATCGCGCTGCGGTAACCATTCACAATATATACTAATGGATTTAATTTTATGATTGTATTCCAAAGCGGCGGCTTATTCTCCAGCACTGCAATGCTCCACAGAATCGGGGTCGCCCACATCCCCACCTGCAACACAATGGATATGATCTGCGTCAGATCCCTGAAAAATATCACGATCGCACAGGTCGTATAGGAAAGTCCCAGCACCAGAATAAACGTACAGATACTGTAATAGATGATCTGAATCGTATAAACCGTAGGATAACAGCCATAGATCACCGCCACAATTAAAAGCACCAGCACAAAAAACAGATGAATGAATGTGGCCGCAATAATTTTGATGATCGGCAGAATGCTGATCTTAAAGACCACTTTCTTTACCAGATAATTATACTCAAGAAGAGCCGTAGTTCCGTTATTCAGTGCCTCAGAAAAATAAAACCAGGGACAAAGCCCTGCCGCCAGAAACAGTACATAAGGCATACTTGTCCCACTGGAGAGAAACTGTGCCCTGGAACCCATAAAATTTTCAAACACAAACCAGTACATGAAAACCGTGACTACCGGCTGGATCAGTGCCCAAATGATCCCCAGATAAGAACCTGCATAACGCTTTTTAAAGTCATTTTTAGCTAACTTCCAGATCAGCCTTCTGTTCTCAAACAGTTCCATCGGAAGGACCGTCAGCTTATCATAGAGCAGTATGAAAACAACACAGGATATCATGATCAGCACACAGGCTATTATTTTCTTTAACAGCTCCTCCTGCTGATCGGCAAAGGGATTGTGATGCAGCACGATAATAAGCGCCATGATCCCCGCTAATATACAGAAAATGGCGATCCCCATTTTCTTTGAAATTCTTTTATGCTTCATTTGCGGCAATCTCCTACACGCCCATAGTCTGTCTGAAAGCAGAAAATCCTGCCCACTTTGTATCCTTTTCCGATAAGATCAACTCCATTCCATCCGGAATCGGCCATTTCACACCGATCTCGCTATCCCCGAAGTAAATGCCTCCCTCATCGTCCCCATGATAGAAATCCGTACACTTATAACAAAATTCCGCCTCCCCGGAAAGTACCAGAAATCCATGGGCAAAATTTTTCGGAATGAAAAACTGTTTTTTATTCTCGTCAGACAAAATTTCTCCATGCCACTTTCCGAATGTAGGAGACCCTTTCCGCAGATCCACTGCCACATCAAAGACTTCGCCTTTTATCACCCGCACCAGTTTATCCTGCGGAAAGTTTTTCTGGAAATGAAGTCCACGCAGCACGCCCCTTTTCGAGGAAGACTGATTATCCTGCACAAAAACCTGATCGATCCCGGCCTCCTTAAAATCATTGTACTGATAGGTTTCCATAAAATACCCTCTGCTATCCCCGAAAACAGCAGGCGTTATAATTTTCAATCCCTCGATCTCACAAGTCTCTACTTTAATCTTTCCCATTCTTATATCCTTCCCTCTCCCATTCCTCATATTCTTTTGTAATACAGGTATCACAATTGCAGTGCGCCATCCGGGAAACTGATGTTCTTCTGATGTGATTGCCGGCGCACTGCAAATCTAATACGCCAGGTAGCTGATATCCAGATCCACTCTGCCTTCGATACCGTCCACATTTCCGGAGGACGTGTACTGCCAGAAATGATAATTTCCGCCGTATATCGGTTTCTCCCGGTATTCTGCCAGCCAGATAATATGATCTGTCAGCGCATCCATCCGGAGCTTTGACCGAAACCAGTTTCTGCCGCCATAAACGCCGCCGCTGTAACCTGCATCTTCCACGGTCTCACAGAAAGCCTGACAGACCCTGGTTCTTGTCTCCATATCCAGTCCATCCGCCCGTCCATTTCCACCGGCGCTCTCGCTGTCAATAAAAATCGGATAAGTTATCCTGTATCCCTCACACAGTGCAAGAGCCATACTCGCCTCCTCCACAGCTTCCACCTCATTGGTGGCCTGGGTAAAGAAATAGACCCCGACTTTCAGGCCGGCTGCCAGAGCCCCCTGCATGTTCTGCCTGAAGTACGGATCCTCTACAAGCGCGCCCGTAGAAGAACCGCGGTAACCACAGCGGATGATCGCATATGTAATCCCGGCATTCTGCACTCTGTCCCAGTCGATCTCGCCGTTCCACTTGGATACATCAATGCCCATCTGTCCTTCTTCGCCCAGATCCCTGACATCCACGACCTCCGTATCGTCGGCATCTGCCAGCGCATCTTTCTCCTCGGTGTCCTCCTCCTCCGCAATGACATCCGCCTCGGTCTTCATGAGTAACGTAATATCCGGAATCGCCGTATACTCTACTTTATCTCTGACTGACACCACTGTCGGTTTCGGTTTTTCAAACTCCCCTGCCTCCGTCAGTGTCACCTCATAATCGCCTGCACTCAGATTACTGATATAGACTATGCCGTCTTTATCCTGGTCAATATAGCTGCCCTGCTCTTTTAAACTGACGACAAAGGGCACACCGGTCACCACATTGCCCGCACCATCCAGAATCTGAACCCTCAGATCCCGCTCCACTGAAGTCGTCACAAAAGAAAGACTTTTTTCATTCGCCTCAAGCAGCTTCTTCTCGTAGCTGCTCAGTTCCCTGTCAAAAAAAGTCGAATCTCTCAAAAATGCCCTCAGATCATCACCCACCTGTTTGGTCTTATCCGCTCCGGCAAACCCGTCCTGCGCAAAACTTCCATCATCTTCCGTTTCGGTCCCCTCATCTGTCTCCTGTACCAGGGATTCGATCTCTGAGGGTGTTTCCTGTTCCGTCTGCTCTTCTTCAGACTGATCTTTTCCAAACAGAGACTTCATCCGTGACATATTCCCCAGAAATGTCACAAAAACCACAAGCAGTACCATAATGGCGCTGATCAGAACAGCGCGTTTTTTTATCCTAGAGTCCATTTGCAACCTCTGTCAGATATTTCCCGTAATTCGTTTTAAGAAGCGGCTCCGCCAGCGCAAGCAGCTGTTCCTTCGTAATAAATCCCCGCTTATAAGCAATTTCCTCGATACAGGAAATATACAGTCCCTGTCTCTTCTGGAATGCCGCCACAAAATCCGACGCATCAAGCAGCGAATCATGATTTCCCGTATCTAACCACGCAAAACCCCTGCCCATCTTCTCAACGCGCAGATCTCCCCGCTCCATGTAGGCATTGTTGACGCTTGTAATCTCAATTTCTCCTCTCGCGGAGGGTTTTACATTTTTTGCGATCTCCACCACATCATTATCGTAAAAATAGAGTCCCGGCACAGCGTAATTGCTCCTAGGGTTCTGCGGTTTTTCTTCGATAGAGAGCGCCTTCCCGTCTTCGTCAAACTCCACAACTCCGTATTCTCTGGGATCTCTCACATAATAGCCAAAAATCGTAGCTCCCTTTTTCCTGGCTGCCACCTCCAGAAGCAATCTGGAAAAACTCTGCCCATAAAAAATATTATCGCCCAACACTAACGCCACAGGGTCCTTTCCAATGAACTCCTCTCCGATCAGAAAGGCATCCGCCAGCCCTCGGGGGTATTCCTGCACCGCATAGGAAAACTGTAAGCCAAGCTGCGCCCCATCCCCGAAGAGTTGTTCAAACATCGGCAGATCCCTCGGGGTGGAAATGATCAGTATCTCCCGGATTCCCGCCAACATCAGCGTAGACAGCGGATAATAGATCATCGGCTTGTCATAGACAGGCATCATCTGTTTTGAAATAGCCTTGGTTAACGGATAGAGCCTCGTTCCCGATCCACCTGCAAGTATAATTCCCTTCATAATTCCTCCATCTTTCACGTCGACAGTCTCACCTCTGTGAACATGATCATATTTTATACATTTCCTCGTAGTACTTCTGGTAACTGCCGCTCGTCACATTTTTCATCCAGTCCTCATGCTCAAAAAACCAGGCGATAGTTTTGCGAATGCCCTCTTTAAACATCGTCTCGGGCTCCCAGCCGATTTCTGCCCTGATCTTATCCGGCGCAATCGCATAGCGTCTGTCGTGTCCTTTTCTGTCCTCCACATAGGTGATCAGCTCCCTGCTCACAAGAGCTTTTCTCGGGTCATCCTCAGACAGCATCTCCTGCAGCGTTTCTATAATAATATGGATGATCTCAATATTCTGCTTTTCATTGTGTCCGCCGATATTGTAAGTTTCAAACAGCCTTCCCTGCTCCTGTACCATATCGATCGCCTTCGCATGATCTTCCACATACAGCCAGTCCCTGACATTCTTTCCATCGCCATACACCGGCAGCTTCTTTCCCTGCAGTGCATTGTTGATGATCAGCGGAATCAGTTTTTCCGGGAACTGATAGGGACCATAATTGTTGGAACAGTTTGTGATGTTGGCCGGGAATTTATAGGTGTCCATATAAGCCTTCACAAGCATGTCCGAACTGGCCTTGCTGGCCGAGTAGGGACTGTGGGGCGCATAGGGGGTCGTCTCATAAAAGTATTCGCCGTCACTTTCCAAGGAACCATATACCTCATCCGTGGAGACATGTAAAAATCTCTTCCCTTCTCTGTAACTGCCGTCCGCATTCTCCCAGGCTGCTTTCGCGCAGTTCAACATAACCGCCGTACCAAGCACATTGGTTTTCACAAACACCTCCGGCTCTTTGATACTTCTGTCCACATGACTCTCCGCCGCAAAATGGACTACCCTGTCGATATCATTCTCTGCAAATATTCTGCCAATGGCTTCCTTATCGCAGATATCAGCCCTGATAAATGTATAATTGTCACGCTTCTCAATATCCCGCAGGTTTTCCAGATTGCCGGCATAGGTCAGCGCATCCACATTGATGATGCGGATCTCGCTGCCGTACTTTTTAAACATGTAATGAATGTAGTTGGAGCCGATAAAACCCGCACCTCCCGTTACCAGATAAGTCCTCATAAGCCTCTCTCCCATTTTTAGTAACTATATTTTATATACTGTAAACCATCAATATCCCAGAAAACTCAGGTTCAGATCCACATTTCCCTTGATACCGGGCACGGAACCTTTGGAACTGTACTGCCACAAATTGTATCTTCCATTGTACGTAGGCGCCGCCGCATACTGTGCCAGCCAGATCTTATAGGAACCCAATGCCCCTGCATCTATCTTATTATTTAACCATGTCTTATTTGCATAAACGCCGGCCGTATAACCTGAATTCTGAATCGTAGCACAGAATGCCTTGCAGACCGCGGTACGGGTTCCCTTATCGATACCGTCCGCTCTGCCGCCGCTGCTCTCCACATCCAGAAAGATCGGATAAGATATCTTATATTTCTTCACCAGATCCAGTACCATGGAAGCCTCTTCCACAGCCTCTTTCTCATTGACTGCCTGAGTAAAGAAATACACTCCTACTTTCATACCAGCCGCATTTGCACCGGAAATATTCGCTGCAAACTTCGGATCCGTAATCAGCGCCCCTGTGGAAGAACCGCGGTAACCACACCGGATGATCGCATAGGATGCACCGGAAGCCTTCACACTGTTCCAGTCGATATTGCCGTTCCACTTGGAAACATCAATGCCGAACGTGCCGGAGCTTGTCACAAGACTGCCATCGCTGGCAAAATTATATTTTGCTCCCTGAATCACCTGTTCTCCGGTCACATACTGATGATTCTCCAGGTAATAATATGTCTTGCCGTCAATATTCTGCCAGCCTGTGTACAATATTCCCTCTGTTTTCAGGAAGTACTGCATGTCAGTCTTATAGTAATCCGCATAGACCGCCTCTCTGTACTTACCGTTTTCCAGCACATATACCTGATTGCCGTCCTTATCCTTTAACAGCGAGGTAGTGTCCTCCTCATATCCGCCCACTACTTTTACCGTGACCTTTGCTTCCTTTCCATTACTGCCTTTGATCGTGACAATACTCTCCCCGATCTTCACGCCGGTCACCGTCACTTTTTTACCGCTTACCGCCACCGTGGCAATATCCTTTCTGGATGACTCCGCTGTTATGGTAATGTTGTCGGGCCGGGTAGCCACATTGATATCCACCGTCTTTTTTACAGCCACCTGCACGGATGTCTTATCTGGTGTGACAGTGCTGTCCGTTATTGTCACAGTACAGGTCTGAGGCTGCACGTCACTGCCTTTCACAGTTGCTGTCAGCTTTATTGTGCCCGCTTTCTTTCCTTTTACCGTCACCGTTTTCCCGTCCGAAGACACCGTTACATCTGCAAATTCCGCATTTTTATCCGTTATCTCCCACACAACGGCTGCCTGATTACTCTCCGCCTTAATGGTTTTGCTATCTCCCACTGCCAGAGATACCGCCGTCTGATCGATCTTCAGAGTTGCCGCCACAGGCGCTGCCGTCACTTTCACCGTACAGAAAGCAGATACCGAAGCGCTGCCGCCCGACGCACTTCCCTTAGCTCTGATCGTCACCGTGCCCGCTGCCACTCCGGTAACATTACCTTTATTGTCTACTTTCGCTATGGATGGATTATCCGAAGACCAGGTTATGGAAGCCACATTCTTCTGGCTCACGCCGATGGCCGCCGTTTTTCCTACTTCCACGTTGACGCCCGTAATCGAAAGTTCCGGAACAGGAGACGGATTATTGCCGCTGACAGTCCCCAACGCCGTCATCAGATAATAATCTGCCGTCCTGGCTGAAGCAACCACTGTCGCAGGATCTTTGATCGTGTTTTTATCAATGGCTTTATAGGTGGGCTCCCCTTCTGCGGACTGGGTGGACTGCACAAAAGGCACCGTATCCGCCAGCCTGGACTCTTCCACCACCTCCTCGACGGCAGTATCCTCCACGGCCGCATTGACCTCCTCCTCTGTCTTGATCTCCTCCCTGATATCCACCTTTTTGTAGGCAATGTTTGCCTTCACTTCCACACTCTGAGTCTCTGTGGAAAACGTGTACTCATCGTACCCGGTCAGTTCTGACATTTTTACCTTATAAGTGCCAGCTTCAATATTCTCCCTGTAGATCACACCGTCTTTATCATCATCTGTCCATGTTTCCGTCTTCTTTGAAGGCGTCGTGATCTCCACCTCGAAGGGTACATTCGCCACCAGTTTGTCCGTCTTTGTATTGACAAATTTTATTTTCAGATCCTTTACAATAGAAGTCATTTTTAGGGAAATATCAATCCCCTGAGCAGGTTCTTCTTCCACCACCTCCTCAGGCTCTTCCTCAATCGTCTCCATTGCCGCCTCTTTAGCCATCTGGGCGTCCGCCACCGCAAGCAGGCCGCTCTCGCCGATAATATTGACCCCTTTTAATGAAGTTCCCACTTCCGCAAAGGCCGCTACCGCTTTATCTTCCTGCTTTGCTGTCATTAATATTACGCCGGTCAGCACCGCAAAGAACAATACCGCAACACCTGTACCGGCAATTACTTTGTCGATCAGGGGGAGATTACGGAAAGCAAGCACCGCCCCTGCCACTCCCTTTTTCCTCCGGTAAGCTATAAACTCATCGTCGTCCTCGTCATCATCCTCGTACTCGCCGTCCTCTATATAATCAAGATCATCGTCATCCTCGTTCTCTTCGTAGTCTTCTCCTTCCTCTTCGTCCTCATAATAATCTATATCGTCGCCGTAATATTCCTCCTCATAATACGCTCCGTCCCCGTCATATTTGCCGGACTTCTTTCCATAATATACCTCACTGTCATATCTTTCAGACAGTTCATCCTCATAGTACTTCTCCTCAGACTCTTCCGTTTCTTCCTCCTCAGCCTCATCCTCGTAGTATTCATCCTCCTCGTACTCATCATCCTCGTAGTACTCATCTTCATCATAATCATCTATCCCGGAAAAATACTTTCTGTCACCCGAAAGTTCCCGCTTCCTGCTATTTTTGTGCTTCTTTCCCTTTCCAAATAAACTCATCTTCCATGGTACCTTTCTTTTTTATGGTAAACTGCTGTGCCTGCATTTCTCTGATCACAGGCCACAGACAACCGGGCACTGATCGCCCACGTTTCATTTTGCGCAGTATCTGTTATATTGTAGCATCTTTTTCCTGTTAATTCAAGGATTCACCACAACTTCCAAAAGTTTGCAAAAAAAATCCCTGAAAATTTTTTGTCGATGAAAAAAAAGAAAAACTATTGACTTTTCTGGCAAAAACTGCCAGAATTTAACTAACGTATTACAATATTTTTTGAAAAAAGGGGAATTTTTCATGATGTACATGCATTATTGTAAGCGTTGCCAAAAGGTTCACATGTTAAACGGACATAAAATGTCCTGTCCGAGATGCGAAGCGCCTCTCACGGAATTACAGATCTCCTATCTGGATTACACAAATATGTCCAGGGAGGAGCGCACCGCTTTCACCGTGCGTCTGAAAGACCCTGAGCGGCTCGAAAAGCTTGGTACCACCTACCGGATGTATAAATACAGCAAGTGGTATAAAGAGCTGCTAAACCAGACACAGGATAACATCTACCCGTTTGACGCCAAAAGAACCATGATTGGCCTCGCTGCAACCAACTGACCGGCAGATCAGAAAAGATTTGTCTTCCTTACTTAAAAAACTGAATATGGATATCATGTGGGAAACCACATAAACGAACAGTCCCGAAAAAGCAGATGACATCTGTTTTTTCGGGACTGTTCGTTTTAATACTTCATTATCTTCTTCCGGATCTCTATCCCAGCACTTCCTTTGCAATATCCACGGAAGCCTTCGCATCCTTCGCGTAAAAATCTGCACCGATCTCCATGGCATAATTTTCCGTCAGAACCGCTCCCCCCACAAAGACTTTGCAGGCATGTCCGCTCTCCCTCAATGCTGCGATCGTCTTCTGCATGGAAGAGACCGTAGTGGTCATCAGGGCGGACAGCCCCACAAGAGACACCTCCTCTTTGCGCGCCGCCTCCACCACAGACTGCACAGGCACATCCCTGCCCAGGTCTATCACCTGATATCCGTAGTTTTCCAATACCACCCGGACGATGTTCTTGCCGATATCATGGATATCGCCCTCCACTGTGGCCAGGATTATCTTCCCTTTGGACAGATTCTCCCCGCCTCTGCCCGCTATCTTCTCTTTGATCAGATCAAAACCGGCACAGGCGGCATTTGCCGCATTGATCAGCTGTGGGAGAAATATCTGCTGCTTTTCATACTTCTCTCCCACAATATCCAGCGCCGGGATCAGTCTCTGATTGATCACATCCAGTTCAGACATGGTTTCGAGACATCCCTCTGTCAGATTTGCCACTTCCTGTTTCAAGCCCTTCATTATTGCTGTCTCTATTGTCATTTCCACAGAAGCGGCGGCAGGTACTGTTTTATCCGAAGCGGCATTCGCAAACCGTTCAATATAGGCCCCGCAGTCAGCATCCTCTCCGGACAGCGCCCGATAGGAAAAGACCATATCCATGATCTCTTTCTGGTTTGGATTGATGATCGGAAAATCTAATCCACAGCACATCGCCTGTGTCAGAAAGCTGGCCGTCACATGAAACCGCTCCGGCAGACCAAACGATATATTGCTGACGCCCAGCACACAGTGTAACCCCATCTTCTCCCGAATATACCGCACTGCCCGCAAAGTCTCCGCCGCCTGCCTCTGCTGGGCGGATATGGTAAGGGTCAGCGCATCGATCAATACATCCTCTTTCGGTATGCCGTACTGCAGCGCCGTTTCCAATATCCGTCCGGCGATGGATATTCTCGCCTCCGCCGTCTCCGGAATACCACCCTTATCCATGGTGAGCCCCACCACCGCCGCGCCATATTTTTTCACAAGGGGCAGCACCTTTTTTAACACTTCCTGCTCCCCGTTTACAGAGTTCACGATCGCCCGCCCATTGCAGGCCCGAAGTCCCGCCTCGATTACCACAGGATCAGAGGAGTCGATCTGCAGCGGCAGAGACACCACACTCTGTACTGCTTTGACCACTCTGGTCATCATTTCCGCCTCATCGATTCCCGGCAGTCCTACATTGATATCCAGAATATCTGCTCCGGCATCCGCCTGTTCAATGGCCCGCTCCATAATATAGTTCATATCCCCGGCTCGCAATGCCTCCTGAAACCGTTTTTTTCCTGTAGGATTGATCCGCTCTCCGATAACAAGAATTCGTTCCGGCTCCCCGCCTGTCTCAAAACTCTGCCGTCCGCCAAACTCTGCCACCTGACCTGCTGAACAGACGCCCCGACGAAGTCTTCCGCTCCTGCCGCTTTCTTCTTTCTCCTGCAGGCCGGTCAGAGCTCTGATAAAATCAGGATCTGTCCCGCAGCAGCCCCCGAAAATAGAAGCCCCCAGCTTCGGAAGCTCCGCCATACAGCGCCCGAATTCCTCTGCCTTCATACCGTATTCTCCCGTAGCGGGATCCGGCAGTCCCGCATTGGGTTTTACAATGATCGGGAGATCTGTCCACTGTCGAAGTTCCCTGACAAGAGGCACCAGCTCTTCAGGCCCCAGGGAACAGTTGATCCCCAGCGCCTCCACTCCAAGCCCTGTCAGTGTGAGAGCCATCGCTGCCACCGTAGTCCCTGTAAACGTGCGCCCGGAAGCCTCAAAGCTCATGGTTGTCCAGACCGGAAGATTGCTGTTTTCCTTCGCCGCCAGCACTGCTGCCTTCACTTCATATAAGTCAGTCATGGTCTCAAATATAATCAGATCCGCACCGCCCGCTGCCCCTGCCTTTACAACCTGAGCATAGATTTCATAGGCCTTTTCAAAGGAAAGCATACCCAGAGGCTCCAGCAGTTCTCCGACAGGGCCTGCATCTAATGCGACCTTTGCCTTTCCCGCCGCCGCTCTTCTGGCAATGGCAATATTGGCGGAAATGACTTCCTCCACCGTATACCCTGTACCCTCCAGCTTATGTGCATTGGTGCCAAACGTATTGGCATACAGTATCTGACTGCCCGCCTCCACGTAGCGTCGCTGAATCTCTTCCACCACATCCGGATGCTCCATCCCGAATATATCCGGCCGTTCCCCTAATCCCAGGCCTGCCGCCTGAAGCATCGTCCCCATTCCTCCGTCAAGAATGATCCTGTTTTTCATGACAACTCTTTCCCTCCTTACGGTATATGCAGCTGCGGAACAGACTGCAGCTCTCACATCCTCTCTTCCGCAGCAATTTCGGGCTCTCCGAGATGCCCAGCACGGCAGTCACCGATTTCCCCGGTATCATCAGCATGGAAGAACTCACTGAAAGTCCGATCCGACGTTCCGTATCAAGAGCCGTACAAAACTGTTTCTGAACCGCAAGCGGCAGATCTCCGTAGCCGGGGCTGAAGCGATCCGTCAGATATAAATGCTCTGCTTCCAGTTCCTTTCTCAGATCTCTCTCAAAATTATCCGCCACATTTTCGACCGCTGTGCTGGCACAGGCATCCATGATCACCGCATCCGCCATATTACTGACACTGCTTTTTGCAAGCAGTCTGTCTATCCCCTGGCCCAGCGTAACCGCCATCAGCACTACCTCCCGGCAGCCCTCCAGCAGTTCTCTGATATCCCTGCTCTCCGGGGGCAGTCCGCAGGAATGCACTTCTTCCACAGGAAGCCTTCGCCAGATCAGACGCGGCACTGCTGCCGCAAGGACTTCCTTCTCACAGCGTTTTATCTGTACTTCCACTTCCGCCGGATACTCCTGTCCCCGATACCCCAGATAAAGCAATATCTCGTTTTCATTTAATTCAGTCAGTCTTACCTCCATCACTGTCTCTTCTCCTGTTCTTATGGTTCCCGGGGGAAAATAATTTTATCATATATTATACATCAACATTCCTTCACAGGCAAATATGCTTTCACTCCATTACCGCCCCAAAACAGTAACTATTGACTACATTCTCTCCCAGTTAGACTTGATTTTATGTAATTCTTATTTTAAAATGTTTTTTGCAGGGATTTTTTAATTTTTGAACAGATAAGGAGACTACTGCATGAAAAAACGGATTTTAGTAGTCGATGACGACACAATGAATTTGAAAAGGGCAGAGAGAATCCTGAAGGATAAATATGAGGTTGTTCTCGCACAGTCCGGAAAGGAGGCCCTTGATTTTATTATATGTCAGGAATTTGATCTTGTCCTTTTGGATATCGCAATGCCTGAGATGGATGGTATTGAAACATTTAAACGTATGAAAGAATTTGCCTGGGGGAATATCCCCGTTATTTTTCTGACGGCTTCAGGCGATGAGTCCGATGTGCGAAACGCCATAAAGCTCGGTGCCATCAATTATCTGAAAAAACCGTTTCCTACACAGGAACTGTTAAACCGGGTTGCTACGGGATTGGAGAAGAAATGAGAGCAAAAGGACAAACAAGCATACATCTGCTTCTGGCCAGCATTGTCACCATATTCGGCGTCATGCTGATTCTGATTACAATATCCATGGCATGGGAACCATGGATGGTACCTGTTATTGTTATGGGCAATTTTCTTGTATGGGTTCTCCATATCGGAAGATTCTGTTCTGAGGCATCTTATGAAAACCTGTGTGCCAGCCTGCTGATGATCGGTTTTTTTTTCTTCGGGATACATGACACTGTCCTCTATGATATACCTGCTGTCGCCTGTATGCTTCTGTTAATATTTTCCATGTTTGACAAAAAACGGCTTCTCCATATGACCATCGGCCTGTATATACTGGAACTGTTTTACCACTTTTTTGTTTTACATACCATGGCCGGTCTTGGACATGCCCGAAACATAATACGCCTGGGCTTCGGTGCCACCGTAGTAGCGGGTTCCATGGCAATCGCAACATACCGGATCAACAAAAGACGGGAAGATCAGAAAATACAGGAAAAAATTCTCACACAGCTGGAAACAGCCGGGCGGCAGAACGCCCAGTTTTTATCAAATGTGTCCCACGAACTCCGAACGCCCATCAATATGGTCCTGGGACTCAGCGATGTCATACTGGAAAAAGATATTTCATCGGAAGTACGAGAGGGTATTCGTTCCATACAGCAGGCTGGTAAACGTCTTTCCAATCAGATCAACAATATGCTGGACTATACGGAAATCGTGGAAGGTACTCTGACTCCTTCCAGGGAATCGTATATGATCACATCCATATTGAATGATGTCATTACCATGGCTGCCATGCAAAACAACAGGCACCAGCTGGAAATCGTGTTTGATATTGATCCAAAAATACCGGCTGTCCTGATCGGAGACGCAGAAAAAATTTCCCATGTCCTGAAGATCCTGACGGAAAATTCCATTAAGTTCACAGAAGAGGGTGGCATTAATGTCTGTATCGGATTCCGCCCGGAAAGTTACGGAATAAATCTTCTCATAGACATTTATGATACCGGGATTGGTATGACAAATTCCCAGCTTACCCAAATGTGCGATGATTTTTATCAGGCAGATTCCGGAAGCAGCCGTTTTGCAGGCGGACTGGGGCTGGGGCTTCCGATCGCCAGAGGACTGCTTCACGCCATGGGCGGCTTCATCCATTTTGACAGCGAAGGACAGCAGGGACTGCAGGTTCATATGGCCATCCCTCAGGGTGTGGAGGATCCCACGCCTTCCATGGCCATTTCTCATACAGAGCGGCTTTGTATCGCCTGCTATTTCCGGCCTGAAAAATACAACAGTGATGAAGTTCGAAGTTATTATGACAATATGATCCTGCATATGATGAATGGGCTGAACATAGAGGGATATCAGGCCCACAATTTTAATGGACTTCAAAAGCTTCTTCGCACTTATACGGTAACTCATGTATTTATCTCCCAGTCAGAATATGCGGAAAACATCCCCTTCTATGAGGATCTCGCCGGTACTCTCCAGGTTGTAGTAATTGCCGAAAAAGATTTTCTCCTAAGCCGTGAAAGTAAACTGCTGTTGATCCGCAAACCCTTTTTTACACTTTCCGTGGTAAATCTTCTGAACGGAGAAGTGAAAGAAAACGGTTTTGAAGAAGCCCAGGCGGCAGGGCGCAAGCCGTTTTCCTGTACAGGTGTCCGAGCCCTCGCCGTGGATGATGAAGAAATGAATCTGGTCGTTGCGAAAGGCGTTTTAGGCAGTTATGGAATACAGGTGGATACCTGTTTAAGTGGCAGGGAGGCAGTGACCCGCTGCGCTGATATTTCTTACGATATTGTTTTTCTGGATCATATGATGCCCGGCTTTGACGGTGTGGAAACATTAAAAAAAATTCGCGAAATGAAAAACGGTATATACCAGGATCTGCCGGTGATCGCACTGACCGCAAATACCGTCAGTGGTGCAAGAGAAATGTTCCGCAGCGAAGGTTTTACAGAATTTATCCCCAAGCCTATCGAACGCGCTGTTCTGGAGAGGGTATTGCGCAAAGTATTGCCTGAACACTGCATCCGGTATGGATCAGCCACTCTGTCCATGCCCCCTCAGCCGATTCCTGCATCTTCAGATCCCCTGCCGGAAGATTCCTCTTCAGAGCTTCCCGCTGCGTCTGCCCCTCATCCATTCAGGGATTCCGACAGTAACGCAGATACTGCTCTCCCGTTCGCTCCTTTGAGTCAGATCGGCATCAACGTTCAAATGGGTCTGGACTACTGCTGTGAAGATGAAGATTTTTATATGGAAATGTTGCAGATGTTCCATTCACAGAGTACAGAAAAAAAGGCAGAGATTATTTCTCTATATGAGGCTGCTGACTGGAAAGACTACGCTGTCAGGGTACATGCCCTGAAAAGTACATCTCTGACCATCGGCGCAGAAAAACTCTCAGAACAGGCCAGACTTCTGGAACAGGCCGGAAAAAAAGCAGATGTGGAATATATACGCCAAAATCATGCCACACTGCTCTCCCTGTATGACCAGGTCTGTCAGAGTATCGCCAGACTGGAATAAAGCAATGATCTTTCCCACATTGCGGTAATATTTCCCTTTGTCACAGTTTCCACAGTATAACAGCAGGAGGAGATATCAGGTGTTCAAAAAATGGATTGAAACAATTTTTAATCATAAAATCAGTTTAAGGGAACGTATGTTTCGTGTTATCACGGGAATCTGCATGATCGCATTGATCATCATTCTTCCCATGGGACGGAACCTGATCAATCTGCTGATTCTGGCGGCAAGCCTTGTATGTATCTATTTCACAGTAAAATTCAGCATTCAGAAAGATTGTATTAACGGAGGCGCCACCGCCATCTCCGTACTGCTTCTTCTTCTCTTCCCTGTAAGTTTCTTTACAGCCGGCGGATTCTACAGCGGAATGCCTGAATGGTTTGTGCTCTGCTTTATCTATATCAGCATTACCCTGGAAGGCCGACGGAAAGTCCTGCTGTTTTTGCTGTGTGCCATCGAAACATTATCCTGTTACTACATTGCTTTCCGATTCCCGCAAATTGTCGCCGCCAATACACAGAGCCGCTTTTTTTTCAATTCTGCCATGTCCGTTATTTTAGTGGCGACATTGCTCAGTGTGATGCTCTTATTTCTGAAAAGACTTTACGAAGAAGAAAGTGAACTGTCCAAACGGCAAAAAAAGGAGATTGAGGAACTGAACAAAGCGGAGAACCACTTCTTTTCCAGCATGAGCCATGAAATACGTACCCCAATCAACACGATTATCGGATTAAATGAAATCATTCTGCGGGGAGATATCTCAGAGGAAGTAGCGGAAAATGCAAGGAATATCCAGGGTGCCAGCAAAATGCTGCTCACGCTTATCAACGATACACTGGATCTCTCCAAAATCAAATCCGGAAAAATGGAGATTGTAAACGTCTCTTATGAAACAGGAGCACTGTTTTCAGAAATCGTCAACATGATATGGATTAAAGCCAGAGAAAAGGGGCTGGAATTCCGGCTGCACGTGGACTCTTCGATCCCAAGCATGCTCTGCGGCGACGAAGTGCGGATCAAACAGGTTCTGATCAATCTGTTAAACAATGCTGTTAAATATACCACCGAAGGATCCGTCACACTTTCTATCCGGTGCGAGCGCCTGACACTGAACAGGGTGCGCGTGTGGTACTCTGTTGAAGATACCGGTATGGGTGTAAAAAAAGAAAATATCCCCTATATTTTTAATGCCTTCAAAAGAGTCGATGAAGAAAAAAACCGCCATATAGAAGGCACTGGCCTGGGGCTCAGTATCGTTCACCAGCTGGTGGAACTTATGGGGGGTGAAATCAGCGTCAACAGTGTATATACCAAAGGTTCCACCTTCCTTGTCATGCTGGAACAGGATATCGTAGACAATAAGGAACTGGGGACATTTACACTGGACTCCCGTACCAAAGCACATGACGGATATCACTACAGACAAAGCTTTGAAGCACCGGAAGCACATATTCTTGTGGTAGATGACAATGATATGAATCTGAAAGTAGTGCAAAAGCTTCTTTCCGAAACAAAAGTACAGACAGACACGGCATCTGGCGGTGCCGAATGTCTGAGAATGACTCAGAATATGCACTATGACGCCATCCTGATGGATCATCTGATGCCGGAGATGGATGGAATCGAATGTCTCCACGCATTGCGCAAACAACCGGGCGGACTGTGTCAGAATGTACCCGTAATCGCACTCACCGCCAATGCCGGAAGCAATAATCAGCTTCTCTATCGAAAGGAAGGTTTCAGCGGCTATCTCGCAAAACCGGTCAGCGGAGCTCTGCTGGAAGCCGCCATACTCAGTATTCTTCCAAAAGAACTGGTGACTCTCAGCGAGGAGACCACCCAGGCGGAAATCGGAAAGGATGTGCTGATTTTTGAGCAGACACAGAGGCTATCCCATATCATTACAACCGATAGTGTATGTGATCTCCCGGAATCCCTGAAAAAAAAGCTTCACATTTCCGTGTGCCCTTATTATATCTGCACGGATCAGGGGCGGTTTCTGGATGAACTGGAATTAAAAGCAGACGAACTTCTCTCCCTCATGGCAAGCGGAAAAAACTGTTATTCCCAGGCACCTGATGTGGAAGACTATGAAAGATTTTTTGCTGAGAAACTGACTGAAGCCCAGAATGTTATACACATCACTATGGCCAAAAATGCGGGCCAGGGATACTATAATGCCCTTGAAGCAGCAAAATCCTTTGAAAATGTCACGATACTGGATTCCGGACATCTTTCCGGCGGCATGGGATTAGCTGTTCTGTATGCTGCCTCCATGGCCGAAAAACATATTTCCAAGGCGGAAATCATACATGCCGTAAAAAAACTGAGGCATTATATTTCCTCCACTTCCATCATTGACAGCACCCATATGATGTGTCAGGCAGGAAAAATACCCAAACGAGTAGAAATCCTCTGTGACACACTGTTGCTGCACCCGATCATTCAGCTCCGCCAGAGCAAAATGATCGTGAGCGGACTGGCAATCGGTAACTTTACACATATTGCCAGACATTATGTACGAAAGATGCTCATCAATGCAGGAAATATTGACCGGCGCATCCTTTTCATTACCTATGTAGGAATGGACGATGAAAAACTCCGGTATATACAGTCTCTGGTAAACCAGTATTGTCCCTTTGAACGGATTTACCTGCAAAAAGCCTCCTCTGCTGTCGCCTGTAACTGCGGTCCCGGTTCTTTCGGTTTATTGTTTATGAGAAAAAATGAATCTGACATTTTCCTGAATGAATCTGCAATCCCGGAGAAACATGAAAAGTTTTCCAAATAGCAAAAGAAACGCCAGCCTGTAGAATTGAGACTACCGGCCGGCGTTTCCTTTTCTCTGCTTTATACCACGATTTTACCCTGTTATCTATCCGTTCTTTTCAGACAGATCTGTATCGCTACATCATCCCCTTTGATCTCAGGCAGCAGGATCCCGCCCGCCATAAGCGCCGCGCCTGTGTAAACAGTCTCCTCTCCTTCCACCTGATATTCCGCTTCTTCGGCAAGCCCGGTGAGTCTCACTCTTTTTCTCAGTTCGTTTGGCTCAGCCCGGTAAACCACGCCCTGCACAAGAACTTCGGACTGATCCTTTGCCACAAACTCCCAGACGGAAAGCTTTCCCGCCATCGGATCGCATACCCTGTAGTACAGGCCGTTGTAGATCAGATCCTGATATCTTTTATAGGTTTTCACCTGTTCTTTTACTTCCTGCTTTTCTTCCTCACTCAACGTGTTCAGATCCAGCTCATAGCCAAAACTTCCGGCCATGGCTACCGCTCCTCTCGCCTGAATCGAAGTCATGCGCCCTGTCTGGTGGTTTGGCACCGCAGATACATGGGAGCCCACCGTGGAGATGGGGTAAAAGAAGCTGGTTCCGTACTGGATCACGGTCCTCTCGTGGGCATCCGTGTCGTCGCTGCACCAGGTCTGGGGGCAGTAATACAGCATTCCCGCATCAAATCTTCCGCCGCCGCCGCAGCACCCCTCAAATAAAATATCCGGAAATTCCCCGGTCAGTCTCTCAAGCAGTTCATACAGCCCCAGGATATACCGATGGGGCAGTTCCAGCTGCCTGCGCTCAGGCAATGTAGGGGTATACCAGTCGCAGATACTGCGGTTGATATCCCACTTCACATACTCGATATTGTTTTCCCGCAGGATCTTGCTGATGACGCGGTGCAGATAACGGATCACTTCCGGATTCGACATATCCAGCGCCAGCTGATATCTGCCGCGCATGGGCGCTCTCCCCGGGATACGGATGGCCCACTCCGGATGACTTCTGTACAGTTCGCTGTCCTCCGAAACCATCTCCGGCTCCATCCAGATACCAAACTTCATGCCAAGATCGTTGATCCTGCCGATCAGCCTGCCAAGACCGCCCTGCAGCTTTTTCTCATTCACCACCCAGTCGCCAAGCCCCGAACAGTCTGAGTCCCGCTTTCCGAACCACCCGTCGTCCAGCACCATCATGTCAATGCCCAGCGCCGAAGCCTGCCTTGCTATCTCCTCGATCTTTGTGCTGTTAAAGTCAAAGTAGGTCGCCTCCCAGTTGTTGATTAACACCGGACGCGGCGAAAGTTTATACTTTCCCCGGCATACATTATTTCTGATCACATGATGGAAACGATGGGACAATTCCGCAAATCCTTTATCCGAGCAGGACAACATGACTTCCGGCGCATAAAAGCTGTCCCCTTCCTCCAGTTGCCATGCGAAGGTATCGGGATGAATGCCCATCACGATCCGTGTCTGATCCAGCTGATCCCTCTCGATCTGTGTCTGGAACCCGCCGCTGTAAAGCAGTGCGGCCCCCATGCAGAAACCGTAATTCTCCGTGGTATTTCTTTCACACAGAAGCACCGTGGGATTCTGCTGGTGGCTGGACATGCCCCTGCCGCTGCTGCTCTCCTGAATCCCGTGGATCAGCGCCGCCCGCTCTACCTGTCTCTCCTTTGTGTGGCGTCCGTGGAAATGGATCCACTCCCAGTCTCCGTAGGGGATATCCATACACAGACTATGTACTCTGTTGAGTATCACAGGGGTTTTCCCCTGATTACACACCACCACGCTTCTTGTGATCACATTTTCCTGTTCCAGCACGCCGTACTTTAAGATCACTATTACATCCGTGGCCGTATCCTTTAAAACGATCTCCAGCGTCTCCGCTTTATCGTCCGCCGCATACACCGCAGGCAAACCGGGAATCCGGCATTTCCCTTTCACAATATGATACTCCTGATAGCGCAGATCCAGTGCACAGCTCCCGTTTTCATGGGTGACTGAAATAGCCGGAACCCGAAAATCCCCTACGCCGCCGGAAGCATATTCCAGGGGCAGCGTATCCAGAGAATAGGTCCTCTGATTTTCCGCTTCATAGATATTTCCTGAAAACCCCACGTCCGGATAATCCAGAAGATAATCCATCACACAGCCTGTTTTCGCGCCGTACCACAGATGGTTCAGTACGCCGAAGGCATCCACCTTCATCTGATACATGGTATCGGCTGTCTCGATCTGAAATACACCATGCTCTATCTTGATTGCCATGTCAGAACTTCCCTCCACTGTCTGTTTTTATTTCCGCGGGCAACGAGCCAGGCAGCCGTGCTTGCACGGATATCTGGCGACTGCCGCGAGGGTGTAATACCCCGTAGTTTACTGCGGGGTATTACACTAGCATCTGTCCCCCCGTTGTCAGAAGTGGAGGGACAGATTTTCAAGTGTTTTTATTATACCATGTGCTCACGCACATGGTACGCTTCGCGATGCACACTCGCTTCGCTCGGCGCGGTATAATATCTGTCGATATTATACCGTAATTTGCAATGGATATCCAGCAGATAGCAGAAAGAATTTATCATTATCCTTTCACTGCACCGTTTGCCACACCATTCAGAATCTGCTTCTGGCATACGATATAGAATAACAGAATCGGAATCAGGGCCAGGATATAAGATGCAAATGCCAGGTTATAGTTTGTACCAAACTGCGTCTGGAAGTTGAGCTGCGCCAGAGGCAGTGTGTTGATGCCGGTACCGGACATGATAACAAGCGGTGTCATCACGTCGTTCCAGGTACCCAGGGCCGTCAGGATCGCTACCGTCGCATGCATCGGGGACATCATCGGGAATATCACCTTCCAGTAGGTCGTCCAGGTAGTCGCCCCGTCGATGTAGGCTGCCTCTTCCAGCGCCAACGGTATATTTTTTAAATATCCTGTATAAAGCATCACATTCATCGGCATATAGAATACCACATACAGAAGGATCACGCCGAGTCTGTTACCCAGTCCCATCTGCGCCGTCTGTTTTACCAAGGGCATCATCAGGATCGCGAAGGGTACGAACATACCGCTCACAATATAAAAATAGATAAGCTTAAAGCTTTTTCTCTCCGCCATGCCTCTTCCGATCGCATACCCGGCAATGGAATGAAGCACGATGGCGATCAGGATCGTCGCAATTGTGATGAGAAGGCTGTTGCCCAGGGAACGCCAGAAGTCTGTCACTTCCATGGCCTGTCTGAAGTTGTCAAAGCTCCATGTGGAAGGGAACGCTAATGCCCCCGCCACGTCGTTCGTCATCTCGCTTGGCTGCTTGAATGCGATGATAAACGCCATATATAAGGGAAAGAATACGGTTATGGTGCCTAAAATCAGGACGAACGTCAGCACCCAGTTTGTTCTTTTTTCTTCTTTCATTATAACTGTTCCTCCTTCTTATTCATGATCGTCAGCTGCGCCACAGTGATTCCTACAATTACCAGGAAGAAGATCACCGCGTTGGCGCTCTGAAAACCGAACTGTCCGCCGTCCATACCGTTTCTGTAGATCAGGTAGGAGATGGATTCCGTGCTCTGCGCCGGTCCCCCCTTTGTTAAGGACATGATCTGGTCGAATACCATCAGAAGATTTTTCGTGCTGAGCACCAGATTGATGGTCAGGAAAGGAACCACCAGGGGCAGCGTCACCTTCCAGAACTCCTGCCATTTTGTTGCGCCGTCCAGATTGCTTGCCTCATACACGTCCTCTGGTACCGTCTGAAGACCGGATATGTAGATAATGGTGTTCGTTGCCACCGCCTGCCACACGCCGACGATCAGGACGCCGATCCAGGCATATTTCTCGCTGGCCAGAATACTGTTCTGGATGAAACCGATATTCAGCGCATTCCCCACCGCCGGAACGATGTAGGTAAAGAAGAAGCTGAAAATATAACCGATAACGAGCCCCCCCAGAATGTTCGGCACGAAGTAGATGCCTCTGAGCGCGCTCTTGAAGCGGATGCGGTTGTTTAAGCCCAGGGCCATGATCAGGCTCAGTACATTGACGAGCACCGTGCCCACAAGGGCATACTTGAAGGTGAACAGGTAACTCTTACCTACTCTTAAATCCGTAAACAGATCCTTATAGTTTCTGAATCCCACATAATCATAATCACCGTAGCCGCGGTAATTGGTAAAGCTGTACATAAATCCCTTTAACATGGGCAGTGTATTAAACGTGAAGAACAATAAAACTACCGGTATTGTAATTGCCCAGAATGTTTTTTCCCGGGTGGTCATTTTACTTTTCATGGCAAAACCCTTTCCTTTCTCATATTTAATGTTCTTTCTGATACTGTTGTACTTTCCAGATCAGGTCTCTGTTATATCTCTCCCAGTCCGAATCAAACCGTGCCAGGAAAGTATCCACCGCATTATCGCTCTCATCCAGCAGGAATGTCTGGATCATGGCGTCAACGCTCATCTCACTGGGGTAGTGGTGATCCTGATAGTCTGTCATTCTGCCCGCTTCTATGTACGCTCTCATGCCTTCCAGCTCGGCGGGAAGTTCAAAATCGCCTTCCTTGCAGGCGATGCCGCCCTGATCTTCCAGATAAATGTTGATGGTCTCATCCTCATAGAGGAACCGCAGCACTTCATACACCGCTTCTTTGTTTTTGGTTTCCTTCATCACGCTGAAATGCAGATCCACACCGGAATTTAACACATTGTCCGCTTCCGATTCGTTTGCCGGGAATGTGAAGGAATCAATGTTGATATCGGGATTTACGGATTTGATCTGAGGGATCGCGTAGTTACCGATGGTATACATGGCAGATTCCCCTCTCGCAAAAGCGGTACAGGCGTCATTATAGCCGTAAGCGTAAGGATTGGGCTCCGCATACTCAAGAAGCGCTTCCGTCTTTTCCGCCACCTCACGGTAATTGTCTGTAAAAGTCGTATTGCCCTGATTTACCTGCGCGCAGGTATCGGAGGGTGTAAGGCCCACTGCCAGCGCGTTCCAGGGCGCCAGACAGGTCCAGGTATCCTTGTAACCCAGATACAGCGGCTGAATGCCTTCTGACTCAATCTGCTCACACAACGCCGTAAACTCTGACCATGTCTCCGGTACTTCCCAGCCGTGTTCCTCAAACATATCCTTATTGTAGAGAACGCCCGCCGCATTCGCCACATAGGGAAGCGCGTAAATACCGTCCTGAGGTATAAACTCCAGTTCCTTTTCCATCTCCGCATAGGCCGGCTTCACCTGCGCCGTCACATCCAGATCGGAGATGTCCATAAACAGTTCCGCATCCAGAAAATTGGAATAGTTGATATCGCCGCCGATTCCTACGATATCAGGGTAGTTCTCTCTGATAAATCTTGTTTTCAAAATCGTCATTGCTTCATTGGGCGATTCGATCGTCAGATGGATGTCATCATGAGTCTCATTGAAACGAGCCTCGATCTTCTCCATCGCCGACACCGCCTCCGGCTTGTAAGATACCAACTCCACCTCGATCTTACCATCCGCTGCTGTTTCTCCGCAGCCTGTCAGACCTGCCACACAGAGCACAAGCCCGAACGCTGCTGCTGCTTTTTTGGCAATCTTTCTTTTTGACATATTTCCCTCTTCCTTCCTGTATATTTTTTTGGAACATTTTGCATATTTTTATTTTAACATGCCCCTATGCTATCAAAAATAGCTTGATTTTTCATATTTTATGCCAATATGCAATATTTTATGATATAATGGCAACAGATGACGCATTTGGATATATGCGATAACAATGAGCAGTGCCCCGGAGGGCGAATATGAATTTTCGTCATGCCTGCATGTAAGAAAATTTATATTTGACTTCCGGGATAGGACGAATGGCACTGCGGACTACACCACTTCCAAAAACCACACAGGAGGACATGATGGCAAACACTTTCTTCAATATCTTTCCCAACGAAAATTTTATTGATCTGGATATGTACCAGCACGGCTACGAGCAGTGTTCCCCCGGACACTCCTTTGGCCCGCTGGCAAGAAACCACTATCTTTTCCACTATGTTATGTCAGGTACAGGAACTCTGATGGCAGATAACTCCAAAAAGGTCACCCAGACCTTTTCCATCAAAAGCGGGCAGGGTTTTCTGATCTTCCCCGGGCAGATCAACACCTATTTTGCCGATGAAAGTCTTCCCTGGGAATACATGTGGATCGAATTCGACGGTCTGCGGGTAAAAGAAGCCCTGGATCTGACGGAACTTACTCAGGATACCCCGGTATACCACCCTCGCTCCAAGGAACTGCGGGAACTGATGATGCAGGAAATGACCTACATCGTCCACCATCCGAAGGAAGCGCCCATGCACCTGATCGGGCATCTCTATCTGTTTTTGGATTATCTCACCCGTTCCGCCACACGGACCACACCGGTGCACAGCAGCAGGATGAGTGACTATTATATTAAAGAAGCGATCAATTTTATAGAACAGAATTTTCAGAACAATATTTCCATCGAAGAAATTGCGGCGGTATGCGGCATCAATCGAAGCTACTTCGGCAAAATATTCAGAAATTCCGTGGGCCGCTCCCCCCAGGAATTTCTGATGAATTACCGCATGGTAAAGGCTGCGGAACTTTTAAAGCTGACCTCCCTCTCCATCGCGGATGTGGGATCTGCGGTAGGCTATGAGAACCAGCTCCATTTTTCCAGGGCGTTTAAGGGAATTTACGGTGTTTCGCCGAGGGAGTGGCGCAACCAGCATAAATAGAGCATGCAAGGTATCTTCCGGACAGCAGCACAAAGGGCGGAACCTGCGTCCCGCCCTCCGTGTTTCAGGAAACTCTATCTTTGTCAACCCCCGTTTGCCGCAAGGAATTCCTGCGCCTGCTTCTGCATCTCCGCGTACACCGTGTCCGCTCCTGCAGCAGTCATTTTTTCTTTCAGTTTCGCAATATCGCCTTCGGGATCATCCGTAAAGCCCAGTCCCAACAGCTTGTAATCCGTATTAAAGATCTCCGTGATGGCCGCGATCTCATTCTTTACATTGCTGTCATCAAACACAAATGCCTGATAACGCCTGCTTCGCGCACTTTCTTTCCAGGCATCGTTCAGTTCTTCCAGACCGGGAATACCGCCTTCCACAACGCGCCAGCTTGCGTCATTGCGGACGCCCCAGTTACAGTTGCCGTCATAAGCGTAGTTTGCGCTGTCAGGCAGAGATACTAACGCATGGTCGCCGGAAGCCTCCCAATGCTTTCCTTCAATACCGTAACAGAACAGATTGTTGATCTCCACATCATTGCGCAGATAATCAAGAGCCATCAGCGCCCGCTCCGGATTCCTGGACTTGGAGAAAATACTCATACCGTTGGCCAGATAGGAGTTCAGAACAGGCGGTACGCCGTCCTGCGCGTCAAATACGCGGATATCCCATTCCGGATGCTCCGTTGACATCTGTGCGTAGATGCTCTTTGCGGTATTTACGTTGCACAGAGCCAGTGCCGATTTACCGGCCTGAAAGCTCTCTGTATTGTTCTGGGTGTTTACAACCGCATTCCTGCTCCAGAATCCTCTGTCTTTCCAGTCTTTCAGCCGTTCAATAACGCCCTGGAACTGTGCCTGATCGTAATTGCCTTTCACCTCCGCACTGTCGTCCAGTTCGCTGACGCTGCTCATTGCCTGCCAGGTGCCGACAGCGGCCACCTTCTCTTCGGACTCCCAGTTTGCCTTTTCCCACATCCGGTCAAATACAAACAGCTTGTCGTAATCGGAGCCAACATCCAGAGGAATTAACGTGGGCTCGTTGGCCACGATGGCATCCATGTAAACTTCCGCCTCATCCAGAGACGCAACAGATTCGATCCCGTATTTATCCATCAGATCGCCTCTGGCCATATAAACGTAGGAAGTGATCTCTTTGTAGTTCATGGGCAGCATAAATACCTGTCCGTTCACCTTTGCCTGCTCCCACGCCTCGGGATAGATCGTCTCCGCCGTCATGGGCGCATAAGCTGCAAGCGCTTCTTCCGTGATCTCCCAGAAGCCCTGTTTGGTGGCCTGTGCATTGTAGAAACACCAGTCAGCCGTGTAGATGATATCCCAGTCCTCACCGGAAGCAAAGATCAGCGGATATTTCTGCTCATACTCTCCCCAGCTCATAAATTTCACATCGATGGTCGCATTGATCTCCGCTTTCAGCTTCTCATTGATCTTTGCAAACACCTCGTCATTGTCCACGGGACGGTCGCCGATCAGATACATCGTCAGCGTCACCTCTTCGGAAATATCCGGTGCGGCGGCCTGCGCCTCCTCACCTGCATCCTCCGCAGCTTCCGTCTCAGCCGACGCCGACACCTCTGGCGTTTCCGGGGGTTCCGCATCTGTCTGCTCACTGCCGCAGCCGCTCAGCATACCGATTCCCAGAAGCAGCGCCATAAGCAGAGCGCCTGTTCTCGTTTTTCTTCTCATAAATCATTCCTCCTTTTTTCATGCTCTTTTATAAAAATTCTCTCGAATTTTTTTCTGTTTTAAAATACTCTCTCCAGACAGCTGCACATCTCATTTACACTGTCACAATTCCCTGGATAAAAAATCTGTCCTGTGCAGTTATCCCTTCACCGCACCGATGGTAACCCCCTTTACAAAATACTTCTGCAGGAAAGGGTACAGCAGGATAATGGGGCCTGTGGCAACCACCGTCATCGCTAACTTCATGGGCTCGCTGGGCACATCGCTGGCCGGAATGCCGCTTCTTGCGGCTGCGGCGTTCATCGCCTGGGCTTTGGTGAGAATGTTGTTCAGGAAATACTGTAACGGATACAGATCCCGTCTGCCCTCATCCAGAAACAGCATCGCGTTATACCAGTCGTTCCAGTAATTCAGGGCGATAAACAGGCCTACGGTGGCAAGCCCCGCCTTTGATAACGGCAGCGCAATACTCAGATAGATCCTGAAATCCCCGGCACCGTCCAGCTTTGCCGATTCATAAAGCGCCTCCGGGATACTCATCATGTAACTTTTCAATATCAGCAGATAGGTCACATTGATCAGAATCGGCAGGATCAACGCGATCACACTGTTGTGGAAACGCAGATACTTTGTGTTGAATATGTACCAGGGCACCAGACCTCCCCCGAAGATAGAGGTAAAGTAAAAGAAAAAGGAAACCTGATACCGATACCTGAAGTCACGGCTTGCCAGCACATAAGCCGCCATGCTCGTAAACCACAGCCCAAACGCCGTCCCCGTCATCGTCACAAAAATCGTGACGCCGTACGCCCGCAGAAGCTCTTCCGGAATCTTAAACAACATCTTATATGCCTCAAAGGAGACCGTCTCCGGAATCAGCCTGTAGCCGTGCAGCTGGATCGCATACTGCTCCGACACCGATCCGCTGAGAACCAGAAGAAACGGCAGCAGGCAGGCCGCTGAAAGCACCGCCAGTATCACATACGAAACGATATTAAATATGATGCGGTCCCGCCCGACCGGTTTCTTCCCCTGACACCCTGCCATAAAAAATCTCTCCTTTCCATCTTCTACTATCGATGCCATCTCATCAATGTTTTCCGCTGCCAGGATGCAACAGCCTGGCAGGCGTCCCTCACGGCAGCCCACCCCACCTTAAAACAGCGCATAATCCGGCTCCACCTTCTTCACCGCATAATTCGCAATCAGAACCAGGATAAAGGACAATCCCGACTGATACAGTCCCGCCGCGCTGGTCATGCCAAACTCCTGAAGATCCAACAGGGAACGTGTCACATAGGTATCGATGACGTCCGTCACTTCCAACACCATCGGATTATTGCCGGTCACCTGCCAGAACATCTGGAAATCCCCTTTCATGATCGTGCCGATGGCCATCAGGAACAGGATCACCACCGTGGGACGTATGCAGGGCAGCGTGATATATCGGATCTTCTGCCACATGGTGGCGCCGTCCAGATCTGCGGCCTCGAACATTTCCCCATCGATATTGACGATGCTCGCCAGATACATGACCGTCCCGTACCCCACATTTTTAAAAGCGCTCACCAGGATCAGGATCACCGGCCAGGCGGCCCTGTTGGAGTACACATCCAGAGGTTCCATCCCCACCGTCCGCAAAAAGCTGTTCACCGCCCCGAACTCGTAGTTGAACATATTGTAAATGAATGCGCCTACCACCACCCAGGAGATAAAGTAGGGAAAAAACATGACAGACTGGGTGATCCGCTTAAAATATTTTCCCGCCAGCTCACTGAGCAGTATGGCGCAGGTGATCTGCAGCAGCGTATTCACGCACAAAAACGCGATGTTATAAAGGATCGTGTTTCTCGTCGTGGTCCAGGCTTTCCCCGACTGGAAAAAGTAGGCAAAATTTTTAAAACCCACCCAGGGACTGCCGAAGATACCGTCGTGGTAGTTAAATTCCTTGAAAGCCAGCACGATGCCCCCCATGGGAACATAACACATTAAAATGACGACCACCGCCGCCGGCAGGATCATAAGCCATTTTACACGGTTATCTCTCAGGTCACGCAAAAACGGGTGTCTGGTCTTTTTCATCACGTTTTTCCTCCGGTTCTTCTGAATCGCTGTTTTTTGTTTTGCCAGATTCGATGGCTTTATCCTAACAGAACCCTTTCCGGAAAACAACGGGACAGCATTTCGAAAAGAGGGCAGCTTTATGTTCTTTGTCTATTTTTGCCCTTTTGAAGGGGAATGAACTTGAATTTTTGTGACATTTTATATATGATTGTATCATCGGACAAAATGATGAGGTGAAAATGATGAATTTTTCGGTACTGGTTGTGGATGACGAGGCAATGCCCCGCACCGTATTACAAAAACATATTCCCTGGGAGGAACTCTCCGTGACGAATGTCTATCTGGCCACCGACGGGGAGGAGGGCATAGAGCAGGCCCGCCGGTTCCGCCCTGAGATCATTATCAGCGATATCAGAATGCCGCGCTTAAACGGCCTGGAAATGGCAGCCGCCGTGCGGGAATTTCTGCCCGCATGCCAGCTTATCTTTCTGAGCGGTTATTCCGATAAAGAGTACCTGAAAAGCGCCATAAGGCTGCGGGCCGTAAACTATGTGGAAAAACCCCTGGATCCGGCGGAGATCACCGCCACGGTCAGAGAGGTCACGGCACAGCTGCAAAGCCAGGCAAAACCCACGGCACAGGAACTGTTTTTCCATGGAGAACACTGCTTTGATGGAGCGTTGAACCAGAACCTGTACCGCGCCGCTGATACGCTGCTTCCGCAGTTGGAAAAACTGATCCGGCACAACAAAAAAGAGGAGACTTTCGCCGCCCTGCGAAAACTCTATGAACAAATCCGCCGCTGTGAGGCAACATCCCCGGAATATCTGCGTCATCTTTACTGCCAGATCCTCTTTTTATTTCTGCACGCCGCCGAAAGCCGCAATATCCGCACGCTCACCGGACAGGCGGACCATCTGTTATATACGGCGTCAAAGCAGGAAACCCTCGCCGGACTGCAGGATATCCTGCTTCAGACGGCGAACGGCTACTTTTCCGCCCCGGATCCTTCCTGTCCGGACCTTTTCACGCTGGTGGAAAACTATATCGAGAACCATTATCGCGACTGTTCTCTCACAGTTCAGAGTATTGCCGGCAATCTCGGGTTTACCAATACCTATCTGTGCGCAGCCTACAAAAAAAGCTGCGGAAAGACCATCAACAGCCGGCTGACGGAAGTACGCCTTCTCCATGCCAGGGATCTGCTCACCACCACAAACTGCAAGCTCTATGAGGTGGCAAACGCCGTGGGCTATCAGGACGGCAAATATTTCGTCAAGCTGTTTACCAGAGAAACCGGCCTCTCTCCCAGAGAATACCAGCGGAGGCATGTCCATGAAGAGTAAGCTGCTGCAATGGCTGCAATGGTCCGCAGTCCGGGGAAAACTGGCCGGCAGGCTGATGTGCATCTATTTCCTGCTGATCGTCCTCCCTCTGGGGATGTTTTCCTTTTATGCCTATATGCGCGTCAGAGATATGATACAGGAACAGACTTTTCTGGCTGCGCAAAACGCTTTTGACGACACCTGCATGTCTCTGGAGCATCTGCTCGGCCGCTCGGACGGGGTGATCGATATTCTCGCCACGGATCCTTTAATCTACACCATGGCTTCCAATGATCCCCGGGATTACACCTATATCCGCCGCCTGGAGGATTCCGACCAGCTGGCCGCCACGTTTGCACATCTCCGTATGCTGGCGGATGTGGATCTTATAAGACTTTATGTAAACAATGATTATCCCTATTCCAATGCCAACACAGGCATCGTCCGGACAGAGGAAGTGGAAAAAATCGAGTGGTATCAGACCGCCTCCGCAGACAGCAGACGCCTGTGGTGCGCTCCCTCTGATTTTGAGGATGCTTCCGGTTCCCCGGACACCCCCTGCTTTTCCTCCCTGCAGATGATCTATGATCCCCGAAACATCAGGGAGCCGTTAGCGCTCCTTCGGGTGGATATCGATGCGGCGCGTGTGGAAGAACTGGTAAACGGCACCTCTGTCACCGAAAACGGCCTGATACTGCTGCTGCGGGAAGATGATATCCTGTTCTCCTCGAATGCCGCTCTCCCCATCCCTCATGTGGACACTCTGGTAAAGCAGGTAGAGGGACTCGCCACCGATACCTGGGAGACCATCCGGGCGGAGGGTACCGAATACTATGTCCGCTGCAAAAGGATCGGCCCTTCAGACTGGTATATCACCAGCATCCTGCCCCACCGTGACGTATTCCGGTTAAGCCGCGAGCTGAGCGCGGAGATGCTTGTCATCGTCGTCTGTGTGGCGCTCACGGCCTACCTTCTGGCCTGCCTGATCAGCCGCTCCACTCTGAAACGGATGAAGCAGCTCACCGCCACCATGCAGGCCGTGGAAAACGGCAATGTGGCAGTGCGGCTCGTACCTTCGGGCAACGACGAGATCACCCGGATGATGGAAGGCTTCAACCAGATGATGGACCGGGTGGATACCCTGATGGAAGAGAGTGTGGAACAGGGCCTTCAGATCAAGAATCTGGAGCTGAAAGCTCTGCAGGCGCAGATCAATCCCCACTTTTTATACAATTCCCTGGATCTGATCAACTGCACCGCCATCGACCGCAACGTCCCCGAGATCAGCCGTATGGTGAACGCCCTCGGAAAGTTTTACCGCCTGTCCCTGAGCAAAGGGCGGGAAGTGATCTCCCTGGCCGAGGAACTGAGACATGCACAACTGTACGTGGAGATACAGAACCTGCGTTTTGAAAACCGCATTCTGGCAACGTGGGATACGGACGCTTCCGCCGACCGCTGTCAGATCATCAAGATCGTACTGCAGCCTATTATAGAAAACGCCATTCTGCACGGTATTTTTGAAAAGCCTTCCAAGTCCGGGCATCTGAACGTGCGCGTGCGGCGTTATGACGACGGCATCCGCATCACCGTGGAGGATGACGGCGTCGGTATGGATCAGAAAACGCTGGCTGAAAGCTTTTCCCGGATAACGCCGCCCGGGCATGCCACAGTCTCCGGCGGTTACGGAATACGCAACATTGCAGAGCGGCTGACTCTCGCCTACGGCTCTCCCTACGGTCTTTCCTGTGAGAGCAGCCCGGGAAAAGGAACTACAGTTACCGTACATATTCCGGCGATCCTTCCGGAAGAAGAACAGGAGGAATCATAAATGCTACAGTTTTCTGTTTTTTGCGATATGGATTGGCTCTACCCTGATTCGGCACACAACGGCATCACCCGTATCAGTCTGCACCTTCCCAGGGGAGGCCACGACGGCATACAGCTTCTGGTGGACGCTGCCCGCGCACCCATATCCGTATCCTGGCGGCCGGATCTTTCCTGCCCTTCCGATACAGACTGCGCTCCCGTCCTGCGGCTGTACAGACTGCGCCCCGTGGGCGTCAATGAAAATACATCGCCCACGCTGATGACTACCACCGACTATGAGAGCTGCAGAGCCTTTGTCACCCGCAGGGCCCCTTTTGAGGTCTATGACGCGCTGCAGCCCTTTGACGGAGAAATCCCGGAAGGCGGCCGCTTTGCCCTTTACCTTTGCGCGGAAGCCTTCTCTGACACGCCGCCCGGCCTATACACCGGTACGCTCACGATCACGGCACAGCAGGACAGGACAGACCTTCCTGTCCGTTTCACCGTGCATACCCCCGTTGTTCCGGTTCTGACGGACGCCCGTCTCGGCATGCTGAATTTCTTTGACTACGACGGCCTTGCCGCCCAGCACAAAACCGTAAAGGGAAGCGACGAATACTGGGAAAGTTTCCGCAGGTATGTCCGGGCTCAGATCACTTTACGCTGCACCCACATTCTGCTGCCACCGGGGGAGGCCGTATATCAGGACAATGTCCTGACAGGTTTTGACTTCTCCATGGCAGGACAGGCCGGGCGCATCGCTCTGGAGGAGGGAGCCGTCAGACTGTGCGGCGGCCATGTGGCCCACTGGCACGAGTGGGATGACAGCGAATACTATCCTGACTGGGATCAGACCACAGGCATCACCACCCCGGAGGGGTATCTGCAGATGCGCCTCTATTTCTCACAGTGGGCACAGGTGATCCGGGAAAACGGCTGGGAAGACCGCATGACGCAGGCTCTGGCCGATGAACCCCAGACGCACAACGATAAAACCTACCGCATCCTCGCCGGCATCTGCCGGAAATTTCTGCCGGGCGTGCCTATCATCGACGCGGTGGAAACGGTCAATCTGGGCGGCGGCATCGATATCTGGGTGCCCAAACAGGACACCTACGAAAAGTGGAGGGACGCCTACGACACGCTCAAAGCCGCCGGAGAGGAAATGTGGTTCTACACCTGCGCCTTTCCGGCAGGCCCGGCCATGAACCGCAGTATGGACCTGCCCCTCACCGTCAGCCGTCTCGTGCTGTGGATGGGGGCTCTCTACCGCTTATCCGGATTTCTGCACTGGGGATTTAATTTCTATATTGGGGAAGATATATGGCACAGTGCCTGCTGCCCCCACAAGGGCGCGCTGCTGCCTGCGGGGGACGCCCATATCGTCTACCCCGGAACGGACGGCGCCCCCTGGCGCAGCATGCGCTTTGAGGCCCAGTGCGGCGGGGCCGAGGATTACGAACTGCTCATGCAGGCGGCAGCCGTTTCTCCGGATGAGACTGACGCGCTGATCCGCACCGTCTGCACCACTTTCCGGGATTATACCGGGGATGGCGCTGCGGTGGCCGCCGCCAGACGGAAACTGATCGATCTTCTGGAGAAGGAGGCGCTTTACAATGGCTGATACAAAATGGTTTCAGGAGGCCCGTTTCGGCCTGTTTATCCACTGGGGACTCTACGCTGTTCCTGCCAGAGGGGAATGGTATGCCAGTATCGACAAAGTCCCCGGGGCGCAGTATGAAAAATATTTTCATGCCTTTGATCCGATAGACTACAATCCGCGTCTGTGGGCGCGCATGGCAAGGGAAGCCGGCATGAAGTACGCCGTGCTGACTGCCAAACACCATGAGGGCTTCTGCCTGTTTGACTCCGCATACACCGATTACAAAGCCGCCAATACGCCCGCGGGCCGGGATCTCGTCCGCGAATATGTGGAGGCCTTCCGCGCCGAGGGACTCCGTGTAGGATTATACTATTCTCTGGTGGACTGGCATCATCCCGACTATCCGGCATACGATGATCCCTTCCATCCCGGGAGAGGATCTCTGGCAAGCAGAGAGGAAAACTGCTCCTTTGACCGTTATCTCGATTACATGCACGCCCAGGTCAGAGAACTGTGCACCAACTATGGAAAGATCGATCTGTTTTGGTTTGATTTTTCCTATGACGATCACTACGGCGAAGGCTGGCGGGCAAAGGATCTGGTGGAAATGGTGCGCACACTGCAGCCGGGTATTCTTCTCAACAGCCGTCTGGAGGCGAGCGGCGGTTCCCTGGGCAGTCTGCTCTCCGACCATCCCAGCCCCTGGGCGGGCGATTTCGCAACGCCGGAACAGATCCTTCCGCCGACGCCGCTCTTTACGCCCAGCGGAAAGCCTGTCTGCTGGGAGGCCTGCCAGACCATGAACAACAGCTTCGGTTACACAAGGACCGATCTCTGCTATAAGACTTCCCGCACCTGCATCCGCCAACTTGTGGAGTGCGTCTCCAGGGGCGGCAATTATCTGTTGAATGTTGGACCGGATGCCAGAGGGAATATCCCGCCTCAGTCCGTGGATATTTTATCTGAGATCGCCGGGTGGATGCACCTGAACAGGGACAGCATCCACGGCTGCGGTTTGAGTCCGCTCCCTGTCTCCGCCTTCGGGTGTCTGGTCACTGCCCGGGACGGAAAGCTTTATCTCCATGTGATGGAGCAGCCTGTGGGGCCTCTTGCACTGACCGGTATTTCTCCCGGTCATATCAAAGCGGCATATCTGCTGGCGACCGGTGCGGAGATCGAAGTACTGAAGAGCGGCTGGGCCGTGCAGAATTATCCGGATATCACTTTCTTAAGCCTTGCCGCGCAGTCCAATGAAACCATGCCGCTGCCGGATGAGAAAGATACCGTTGTTGTGCTGGAACTTTCCTGAAAAAAGTATCTTAAAAGCCCTGGAGAAAGCGCTCCAGGGCTTTTCTATTCCCATTTTGGAATGTTTTGTTCTTCATGAAATCTTAAATACTCCATAAAAGACTTTTCATAATATAGCTGATATAATAAGCAAAACAGAACGAGGGGACTTTTATGAGTATATTCACATTGAAATGTATCGCGCTGTATCTGATGGTTTTAGATCACATCGGCTTCTACTTTGACGGCGTCCTGCCCGCAGGACTCACGTCAGTTCTGCGCATTCTGGGGCGGAGCAGCTATCCGTTATTTTTATTCTGCATGACGCAGGGCTACAGGCACACCCGAAGCAGAAAGAAATACCTTTTAAGACTTTATTTTGGCAACCTGTTTATGACCGGATTTATGATTTTTGTGGAACGCTATTTTCCCACGGATGGCTTCGGCTATGGTTTTCACAATATCTTCTTATCCATGTTTCTCACGGGGGTTCTGATCAGTACGATCGAGACCTTTCCGCAGGATAAGAAAAAGGGGCTTATCATGGCCGGCTGCCTTTTTGTGCTGCAGCTTCTGTTCCGTATGGCGCCCGGACTTCTGCCCGTTCTCAGAAACTACAACGGGGACATCATCACGGGAATCTTTCCCAATCTGGTGTTAAACGAATACGGGCTGCTCTTTATCATTCTGGGAATCGCCATGTATTTTCTCCACGACAAAAAAGATACCCTCGCCATTGTCTATCTGCTCTTTTGCATCGCCCAGTACAGCGACGAATGGCTAAACGGTGAGGGCGGCTTTCCCACCCAGTGGTTTATGGTGCTTGCCCTGCCCTTTATCCTGCGCTATAACGGGGAACGCGGGAAAAGTTTCAAATATTTCTTCTACATCTTTTACCCGGCACACACGTTTTTACTGTTTTATTTGGCGAACTTTGTGTGGGGATAATCTCCCTGGACTATAAAATCCGCCCGCTGGCCGCTCTCGGGAAATTCACCAGCAGTGTCCCGCTTCTCACAAGTATGCTGCTTTCTTTTCCGATAAACTCATTGCTCACCCCCAGCGGGAAATCGTTTGTCAGCAGGGCGTCATGAAGCTCATATTTCAGATTTTTCAGATACACCCCGACAGATCTCTCCGACCAGGAAAACACCGACACATATCCGCCGTCTATTCTGTCAAAGACAAGTTCTCTGTCTGTGATCGCTGTAAATACGCTGTCCTTATCGAACAGATATCCCTGCATGCCTCTTTCGGATAAATACGCCAATATCTGCAGATTGGCGATGGTATGATCCATGCGGCCGCCTGTCCCGCAGTAGATGTGAAATAGGGTATACCCTGCCCTGATCCCTTCTTTCACGGCAATGGACATATCCGTATCGTCCTTCTCCGGCGGCAGCCGCAGTACGTTTTCTCCCTGCGGGATATATTGCAGCGTATCAAAATCTCCCACGGTAAGGTTCGCGAAAATTCCCTTTTCCTCCAGATACCGCAGGCCCGCGTCCGCCGCGATCACAAAATCTTCCTTTGACGGGATGAAATCCAGCCCATAATTTTCTCCGGCGCCCACAATATAGCATATCTTTTTATTCATATATTCCGACCTCTGTAAGTGTTGCTGACCATTCACTTTATTTTCTTTACTCCTTGCCATATCTATCTATTTCACGCATTATGTTTTATGACGCCGTATCTTTCTCCCACTTATTCTGACTCCTCTGCATTCTCCCCGGCCATACTCACCACCGCACCCGGATTTTCTTTCACAAATACGGCTATTTCATCCAGAAATCTCTTCCCATACTTGCGCAGCTTGTTCTCTCCGACGCCGGACACCTGCAGCATCTCCTCCTCCGTTTCCGGATGCTTCGCGCACATATCGATCAGCGTCTTATCGCTGAACACTATGTACGGCGGCATGCCCTCTTCTCTGGCGATCATAAGGCGCAGCTGCTTCATGCGCTCAAACAGCCTGTAACCGGCGCCTGTAAGCACATCCGTGCTCTTTGCCTTTTTCATTCGGGGTGCGGAAACCGCCTCCTTCTTCTCCGCCTTTCTGATCCCTACATAGGCATCTTCCTGTTTCAGTCCATTGATATCTCCGATCCGCAGCACACTGTAATCCCCCTGCGTCTGGATCACATATCCCTCTCTGATCATCTGCTCAATCAGCAGGCGAATATCCGCCTCACTCCTGTGGGAGAGCGCACCGTAAGATTTGTAGCGGTCCGCGCCAATCTCCTTAAGCCTGGCCCTGTTCGCCCCAGACAACGTCCCTGCCACGATGGCAAGGCCGTATCTCCCTTTTGTCTCCGCAAGGGCATTGATCACCTGCCTCGCATCCTGCGTCATGTCGATCTCCTCGTATCTGTGGTGACAGTTCCCGCAGTTATTGCAGGCTCCCGTCACTCTCTCCCCGAAATATTTCAGAATATAGTGTCTGAGGCAGGAAGTGGTCTTACAGTATTCCTCCATAATATAAAGCCTGTGCAGATCCCGTTTCCTTAAAAATTCCACATCCTCTTCCTCTATTCCCTCAAACTCCTTTCTTTCCAGCAGAAACTTCCCGATCATAATATCCTGTGCCGAAAACAGCAGAATGCAATTCGCGTTTTCTCCGTCCCTTCCGGCGCGTCCCGCCTCCTGATAGTAGTTTTCCATACTCTGGGGCATGTTATAATGGATCACAAACCTGACATTAGATTTGTCGATCCCCATGCCGAAAGCATTGGTTGCCACGATCACCGGCGCCCGGTCATAGATAAAGTTCTCCTGGCTCTTTTTGCGCTCCCCGTTGTCCATACCGGCGTGATAGCGCGCTGCGGCAATTCCTTGTTTACATAATATCTCATACAGTGCGTCCACATTCTTTCTTGTGGCACAGTAGATGATCCCGCTCTCCCGGGGATGTTTCTTTAGATAGTCCATGACAAACACATCTTTTCGTTTTCCTGCAATATGTTCCACACTGTAATACAGATTTTCCCTGTCAAACCCTGTGACGATGATCTCCGGATTTTTCAGTTTCAGGATACATGCTATATCCTCCTTCACTTCCTCCGTGGCTGTCGCCGTAAAAGCGCTGACCACAGGCCTTTCCGGCAGGCTTTCGATAAATTCCACAATCTTTAAATAGCCGGGCCTGAAATCCTGCCCCCACTGTGAAATGCAGTGCGCCTCATCCACTGTCACCATGGAGATCTTCACCTGTGATACAAAGTGCATAAACGCCGCGCTTTCCAGCCTCTCCGGCGCCACATAAATGATCTGATAAGTCCCCCTCGCCGCCAGGGCAAGCGCTTTCGAAATCTGTGTTTCTGTCAGGGATGAATTGATGTATGCCGCATGAACGCCGGCTTCGTTTAAAGATTTTACCTGATCCTGCATCAGGGATATCAGAGGTGAAATAACAAGAGTAATGCCCGAAAACAGCAACGCCGGCACCTGATAACAAAGAGATTTGCCCGCACCGGTGGGCATAATCGCTACCACATCCTTTCCCGCAAGAAGCCCGTCGATGACATTCTCCTGCCCCTTCCGGAAACTGTCGTAACCGAAATACGTTTTTAATACTTCTGTTTTATTCATTTTTTATCTTTCTCCACAATTTCAGTATTCCTTCTTCACATCCTCCGCCGAAATACCATACTTATCCAGAAATACTGCCAGATCTCTATCATTCTTGATTAACATAACTTCGGAAAACTTCCCGGTCTGTCTGTTTCTAAAGCCCGCTACCTGTTCTCCGTTGCAGATACTGGCACGGATCAGGGGTATCTGGTTTTCTCTGTCATAGTCGGCTTTTACGGATTTTCTTTTGAACATGGAATCTCTCCAACAGAATTTTTGTTTTGTGAACTTCTGGAATTGCCTCTGTCCATTTGATTTTATCGAAGTTGTCCCCCGTTTGCAAGACATATTTACACGAATTTATCTGAAACTGTAATAGTTCTACCCCTCAATGTCATTTAGATAAAGCTTTTTCCTCACGGCGTCCGGTACCATTAACCAAGTGACATTGTTTCACCCCTCAAACCCCTTCCCCGTCAAACGCCGGAATAAAACTCTCCTCTGCTGTCTCCCCCTCCTGGATAAAGCCGCACTCCACGCCGATGGAGAGCGCATAATCCACCACTTCCTCATACTCCTGTTTCGTCACCCTGCGGTTTATCTCCGGATAGTCTGCAAGCCCTGACACCGGCGTAAACTGATTCATGATGCTGAGATAGATCCTGTCTCCATAGGTTTCATGCAGATACCGTATCACAGCTTTGGAATCCTCCGCGCAGCCGGGCAGCACCAGATGGCGCACGATCGTCCCCCGCTTCATCAGCCCGTCCTCATCGCCATTTTCAAATACTGCCGTCCCGGTCTGGCGCACCATCTCCGCCACCGCTGCCTTCGCCACTTCGCTGTAATCCGCCGCATGGGAGTAGCGCAGTCCCAGCGCGGTATCCATATATTTAAAATCCGGCAGATAGATATCCACCAGCCCCTCCATTTTCCTGAGCGTATCCCGGTATTCATAACTCCCCGTATTGTAAACTACCGGCAGATAAAGCCCCTTCCTTTTTGCTGTTGCAAGCGCTTCCGCGATCTGCGGCACAAAGTGCCCGGGCGTCACAAGATTGATATTGTTCGCCCCCTTCTCCTGCAATTCCAGAAAAATTTCCGAAAGCCTTTCCACCGAGATATATTTTCCCGCCGTCCCTTCCGCTATGGCCTTATTCTGGCAGAACACGCAGTGCAGAGGACAACCGGAGAAAAACACTGTACCCGAGCCGGCTTTTCCCGAAATGCAGGGCTCCTCCCAGAAGTGCAGAGCCGCCCGGGCTGCCTTCACCACAGCCGTCTGCCCGCAGACTCCGGACTTACCGGCTTCTCTATTTACGCCACAGTTTCTCGGGCACAGGCGGCAGCCCTGCTCTTCCCTGATCCCGGCTTTTTCTGTGACATTGCTCTCTTCTACGGAATGATAATGCATCCTTTTTCCCCTTCTGTTCGTTTCACAAGTATATTTATCCCCCAAACTCAGCCTTCAGCTGCTCTAACAGCCGCTCCGCGATGGGCGTAAATACCTGATACTTTTTCCAGATCAGATAAATATTTGTCTCAAGTTTTGGTGTGAGAGGCCGAAAAACAAGCCCGTTGTCCAGATTTGTATTGATCAGATTCTGTAAAGTCAAAAGACATCCCAGTCCCTCCTTCACAAAAATCGAACCGTTGTAGGACAGGCGGAAAGATCCCTCAAGCTGCAGTTTATCCCTGTCGCTGCCACACCACCTGTTGATATCATTGTTCCAGCCCTGTTCCGAACAAAACAGCGGAAGTCCGATCAGATCCTTCACAGAAACCGCTTCTTTTCCGGCTAACGGACAGTCTGCTGGCATGACCGCGCCCCACAGATCAGCCTCGGGGAATTTCAGAAAGCGGTACTTCACAGGATCCGGCTCCTGCGCCAGCACGGCAAAATCCAGGATACCTTTGTCCAGTTTTTCCGTGACCTGTTCGGTGTCCCCGCTGGTGATATGGTAATGCAACCCCGGATAAGTATTCTTAAATCTTCTGATTGCAGAAGCCAGGTACCTGATCTGATAAGATTCCGCCAGACCAAAGTAGACGTCGCCGCCCAGAACGTCATCCAGCGCGAGAAATTCCACCTTGATTTTATCGGCCATGTTCACCAGATCCTCCGCCCGCTTTCTGAGCAACATTCCCTCCTCCGTGAGCTGTATGCTGAAACTGTGGCGCGTGAACAGTTTCTTCCCCAGTTCCTCCTCCAGCGCCTTTAATTGCTTGGACAGCGTCGGCTGCGTGACATGCAGAAACTCCGCGGCCCGCGTCATATTTTCCTCTCTCGCCACCGCAAGAAAATATCTCATTGTTCGCAGTTCCATACCGATAGTTCTCCCCTTTCTGCAGCCTGCAAACCTGCACCTCATGTCTTTCCATATCTCCACAACCCCCGGCAGCAGCGTATAAACAGAACAGGCTCTGCCGGGTATACACAAATGCTGGAATCACTTACAGAACGATCTTACCTGCAAAATAGCGGAAGGCTGCCCTCACTCTATCAGCCCATGCTCCAAGCAGTACTCATAAATCCCATCCTCTGCCACATGCCCGCACACATCATCCGCCACAGCTTTCAGCTGCTTTGAACCGTTCCCCATTGCCACGCCTGTGCCGACGCTCTGCAGCATCTCGATATCATTGTTACCGTCTCCAAAAGCGATCGCCTCCGCTCTGTCCAGGTGGTAATATTCCAGTATCTTTCCGACGGCCACTCCCTTTCCGCCGTCAGCCGGTATAATGTCTGCCGCCCTGTCCCACCAGGCAGCGATCTTCGCGTGCCTGATGCCTTTCATCATATTAGCGTACTCCGATTCATATAGCCCCAGCATGATCTGATAGATCTCCCCTTCTGACAGCATATCAAAATCATCAGCGACTTCTACTTTCAATCCCGCAATTTCGAAGTAGTCCTCCAGATCCCGATCGGTTCCGTTCGCTGCCAGTCTGCTTTTTGTGGCAATGGAAACCGGTCTGCCAATAGCAGCCGCATTTTTTATCAACCGCTTGATTTCTTCCGTCGGGATCGGATTGCTGAAAATCATCTCCCCGGCATTATAGCAATAGGAGCCGTTAAAAGTCAGAAACACATCAAATTCGATGTCCCGGAAATGCGGCAGGACCATCGGGGATCTTCCCGTGGCAAGGCAGAGAAGTACTTCCCTTTCCCGAAGCTTTCTTAACATTTCCAGCGTTTTTTGAGAAATTTCCTTCCTGCCCATATCTACCAAAGTTCCATCGATATCAAAAAAAGCAATTTTTATATCTTTCATTCTCTCCCTCACCAATTCTCACCGATAAATGAAAATAACAACAACCTGTGAAACTGTTTTTCAATGATCATTATAGTGAGATTTTTCCCGCATAAATATTCTATTCCTGCCATTTTTTATCACGTTCCTGCCATTTTCGCTGTTATCTCGCCAAAAAATCCAACACCCGTTCCGTAAAATCCTTCGCTTCCTCATACGCCCCATGCCCAAGGCCAGGATAGACAAACAGTTCGCTTCCGTCAATTTTATCCGCTATCCCTGGCGCAGAACCCGATCCCACAATTCTATCACAATCCCCGCCGATCACCAACACGGGACATGTTATTTTATGCAATTCCCCCTGGGCATTGTGACTGATACAGGCGGCCGTCTGTATGAGAAAGCGTTCAAAGCTTTTCGGTTTTCCGATCTTTCCAAGAAGCGGGTAGAACCGTCTGTATTTTTTCAGATAGTTTTCCGAATAAGTCTTTTCCGCCGTATCAATCATCAGGTCCTTATAATTTCCCTGTTCCGCCATTTTGATCCAGCCACCCACTACCTTTTTTACTGTCTCATTTGGCTCCGCCGCGGTCACAGCCAACACGAGTTTATTCACCAACTTCGGGTGATCGATAGCCAGATACTGTGCGATCATGCCTCCCTGGGATATCCCCAGGATATCCGCTTTTGAGATGCCGAGAGCCGCCATCGCCTGCACCTGATCTTCTGCCATCTCTCTTGTAGTATATCCTTCCCGCAGTTTGTTTTTCCGGCTGAACATATACACCGTAAATTCCCTGGCGTACGCCCTGTACATCGCCGCAAAAACCAAAGCCTTTCCCTTTACCGTAGTCAGTCCGTCCCCCAGCCCGGGCAGCATAACGAGCTTTCTGCTTCCCTTTCCAAAACAAATGTAATCCATCCGGGAATCTCCGACATGGACGCTTCCATTTCGGGCATGATAAAACATCTTCCTTCTCCTCTATCTTCCTGTCTCCGCCGGGGATTGCAGTGCCACGGCGGATTCCCTTCCCGTTCCTCTTCCTTTATTTCTGGAATCAGTATAACGCCGTCTCCACATTTTTGTCAAAAATAACGTCCGGACCGGATAAATAATACTGTATCATATTCTGTGTGGGACATTATCCTTCCTTTCGAGAAATTTCACAGGAGCTCAGACATCTCCTGCTTATCCACACACTGCTTCAAAACCAGAGCCAGAAGCGCCGACAGAATCCTCGCAATAACCGTGCTCCACCAGATCATGATCTGTCCGCCGAACAGTATCCCGAGACTTCCCTTTGTCACATACAGAATGAGGCAGCCGCTATATTCCGCAGCGGCTGCCTCTCAATCAGTACTCTAATATTCCATTGCCACCCATCAATCTTGTCATTTCCTCAATCTTCTCTAACGGAAAAGGCGGAAGTGAGACAGGCTTCATGGCCAGTGACATCAATTTCATGGGATTATCATCTGCTGCAATTCTATTTGAGCTCAGTTTACCGCAAATGCGGCAGCGATGAATAATTGCCCATTCGCCATTTTTTCTTACCCATACTGCGATTGGCTCCATAATGCCGCCACAGTCAGCAGATCTGTCGCCCGGCTCATCATCCAGGTGCTGACTGCACAGGCAGTTCGGGCAATGATTCCTGTGGTCGCTGCCTGCTCCCATTGGTATTACTGTTCTTCCACATACTTTGCACACGAAAATGTCATTACATGGATGTGTTTTATAATATCCTTTTTCGTACAACTTCTTTTTATTTTCCCGTTTCATAATAAATAGTCCTCCTGAAAATTGTACAGGAAAATCCCTTCCTGCAAAAAAATGAAATCTTACATCAGACAGGACAATAAAAAAAGATAACCCATCATTCCGAGTTATCCGTAACCTATTTTGCATACCTGAATTTTCAGTCTGGAAATGGACACAATACATCCACTGATATCTATAAGCACTCAAACAAAAACCGTCTGCATATGAAGTCAGCCTGAATCATTTACCCGCAAAATAAGTACAACAAAAAACCCATCATAATTTATGGATAGAAAAACATCTTTATTGTCCCTAAATTAGCGAATAGCCGACATCAAGCCACCTCCCTTGCTTTAATTTTTTATACTTTATCATATCAGGATGATAAAATCAAGTCTATTTTTCATGTATAAAGGCAGGAAGAACAGCACTTTTTCCTGGTGGTATATATTTACTTGAATCTGTACAAAGATATCCGTTACAATTTCATGTATAAAAGCGGATAGGGATTTCCCTGCTCGTCATGATCTGTCCGTCTGTAAACATGAAAACCCATATGCTCGTAAAAACCTTTCGCAAGCGGATTCCGCTCGTTGACAGCCAGTTCACTGACAGAGTAGTTTTCCATTCCATATTGGAGCAGTTTTCTCCCCAGGCCCTTCCCCCTCTCCTCCGGCGCAATAAAAAGCATTTCCAGTTTTTGTTCCTCAATCCCCATAAACGCGGCAGGACTGCCGCTCTCGTTTTCGGCAATGATTAAATGCACAACCCCGTTCAGGGCCTGCGGGATATATTCTTTGATTTCTTCTACTTCATTCTCTGATAAAAACAGATGCGTTGCCTTTACGGATTTTTCCCATACAGCGATTAACTGTTCTGTCAGTGAAGGGGTTATTTCCGCAACTTCCAGAATTTTCATTGGGTTCTCCTTAAATTTCAGTTTGATTTTGGGTTCTTCTATCATGCCATGTCTTTCAGACATGGTACGCTTCGCGATGCACACTCGCTACGCTCGGCGCTGGTACTATATCTGTCGAAATTATACCACGTCCGCAATGTTTCTCATAGCAAATCCTTCAGGCTGATGATCTTACTTCCTTTCTTTTCATAATAGTGCAGCATTTCATCAATTTTCTTTTTATCATAGCTGGTGATGCAGTCTGATAATACATAAACGCCATATTTTTCCTTACACAGGTTATAACAGGTCGATTTCACACAGGCCACAGCATCCGCTCCGGTTATGTAAAAATCACTTATTTCATTCTGCCTGATAAATTCTGTAAACGCTTCACTGGTTAATGCGTTTCCCCTGTATTTTGTAAAAATGTTTTCTGACACGATTTTCAGATCGGGGGCAAATTCCGCTCCAGCCGTACCCGGCTTAAATGTTCTTGTACCAGCGGATAAGTTTTCATGTCTGATATAAACAACGGGAATATTGTTATGGGCGGCCCAATCGATCACTTTATTGATATTACCAATAATATCTTTGTAATTCTTTGTTATGTCCTTTTGAATATCTATTACTACCAAGGCTTTTTTCTGCATACTCTTTTCCTCCTGACAGACCTGATTGATTTGTTTTCATGACTGTTCAGCCTGCGGCAGCCACAGGGCTGAACGGTTACCTGTTCTCATTTATTATAACCCACAATTGTTGACAGCATTATGACAACAATAATATACAGTCAGGCCTCGTAACAACAGATTCTCCTGGAATCATTTACATCGCTGCAATTTCCTGTATAATTGAAAAAGAAGTTCTGAAAGGCGGATATTCCATGAAAATCGACAGACTTGTCAGCATTATTTTGATACTCCTTGACAAAAAACGGATCGGCGCTCGGGAACTGGCGGATCTGTTTGAAGTCTCCCCCCGTACCATTTACCGCGACATGGACGCCATCAATATGGCAGGTATTCCGGTTCGCTCAACATCAGGCGTGGGCGGCGGCTTTGAAATCATGCCGGAATACAAAATGGATAAAAAATTTTTTTCCGCTGATGACCTTTCCGCACTTTTAATGGGACTTTCCGGCCTTTCAGGTATGGTGCAGGGTGATGAAGTGGTGCACGCACTTGCAAAGGTAAAGAGCTTTATTCCCGCCGAAAGAGCAAAGGAAATTGAAGATAAAGCAAATCAGATCCGTTTCGATCCGGGGCAGTGGACAGAAAACCGTAACATACAGCCCTATCTGGAACTGATCCGATCCGCCTTACAGGAAAACCGACTGCTTTTATTTGAGTACGTGGCTCACCACGGAAATAAAACAGTCCGAACGGCAGAGCCGTATCAGCTTGTATTAAAAGGCAGCCACTGGTATTTACAGGGATATTGCCATCTCAGAAAAGACTTCCGTTTATTCAGAATATCCCGTATGTCAGGTCTGAAAATACTGGATGAAACTTTTACACCGCGAAACTGTCCGGAACCGATGTCAGATTTTACGGAAACCCTGGAGAACATACAGATAAAAATCAAACTCCGTATCCATAAATCCATACTGGACAGGGTGCTTGATTATTGCAGCTTTGAAGATTTTTTGCCGGATGATGATTCGCATTATATAGTTGATTTTCCTTTTATAGAAAACGACTATCACTATGATATTCTTCTCGGTTTCGGGGATCAATGCGAATGTCTGGCGCCGCCTCATATCCGCGAAAACATGAAGCGCAAAATATATGATATCGCTGCCATATACAATATTGGAAATTGAATGATACTGAAATAAACTGTTACCAACGAAAATCTGTTGTTGATATTTTATAGCAAATTTGTTATAATCCAATCCAGAAGGGGATATACTATGTATGAAATTGAATTTTTCGAAGATAAAAACGGAAAATCTGAAGTGGCAGATTTCATCAAAGAACTGAATAGAAAAGCTGTCACAAAGCTTGAAGAATTTGGTACAAGAGTAGGCACACCTGTAACCAAACACCTGGACGGAGAAATATGGGAACTCCGGCCACTGAAAAACCGACTGCTTTATGCTTATTATAAAGATAACAAATTTAGAAGACACCTAAACGGGAAATTGAACAGGCAAAAAGAAACCTAAAGGAATATTTGGAAAGAAATGAGTAAGATGACTACCTGGAAGGAATTAAAAAATAATTTATCTATAGGTCCGGAAGACAAAAATGCTATAGAGCTGGAGAAAGATCTGATTCGTACCATGGTAGCTATCCGTGAAGAAAAAGGCCTCACTCAGTCACAGTTAGCCGAAATGTGCAATGTCAAACAACCTGTCATCGCCCGAATGGAATCCTCTGTCCACTCCCCCCAGATTGACAGCCTTTTGAAAATTTTAACTCCTCTGGGATATACTTTACAGATCGTTCCGATTGGAAAAAAATGATAGAAGAGATCGTCCTGTAGTTTCCATTTACTGTATGGCAGACTACAGGACGATATTTTACTCCTGCTTCATTCTATCAGGTATTCATAAGTAATTCTACAGTCCTTTTACCACTATTTTGCAAAAATATCAGTTGCAAAACAGCTCCACAGGTATCATCCCGACACACGCTCTCACAGCGTCGCCGCGACTGTATATCCTTCCATCGTCGCCTCCTGGATCTTGCGCGGCTTCTCGCAGTCCCCGATCATATAAGTCTCTGGCGTGATCCCGTAAAAACTCTCCGCGGTCTTCCTGTCTGCGCGCACGCCGGTGGCGATGATCACCGCATCGGCGGGAAGCACTCTTTCTCTCTCGTCCTTATCCTTCACCCGGACATTCGTCTCCGTAATCTCCTGACAGCCTGCCTCCAGCATAACCTGCAGCGTCTCGGCCTCATTCATCTTGTGCCGCAGGCCGATCTTGTAGAGCATGTTGCCCTGCACTGCCAGCTCATTTATCATTTCCACGATGGTTACATTCTTTTTCTTTAAAAGGGACAGTTCCAGCCCGATCTCCGCGCCGATGGTGCCGCCGCCGATGATGACCACATTCTGGCCGATCCGTTCCTCATGCTCGATAGCCTCATAGAACCCCATAACGTTCGTACAGTCGATGCCCGGGATGGGCGGTTTCGCGGGAAGCGCTCCCACTGCGATGATCAGGGCATCCGGCTGTAACGTCCGAACCATCTCCGGTGATGCTTCTGTATTCAGCCGCAGGTCAATATCTGTCTTCCCGATCTGCGTTTTCAGGTATTCCAGATAGGCTTTGACTTCCACCTTGAAATGCTCCATGGCCACATAGTGAATCGCCCCGCCAATATGATCCCGCTTTTCGATCAGGATCACCTCGTGGCCTCTCTCCTTTGCCGTCAGCGCTGCCCTGCATCCCGCCGGGCCTGCCCCGACGATCACAATCCGTTTCTTTTTCTCCGCCTTCGGCAGTTTTTTCGGCACCCAGTCCTCGTTGGTATACCGCGGGTTCACGGAACATCCCACATTCCGTCTGTTGGTGGCGATATGATAGCACTGCAGGCAGCGCAGACATGGCACGATATCCTCCGGCCTCCCTTCCAACGCCTTGATTGGCCAGTCCGGATCCGCAACCATAGGTCTCGCAAGAGCTACCATATCTGCGGCGCCGGAAGCTAAAATCTCTTCCGCCTCATCGGGATTCATGATCGCTCCCACAACGGACACGAGAATATCCACATTTTCTTTGATCACTTTTGCATATTTCACATTCAATCCATGCTCGGTGAAATTGGTAGACGCGGTATACACATTTGCCTCGTGCTCGATATCCAGCCCGCAGGACACCTGCACCACGTCGATATATTTCTGCGCCGCCTTCACAAAGGCCAGCACATCCTCAAAACTGATGCCTCCCGGCATATATTCATTGGCGGAGATCCGCATCTCGATCGGGAAATACGGTCCCACCGCTTCCCGCACCTCGCGCAGAACCCGCAGCGGGAATTTCATCCTGTTTTCGATGGAGCCGCCGTATTCATCGGTGCGCTTATTAAACAGCGGCGACAAAAACTCCGGTATCAGCCACCCGTGTCCGAAATGAAGAAAGATCATATCAAAACCCACGTCTCTTGCGTCTTTTGCTGTCTGCACATATCCTGCCGCCACCTCGTCCATCATGGCCTCATCCATCGCTTTTACTTCCACGCCGTCTTCCCGCACATAACCGGTAGGGCCGATGGCAAAATCACCGGGGGCTACTCTGGCGTACTGCCCTGCATGGGCAATCTCCACGGAAGCTTTCGCCCCGCCGCGATGGGCAAGCAGCACTCTCCTTCTTGTCTTTTCCACCTGATACTTGCTGAAGGCATAGGGTTCCTCCGCCGACGCCCAGGAAGACTTTCCCGGCTGCGTGATCACGGAACCGGCAATCATCACCCCGGGCCGCCCCAGCGCTCTCTCCTCAAAGACCTGCCCCATGGGGTTTGCAATAATGCGGTTGCTCACCATGATCGAGTTTATTTTCAGAGGGGAAAATAAATGGGGATATTTCAAATTGTTATTCATAAGCATTCTCCTTCCTGCTGTAATATACATACATTGTCATCTTACCAAACCCATTGATTCCGCCGGGTTTTTCTATTGTTTTCAGCTCAGATCCTCCCCGTTTGAGGCGATCACTTTCCGATACCACGCAAAGGAATCCTTTCTGCTGCGCCCAAGCGTACCGTTTCCATCGTTATCCTTGTCAACATAAATAAAGCCGTAGCGTTTCTTCATCTCTCCGGTGCCGGCGGATACCAGATCGATACAGCCCCAGGGCGTATACCCCATGAGCTCCACGCCGTCCTCCTCCACCGCCAGTTTCATCTGCCCGATGTGGTCCCGCAGATAGGCAATGCGATAGGTATCATGAATGCTGCCATCTTCCTCCACTTCGTCCACTGCGCCCAGACCGTTCTCCACCACGAACAACGGTATCTGATAGCGGTCATAGAGATAATTGAGCGCCAACCGCAGTCCCACCGGATCCACGGTCCAGCCCCAGTCGGATGCCTTCAGATAAGGATTTTTCACCGTATGCAGCATGTTCCCCGGCGTCATATCCCGGTCCATCTCATGGGAAGCCACATTGGAGTTATAATAGCTGAAGCCGATATAGTCCACGGTGCCGTTTTTCAGGATCTCCTCATCTTCCGGCTCCGTTTTCAGCTCCACACGCTTCTTTTCCAGAAACCTTACTGCCTTATTGGAATAATATCCCCGCACCTGCACATCGCTGAACAGGTAATGGATATCGATTGCTTCCATACATTTCAACTGATCCAGCGGATGGCAGGTCTCCCCGTAAAATGTGGGGTAAAGCATCATCATACCAATTTTGAAAGCCGGGTTGATGCTGTGCCCCAGCTTTACCGCTTTTGCACTGGCCACAAACATGTGGTGAGCCGCCTGATACAGCGTCTGATAAAAATCCTCGCTCTTTTTCAGACGGATCCCCACCGCCATCTCCGAATTTAAGACAAGCACATTGATCTCATTAAAGGTCATCCAGTATTTCACCTTGTCCCTGTAGCGGCGAAAGATCACTTCACAGAATCGCAAATAGTGATCGATCATCTCTCTGCTTCTCCAGCTTCCAATCGTCTCCACCAGGTGATAAGGTGTCTCATAATGAGAAATCGTCACCACCGGCTCTATTCCGTATTTCAGGCATTCCGCAAATAAATCATCGTAAAAGGCCAGTCCCTTTTCATTCGGCTCTGTCTCGTCCCCATTCGGGAAAATCCTTGTCCAGTTGATGGAAGTCCGGAAACATTTAAAACCCATCTCCGCAAAAAGGGTGATATCTTCCTTATAATGATGATAAAAATCAATTGCCTCATGGCTGGGGTAATTTTTTCCCGGGATAATACCGTCAGTAAACTCTCTTTTCCGATCCACCGCACCGGCTGTAAAACAATCTGCGGTGCTGATGCCCTTTCCGTCCTCTCTGTAAGCGCCCTCACACTGGTTGGCCGCCACCGCGCCGCCCCATAAAAAGTCTTTTTGCAGCATATTCGCCTCCATTCCGGAGCGTTTCCATGGCGTCACGGCGCATATTTAAGCAGTTCGTACCACGAACAGGTCTGTGCGCCGTCATGGCTTATTTGTGACGCTCCGACACAAAAAGCCGTATGATAAGGGAGAAGGGATCTGTAACCCTTCTCCCTCAATATTTCCTCACCAGTCAGTTTACTCCCCGCCTTCTTCCTTACAGATCTGGCGATCCACCATCTTAAAGAACGGGAACCAGATCGCCGTGGTAAGCAATACCAGAACTACCTGTAGCAGCATGGTCGGCACACCCTGTGCCAGAAATCCTGACACAAACTGCGGCATTGTCCAGTTTACCATCGTTCCACTCAGGCGGGGTGTAATGCCGAGTGCAATAGAACAATAACTGATGCTGGTACAGATAATAGGGCTGATCACATAAGGAATGAATAACAGCGGATTTAACATAATCGGAATACCGAACAACAGCGGCTCATTGATACCAAAGACAGCCGGTATGATCGACATTCTTCCAAGTGTTTTCATCCGCTTACTCTTCGCTGCAAAAGCCATCAGAAACGCGAGGCCAAACGTACATCCGATTCCGCCCGGCTGACACAGCACAGAGAAAGAATCAATGATAATATTAGGCAATGCTTCCCCGCCAGCCAGCGCCGCAAGATTCTGCTCGGAAGCCGCCATGGTCAGCGGCGTAAAAATGCTGAGAATCGAATTCCCGTGAATACCGCAGAACATAAACAATGTACACAGAATCTGCATCACCAGATAGGATGGGAAGGATAGCCCAAAGCTCTGTAACGGTGTCTGAATAAAGCTGTAGATCACCTGATGAATACAGCCGAAACTTGTCTTTGCCATCAGCGTGCTGATCACAATAGCTACAACCGCACTGATCACTGTGGGAACCAATGCTTTAAAAGATTCCTCTACCATAGGCGGAACACCATCCGGCATATGGATATAGATCCCCTTGTCTTCCATGACTTTATGTAAACGTACAACAAGCACTGTCACGATCATGCAGGTAAATAATCCCGGGAACCCCAGCCATTGTTCCGGAATATTTGTATATAACTCCGTCGGCGTCAGAATTAAAAATGACATGAGTGCCGCAATTGCACTGGGCAGCGGTGCCATCCCCAGTTTGCTTGCATACTGATAGGGCAGTACAAACGCAATATACAGCGTGATAATACTCAAAGTCAGCGACTGCAATGTCATAAAAATAACGCCGAGGCCGGTGCTGCCTACAAAGTTCTGCCATGCCGGAATATCCAGAAATGCCCCCAGACATGCGAAGGATCCGATCATGATCACCGGCAGCAAGATTTGAAAAGTCGCTCCCAGCGCGCTCAAAAATTTAATCTGGCTGATCTTGTTCGCCAGCGGCATCAGCCGCTTCTGTAATTTGTCCATCAATTGATTCATTTTCTCTCTCCTTTGTCCTTATTTTCAAATCACATTCTCCCACTTTTGCGAGATTTCAATCAGAATTGCGGAATTTCTGATTTCACACTATCTCTCTGCTATCCGGATCGCATCTTCCAGAATTTTAGCGCCGTTCATCATACCGAAATCCATCGGTGCAATCACACTGATCTTCCCCGCCTGTTCCGGAAAACTCTTTATTGCTGCATCTTTTTTAAAGGCTAACTGCGGTCCGAGAAGGATCACATCTTTTTCATCAATGAAATTTTCGAGCTGGGTAAAAGGGTAAGCCGCGATATCCGCCTCGATCCCCTTACTCTGTGCAGCCGCGATCATCTTTTTCACAACCATCCCGGTACTTGCTCCATTCTCACATACCAATGCAATCTTATACATGTCTTACCTCCTTATATAAATGAATCATTTCTTCCGCCATGGCCTCTGTCATATCCGCGCTGGTCAGATGATCCGCCGCGTGCACCAGAAGCATGGAAACCTGCAGATCCTGATATTCCGCATCATAAAACAGTAACTCGCTGTGACACTGATGGCACTTTACGATCGCCTCGTGGGACTGTTTCAAAAGCTTCTCCGCCTCCTCGAAGTCTCCCTCTCTGGCTTTCTGAATCGCCATCATCGCCAGGCTTTTCCCTTCGCCGCCGTGAGCGATGATCTCCATACTTTTTTCAATACCGTCCATTGCTTTCCTCCTTTCTTTTTTCGGGACTTTTTCGTCGTCAGTCCGTTTTCTTATCCCAATCATAAACTGTTTTCTCACAGTAATCTATCTTCAAATCTGCACTCTTAAAGTGCAACTTCGGAAATTGTTTTTTGCACATCACACTCTTATAATATAGCCTATGAGAAGATGCGAAGCAGATTCGAGAAAATGTATCAGATATGACAGATATGAAAGGAAGCGGGATATTATTATATGAAAAAGAAACCGTTAGAAGTTTTATCCTATTTACATAAGCAGACAGACTGGGCAACCGCATCAGAGATCGCCATTGCCGTCAACTGCTCTGCCCGGAGCGTGAAAACCTATATCGCCGATCTGAACGCTGCTTATCCGGAACTCATCACAGCTTCCAGAAAGGGGTTTCTTCTGGCCGACAAAACACAGGCACTGAATCTGCTCCATGGGACTGACGATGCCATTCCCCAGACACAGGATGGAAGAAAGGCTTATATTGTACAGAAGCTTCTGATTGAAAATCAGAAGATGGATTTTGATCTTCTCGCATCGGAACTTTGCATTTCGCCCCTTACCTTAAATAATGAAATTGCAAAATTTAAAAAGGACCTGATCTCTTATGATCTTGTTTTCCATACCAAAAATAATCAGGTCTGGATCGATGGAAATGAAAAGAATAAAAAGAAGATGATCTCCCATATCATTTATGACAGCACCAAGGACTTCTGTTGCAATATGGATGCGATCCAGAGATATCTGCCGAATATCAACCTGCGCATTATCCGCCAGATCGTAAACGACAGCCTGCGGCATAACCATTACTACATCGATGATTTTTCCCTGTTAAATTTTATTCTGCACATCGGTATCACCATCGAGCGCTGCCAGACACATGAAGAGATACCGGAAACGGACAGGGAGAAAGCAATCAGGGAAATGCAGGCACTTCCCGACCACATTCAGACGATCATGGAACTGATCACGCTGGATCTGGAACAGTATTTTCAGATCAGATTTTTTGCGTCTGAAATACTTGATCTGTCTTTACTTCTGATGACGCGTTTAATACAGGATTCACAGGCGGAAGATCTGTCCGCTCTACAGGAAAAACTCTCTCCCGATATCTGGAACCTTCTGGAAATCATACAGGACAGAGTACGCCGTACATTTTATGTAAACCTAAATGATCCGGATTTTCTGTTCCGGTTTGCACTGCACCTCAAAAATATGATGGTCCGCCTGGAAAATCATATCCCTTTGAAAAACCCGCAGCTGCATTCCATCAAGAACTCCTATCCGTTTATTTATGATGTCTCCGTTTTCATCGCCGATGTGATCCGACAGGAACGCGGTTTCCTGCTGTCGGAAGACGAGATCGCTTACATTACGCTGCATCTCGGCGTACAGTTAGAACAGCAGCGGATTTTCCGTGAACGCGTGAAAGCTATTCTGATCTGCCCCCACTATTATTCCTCCAACCATAAACTGCTTGGAAAGATCAGCATGCTTTTTGAGGAAAGTGTTCTGATCCGCGGCGCCTTAAGCGGACCGGAAGATCTAGCATCCTTCCACGATTATGATTTTATCATTTCGACCATGCCAGTACTGCCCCAGCCCGATGCTCTTGTGGTGCAGGTCTCCTATCAGCTGAATAATGCTGATATTCTGGCCATCTCTTCCGCCATTGAGAGCACAAAAAAGCGGCGCATGAAAGCCATACTGGAACAGAAGCTGAAATTTCTGTTTTATGAGGATCTGTTTTTCTTTAATCCGTCTCTGCGCACGGAGCAGGAGATCATCTCTTTTATGGCAGACCGTCTGGAGCGCGCCGGGTATGTGAAAGCGGATTATAAACAGAAGGTATATGAGCGGGAACAGATCAGTTCCAGCGCTTTCGGCAATATCGCCATGCCTCATCCTCTGGAAATGTGTTCCAAAAAGACAGCCATCGCTGTCGCAAACTACCCGGCCGCCATCCCCTGGAACGGCAATCGGGTGAATCTGGTGCTGATGCTGTCTATCACCGAAGAGGAACGGCCCCTGTTCCGGGATATTTTTGACTTTGTGACGGAAGTGATCTCCGATGTCAGGAATCTCCAGACGCTGGTTTCGGCTAAAACTTATGATGAGTTTATCGAGCTTCTCATCTCGTTTCTATAAAATAACGTCGCTCGGCAACGACGCATTCAGAGATATGCTCAGGCATAATAAATTATGCCGCATTCTCAAAAATCCGAAACCATTTTCTATACTTTAAAATAGCGAGCAAAGCTAGAAAGGAAAATCTACTATGAAACCTTACGCCCCCGTCGGCAGGCGTTTTGCCGCCTTCCTCATAGACTGGTACTTATCTTCCCTGTTCGGGAATCTGCCTGTGATCATCGTGCAGTCCATCCAGGCAAAGGATCTGGTTCTTCAGAGCACCCTGAATGGACTTTCCCTGCTTCCCGCCTGGATTGCCGGGATTCTCGCCCTCTTCTGTCATTTTCTGTATTACTGCTATCTTCCCGCCAGGGAAAGCAGATACCTGTTGAAAGGCCAGACCATCGGTATGCGTCTGATGCGCATCAGGCTTCTCACCGAGCAGGAAACAGAAGTTTCACTGAGGGCGCTCACCCTGCGGCACATGCTTTTTGTGATCGCCCTGCAGGGATATCTGACCAGCTCCCACATTTATCTGATGGAGCTGTTCCAAATCTCAACAGGATATGATATAATCCCCTATGCGCAGGTCTTTTACTATGTGGTAATACTGCTTTCGCTGATTCATTACTTCTTTTTCAAGCGCGGGCAGCTGCTGCAGGATCGCCTGACAAAGACAAAAATGTATCCTGTATCATAAGGAATTTTATGAACAATTTCTTTTTTATTGACTTTGACAACACAATTTTCAGCCATAGAACGGGCACTGTTCCGGAGAGTGCCCTTAAAACTCTGTCTGCACTGCGGAAAGAGGGGCACAAATTTATTCTGGCAACGGGACGGGACATCCGCAGAGATTCCGGAGATCTATCCGCATATCGCCTTCATCCGGATTGTCTGATCAGCGCTAACGGCGCTGTTGTAGAGGCGGAAGGAACGATTCTTTCAGAAACTTTTTTCGATCCCGAACTCCAGAAACGTCTGTTGGATTATATTTTTGCCAAAAAGTACTGTCTGACAACCCGGGCAGATGGTCAGCGCTACATCTTCCATAGGAAACCTGCCCCTTTTCCCGGACGGACCAGGGAACAGATACACATTCTGACCGATGATACTTTTGAAATTCTGTATCAGAAATCTCCCCGGACTTTCTTTCTGCACGATTCCCCGGAAGCCATCCGGGATGTGCAGCAACATTTCCCGGAACTGGAACTGCTTCGCATGGGGGATGAGCTTGGCGGCGCCGATATCGTCCCGGCAGGCAACAATAAAGCCCGGGGCATTCCTCTGATTTTAAACTATTACGGCGCTTCCATCGAAGATGCGGTTGCCATCGGCGACAGTATGAATGACCTGAATATGATCCGGCTGGCTGGCCTTGGCATCGCTATGGGGAACGCCATGCCGGAAGTACAGAAAGCGGCTGACTATGTCGCAAAAGATATTGATGATAACGGACTATCCGATGCCATAGCGTTCGCACTGAAAAAGGCATTTTAGTTTACATAACATTTCATTATTCGACAATATTCACCCCAAGTCTTTTTAATACATTCCTGGCAGCCACCGCGATCCCTAGGGAGACCGCTCCCGCGAACAGGATCACCGCATATTCAAATCCCCTGCAGGCTTCAAACAAAAAGCCGTACATCGCATTGCCCAGAGGCTGGGCGCACATGGAGACGGTGAGCATGACTGCCACCACCTTTCCGATCAGATTCTCCGGCGTCTCTGTCTGCACAAAAGCCATCATCTGCACCATAAAAACCGTGGAACAGACCATGATGAAAAAGCAGCAGACCATCATCACCACACAGTGTAACATCGCTGAGGAAAAAAGCATCATCGACAGTCCCATCGGAAATACCCACACGACACAGCCAATGATCAGATTTCCCGCCTTCTGTATCACAAGTTTTTTTGCAAACATGCCGGCGCAGATCCCGCCTGCCAGGCCGCCGGCCGCCAGCGCCCCTTCCGCATAACCGCACAGCCTCTTTGCCAGATCAGGCGCCAGAGGCAGCACTTCCGTTATGATATAGGGCAGCCCCACCGTCAGCATGGCTGACAAAAACAGATTGATACCGCAGATCATCAGAAGTCCCTTTCCGATAACAGGCTCTTCCTTCCGGATAAAGCGAATGCTTTCTCCAAAATCCTGCTTTACGATCTCCCACATCCTCTCGGTACAGTCCCGTTTCGTAAAAGGGATCCGGATAAAAAGTTCCATCACCGCAGACAAAAAGAAACAGACGATGCAAAGCCACAAAACCGGCATGAGTCCGTACATACTGTACAGAATTCCTCCGAGGACCGGCCCCAGAAGCGAGGAAAAAGAGCTGATTATGTTAACCACTGAATTGGCGGCAAGAAAATTTTCCCGACTGACAAGGACTGGTATGCTCGCCTGCACGGAAGGCTGATATGCCCCGGCAATACCATACAATAACATTAACGTGACCGTGACCAGCACAACCAGATTCATCGCACCGAGCAATATGGAAAAAACTGTGATAATGCCCGCCGTAAAAAAGTCCAACACCACCATAATATTCCGCTTGTTCACCCTGTCTGCAACAATACCGCCCACAGGCGACAGCAGGATCGCCGGGAGAAACGCGCAGGCCGTCACGGTTCCGTAGAGCGCGGAAGATCCTGTCCGGTTGAGCAGATATAAGGGCAGCGCAAACCGGATCGCCGCATTGCCGAACAGGGAAATGATCTGCCCGATCACCACCAGCGTAAAGTCTCTTGTAAATAATTTCTGTTTCACCTTATCGTCCTTTCCTTTCCTATCACTCAGATAAAACATGAGAAGAACATCCCTCTCACTTTTTATCTTATGTAAACTTTCTAAATACATACCGCATGACGGTATTTATTATTCTTAAAAGATATCTGCCTCTATTTCAGGGCAGATTTTCATATTTCTCCTTATTTGTTACTGTTTATTCTTTGTTTCCAGATAAACCGCCGCCAGTTCTCTCATTCTCTCTATCAGCTCATCATCCACAATGTCCAGTCCAAATCCTTCCATCATCTGCTTAAATACCATCAGCTTCCGGCAATACTCTTCCATGGTGTTGTTAAATACCATCGGGTTTATCCAGATATTTGCCGCAAGTGTGACCAGTTCCGAAAGCGCCGCCGGATAGTCCGTCTGAATCGTGCCGTCCGCGATCCCCTGCTCGATGATCGGTCGAATATAAAATGGAGCTACATTGTCCACCGTATCCCGGAATGTACTGAACAGCAGTCTCGGATTGTTGCTCAAATCCGGCCCAACTGCAAACAGATCATCCATATCGGATCTGCCCACGGACTCCTTGAAGATCATTTTCATTTTCTCCTTACCGGTCAGATCTTCCCTGTCCCGAATCTTTTCCAGTATCTTATTGGATTCTTCCGTCATCTTATCCGTAACAGCCTCTAGAATATCTTCCTTTGATTTAAAGTGGTGATAGATCGCCCCCTTGCTGAGCCCCCCCAGATTGCTGATAATGTCCTGGATGGACGTATGCTCGTACCCTTTTTCTATAAAAAGACGAGTGGCTGCCTCCAATATCCGATTGACTGTTTCCTCCGGATGTTTGTTTCTTGCCATATCTGATCTCTCCCCCACAAAATATGCCTGCCGCTCTTCCCTGAAACCATCGGGTGGTCTTTAACCCGGGCATCTTTAAACCACCATAAACATACCGATGGTATGTTTATATTATCATACCATCGGTATGTATGTCAATATCTGTATTCAATAATAAGATGCTCCAAAGCCCGCATTCCTTCCGCCCGGTTATGTCTAGGCAAGCGCTTCCTCGAATATCCGCAGAAGCTGTTCCTGATGAAAGGGTTTATCCACAAAAGCTTTGGCGCCGATGGCTTTCACCCGCTCAAAAGTGTCATCATATGCCAAAGAGGAGACAATAACGATCCGCGCATCCGGATGTTCTTTCAAAATAATCTCGGTAGCGTCCAGGCCGTCCATTCCCTGCATAATGATGTCCATCGTCACCAGATCGGGGTTCACCTCCGCATACCGTGCGATCGCGTCCTCACCGCTGCGGCAGTGTGCTGCAATCTCATAATCCGTACCTGCCAGAACGTCCTCCAGCTGAACCCGGACCAGCCGGGAATCATCTACCACCATAATTCGTTTGCTCATTCTTGCACTCCCCTCTCTCAGGCTTCCCCGGAAACCGCCCCATCCACGTTGGCACAAGGCACATGATGGATCAGCTGAGCACCTCCACAGTGCTCAGCGGTGTATGTGAGCACAAACTGTATTTCACTGCCTTCCGGCTCATAGCGCCCACGATAAAACACCGGGGGACCAAAATGAGCAGAAACCTCTGTGGCCAAAAACATTGCCCTGGCAATTTTGCCACAGAGCACATTAAGATATTCCTTGCTGAACTCTTCCAGATCCTCAGAGCTGACCGATTCCTCATGAAAAGAATTGCAGGCCATGCGGTACAGCAGTCCGGTATCCGCGCAGAGCGTAAGACTTGTACGAAACCCCTTATCGAAGGTGATCTGAACCGTACACAGATCCTCCCCCGGCGACTGTTCTCCCTGGTGAAGATGCACGCCGGCCGTCCGCTCCGTCACATCCTGAACGGCCTGATCCAGTATTCGTTCAAGCTCTTCTTTTGCAATGACAGTATTCATAAAACAGATTCTCTCTTTTTATAAATCACTTCATCTCGTCCTGTTCGGCCGGATCTAAAACCCGTCGAATCCTCTTGAGAAGATCCTCCGAGGAAAATGGCTTCAGCATATAATCGCAGATCCCCAGCCTTACACTTTTCAAAACCGCATCCTTATCCTACACACCGGTAAGCATAATCACCGGTATATCCTTTCTGTCCTGCATCATGCGTATTTCCTGCAGCGTCTCAATACCGTTCTTCTGCGGCATCTCAATATCCAACAGGATAAGATCCGGTCTCTCCTGCTCCAGATACCGCAAAGCCCGCACCCCCGAATTGACTGTGATCACCTCATAGTCACTGCGCAGGGTATCTGCTATCCGGGTCAGGACAATTGCCGTATCATCCACTGCCAGAATACACTTTCTGGAATCTCCGACCTCTGTTTCGCTCATCCGCGTTCGTCCTCCTTTTCCAGTATATAATCTCTCGGAATCTTTAAGCCAATAAACACAAGGCTTCCAGATGCCTTTTTTATTAAAATCCCCCACTTTTTTTGCCAAAAGCACTTGACAAA